>Ga0157369_10009705_pt1 | contig 11007 bp, 11 predicted proteins | sample C25metaG_FD_113461 | JGI IMG/M metagenome (GOLD analysis project Ga0157369, IMG submission 113461) | Corn rhizosphere microbial communities from Kellogg Biological Station, Michigan, USA - C2-5 metaG | ecosystem: Host-associated > Plants > Roots > Rhizosphere > Soil | place: USA: Michigan... | reverse complement strand
TCATCGTCATGGACTTGCCTTCCAACCGACCCGCGCTCTCCACCTTGCCGACATCGGCGAGCTCGGAACTGACCCGATCGAGCACCGCCTGACCGAGCTCGGGGTGCGCGACCTGGCGACCACGGAACATCATGGTCACCTTGACCTTGTTCTTCTCTTCCAGGAACCGGCGAGCGTGACGCGTCTTCGTGTCGAAGTCGTGGTCATCGATGCCGGGACGGTACTTCACTTCCTTGAGCTCGATGACGTGCTGCTTCTTCTTGGCCACGCGCGCCTGCTTCGCCATCTCGAACTTGTACTTGCCGTAGTCCATGATACGGACGACCGGCGGGCGGGCAGTTGCGGCGACCTCGACGAGATCGAGCCCGGCTTCTTCCGCCATCCTGAGCGCCGCGTCCACCTCGAGAATCCCGAGCTGGGAGCCATCGGCGCCGATCACGCGGACCGGGCTGATGCGGATCATCCGATTGACCCGCACGCGCTTGGTAGTGTCCTGAATACTCGTAGCCTCGGAAAAGGAGAACAAAAAAGCGGACCTTCTGGAGAAGAGTCCGCAATACACGCGATGCCCGACGGGCGGGATCGCGTGTGCCTCGAGGACTCCTGTAGCACGCCTCGCAACTTCGCGAGGGCCAGAGGGTGGGCGCCCCGGGTAGGAAACGCCACTTAGCTGATTGTGTGGACTGAAGTTACGCGGGTCCCGCGCTCAGGTCAAGGCAAGGCGCAGGTGTATCCGGCGTCGTGAATCGTGGGGTACCGGCGTCCGCCGCCGCGCTTCACCTCTCACGTCTCACGCTTTACCGCGTCCGGCGCCCCCGCGTCGAGGACCTCGCAGGCGTATCCCTTCCCATCCGCCAGGATGCGCCCGAAGGCGTTCACCGCGTCGTGCTCGAACATCACCGTCCAGTTCTCGCTGGCCGCCTCGGCCCAGAGGGCACGCTTCGTCTCGAGCGTGACGAGCGGCTCCACATCGTAGCCCATGATCCACGGCAGCGGAACGTGCGAGGTGGTGGGCGCGAGGTCGGCGAGGTAGAACAGCCGCTCGGCGCCGGACTCGACGAGGATGCCCTGATGGTGCGGCGTGTGACCAGGCGTGCGTCGTAGCGAGATACCCTTGAGCAGCTCGACGTCCGCGTCCACCAGCTCCAGCCGGCCGGCGGTACGCAGCGGCTCGTAGTTATGCTCGAAGTAGCTTGCCGCCGTACGCTCGTTGGTGCGGTGCGCCCAGTCCCATTCACCGCGACGAACGACGTACGTGGCGTTCGGAAAGGAAAGCTGCAGCGCTCCGCCCTCTCCCACGTTGGTGTTGCCGCCGGCATGATCGAAGTGGAGGTGGCTGTCGATCACCATGGTGACGTCGGACGGAGAGTAGCCGGCTTCGGCCAGCGCGCTTTCCAGCTGCGTGGGACCGACGCTCCCGACAGGCGTGTTCTCGATGCCGTAGATGCTGTAAAACTTCTCCGATTCCTTGTTCCCCGCGCCGGTGTCGACGAGTACGAGTCCGTCTGGATGCTCGATCAGCAGGCACCGCATGCCCAGCGGAATGCGGTTCTTCGCGTCGGCGGGGATACGTCGCTCCCAGAGGTTCTTCGGAACGACGCCGAACATCGCGCCGCCGTCGAGCTGCTGGAGTCCGGCCTGGAGCGCATGAATGCGCAAGGAGCCGACGGTGCGGGACTGCACGAGCGGGAGGAGAGGCATGCGTTGAAAATTACTGCGGTGAAACGTGAATCGTGAGGCGCAGCGGCAGTCTCGATTCACGTCTCACGATGCAAACTCGCGGGCCCGTTCAGGCGGTTGTGTCCTTGTCGACGGGCATCGGCATGCCGGGCGCCCTGCGTCCCCGGCGTTTGCGGCGGACTGATGTCGCGGACAGGAAACTCTCGAGCTCTGACCAACGCTCGCAGCCGTGCTCGCGCGCATCGTCCAGGAGACGAAGGAGGCAGTGCGCGGTAGCGAGCGCGTCACCCGCGGCGCGATGACGCATTCCGGCGGGTATCTCCACGTCGTAGTGGCGCGCGACCCAGTCGAGCGAACGCGAACGGAGCTGTGGCAGCAAGCGGCGCGCGAGCCGAACCGTGCAGAGACGGCGCCCGGTCAGCTCGCGTCCGGAGCTCCGCGCAACTTCGGCGCTGACGAAGCGCCAGTCGAAGTTCGCGTTGTGGGCGACGAACACGTTGCCATCCAACGCGTTCAGCACGTGCGCGCACACGTCGCGAAAAGGCGACTTGTCGCGGACCATCTCCCACGAGATGTTGGTCAACCGCGTGATGAACGGCGGGATCGAACGCTCGGGATTCACGAGCGTCTCGAACACGTTCGTCACCTCACCGTTGCGGACCGTCACGACGGCGATCTCGGTGATGCGGTCGCCGTTGTCGGGGCGTCCTCCCGTGGTCTCGACGTCGACGACGGCAAAGCCGAGTGACGAAAGGAGTGGCTCGCTCTCGACTGGCTGGGCCCGCCATGCTGACGCCACGGGCTCGGAGAGCCGCCACGCTCCATCGCGCGTGCGCGCGAAACCCGGTTGGTCGCGCAGCAACGTGACGGCCATGTGTTCGGCCACCGCGTCCGGAAGCATGGAGAGCTGGCAGACGCTGGCGATGAGCGAGCGCGAGTCGGCTGGTCCGCCCTTGAGATAGTCCGCGGCGCGCTCCGTGAGCAGCGTTCGTTCAGCGACTGTGGTCACGCCCGCGGGTGCATGGGATTCCAGGCGGGTGCCACTCATGACGTCGATGTCGCTCACAGCGCTTTGGTCACGGCGAGGGGGAAGGCGGTAGCGGTACTTGAAGGACGACTCAGCGCCAGGGATCGTCGCGCTGCACCGGGCAGGACATGCAGCGAGGGCCGCCGCCACCACGCACGAGCTCGGCGCCGTCGAAGGTGATCACGGCGCGCTCGTTGTCCGACACGCGACCGTCACCGGTAAGAAAATCAACTCCCTCTACAATCCGGAAGCCGGCGCGTTCCATTTCGCGGAGCGTGCCGTCATTGCGGGCGTAGGAGAAGACGAGCCCCGGCCGCATCGCGACGAAATTGCATCCAGACGACCATTGCTCGCGCTCCTGCACCACGCGCTTATCGCCGCCACAGCGAATCGGCGACATCGGCATGCCGCAATCGCGGAGCGCGGCGAAGATGTCGGGCTTCTCGTGGAGCGTGTCGTGGCCCTTGTGCCAGTGCAGCACGCTCAACCGCTCGGGGCCGATGAAATGCGGCGGAAAGACGACGCATTGCTCGCGATCGACCTGGGTGAAGATCATGTCGAGGTGGATGGCCGTGTTCTCCTTCGGCATCACGACGACGATGATGTCGGTCACCTTCGTCTGCGCATACAGCAGCGAGGCGAGGTGGTCGATGGCGCCGGGGCTCGAGCGCTCGCTGAAGCCGATGACGACGAGGTCCTCGCGCAACGGATGCACGTCGCCGCCCTCGAGGGTGTAGTTGAGCCGGCGCTCGACGGAGCCGTCGTAGATGAGCCCCTCGTTGCGCAGCAACGGATGGTACAGGAAGAGCGCCTTCATGATCAGCTCCTCCGGCCAGCGGATGCCGTAGCGCATGGAGCCGATGAGCACGTGACTGCCGACGCCCATCGCCGAATCGCGGGTGAAGAAGAGATTCGGCAGCGGCGGCAGCTCGTATCCGGACTCGTTGAGCGTGCGCGCGAGCGGACCGGGGGTCTCCACGCGCCCTTCGATGAGCATCGTCACGAGCTCGGCGGGCGGTAGCGCGGCGATCTGGCGCGCCAGTGGCTCGCTGGGGACGATATCCATCGTCTCGCGCACGAGCAGGTCGCGCGTCTCGTCGTTTTCCAGCACCTGCGCGAGCAGGTCGCGGACCTCGTGCACCTGGCAGAAGCGCTCGAGCATCGCCGTAAAGCGCCGGTGCTCCCGTCGTGCCTGGTCGGCGTCCGGGAGATCGTCGTACAGGTAGTCCTCGCGCGTGGCAGGAGTGACGCCGAGGAGCTCGGCGCCGGGCGTGTGGACGACGACGGATCGGAGCCGTCCGATCTCGGAGGTAACGTGCACGGTCATAGACGCCGAAGATAACCCGTCAGCCCGCATACCGCTTCTCTGCATGAACATGCATCTGCAGGTGCGCCATGGAGTTGTCGGGGACGGGTTCGCGGCGCTGGTGCGGAGCCCGGCGCGCCGCTAGCTTGTGAAGGAATTCACAAGCCTACGCCAGTGAAGAGAATCGCCGAGTCTACCGTCCGACGCCTGTCGATCTACCTCCGGTTCCTGGAGGAGTTCGAGGGGGACGGCTTCGCCACCATCTCGAGCGACGAGCTGGCGCGACGCGGCGGGACGACGTCCGCCCAGGTTCGGAAGGATCTCTCCTTCTTCGGCTCCTTCGGCAAGCGCGGCCTTGGCTACTCGGTGCCGGAGCTCGCGACCTCGCTCCGCGAGATCCTCGGCCTCGGCCGCGAGTGGCGGGTGATCATCATCGGAGCCGGAAAGATCGGCGCGGCGCTCGCACAGTATCGCGGCTTCCGCCAGCGTGGCTTCCGGATCGTCGCCGCGTACGACACCAATCCGGAGAAGATCGGCCGGACGCTGGAAGGGGTCGAGGTGCGAGATCCCGCGCGACTGGAAAGGGACATTGCGGAGACCAAGCCGGACATCGCCGTCATTGCAGTGCCCAGCGAGCGAGCGCAGGACATCCTCGATCGGCTTGTTCGTGCCGGCATCACGGCTGTCCTGAGCTTTGCCGCCGCGCAGCTTCACGCGCCGCCGGAAGTCACGGTGAAGACGGTGAACATGGCGATGGAGCTCGAAGGACTGACGTTCGCGCTGACGAACAGGGACTGACAGCCGGGGGGACGGTCCGAGCGGAAGGGACTGTCAGCTAGCCGGGCGGCTAGCCTCTAGTTCTCAGCAGCTTCACGAACTGCCCGACCGAGAGCGTCTCCGGCCGCGCCTCGGGATCGATGCCGGCGGCGGAGAGTGTCGCGTCGGCCGATTCGGCATCCAGCGAGCGGAGGGTGCGAATCACCCGGCGCATCTGCTTGCGTCGCATGCCGAACGCGCCCTGCACCAGCTTGCGCAGCGGCTCCTCCTCATCGCCTCCTACCAGAGGCTCGGTGAGTGGCGTAATACGCACCACGGCGCTCTCCACCTTCGGCGGAGGAGAGAATGCGCCCGCAGGCACCCTGAACAGCGTCTCGGCACGAGCGACAGCGGCGACGTTCACCGTGAGCGCACCGTACTCCTTGCTCCCCGGTGTCGCCGTGAGTCGATCGGCGACTTCACGCTGCACCAGATAGACGGCGCGTGCGGCGCGCGGTCGTTCGAGCGCGTGAAAGAGGATCGGCGTCGTGATGTAATACGGCACGTTGCCCACCAGCACGTACGGGCCGGCCGCGAGCTCGCCGAGCGAGACTTCGAGAACGTCAGCCTCGGCGATGAGGACGTTGTTCCTGCGCGCGTAGCGTTCGCGCAGGATTGCCGCCAGTGCGCGATCCACCTCGACGGCGATCAGGCGTCCGGCGCGCTCGGCGAGAATGTCGGTGAGTGCGCCACGACCGGGGCCGATCTCGACCACCGTCTCGCCCCCCTGCAGCTGCAGCGCATCGGCGATGCGGCCAAGGATGCGACGATCGGTGAGGAAGTGCTGGCCGAGGCTCTTGCGGGTCGGGGGAAACGCGCCGCGGGCGCGCCCGGGCGCGCCGCCGTCGTCCGGAGACATCAGCTCTTGAGGATGACGAGCGTGAGGTCGTCGCGGCGCGGCGTGTCGCCAGTGTAGTTGTCGAGTAGGGCGAAGATGCGGCCGGCAATCTGCGCCGCGGGCTCGTCGCGATGCCGCACGACGCAGTCGAGCACCGGCCATTCGTCGAGGCGCTGGCCTTCGCGATTGCGCGCGTCGGTGATGCCGTCGGTGAACAGCACGAGCACGTCGCCGCCGACGTCCCACGGGCGCGTGACCGACTCGGGCGCCTCGTCGGCCATGCCGAGCGGCGGGCCACCGGCCGCCAGACGCTCCACGGTGCCGTCGCGGCCAACAACGAACGCATGCGGATGCCCCGTGTTGCCATAGCGCAGCACACGCTGCTCGCGGTCCACCACGGCGTAAAGCGCGGAGACGAACATCTCCGTCGTCGACAGCTCTTCCTTTACCGACTGATGGAGGCGACGCAGCATCTCGGCGGGATCATCAGTTCCCTGCGCGTGAATTGCCGACGCGCTCATCGTGAGCGCCATGATGAGCGCCGCCTGATAGCCGTGGCCACTCACGTCACCGATCATGACGCCGATGCGGCCACCGGAAAGGCGATACAGGTTGTAGAAGTCACCGCCGACGTCTTCGGTGGGCACGACGCGCGCCGCGACCTCCGCCTCCGGTGCCACGTGCGCGGCGTCGGGGAGGAGCTTCATCTGCAGGTCGTGCGCAAGCTGCATCTCGCGCTGCAACCGCTCCTGCTCGAGCGACTGACTGACCAGCCGCGCGTTCTGGATGGCGGCGCCGATCTGCGACGCGATCGCGGTGATGAGCTTCTGATCGCCGGCAGTAAAGGGCTGCCCCGAGCGGCGATCGGAGAGGTTCACGACGCCGAGCGGCTCGCTCCCTTCCTGTGTCGTCCAGAGAATCGGCACGGTGAGCATTGCGCCGCGGCGGAATCCCGCTTCCGCCCCGCACGGCATCTGTCCCTCTTCAGCGACCGTCGAGTGTAGCGTGCGGAAGACGTGCGCGCTCACGCTGCACTCGTCGTCGAGCGCGATGGGCGGCGTGGCGATGCCTTCGCCGCCCAGCCTGGCGATGACGACGAGCGAATCGGAATCGGGATCGTGCGCGAGAATTGCCGCGCGGCGCGCACCGACCGTCTCACTGACCTCGCGAAGGATCGTCTCGGCGCCTTTCTCCAGCGACACGGTGCGACCGAGGATCTCGCTGATGGAGTAGAGGAGGTTGATCTCTTCGTAGCGTTCAGCCAGCTCGTTGGCGGCGTGTTCGACCTCGAGCGTGTTCTGCAGGTACTGCGCGACGACCGGCCGCAGGAACTTGAGGTAGCGGTCGACCTCGCGCCGCTCGATGGGACAGGGGCCGAGCACGAGCCACGCTGGCCGCGGACCAGCGATCGGAACGATCACGAGCCGACCGCGTTCGGTCGGCTCGTCACGGATGATGCCGAGCGGGGGGAGCAGCGCTTCGGGCGGGGGCGCCTCGCGTCGCGTACCGGCGATCCAGCGGAGAGGTGAGTCGTCAGCGCCCTCGCGACGCCACACGGCTGCATCGCAGCCCGTGGCCTCGTAGTAGGCAGTGAGGACTTCACCCAGTTCGCTCATGCGCGCGCGAGGGTCAGCCTGACGACGTTTCCGCGCGCATTTTCCGGGCGCGCGTCGAACCGCTCGACGTGATCCATGAGGGCGCGCATGAGGAACAGTCCACGCCCATCCTCGCGCTCGAGGTTATCGGGGTCTGTGGCGTCACGCGTGTTGGCGTCCAGGTCGAATGGTCCACCTTCGTCGACCACTTCGAGAACGAGCTGGCTGGTATCCACTGCCGCGCGCACGCGGACCCGCTTGTGGGGATCCTCGTGGTTGCCGCGCAGGATGGCATTCGAGAGCGCTTCACTGAGCGCTACGGGAACGTTGAGCGCCAGTTGGCGGGGTGGGAAGGCGAGCTCGGAGCAGGAATGTCGCACCAAGTCCACGACGCGCTCGATATACGCGACGTCACTGGGAATCTCGACTTCGAGGGATACGCGCAGCCCGGCGTCGGGCTGGGGGCGGGGGGACGCTGCCATGACGAGGGCGTGAGCGTGGGGGCGCGGGGGACTCGCGACCGGTTGGAGCCCCGAAAACGACATCGCGCCGCCCCCTCAAGAAGGGGGGGCGGCGCGACTGGTGTTCAGAAGCTGGACAGCGCGCGGTCGCGGGTGTCCGAGATCTGGAAGAGCGTATCGAGCTTGGTGAGCTCGAACAGCGTCTTGAGATCGTCGTTCAGGTTGGCGAGTCGCAGCTCACCGCCCTGCTCGCGAATCTTCTTGGAGAGGGAGACGAGAACGCCGAGACCGGAGCTGTCGATGTAGCCGGTCTGCGCGAAATCGATGAGGAACTTCTTTTCGCCCCGTTCGAGCTCGTCGAGCACCTTCTGCTTGAGCTCCTGCCGGTTGCCGACGATCAGCTGCCCTTCGACGTCTACCACGACGATATCGCCCTCTTTCTTGATCGAGAAGCTCATGTGCCTGTCTCCTGGCGGTGCTCGTTCAGTGCGGTGGCCGATTCACCGTCCGCCTGGAGCGCGGTGATGGCGGCCACGTTGAAAATGTCGTCTGCCGTCGCTCCGCGCGAGAGATCGTTGCACGGACGGCGCAATCCCTGGAGGATCGGCCCGATCGCCCGCGCCGACGCCAGCCGTTGTACCAGCTTGTAGGCGATGTTGCCCGAGTCCAGCGAGGGAAACACCAGTACGTTCGCTCGACCGCCAATCGGGCTGTCGGGCGCCTTCCGGGCCGCCACCTCGGCGATGAGCGCAGCGTCCCCTTGCAATTCTCCGTCCACGGCAAGCTCTGGCGCTTTCGCCCGAACTTCCGCCACGGCCGCACGCACGAGTTCGACGCTCGAGCCGGTACCGCTCCCGCGCGTGCCGAAAGATAAGAAGGCGACACGCGGTTCGTCGCCCACAATGCGGCTGCGATCGCGTGCCGCGGCAAGGGCGATGTCCGCCAGCTGCGTGGCGGTGGGGTACCGCACGACCGAGCAGTCGGTAAAGGTGAGCACCTCCTCCACGGCAGTGCGGAAGGGGGGGACCACCATATAGAACGCGCTGGAGACCGTGCGCACGGCGTCCGCCGGGCCGACGAGCCAGATCGCGGCCCGGATCACATCCGCGCTCGTGTATACGGCCCCGGCCACGCAGCCATCGGCCCGTCCCCAGTGCACGAGCGCGTCGGCGACCATGAGCGGATCACGCGCGTACTTCTCGGCCTGCGCCGCGGTGAGGCCTTTCTCGCCGCGCTGGCGCAGCAGCTCCGTGGCGACTTCGGCGACGAGCGTCTCGCGGGTAGGATCGATCACTTCGCACGGAGGCGCCCCTGCGCGCGGCCGGCCGACTAGCACCGGCTCGACGACGTCGGCATGCGCGAGCGCGCGAATCGCGTCGAGCGTGCGATCGTCGTCGAACTCGGGAAAGAGGATTCGGCGCCGGCGGGCCTGGGCCCGGATCCGGATGTCGTCGAGAAAGCTCACTGGCCGGCAGTCGCACTGCCGAGCCGTTCGCGCAACGCCGCGGCGACCGTGGGGTGCACGAGGTCGCTGACGTCGCCACCGTACCGCGCAACCTCGCGCACCAGACTGGCGCTGATGTACGTGGTGTCGAGCGACGGAACCATGAACACGGTCTCGAGCCTCGGCGACAGATGGCGGTTCATGAGCGCCATCTGGTACTCGTACTCGAAGTCGCTCACGGCGCGCAGGCCGCGAATGAGGAGGGACGCGTTCACCTGGCGGGCGAAGTCGACGAGGAGACCGTCGAACGAATGGACTTCGATCCGTGGTTCGTGCTTCACCGTGGCGCGAATCAGCGAGACGCGCTCCTCCACCGTGAATAGCGGAGTCTTCGCCGAATTCGTGGCGACGGCGACGACGAGCCGGTCGACGAACTCGAGACTGCGGTGCATGAGGTCTTCATGCCCGCGCGTGATCGGGTCGAAACTGCCGGCGTAGATGGCGATGCGGGAGTTCGGCACGGGCGAAGTGTCGGATGGAGATCGGGAAAAGGCAACCGTCTTCTGAGAGCGGCAACGGCGAATATTGTGGTAAATACGGTACAGCCCATGAGGACTGGCGTACTGGCCTCAGGAAAGCCCTGCAGCCGGTCGCCGCGATTATCTCCGGGCGTCGCACCGCGGTGCTGTCATCGCGATGGTCGACCAACCGTGTCATCCCGCCCGAGCGAACGCCCGGAGCGTCGTCCGGCACGAGCGAAGCGACTGTCGGGACCCGCAGCCCTTTGCACCGAGACCAGTTCCCACCGCCTGACGGGAAAGCCCGACAAGCATTTCGTGCCCGCGGGATGACACGGGGAGGCAGCACCGATTTCCTGGAGTCAATGTGTCGGTCCCGGTAGCCAGCATGTCGGTCCCGGTTGGAAGCAGGTGTCTACCTGACTATTCGCGGCAGCGGTTACGCGCAATACCGCCGCCTCACCCGACCCGGTAGATCGTGATCCCCGTCGTCCCGTAGCGCCTGGTCTCGCCGCCCGCCGGCAGCTTCTCGTGGATGCGGTGCTCGATGCCGAGCAGGTCGGCGAATGGCGTGGCGAGCCACGCCTCGGCGATCCCGATCGCCAGGCCGAGGTCGTAGGGCGGATCGGCGAAGGCGACGTCGTATGCGTGAGCGCCAAGGTCGGCGACGAAACGCCGTGCGTCGACACGGTGTACCGTCACCTGTTCCGTGGCGCCAAGGGACTCCACATTGTCGGCGATGGCGCGGAGGCTCGGCGCGGCGCGCTCCACGAGGTCAGCGTGCTCCGCGCCCCGCGAGACGGCCTCGAGGCCCAGCGCGCCCGAACCCGCAAACAGGTCGAGCACGCGCGCGCCAGGGAGTTCCGGCTGCACGATGCTCATCCATGCCTCGCGCACGCGGTCAGCGGTGGGGCGCACGACGTCACCCTTCGGGGCAACGAGGCGGCGACCGCGCCAGCGGCCGGCGACGATGCGCACGCGCTACTGGACGCGAAAGTCTGAGAGGCGCGCCTGAAGACGCGAGACGCCCTGATACTCGTCGCGCTCCAGTCGGTACACCATGTCGAACGGGCGCGATTCGCCCAGCTCGCGAATGCGTGCGCCAAGCGACCAGCCGATTGCCTCGAGTGGCTCTTCGGTGTCTGTTTCAATACGCAGCTTCAGTCCGCCCTTGCCGACGATCTTCGGCGGCGCGGCGAGGCGCACGCCGCGAGTGAGGAGCATTGGTGCCGGGTTGCCGACGCCGCACGGCTCGAGGTGGCGCAGCAGCGACTCGAAGCCCGGCGTGAGATCGCTCAGTTCGACCTCGAGATCGACGCGTA
>Ga0157369_10009704_pt1 | contig 11007 bp, 13 predicted proteins | sample C25metaG_FD_113461 | JGI IMG/M metagenome (GOLD analysis project Ga0157369, IMG submission 113461) | Corn rhizosphere microbial communities from Kellogg Biological Station, Michigan, USA - C2-5 metaG | ecosystem: Host-associated > Plants > Roots > Rhizosphere > Soil | place: USA: Michigan... | reverse complement strand
GCTGCGAGCACCGCGGTAGAGGTGCACGGCGGTAACGGATACTGCGAGACATGGCCGGTCGCGCGCATCCTGCGCGACGCGCAGGTCAACACGGTCTGGGAGGGCGGCGACAACATCCTGTGCCTCGACGTCCGCCGCGCGATGACGAGGGAGAGCGCGCACGAGCCGCTGCTGGCGCACATCCGCGAGGCCGCCGCGAGCGGCCCGTCCAACGACGCCACGACAACCCTGGTCGAGCGCCGCATCGCCGACCTCGACAACGCCGTCAGTGCGTGGCAGCGCCTGCCCGAGGACCTCGCGGAGGCCCGGCTCTTCCCGCTGGCCCAACTGATGATCGACGTCCTCACCGGCGCGTTGCTGGTGGAGCAGGCCGGTCACGAGCAGCGGAGCGCCGGCACCGATCGCAAGAGCGTCGTCGCGCAGATCTGGTGCGCCGAGCACCTGGCCGACCGCGACGCGCTCCGCGGCATCGCCGATCCCAACGACGGGCTGTCCCGCTTCGACGAGTTGCTGGAAGGGGCGCTCCTCGACGCCCGCGCCTAGCGCGACGTGCCGACGTACTGGTCCTTGAGCACGCGCTTCATCAGCTTGCCCGTCGGTGTGCGGGGGAGTGACTCGGCGAAGTCGATCGACCGCGGCACCTTGAAGCCGGCGATGCGCTCGCGCAGATAGGCGATCAGCTCTTGCTCGACGTCGTCGCCGGGCTCCACGCCGGGCATGAGCTCGACGACGGCTTTGACCTGCTCACCCATCTCCGGGTCGGGTATGCCGATGACCGCGACGTCGGCGACCTTCGGATGCATCGTCATGGCGTTCTCGATCTCCTGCGGGTAGATGTTCACACCGCCGGAGATGATCATGAACGCCTGTCGATCGGTGAGGTAGAGGAAACCCTCGTCGTCGAGGTAACCGATGTCACCCGTCGTACCCCAGCCGGGGTTGTGCGGGTGCTGCGCCTTGCGGGTCTTGTCCGGGTCGTTGTGGTAGGTGAACGGGAGCTCCTCGCGAGCGAAGTAGACGAGGCCGGCCGATCCAGTGGGGAGCTCGGGCTGGTCCGGGTCGTCGGCGTCGCAGATGCGCACATCGCCGAACGGTTTGCCGACGGAGCCCGGCTTCTTCAGCCAATCCTCCGGCCCGATCATCGTGATGCCGATGCCTTCGGTCGCGGCGTAGTACTCGTAGATGATCGGCCCCCACCAGTCGAGCATCGCCTGCTTGACCTCGACCGGGCACGGCGCTGCTGCATGTACGGCGACCCGGTGGCTGGACAGGTCGTAGTCGCTGCGCTCCTTCGGGTCGAGCTTCAGCATGCGCACGAACATCGTCGGCACCCACTGGCTGTGCGTGACGTGATGGCGCTCGATCGCCTCCAGTGCCGCTGCCGGGTCGAAGCGCGGCATCACGACGACCGTGCCCCCGAGGGCGATGATGACCGCGCTGAACCGAAGCGGTGCCGAGTGATACATCGGTGCCGGGGACAGGTAGACCGTCTCGGTGTCGAAGCCGTAGACGGGTCCGAAGACCATCGCAAGCGGATCCATGGGGTCGTCGAAAGAGCGCTCCGGCAGTGGAGTGCGAATGCCCTTCGGGTAGCCGGTCGTGCCGGACGAATACTGCATGTCGCCGCCAACGCGCCGATCCTCGAGCGGCTCGGCGGCTGTGCGAGCAATCGCCTCCTCGTAGGAGTCGAATCCGACGATCGACCCTCCGAAGGCGAGCCGCAGCCGCACCTCGGGTGCCTCGTTGACCACGTCCGCCGCGATCTGCGCGAAGCGAGTCGACGCAATGAATGCCTGCGCGCCGCAGTCGCGCACGATGTAGAGGATCTCCGGTGCCGCAAGGTGGTTGTTGATCGCGGTGACGTAAAGACCACTGCGGCGCGCAGCCCAGTAGACCTCGTGATAGCGCGGGCTGTTCTCGGAAAGCAAAGCGATCGTGTCGCCGTGTCGTAAGCCGGTGTCGTGCAGCAACTTGGCCAGCCGTGCCGACCGATCCTCGAGCTGGGCATAGGTCAGCGTCTCGCTGCCGTCACTCATCACAACCGCCGGCTTGTCCGGCGTCACCGCTGCGTGGGCACCTGGATACATGGCGCTCACTCTCGCACGGTCACCAGACCCTCGCGGAACCGGTGCGCGCAGTGGTCGGAGCAGAAGTAGTAGTCACTGTCGTCGTGCCGGACATGGGCGGGTGCGTGCGCGACTTCGACCTGCATGCCGCACACCGGGTCCTTCGCATAACCCGAGCCGCCGCCGAATCGGTCGCGGTGGCGGTAGAGCCAGTAGAGGCCGGCAAATGCGAGCAAGGCGATGATGTCGAGGACCGTCGTGTAGTTCCAGCCCCAGATGTCCCGGCCGATCATGCCGTGTTGCGCGGTGTCACTACCAGGCGCTATCCCGACCGCCTTGAACAAATACTCCGTCACGAGACCGGCGACGCTCATGGTTGCCCAGAAGGCGGCCAGCAACTTCACCGTCACCCGGGTGCCGTAGTACTTGCGATAGATGAGCAGCAGCGGCAGTGCGATCAGGTCGGCGAAGACGAACGCGATCGTGCCACCGAAGCTGATGCCGCCGGCCCAGAGCGCGGCAGCGAGCGGCACGTTGCCGATCGAGCAGACGAAGCTGATGATCGCGAGGAACGGCCCGAGCGCGACGTTCTCGAGCACCGACCAGAAGCCGTGTCCGGTCACGAACAACGACTTCCAGAAGCTCACCGGCACAGCGGTGTCGGCGAAGCCGGCGACCACGAAGCCGATGACGAGCTCCTTGCGCAGCATCGTGAGATCGCTGATGGTGTACGCCGCGGCATCCGACCAACCGGCCAGAGACTTGGCGCGATCGCGCCACTCGCCGGTGGCATCGCCACCTCCGTGATGGTGTTCGTGCCCGCCGGAGCCGAGTGCGTTGCGTGCCGTTGCTTGCTCCTGCTCTGAGACAACCCGAGGTACGACGACGGCAAGCAGCGCGATCATGATCGCGCCGCCGATGAACTCGGCCGCGGCGAACTCCCAGCCGATCAGCAACCACAACACGATCCCGAGCTCCAACACGAGGTTGGTCGAGGCGAACATGAACGCCTGTGCCGCGGTGAAGTCAGCGCCGCGCTGGAAGAGCGTCTTCGCGAGTGCGGACGCGGCGTAAGAGCACGACGACGAGACCATGCCGAAAAAAGTCGCCTTCGCGACGGTCTGCGGCCGATGGTCACCCAGTGCGCGCTGCATCTCGCTGCGGGAGACGAACGCCTGCACCGCGCCGGAGAGCCCGAAGCCGAGGACCAGCGCCCAGAGCGTCTCCCACAACATGCCGAGTGCGTCGAGCAGGCTGTTGCCGACAGTGCTCATGACTTCACCAGTCGTTCGATCGCGGCCGCCGCTTCCCGCACCTTTGCCGAGGCATCCGGCCCGCCCGCTTCGATGGCATGGGTGACGCAGTGGCCGAGGTGGTCTTCGAGCAGCTCGAGCGCCACCGCCTGCAGGGCCCGGGTCGTGGCCGAGATCTGGGTGAGGACGTCGATGCAGTATTGGTCGTCATCGACCATCCGCTGCAGCCCGCGCACCTGCCCCTCGATCCGCCGCAGGCGCTTCGTCACGTGGTCCTTGCTGGCTGAGTACCCTGGCTCCACAAGCGACCAGGATACCCCCCGAGGGTATCGGTGGTGCCCGCCGACTAGTTCCCCGGTGTCATGACGGCGCGGCCGGCGGGGCGCAAAGGTGGCCCTAGGGCCGCCGTCGGCGCGACCCGCGGACAGAGCGGAGGGCACCCATGTTCGGACGTCTCTCATTCGTCCAGGGCGACGCGGCACGGATCGACGACCTCATCACCTATGTCCGCGAAGTGGTCAAGCCGGCCACGGACGAGCTCGACGGCAACCACGGGCTCGGCATGTGGGTCGGTCGGGACACGGGTGACGCGCTGGTCATGACCGTGTGGCGTGACGCCGCAGCCTTGACCGCCAGTGAGCAGGCGGTTGTGAAGCTGCGCGATGACGCAGCCGGCATCGTCGGTGGCAAGTCGGTGGTCGAGCGCCACGAAATCGGACTCCGTGAGGTCACCATTCCGCACCAGCCCGGGTTCGGGATGCGGCTCGTCCAGATCCAGAGCAGCCCGGCCACGCTCGACGACGACGTCGCGTGGGCCGCCGCCAATGTCGTGCCGGCTGCGAGGAGCCAGGACGGCTTCGTGAGCTACATCCTGGGCATCGACCGCTCCGCCGGGACCGGGATCGCAATGACGACATATCGGGACCTTGCGTCGATGCGGGCGGCCAATGCTGCCGCCGCCAAGATTCGCGACATGGCGATCCAGCGCGGCGTCAGCGTGCGCGGTCTGCACGAGTACGAGGTCGCCATCGTCGGCATCCGAGTGCCGATCCCGGCGCAACGCAACGTGGACCTCACGGCGGCCGAGGAGCGGGCCAAGCGCTGACCGCTGGTGACGGCTCCGGGGCGGTCGGAATATCGTCCGCGCATGCCCGTGGACATCCTCGACTCGCTCCGGCGTCGGATGCGCGCGATGCACTCGCTGTGGGAGGACGCCGGCGCAACGATGACGGTGGACCAGGTCAACCACGTCGAGCGCGTCGGCGTCCTGCCCATCGCCTTCTCGCTGTTCCACTTCACCGAGATCGAAGACGGGTCGGTCATGATGCTCGGCGGCCCGCCGGCCGAGACCAGTCCTCTGTGGACGGATCGCATCGGCCTCGCGATCGCCGACAACGGGAAGGCTCGGACGGTCGAGGAGATGTCCGCGCAGCGCATCGGCGACTACGACGCCTTCCTTGACTACCAGGCGACCGTCTTCGCCAAGACCGAGAAGTGGCTTGAGTCACTGACTGACGACGACCTGGAGCAGGTCATCGTCCGGCGCCCGTTTCCCGACCAGATCGCCTCGACCTACAGCGCGCGCGTCGCCGGCGAAGAAGGCATCAAGAGACTCGATGCGATCGAGTGTTGGATCTACCAGCACGGCCTTCGTCACATGGGCGAGGTGGAGCACGCTCGCGCCCTCGTGGGATTGCAAGGCATGACGTCATGACCACGACGCGGGGCAGCGTGCGCCGCGAAGCACGGATTCGCCGCCCCGCATCGGAGATCTGGCGCTGGGTGGGCGACCCGGAGCGACTGCCCGACTGGTGGCCCGGCATCACAGCGGCCAAGGTCGACGGCGACGAGCGCACGATCACGCTTGGCAGCGGGCTGCCGATGCCGGAGAAGTTGCTGACGATCGACGACATTCAGCGTCGGTTTCAATACCGCATCACCGGCCCGCTCTTTCGCGAGCACACCTCGACGATCGACGTCCATGATCTCGGCGACGACACGAGCCTTGTCGTCTACTCCATCGACGCCGACCCAGCGACGATGGCGCTCGTCATCGCCGGCGCGGCCGGCAACGCACTGGAACATCTGCGCTCGATCCTCGAAGGGGAGTCCTGATGGTCCAAGGCGCGCCACGCCGCAAGATCCTGCTGGTCACGACCGACCAACAGCGCTACGACACGTTGGGCTGCAACGGTGGCACGCTCGCGCGCACGCCGGTCGTGGACCGGCTTGCGTCGGCCGGCATCCGTTACGAGCGCTGCTCGCCGCAGTCGGTCGTCTGCATGCCGTCGCGATCGACGATCCTGACCGGCCAGCATCCGTCGACGCACGGTGTCTGGATGAACGGTGTGCCACTGCCGCTGGACGCTCCGTCGGTGGCCGAGCTGTTGCGCATGAGCGGATATCGAACCGCTTTGGTCGGCAAGCCGCACTTCCAGCCGTTCTTCGACCCGTTTCAGCGGTTCCTGGAAAACTCCCTCGGCGACAGCACCGTCCCGTCCGGTGGCAGCCATCGCGGCTTCGAACATCTCGAGTTCGCGACGCACGGACCGGTCGGGCCTCTGCACTACTCGCGCTGGCTGATGGCGATGCACCCGGAGGCGGTTGGTGGCTTGTACCGCGTCTTGGATGACGCCTTGCAGGTCAATGCCGACGGCGGCGGCGCGACGGCAGCTCCGCAGGTGCACGTCAACCCGATCCAGCGCGAGTGGTACCACACCGACTGGGTGGCCGATCGCACGATCGCGTGGCTCGACTCCCTCGCCGCTGGCGACGATTGGTTCTGCTGGATGTCGTTCCCCGACCCGCACCACCCGTGGGATCCGCCCGAGTCCGAGGTCGGCCGGATCAACTGGCGGGACGTGCCGTTGCCGACCGGCTACCCGCAGGACCGGCAGGAGCGCGAACGCATCCTCGAGGCGAAGCCGAGGCACTGGCGGATGTGGTACGACGGCACCCTCGTCTCCAACTATGAGGCGCCGGCCCGGTGGGTGCCGGCGACACTGACCGACGACCAGGTGCGCGAGGTCAACGCGCGCAACGCGGTCGAGTGCGAGCTCATCGACGAAGCGCTGGGTCGTGTGCTGCAGCGCATCGACGAGCGTGGCTGGGGCAGCGACGTCGACGTCATCTTCACCACCGACCACGGCGAGCTGCAGGGTGACTTCGGCCTGCTCTTCAAGGGGCCGTACCACGTGGATGCGCTGATGCGGTTGCCGCTGATCTGGCGGCCCGCGGCCTCGGCCCAGCGCGCGCCCGCCGTCGTGAGCCGCCCGGTCGGGCTCGTTGACATCGCGCCGACGCTTTGCACCATTGCCGGTCTTGCCGCCGCCGACTGGATGCAAGGCGCATCCCTTCCGATCAGTGACACCGACGCGGAAGCACGCGGCTTCGAGCGGGTGCTCACCGAGTGGGACAGCGAGCTGTTTGGCGTCGGCGTCCACCTTCGCACGATCACCCGTGCCGGTTGGGTGCTCACCCGCTACCTGCCGGGCACCGTGCATGACGGCACGGAGGGCGAGCTCTACGACACAGTCGCCGACCCGTTGCAGCGTCACAACCGCTGGGATGACCCGGCCTGCCGTGGCATTCGCGACGACCTTCTCGCCGACCTGCTCGACAACGCGCCGCCGCCGCGACAGCCGAAGCTTCAGCTGGAAGCGCCGGTCTAGTTACGCGGTCAGTTGCACCGCGGTGATGGTCGGGCGGCCGTCCGTCGTCGTGCAGACCTTCTGCGCGTCCGGCACGAGGACCGAGTCGCGTTGGTTCGGCGGGTAGACGCGGAGCATCGTGGCCTTCGCCGCCGAGCAGTTGCTGGCGGGGAAGTTGCCCCAGTCGGGGACGCCGAGGTTCGCATAGGCGGTGCTGCCCGGCGACAGCGTCACTGTCGCCGACGCGTTCGCCGGGTTGCGACTGGCATCGACGCCCACCTGGTGGCCGGCGTCGTCGGCGAACGAGACGCCGGGATAGCCGGTCAAGGTGCAGGGTTCCGTGCCCGTGTTGCGGAAGTCGACCCGCTGGTAGAACGTGCCGGCGGCCGCGCCGGACTGACCCAGCGACACCTTCAGGTCCGAGGTCGCGCACGACGTGCTCGTGGCGCTGACTCCCGACGTCTCCGAGTTGCCCGCCGCTGGCGCGCCGGTCGCCGCGGGTGGCGACGAGGTCGTCCCGAGCGAGGCGTTCCCTGACGATGAGCCACCGCATGCGGCGAGTAGGCCGGGCGCAACCAGCAGCGCCACCATCACCTTCGCCGCGCCGATCGTTGTCATATCCCTGCGACGCCCAGCCGATCCGCTCGGTTTACCCGTCCTCAGGCTGAAATCGTGCTGCGTAGTGCTCCCCGGGGAAGCTGCTCAGCAAACCCTCGATGCGATAGCGCAGCGGCGCGCCGCTTTGGTCATGCAGCGTCAGGTCCCGGGTGCCGTCCGGACACGTGGTCTGCGCCCCGGCCAGCGGCCCGTCGACGCAGACGACGTGCATGATCCGTGCGCCGGTCACCTCTCCGGCGTGTGCTGCGTGCCGAGCACGTAGCTCGCCCACTTGCCGTTGCGGGGTGCGGGGCGCCGCCGCTTCGGGATGGGCACGTGGCGAGCGTCCAGCACGTCCATGACGTGGTCCCGGGTGCGGTTGAAGATGAACTGCGCCCGACCGGTGATGCCTTCGTGAGCGCTGTGCGGATGCGGCCGGGTAGGTCCGTCGCTGATCGCCCGCTCGTAGCGTTCTTCGAGTCGCGCCGCATCGTCCGGGCCGATGGCGCGCGCCAGCGCATCCAGCAGCTTGTGCTCGCCGGCTGCATGTCTCGACAGCAGAGCGGCCACCACCTCGGTGAGCTGAGTGCGGTCATGCCGTCGGGCGAGCGCGTCGCCGGAGAGAAGCTGCTCGAGCATCCGCAGTGCATGCTGCATCTCGGTGCTGAGCTTCTCCTGCTCCTTGATGGCAGCAGCCGTGTCGGGCACGTGCCGTCGTACGGCGGGAAGCACCACGCGATCGACCGCGGCCAGATGAGCCGACAACCAGATGACCGTGTCGAGCGGCGCGCGCTCCTCGGTGAGAGCGCGCAAAGCGCGCTGGTGCGCCGCCTCGATCGTGGCGCTGAAGTGGTCGCAGTGAATGCAGTCGTCGAGCTTGTTCATCGCGTCGTCTCCTGGGTCAGGGCGAGAAACTCGCTGCGCGTGCGTGGGTCTTCCCTCACGAGCCCGAGCAAAGCGCTGGTTACGGTCTCTGATCCGCGGGCCTGCACACCGCGGAGCGTCATGCAGCTGTGTTCGGCTCGCAGGACCACGCCGACACCCCGCGGCTTCAGGTGGTCGTCGAGCCAGCGAGCGATCTGCTTGGTCATCCGCTCCTGCACCTGCGGGCGGCGGGCGAACATCTCGACGACGCGGGCCAGCTTGCTCAACCCCAGGATGCGGCTGCCGGGCAGATATCCGACTGCTGCGGTCCCGCTGAACGGGAGCAGGTGGTGCTCGCACACGGAGGTGAAGGGGATCTCTCGTGCGAGCACCAGCTCGTCGTAGTGCTCCTCGTTGGGAAACGTCGTCAGGTTGAAGTCGCGCGCCGTCAGCAGCTCGGCGAAGGCAGATGCCATGCGCCGCGGCGTGCCTGCGATGGTCGGGTCGTGCAAGTCCATGCCGAGCGCTTGCAGGAGGTCGGCGGCCGCTTGCTCCGCGGCCTCGACGTCGATCGGTCGCGAGGTCGCTGCAACGCGCAGCCGGGGTCCGGTCTCCCGGTCGGCGTCGTCAGTGACTGGCAACGGGTCGAACGCGCTCATGGTGCTCACTTTCACTGCTCTCTGGTGCACGGATTTGGGGGATGGTTGGTTCGTGCCGGTGCAGCGCGAGGTTGCGGGCCGGGTGGTCGGGCCGGGGTGCGTCGCACCATGCTCGTGTGGCTGCCCGCGCCCGGTCGATCAGGGTCGCGGTCGACCGGAAGTCGATCGGGGTGACGGCCAGCGGGCACAGCGGCGGCACCACTCGTAGGTCGACCGAGTCACCGAGCGCGACGACGTCCTCGATCAGCCGTCGCTGGATCGCGACGGTGACCGCATGCATGGCGGTCGCCAGCGGCGAGGCGGGCGGCGCCGGCAGCGCACATGCGTAGCCCGTGGGGAGCACATAAATGACGTCGGCACCGAGGGACAGCGCCACGGAGATCGGCGTGTTGTTGACGACCCCGCCGTCCATCAGGAGGTGGTCGTCGACACACACCGGCGGAAACACCGCAGGCAGCGCGGCACTCGCCATGACGGCCTCGACCGCTGGTCCGGACGACAGCACGACCTCGCGGCCGGTCGTCACTTCGGTCGTCACGACGGTGACCGGCCAGGGCGCGTCCTCGAGCCGCTCGTAAGTCAGCTGCGACTCGACGAGCCGACGCAGCGGTCGGGGATCAGCGAGGCAGTTGGCCCGGCCGGTGGCCGCCCGGATGAGCCGGCCGGGACTTGTCGGGAAGACATCGGAGCGGCGCAGCCCGCGCCATACCTCAGCGAGCCGCGCTGCTCCGGCCGGGCCAGGGCGCCCGGCGAGAAACGCGGCGTTCAGAGCCCCGACGGAGCTGCCGACGAGCAGGTCCGGAATGACCTGCCGGTCGGACAGCCCGAGCAGCATGCCTACCTGGACCGCACCAAGGCTGCCGCCGCCGGAGAGCACGAACGCCGTCGTCATGTCAGTGCTTCTGACCCGGGAAGACGTCTTCCTCGCTCTTGTGCCACACCGGGTGATCGCCGCCGGTTTCGATGTTGAAGCCGTAGTCGTAGACGAGGCTGCCGCCGAGAGTTGCTCCGACGACGGTCAGCGCCGCGGCGACGACGGAGATGATGACGATGCCGATCGGGGTCCAGCTGCGGTCCGGGTAGCCGATGAACCTGACCAGCAGGTCGACGAGCACCAGCAGTGTCACCACGATCATCGTGATCGCGTGGGCGTTGATGGTGCGTCGGGCCTGCGTGCCCGCCTCACTCGATCGCCACCAGTCGAAGAAACCGGTCAATGCGGTCAGCAGCGAGGCGCCGGCACCACCGGCAATGGTCCAGCTGCCCGCCAGGTAGAGCTGACGCGCCACTTCGGAGTGCGAGCTGTGTACGGCAATCGAGATGACATCGAAAGCGGCAACGAACATGTACGCCGTCACCGGCACGTCGGTGAGCGGGGGGTGGAAGGGCTTGCCGGCGAAGCCGCGCCAGCCCTTGAACTTGCGACCGGACAAGGTGAGCGCCGGCCGGAACGAGAAATGCCGCATATTTCTCCCTAGTTGACGTGCCCACGTTGCCGCGGCACACTATTAACAGTCAACATTAGTTCTAGAAGAAGGATTCCCTGCTGTCAATGTCTGGGTCGACGTCCTGGGACTCGGTGGCCGTCCTCGCCGAACCGACGCGCCGGCGGGTCTATGACGCCGTACGCCGGTCCGATGTCCCGATGACGCGTGAAGCCGTTGCCGATGCGCTCGGGATCACGCAACGCCTTGCGGCGTTTCACTTGGACCGGCTCGCCGACGCGGGTCTGGTCACGGTCGACTACGCACGGCCGCCCGGTCGAAGCGGTCCTGGCGCTGGGCGGCCGGCGAAGCGCTACGCACCCGCGTCTGTCGAGCTCGCGCTTGCGCTGCCGCCTCGGCAGTACAACTGGGTTGCGCGCATCCTGGCCGCAGCCATCGCCACGAAGCCGAAGGATGCCGGCGCGTCCGCGATC
>Ga0157369_10009703_pt1 | contig 11008 bp, 8 predicted proteins | sample C25metaG_FD_113461 | JGI IMG/M metagenome (GOLD analysis project Ga0157369, IMG submission 113461) | Corn rhizosphere microbial communities from Kellogg Biological Station, Michigan, USA - C2-5 metaG | ecosystem: Host-associated > Plants > Roots > Rhizosphere > Soil | place: USA: Michigan... | reverse complement strand
GCCGGGTCGAGCTGCGTGCGTTCGATCAGCGCCTTGATGACGGTGGCACCGAGCGTGGCCGGCGCCACGTCCTTCAGCGCTCCCCCGTATCGGCCGACCGCGGTGCGGACCGGCTCGCAGATCACAGCGTCGTTCATGATGGTTCCTCTGCTTCCGTGCGGCTAGCCCTCACAGGTTAACGTCCGTGAGCTGCGCGCCCCGCGCGGCCTGGGACGGGCACGCCGCGGACCCGGCGGCTACCCTCGGAGCAGGCCGGCCCCCGCGGTTAGGCCCAGCTGAGGAAAGGACCCGATCCCCGATGGACAATGCCGACCTCGAAGACGTCCTCGATACCGTCCGCTCCCTCGTGCGGGACCGGGTCATTCCCCGGGAGGCGGAGATCGACGAGACCGACGAGATGCCCGCCGAACTGCGCGAGGAAGCGGCGCGGATGGGATTGTTCGGCTTCGCGATCCCTGAGGAGTACGGCGGCCTCGGCTTGTCGATGTCGCAGGAGGTCCGGCTGGTCATGGAGCTCGGGTACACCACGCCGGCGTTCCGGTCGATGTTCGGGACCAATAACGGGATCGCCGGGCACGTGCTGCTGGAAGGCGGCACGCCAGAGCAGAAGAAGCAGTTCCTGCCCAGGCTGGCCAGCGGCGAGTGGACCGCGTCGTTCGCGCTGACGGAGGAGGAGGCCGGGTCGGACCCGGCCGGGCTGGCCACGTCGGTGTCCGCCGACGGCGATGAGTGGGTGATCAGCGGGCTGAAGCGGTTCATCACCAACGCGCCCGTCGCGGACGTGTTCATGGTATTCGCGCGGCATGCCGACGGCCCGGCGGCGGGCAAGATCTCGGTGCTGATGGTCGAGGCGGGCAGGCCCGGGGTGACCGTCGGCCCGAAGGACGGCAAGATGGGCCAGCAGGGCGCGTGGACGTCGGAGGTCCGCTTCGATGAGGCGCGCGTTCCCGCCGGGGCGCTGATCGGCGCCCCCGGAGAGGGGTACCTGACCGCGATGCGCTGCCTCGCGCACGGGCGGCTGCACATCGCCGCGGTGTGCGTGGGCCTGGCGCAGCGGGCGCTGGATGAGACCATCGCGTACGCGCTCGGCCGCAAGCAGGGCGGCCACGTGATCGCCGACTACCAGCTCATCCAGGGACTGATCGCCGACTCGCAGACCGAAGTGCTGGCCGGCCGCGCGCTCGTGGTGTCGGCGGCGGCTGACTTCGATTCCGGCACGGACCGCCGGCTCGGCCCGTCGTGCGCCAAGTACTTCTGCTCGGAGATGGTGGGCCGGGTCGCCGACCGTGCCGTCCAGGTCCACGGCGGGGTCGGCTACATGCGCGGCGTCACCGTCGAGCGGATCTACCGCGATGCCCGCCTGTTCCGCATCTACGAGGGCACCAGCCAGATCCAGCAGCTCGTCATCGCCAAGCAGGCGCTGCGGGCGGCCGCGCGCTGACCAGGAGGTCGCGTGCTCCAGGTATCGACTTGTAGTTTGCGAGAATCTCTTGTTCGTCGAGTAGGGCCAGTCCCGGCGGGGCATATGTCGTGGATTCGCCCGCTCTCGCGGCGGGCGTGCCCGGGGTGGGGAATCCCCGGGGAGTCTTGCTTACCGAGGAGCCTTGTGAGCGCAGTACCACCCGGCATCATCGTGAGCGGCACGCTGCAGCGGCAGGCGTGGCTGGACCGCGTGCTGCCCCCGGTCGAGATGGTCCGACCCGGAATGTGGTCCATCCCGACCCCGTTCCCCGGCAGCCCGCTGCGCTACGTGCTGTCTTACGCCATCGAGCACGATGGCGGGGTGGCGCTGGTGGACACCGGGTGGCCGTCGCAGGAATCGTGGGATGGCCTGGTGTCCGGCCTCGGCGAGGCCGGGTGGGACATCAGCGACGTCAAGGCGATCCTCATCACCCACGGGCACGGTGACCACATGGGGCTGGCCCGGCGGCTGCGCGAGCGCACTGGCGCGTGGGCGGCGATGCATGAGGCCGACGCCCGCGCAGTCCGCTTCACCAGCCACGACGACTTCGAGCGGGCCGGCGATGAGGCGCTGCGCAAGCGCGGCGGCCTGGCCGCCGACTTCGAGGCGGTCCGCCGCCAGGCCGGCGCGCGTCCCGACGACTTCGGCGAGTTCTCCCTGCAACCGGACCGGTTCCTCGTGGACGGCGAGCGGCCGCTGGGCCCGGGCAGCGCCCTGACGAACGTGTGGACTCCGGGCCACACCCCCGGCCACGTGTGCTTCTTCGACGACGCCCGCAACGTGCTGCTGACCGGGGATCACATCCTGCCGCGGATCACGCCGAACATCAGCCACGCACCCCGGCAGACCGGGGACATCCTCGGTCAGTACCTGGCCTCGCTGCAGGCCATGTCGGGCCTGGTGGCCGGGGAGGTCCTGCCCGCCCACGAGTACCGCTTCATCGGCCTCACCGAGCGCATCCACGGCTTGCTGGCCCACCACGAGGAGCGGCTCGGCGAGGTCATGGCCACGCTGCACGCCCAGCCGGGCTGCTCCACCGTCGTAGTGGCGCAGGCGCTGCACTGGAGCAGGCCCTGGGACCAGATGCTGGGAATGCAGCGCAAGTTCGCGATCGGGGAGGCCTATTCCCACCTGGTGCACCTCGAGGCGACCGGCTACATCACCAACAAGGGCACCGACGTGGATTCCTGGCTCGCGCTGCGCGACTCCGGCCCCAGGCTCACCTGACCAGACCCGACGAGGGCTGCGCGTGCCCAGTACCGCCGTCAACCGATCACCTCCGGCGCGGTGGGCGGATACCCTGTATCCGGCGGAACTCCACCGAGGCTGCGGCGGATCTGCCCGGGGAACCCTTGACCTGCCGCGCCAGTAATGTCGGCAGCCCACCGGCTTCGCGTGGCGAGCCTTAGCGAAGACGGGTGAGGAGCGGGCTCTTGCGAACAGCGTGGCTGGTACTGGTGGCCGCCTTGGTGGCGGTGGCGGGAGTGGCGGCACTCATCGGCCGGCAGGCCACCCGGCCGCTGCCGGCCCTGTCGCTGACCGCCGACCTGGTCAGCGTCCAGAAGGCCAGCGGGGCGAGCTTGTCCTGGCCGCAGGCGAGGGAAGCCGCCGTAACGGTCAGCGGGCTGTCCGCTCAGTGGAGCACCAGCCACCAGCCAGTCGTGCCGATCGCGAGCGTCACCAAGATCATGACCGCCTACATCGTGCTGCACGATCACCCGCTGGCCGGGGACGCGCAGGGGCCGTCGATCACCGTCACCCAGGCGGATTTCCAGGACTACCAGTCGGACGTGGCCAACGGCAACTCCAACGCCGCGGTGGCCGCCGGCGAGAAGCTGACCGAGCGGGAGGCCCTGGAGGCCCTGCTGCTCCCGTCGGCCGACAATGTCGCGAGGATGCTGGCCAACTGGGACGCGGGCAGCCGAACGGCGTTCGTGGCCAAGATGAACGCGCTCGCCAAGTCGCTGGGCATGACGCACACCACGTACACCGACCCCTCGGGCCTGGACGCGGCCACCGTGAGCACGGCGCGCGATCAGCTCATCCTGGTCGGCAAGGCCATGGCGGTCCCGGCCTTCGCCGACATCGTCTCGATGCCGTCCGCGGTGATCCCGGTGGCCGGCCTCGTGCACAACTATGCCCAGGTTGTGGGCACCAACGGGATCATCGGGGTGAAGACCGGCTCGGACTCGGCCGCGCAGGCGTGCTGGGCGTTCGCGGCGCGGCGCCTCGTGGCCGGGCAAGAGCGCGTCGTGTACGGCGTGGTCCTCGGCGCCCCGCTCTATCCGCCCAGCCCGGTGGCCAACGCGCTGACCGGCGGCGTGTCGCTGGCCGACCAGGCGCACAAGATGTTCCGGCAGCTGACGGTGCTCCCGGCGGGCACCGTGGTAGGCCGGATCAAGGTGCCGTGGAGCAAGGCGGAAGTCCCGGTGGTGACGGCGCGGCCCCTGGCTGGCCTGGTGCCCTCGGGGGCGACGATCGGCCTGCAGGTGCGGATACAGCCGCCGTCCTCCGCTTTCGTGTCCGGGCAGCAGGTTGGCAGCGTCTCGGTCAGTGGCCTGGTGTCGACGAGCAGCGCCAGCCTGGTCGCCCAGGGGGCGTCCGGCAGTCCCAGCCTCACGTGGCGCATCTTCCACCCGTGACACCCTGGTGCCGCCGGACGCCGTTCGGCTGGCGGCGAGGCTTATGCCCTGGGGCCGCCTGCGGCGTAGATGACCTGCCCGGAGACGAAGCCCGACCGCTCGTCAACGAAGAACGCGACGGCATTGGCGATGTCCTCTGGCCGGCCAACCCGGCCGACCGGGGTCCTGGCGGCGGCGTTCTTCATGTGCTCCTCGGGGTCAAGGCCCAGCCGGGCGGCAGTTGCCCGGGTCATCTCCGTGTCGATGAAGCCGGGGGCGACGGAGTTGGCGGTGACGCCGTACTTGCCGAGCTCGATCGCCAGGGTCTTGGTAAAGCCCTGCAGGCCCGCCTTGGCCGCCGAGTAGTTGACCTGGCCCCGGTTGCCGAGGGCGGAGGTGGAGCTGATGTTGACGATGCGGCCCCACTTGGCGTCCACCATGTAGGACTGGGCCGCCTTGGTGACCAGGAACGCGCCGCGCAGGTGCACGTTCATCACCGTGTCCCAGTCGGTCGCGCCCATCTTGAAGATCAGGTTGTCGCGGGTCACGCCGGCGTTGTTGACCACCACGAGAGGCGGACCGAGCTCCGTCGCCACCTGGGCCACCGCGGCGCGGACGGCGTCCTCGTCGGACACGTCGGCGGCGACCCCGATCGCCTGGCCGCCGCTTTCCACGATGCCGGCGGCGGTGGCCTTGGCGCCCGCCTCGTCCAGGTCCAGCACGGCGACCTGGAGGCCGTCAGCGGAAAGCCGCCTCGCGATGGCGGCGCCGATGCCTCGCGCTCCCCCGGTGACAATGGCGGTCTTGGGCTGGCCCGGGCTTGCCTGCGCGTCGGTCATGTGAGGTCTCCTATCGATTGCCATGTCCGGGAGTATCAGGGAGTGGCGCGGGTGGTGACGGCGGCCGGGTCGATGCCGAACTCGGCCAGGACCGCCGTCGTGTGCTCGCCCAGGGCGGGCACCGGGCCGGCCGGGAGGGCCTGGCCGTCGAACAGCAGCGGCGGCAGCAGCCCGAGGACGGGCCCGACGGGGGTGTCCACCTCGCGCCAGCGGTCGCGCGCCCGCAGTTGCGGGTGGTCGAGGACCTCCGTCGGCGTGCGGTAGACGCCGTTGCCGATCCGGGCCGCGTCGGCGGCCGCCTGAACCTCGGCGAGCGTGCGGGCTTCGCTCCACCGGGTCAGTTCCGCATCCAGGTCATCGCGGTGGGCGACCCGGTCGGCGTTGCGGGCGTACCTCGGGTCGGCGGCGAGGTCCTCGCGGCCGAGCATCTGCCGGGTCAGCCGCTGCCACTCGCCGTCGTTGGTGGTGCCGAGCACCACCATGCGGCCGTCGGCGGTGGGGTAGGCACCGTAGGGCGCGACGGCGGGCGAGCCCAGGCCGGCTGGCTGCTGGTCCATCCCGGTGTAGCGGGCCCAGGTCAGCGGGTAGCCCATGAGCTCGGCGACCACGTCGAACATGCTGACCTCGATCTGCCGCCCCTTGCCGGTCGCGGCCCGCTCGGCGAGCGCGGAGAGGACGGCGATCACGGTGTACAGGCTGGTGCTGGTGTCGGCGTACGGCGGGCCGGGCTTGGCTGGCTCTCCCGGGCGGCCAGTGATCGCGCAGGCGCCGGCCTCGGCCTGAATCAGCAGGTCGTAGGCGCGCTTGCCCGATAGCGGCCCGGAGCGGCCATAGCCGGAGATCTCCACGCCGATCAGGTGCGGGTGCCGGGCGGCGAGGTCGTCCGGCCCGAGGCCCAGGCGGCCGGTCGCGCCCGGGCCGAGGTTCGACACCATGACGTCGGCGCGGGCCAGCAGCGCGTGCAGCGCCTCGCGGGCTGCCGGGACCGACAGGTCGAGCGCGACCGATTCCTTGCCGCGATTGAGCCAGACGAAGTGGGCGGCCATGCCGCGCACGACGTCATCGAACCGGCGGGTGAAATCGCCGCCGTTCGGGTGCTCGACCTTGATCACTCGCGCGCCGAGGTCGGCGAGGGTCCGGGTGGCCAGCGGCGCGGAGACAACCTGCTCCAGCGCGACCACCAGCACCCCCTTCAGCGGGGCGAAGCGGGCCGGCCCGCCCGGGTGCTCGCCCGCCAGGCCGCTTTCCGGTGTCCCAGTCGACATGGGCTGCCCCTTACGCTTCTGCTGCACAGTCCCTGGCTAGCAGCCTAGGGGCACGGCAGGTAACCCCAGGGCTGACTGTCATGCCGCGACTAGCGGCACGATCGTCAGCATTGGGCCTGGACGGGGTGCGTCAGGGCGTCGAGGCGCCGGTATCCGCTGGCCAGTCGAGGCCGAGGGCTTCTTGGACGACGGGGTCGGCGTTGGTGCCGAGCAGGCGCCAGTCCTCGCCGGGCTCGAGGATCTTCTCCGCGCCGCGGATGGAGGCGTAGTCCAGGCCGGCGGCGACGGCGGGCGGTTCCTTGCCCTCGGCCAGGTCCTTGGCGGCGGTCAGCAAGATGTGCCGCATCCGGCTGATCGCCTTGTCGGTGGAGCCGAGCTGCTCCTGGGTGCGGTCGTAGACCGGCCCCATCGACTCGGTGACCATCAGGTCCTGGCTGACGAAGTCGGCGACCCCGCTGAAGATGCCGGTGCCCTTGTAGTCGCGATCGACCTGGTAGTCGTTGCCCGCGGTGTAGGCGCGGGGGACAATGCCGGTGTCGTACGCCGACATCGGCGTCGTGAACGGGGCTTGCGGGACGGAGAACAGGCTCGCGCCGCCGAGGCCGCGCGGGTTGAACTGGCCCCGGTCCTTGGGCGCCAGGAAGTACCGCCAGCAGTTCTCGTCATCGATCGGGACGAACATCCCCTGCCCGATGCTGAACGGGATGCTGGCCACCATGGTGGAGTAGGGGATCGCGTAGGCGGTGACCCGCACGTGGGCGTGGCCGCCGGGGGTGGTGCGGATCCCGGCGTACCGGTAGCCGTACCAGGTGTCGTCCACCTCCAGCCGCGGCGCCCGGTCATGCCGCCAGAACTTCCACGACATCGCGTTCGATGAGTAGCCCGGCTTGTCCGACCCGTCGTCGGGGATGTCGTCGACCTGGTCGAACTGGTGCAGGTGGGAGATGTGGGCGGTGTCCAGGTTGCCCTCCATCGCCTGCACCCAGTTGCAGGTCGAGTGCTGCTTCATCGCAACGAACTCGCTGGCGGCATGCCCCTCAGTGCCAAAGTCGCGGAACGGGGTCAGGGCCTCGGCCGGCCCCAGGTACGCCCACACGATCCCGCCCGACTCGTGGGTGGGGTAGGCCCGCACCCGGACCTTCCCGCAGAACGGGGCCGGCTCGGACGGCATGTCCACGCACCGGCCAGCTGCGTCAAAGGCCCAGCCATGATAGACGCACCGCAGCGCGTCCCCCTCGTTACGGCCGAAGTACAGCGAGGCGCCCCGGTGCGGGCAGTTCTCCTGCACCAGCCCGACCCGCCCCCGCGCGTCCCGGAACGCCACCAGGCTCTCCCCCAGCAGCCGCACCCGGGCCGGCGGGCCGCCCGGCTCGGCCACCTCCGCGCTCAGGCAGGCCGGCGTCCAGTACCGCCGCAGCAGGTTCCCCATCAGCGTCCCCGGCCCCACCCTGGTCAAGATCTCGTTATCATCCGCCCTGAGCATGCCGTCCCTTTCGCAGGTCTTTCGCAGATGAGGACCGGCCCGGCAGCGGACCGGCCTTCCTCGGGCCACCTCGTTTCACCGTCTCACCGGGCCGGCAAAGCTGTCAATTAGTAAGCAAGCGCCAGTAACGAGTGCGGTTTTGGGGCGGCACCCCAAACCCCGCGTGCGAGATCAGGTGGGTGCGCGGGGCTAGGCTGACTGGGAAAAGGACCACTCGCCGAGCGCGGTCGCCGGGCATTCGCCGGGGCCGTCGGCTGACCCGGGGGCTGCCTGATGGAACCTGCCGCGACGGCGCCCTCGGCGCCCTCGGCGCCCGCTCGCCGACTCGATCGCGAGTCGCTCGAAGCGCGCAAGCGGCGGCTCACCGTCGCCCGCCGCCGGGCCACGGCGTTCCTCGGCGCGGCGACGGCCTTGTTCATCGGCGTGACGGCGGCCGGCGTGCACGGGACGTTGCTGGGCTTCGTGCAGGCCGGCGCGGAGGCGGCGATGGTCGGCGGGGTCGCGGACTGGTTCGCGGTGACGGCCCTGTTCCGCCGCCCCCTGGGCTTGCCGATCCCGCACACCGCGGTGATCGTGGAGCGCAAGGACCAGTTCGCCGCCACGCTCGGCCAGTTCGTGCAGGAGAACTTCCTCAACGGGGACGTCCTGGCCGAGCGGCTGCGGGCCGCGGGGATCGCCAACCGGCTGGCCGCCTGGCTGTCGGCGCCGGACAACGCGACGCGCGCGGCCGGTCATGCCTCCAGCCTCGTGGTCACCCTGGCCGAGGCGCTGCGCGATGAGGATGCCCAGCGGGTGATCAGCACCGAGCTGACCCGGGTAGTGGACACCGTCGACGTATCGCCGCTGGCCGGGCGGGTGGTCCGGGTGGTGATCGCGGGCGGCCACCACTCGGAGTTGTTCAACAGCATCCTGTCCAGTGCCGACGCCTACCTGGCCGAGCACCATGAGGAGCTCAAGCTGCGCTTTGAGTCAGAGGCCCCCCGCTGGGTCCCGGGCCTGGTGTACGGGCGGGTCTTCGACCGCATGTACGCCCACCTGCGGAGCCGGCTGGAGGCGATGGGCGACGATCCCGACGATGAGACCCGCAAGCAGTTCGAGGAGTGGATCGACAGCCTTCCCGACCGGCTGGAGAACTCCCCCGAGCTGCGCGAGCGCGGGGAGCACCTCAAGCGCGAGGTCCTGGGCAGCGCCCTGCTGCGAGACTGGTCCTCGATGCTGTGGGGACGGGCCAAGGACGGGCTGCGGGCCCAGGCGGCCGACCCCAACTCGGAGCTGCACCGCCGGATGACGGACGCCATCGAGGCGATCGGGCACCGCCTCAAGTCAGATCCCCGGCTTCAGGACCGTATTGAGCGCATGGTCGAGTCGGCCGCCCGGGGGCTGGCTGACCAGTTCTATGACGAGCTGGCCGGCCTGGTCACCGGCACCATCCAGCGGTGGAACGCCGAGGAGACGTCCAGTCAGCTAGAGCTCCTGCTCGGGCGCGACCTGCAGTACATCCGCATCAACGGCACGGTGGTGGGCGCCGCCGTGGGCCTGGCCCTGCACGCCATCGCCATGGCGCTCGCCTAGCCCTTGCCCGGCAGCCGCGCCGCATCCGACACCGGCCCCAGGTGACCGAGCTTGTCGGGATTGACCACCGAGCGGATCGTCTGCACCCGGCCGTCGGCGATGTCCAGCTCGAACACGTTGACCACGCGCCCCTCGGCGTCGTACGTCACCGCCCCGGGCTGGCCGTTGACCCAGGCCAGCCGCAGGGTCGCGCCGAGGAACCGCCCCCGGCGGAAGATGCCGGCCATCAGCCTCAGCACCTGCTGCTGCCCGACCGCGGGCTTGCCGATCGCCTGGGCCTTGCCGCCGCCGTCCCCGTGCAGCACCACGTCGGGCGCGAGCATGCCGAGGAGCGCGTCCAGGTCGCCGCCCTCGGCGGCCTCGAAGAAGCGGCGGGCGAGCTCCTCGCCTTCGGCCCGGCGTGCGGGCCGGGGCACGATGTCGCGCGCCTGCCCCCCGGCGGCGATGTGCTGCCGGGCGCGGGCGAAGATCTGCCGGCAGTTGACCTCGGTCTTTCCGGTGATCCGGGCCATGTCCGGGTAGCCGTAGCCGAATACCTCGCGCAGCATGAACACCGCCCGCTCCACCGGCGTCAGGGTCTCGAGCAGGACCAGGAACGCCATCGACAGCGAGTCGGCCAGCTCGGCGTGCTCGGCCGGCGCGTCGACGGGCACGACGACCGGCTCGGGCAGCCAGTCCCCCACGTACTTCTCCCGCCGCACCCGCGCCGAGCTGAGGTAGTTGATGCCGAGCCTCGTCACCGCCGTCGTCAGGTACGCCTTGAGGTCGGCGATCACGGTCCCCGCCTGGCGGGCGCGGGTCAGGCCGACGAACGCGTCCTGCACGATGTCCTCGGCATCGCCTACGGAGCCGGTCATCCCGTAGGCGATGGAGAACAGCAGCGGCCGGTAGCTGACCGCGCTCGCCTCATCATCCGCTGACCCAGGCACGGAATCCCTCTCGCCAGCTCGCGTACCGCGGCTCCCAGCCGAGCCCGGCCCTTGCCTTCTCGTTGGAGGACCCGCGCACGCTGGTCATCTGGGCGATGACGAGCTCTCCGGCCAGCGGCCGCCCGAGCCAGGCGGGCAGGCGCAGCGGCGACTTGGCGCCCGCGACCCCGGCCAGGTAGGGCAGCCACTCGGCGACCGGCGCCGGGTCGCTGTCCACGACGTTGTAGAGGCCGGGGGCACCCCGCTCCACCGCGGCGACGGTCGCCGCCGCCGCGTCGGTGATCTCGATGAACGACCAGATCCCGGTCCCGCCGCCGATCACCGGCAGCTGCCGCTTCCGCACGACGTCCAGCATGACCTCCGAGGCGCCGGGCCCGTAGAAGCTGCCGTAGCGCAGCACGATTCCCTCCGGTGCCGCCAGCGGCACGGTCTTTTCCACATGCCTGATCGCCTCCAGCGTCCGGGCGGCGGACGGGATGGGCCGGGAGTCAAGCGGGTCTTCCTCGTTCTTCACCTTCCCGCCGGAGCGCTCGTTTGGCCAGCCCGTGTAGCTTTGCGCGATGACCCGGCGGGTGCCCGCCTCGGCGGCGGCCGCCAGCAGGTTATCGGTTCCCCGGATCCGCAGCTCGTTGGTGGCGGCGAACAGCCGGTCGGGGTTGCGCAGGCTCCGCATGTCCGCCAGCGCGGTCATCTGGTGCACGATCACCTCGGGCGCGGCCGCCGTCACGGCCGCGATCACGGCCTGGCGATCGAGCCCGTCGAGGATCACCGGCTCCGCGCCCGCGTCGCGCAGCCGCCCTGCCTTGGCGGGCGTCCTGGTGGTGGCGATGACCTTGT
>Ga0157369_10009702_pt1 | contig 11009 bp, 7 predicted proteins | sample C25metaG_FD_113461 | JGI IMG/M metagenome (GOLD analysis project Ga0157369, IMG submission 113461) | Corn rhizosphere microbial communities from Kellogg Biological Station, Michigan, USA - C2-5 metaG | ecosystem: Host-associated > Plants > Roots > Rhizosphere > Soil | place: USA: Michigan... | reverse complement strand
GCCACCGGCAGGTCGGCGTACCAGTCGTAGAACGACAGCATCGAGCCGCCGACGAGATGCGTGAAGCGCGCGCCGGACGCGTGCGAGACCATCGACATCGCCGGGATCGGGGAGAAGCCGGCGACCCGGTCGTCGCCTGGGCGTCGGTCGTGCAGGACCCCGAGAAGGCGAGTCGCTACAAGTCGGCCCGTGGCAAGGGCGGCCTGGTCCGCTCCACGTGGGAGGAGGTCGTCGAGATCATCGCCGCCGCCCACGTCTACACGGTCAAGCGCTGGGGACCCGACCGCATCGCCGGCTTCTCACCCATCCCCGCGATGTCGCCGGTCTCCTACGCCTCGGGCGCCCGCTTCCTCGAGCTCATCGGCGCCCCGATGCTGTCGTTCTACGACTGGTACGCCGACCTGCCCAACGCCTCGCCGCAGATGTTCGGTGACCAGACCGACGTGCCCGAGTCCGGCGACTGGTGGGATGCCGGTTACCTCATCATGTGGGGGTCGAACGTGCCGATGACGCGCACGCCCGACGCCCACTGGATGACCGAGGCCCGCTACCGGGGCCAGAAGGTCGTCGCCGTGTCGCCCGACTACGCCGAGAACGTCAAGTTCGCCGACGAGTGGGTCGCCTCCGCCCCCGGCACCGACGGCGCCCTCGCGATGGCGATGGGGCACGTCATCCTCAAGGAGTTCTTCGTCGACCAGCAGGTCCCCTTCTTCACCGACTACAACCAGAAGTACACCGACCTGCCCTTCCTGGTGGCGCTGGAGCCCGACACGACGGATGCCGGGTCGGCCGTCGACGGGCCCGCCTACCGCCCGGGCAAGTACCTCGTGGCCGGTGACCTCGACATCCCGGAGGCCACCTCCGAGAACGCGATGTGGAAGCCGGCCCTGATCGACGGCCGCACCGGCGAGGTCGCGATCCCGCAGGGGTCGATCGGCTTCCGCTACGGCGAGGAGAGCTGGGGGAAGTGGAACCTCGACCTCGGCGAGATCGAGCCCGTGCTCACCCTGCACGGCACCACCACCGAGACGGCGCGAATCGTGTTGCCGCGCTTCGACTCCTACGACGGCAAGGTGGCCCACGTGTCGCGTGGCGTCCCGGTGCGCCACATCGGGGGCCGACTCGTCACCACCGTGCTCGACCTGATGCTCGCGCAGTACGGCGTCAGCCGCCCCGGGATGCCGGGCACCTGGCCGGCCGACTACGACGACCCGTCGACGCCGGCCACGCCGGCCTGGCAGGAGGAGATCACCTCCGTGCCGGCGGAGCAGGTCGTGCGGCTGGCCCGCGAGTGGGCGCAGAACGCGATCGACACCACCGGCCGCGGCATGATCCTGATGGGCGCCGGCACCAACCACTGGTTCCACTCCGACCAGATCTACCGCGCGATGCTGGTGCTCACCACGATCACCGGCTGCCAGGGCCGCAACGGTGGCGGCTGGGCGCACTACGTCGGCCAGGAGAAGGTGCGCCCGATCATGGGGTTCCAGCACATGGCCTTCGCCCTGGACTGGCAGCGCCCGCCGCGGCACATGAACCAGACCGCGTACTGGTACGTCAACACCAGCCAGTACCGGTACGACACGTTCACCGCGGACGACGTCGACGCCGGTACGGGCGTCTTCGCGGGCAAGGGCGTCATGGACCTGCTCGCCCAGTCGGTGCGGCTCGGCTGGACCCCCAGCTACCCCACCTTCAACCGCAGCAGCCTCGACCTCGTCGACGAGGCCGAGGCCGCGCAGATGACCCCGGCCGGCTACGTGGTCGACCAGCTGAAGTCCGGCGCACTGAACTTCGCCGTCGAGGACCCCGAGGCCGAGGAGAACCACCCCCGCATCCTCAGCCTGTGGCGGGCCAACCTGCTCGGCTCGAGCGCCAAGGGCAACGAGTACTTCCTCAAGCACCTGCTCGGTACCGACAACGCCGTCACTGCCGAGCAGGCCCCACCCGACAAGCGCCCCGAGGGCATCGCCTGGCCCGACGACGTGCCCGAGGGCAAGCTCGACCTGCTGATGACGATCGACTTCCGGATGACCAGCTCGACGCTGTTCTCCGACGTCGTGCTGCCGGCCGCCACCTGGTACGAGAAGCACGACATCAACACCACCGACATGCACCCGTTCGTGCACTCGTTCAACCCGGCGATCTCGCCGCCCTGGCAGTCCAAGACCGACTGGGAGGCGTGGAAGGCGATCGCGAAGAAGTTCTCCGAGCTCGCCGTCGACCACCTCGGCACCCGCCGCGACCTCGTTGCCAAGCCGCTGTGGCACGACACCCCCGAGGCGATGGCCACCGTGCACGGCGTCGTCAAGGACTGGCGCAACGGCGAGTGCGAGCCGGTGCCGGGCAAGACCCTGCCGGTGCTCGCCGTCGTCGAGCGCGAGTTCGCCAAGACCTACGAGAAGATGACGTCGATCGGCCCGCTGCTGGAGTCGGTGGGCATGCTGACCAAGGGCGTCCCCTACGCGGTGGCCCGCGAGGTCGAGATCCTCCGCCACCGCAACGGGGTGGTCCACCACGGCGCCGGCGCCGGTCAGCCCAAGCTGGAGACCGACATCCACGTCGCCGACGCGATCCTGCACCTGTCGGGCACGACGAACGGGCACCTCGCCACCCACGGGTTCACGAACGTCGAGAAGCGCACCGGTACCACGCTGGCTGACCTCTCGGCCGAGCACGAGGGCAAGCAGATCACCTTCGCCGACACCCAGGTCGCGCCCGTACCGGTCATCACCTCACCAGAGTGGTCGGGCTCGGAGTCCGGCGGGCGCCGGTACGCGCCGTTCACGATCAACATCGAGCGGCTCAAGCCGTTCCACACGCTCACCGGGCGACAGCAGTTCTACCTCGACCACGACTGGATCCTCGGCATGGGTGAGGCGCTGCCGGTCTACCGGCCCCCGCTCAACATGACCGAGCTGTTCGGCGAGACCGCGCTGGGCGAGCAGAACGCCCTCGGGGTGTCGGTGCGCTACCTCACGCCGCACAACAAGTGGTCGATCCACAGCGAGTACCAGGACAACCTGTTCATGCTCAGTCTCTCGCGGGGTGGCCAGACGATCTGGATGTCCGACCTCGACGCCGAGAAGATCGGGGTGAAGGACAACGACTGGGTCGAGGCGGTCAACCGCAACGGCGTGGTCGCGGCCCGCGCGATCGTCTCGCACCGGATGCCGGAGGGCACGGTCTACATGCACCACGCCCAGGACCGGCTCATCGACGTGCCACTCACCGAAACGAACGGCAGGCGCGGCGGCATCCACAACTCGCTCACCCGGATCATGATGAAGCCCAGCCACATGATCGGCGGGTACGCCCAGCTCGCCTACTTCTTCAACTACATCGGGCCGACCGGGAACAACCGCGACGAGGTCACGATGATCCGCCGCCGCTCCAACCAGAAGGTCGTGTACTGATGTCACCCCACGAAGTTCTGCGCTCCTTCGTCACTGCGATACTTCGCGGGGACCCCGACGGCTTTCTCCGGCTGGGAGTTTCGTGATGCGCGTCATGGCCCAGATGGCGATGGTGATGAACCTCGACAAGTGCATCGGCTGCCACACCTGCTCGGTCACCTGCATGCAGGCGTGGACCAACCGGGCCGGCACCGAGTACGTGTGGTTCAACAACGTGGAGACCCGGCCGGGCCTGGGCTACCCGCGCGGGTACGAGGACCAGGACGAGTGGGAGGGCGGCTGGCTGATGAAGAACGGCCGGCTGCAGCTGCGCGCCGGCGGCCGGTTCAAGAAGCTGCTCACCATCTTCAGCAACCCCAAGATGCCCTCGATCCACGACTACTACGAGCCGTGGACCTACGACTACGAGACCCTGCTCAACGCGCCGGCCCAGAAGAACTTCCCTGTGGCGCGGCCGCATTCGCTGATCTCGGGCAAGCCGATCAACGTGTCGTGGAGCGCCAACTGGGACGACGACCTGGGCGGCTCACGCGAGCACGCGGTCAAGGACGTCATGCTGCGCGGCATCGAGGACAAGGTGAAGTTCGAGTTCGAGCAGACCTTCATGTTCTACCTGCCGCGGATCTGCGAGCACTGCCTCAACCCGTCGTGCGCGGCGTCGTGCCCCAGCGGCGCGATCTACAAGCGCGAGGAGGACGGCATCGTCCTGGTCGACCAGGACCGCTGCCGCGGGTGGCGGATGTGCATCACCGGCTGCCCGTACAAGAAGATCTACTTCAACCACAAGACCGGCAAGGCCGAGAAGTGCACCTTCTGCTACCCGCGGATCGAGGTCGGCATCCCGACGGTGTGCTCGGAGACCTGCGTGGGCCGGCTGCGCTACATCGGTCTGGTGCTCTACGACGCCGACAAGGTGCTCGAGGCCGCGTCGGCACCCGACGACGTCGACCTCTACCAGTCGCAGCTCGGGGTGTTCCTCGACCCCGAGGACCCCGAGGTGCGGCGCGCGGCGGAGGCCGCCGGTATCCCCGGTGACTGGGTCGAGGCGGCTCGCCGCAGCCCGGTCAAGAAGCTGATCATGGACTACAAGGTGGCGCTCCCGCTGCACCCGGAGTACCGGACGATGCCGATGGTCTGGTACATCCCGCCGCTGTCGCCGGTCGTCGACGTCATCAAGGACACCGGCTACGACGCGGAGGACGTCGACAACCTCTTCGGGGCGATCGACACCCTGCGCATCCCGGTCGAGTACCTCGCGAACCTGTTCACCGCCGGCGACGTCGCCCCGGTCAACGGGGTGCTGAAGAAGCTCGCCGCGATGCGGTCCTACATGCGCGACATCAACCTCGGCCGCGACCCACGCGACGAGATCCCCGCCGCGGTCGGGATGGAGGGCGAGGACATGTACGAGATGTTCCGCCTCCTCGCCCTGGCCAAGTACGACGAGCGCTACGTCATCCCCACCGCCCACGCAGAGCAGGCCCACGCTCTCGAGGAGCTCGCCACCGACTGCGCGGTCTCGGAGTACGGCGGCGGCCAGGAGATCTTCGGCGAGGGGTCCGGGGCTGCACCGACCCCGGTGGCCGTCGAGAACTTCCGGGTGCTGCAGCAGACCCAGTCCGCCGACACGATGGAGGCCCTGCCGTCCGACAACCCGCTGCGCGGGCGCGTCAACCTGCTCAACTGGGACGGCAAGGGGATGCCGGACGGCATCTTCCCGCAGGGCGACCCGCGGTCCGTCGACGGGGCCGAGCGATGAAGTGGCGCCGGCACCGTGACGCCCAGCCCGGCATCAGCGAATCGGCCCTGGCCGACACCTGGCAGGTCGTCTCGCTGCTGCTCGACTACCCCGACGAGGTGCTCGTGTCACGGGTGCCGATGCTGCGGGACGTCGTCGAGGCGCTGCCCGACGCCCAGCGTGAGCCGCTGACCGAGATGCTCGACACCCTCGAGCAGCGCGACCTCCGTGAGCTGCAGCAGGAGTACGTCGACACCTTCGACGTCACCCGCAAGTGCTCGCTGCACCTGACCTACTTCACCCAGGGCGACACGCGCCGCCGCGGGGTGGCGCTGGTGGAGTTCAAGCAGGCGTACCGCAAGGCCGGGGTCGAGTTCGACTCCGACGCCGAGCTGCCCGACCACCTCTGCGTGGTGCTCGAGTTCGGCGCCGTGCAGGACTGGGCCACCGCGTGGCACCTGCTGATCCGCCACCGGGTGGGCGTCGAGGTGCTCAAGGCCGGTCTGGCCCAACGTGGCTCACCCTGGCTGCCGGCGATCCAGGCGCTCCGGTCGACGCTGCCCGAGCTCGACGGCGACGACCAGACCGCCCTCATGCGCCTCGTCGCCGAGGGCCCGCCCCAGGAGGAGGTCGGGCTCGAGCCGTACGCCATCGACCCCCGGCTGAACCCCCGGCCCGAGCCGGTCGACACCACCGCGATGCTCGGCACGACGATCCCCGTAGGAGCACCACGATGACCGTCTTCCTGTGGGTGATCGTGCCGTACGTCTGCCTGGCGGTGTTCGTCGTCGGGCACGTCTGGCGCTACCGCTACGACAAGTTCGGCTGGACCACCCGCTCCAGCCAGCTCTACGAGGACAAGCTGCTGCGCATCGGCAGCCCGCTGTTCCACTTCGGGATGCTCGGCGTCGTGGCCGGACACGTCATCGGGCTGGTCATCCCGCAGGTGTGGACCAACGCCGCGGGCCTGACCCCGCACGCGTACCACGTGATCGCGCTGGCCGGCGGCATCCCCGCGGGCATCGCGGCGGTCGCCGGGCTGGCGATCCTGGTCTACCGGCGGCGCACCACCGGGCCGGTCTTCCACGCGACGACGGTCAACGACAAGGTCATGTACGCCGTGCTCGGAAGCGTCATCGTGCTGGGCATGTGGAACACCGTTGCGGGCAGCCTGCTGGAGTTCGGTGGCGAGTACAACTACCGCGCCGGCGTCAGCGTCTGGTTCCGCAGCATCCTGCTGCTCCAGCCGAAGCCCGAGCTGATGTCCGTCGCGCCGATCGGCTTCCAGCTGCACGCCCTGCTGGCCCTGCTGCTCTTCGCGATGTGGCCGTTCACCCGGCTGGTGCACGTGTTCTCCGCGCCGATCGGGTACCTCACCCGCCCGTACCTGGTGTACCGCTCGAAGGACGAGCGGCCGGGCCGGGGCTCGGGAAACCGTGCCCCGCAGCGAGGGTGGGACAAGCCCGAGCTGACCAAGAAGTGACCCCGGCGCCAGCAGCCACCCGCCGACGTCCCACGACACGCTGACGACGGCGGCCGGCCGTCAGCGCGTCGTGGGACCTCGACGTCCACAAACCCCATCCGAGGAGGACCCGATGACCGACCTCACCGCCGCCGAGCGGCAGTGGCACGACTGGATCAGCGACGCCTGCGCGGCCGTCGACGTCGACGCGCGGGCGGTCGACGTCACCGGCATCCACGCGCTCACCAAGGAGATCGCGCACGGCTTCGCCCGGCCGATGGCACCGGTGGGGTCCTACATCCTGGGCCTGGCCATCGGGGCGCGGGCCGCCAGCGGCGAAGCCGTCGACGCCGAGGCGCTCAGCGCGGCGATCCGCTCCACCTTCCCCGGTCGAGAGTAGAGAACACGCCGCCTGCCGTCGCCGGCACGCGGCGTGTTCTCTACTCTCGACCCGGGCGGCGGGTCAGAAGGTGATGCCGCGGGCGGCGAACCGGGCCTTGACGAGCGCTGCCGCCGCCGCGCCCTGGTTCGCGAGGGCCTTGGCGTAGGTCGCCTTCGCCGCGGCCGAGAACGAGGTGTCGGGCGCGTAGTCGAACTGGCTGTCGACGAGCGTGCGGTCCCAGTCGGCGGTGGTGAAGCCGAGGCCGGGGTAACCCTGGCGGATCTCCCACAGCGCCTGGCTCCAGATCTGGCCGTCGAAGTGCACCTCGCCGATCGCGTCGTCGACGGTGAGGTCGGTGTCGAAGCGGCGGATGCAGTGCGGCGCGGGGGTGTACGAGGTGGCGTCCCAGTCCATCGGGCACGCTTCCTCGGCCTTGACCGGCCAGCCGTACTGCGCGGCAGCGGCCAGGCCGACCGACACCGCGAGGTAGTCGCCGAAGGACTCGCCGATCGAGCCGGCCTGCTCGCTGGTGCCGAAACCGGGCACCTGGGCGTCGTGCACGGCGTGGCCGTACTCGTGCACGATCACCTCGGCGTCCTCGGCGTCGTCCACCCCGCCCTTGCCGAAGCGCAGGTAGTCGTGCTTGTCCCACGAGAACGAGTTGTCGACGCCGTACTGGTCGATGCGCACGTCCTGGCTCTCCATGTTGACCGGGGGCAGGGTGCGGCCGAAGCCGAGCGACTGCAGGTACTCCTGGGCCTGGTTGACCCAGAAGTAGGCCATCACCTGCTCGAACCGGTCGTCGTCGCGCAGGTAGGAGAAGGTGTTCGTGGTGCTGTAGGCCGCGGGGCCGGTGTTGCCGCGCACGTTGGCCCAGGAGCCGACCAGGCGCCCGGACCCGTCGAGGTTGCGCAGCTCGACGGTCGCGTACTGGTCGAGGGGCACGGCCGCGGCCGAGTCGTTCCGGTCGGTCAGCGCCTGGTTCCCCGACGACTGCACCGGGTTCACCATGAAGACGCTGCCCGTGCCGGTCGTGGTGCCGCTTCCGGGCTTGGTGGCCGAGGCGGGGGATGCCGCGACGACGCTCGCGGCGAGCGACGCCCCGATCGCGAGGGCCACCGCTGCTCTGGTCCGGGACGGCTTCATGGTGGGCCTCGCCTTCGTCGGTGGTTGGCCCCTTGGGCCACCGGCGACGGTACACCTTGGGGCGGGCCAGTGGGCCTGCGCGAGTGGGGTGCTCGAGCCACCCGAGCACCCGACCCGTCGGCAGGCGCGTGGGTCAGCCCACCTCGTAGACGCGTGACTCCCACGGCAGCAGCTCGAGGCCCTCGCGCCCCGGGTGGGTGGCCAGCAGCACGGTGGCACCGGCGAGGTCGGGGAGGTCACCGGCAGCCGCCGTGACGGGCTGCGACGAGCAGTTGGCGAGCACGACCAGCCGGCCGATCGCCCCCTCGCGCACGACCACCCAGAGCTGGGGGTGGTCGGGCAGCAGCAGCTCGAACCGGCCGTCGACGACGAGCGGGTGGTCGTGGCGCAGCGCGATCAAGGCCCGGTAGTGGTTGAAGACGGACGACGGGTCGGCCCGGGCCGCTTCGGCGTTGACCTCGACGTGGTTGGGGTTGACCGGAAGCCACGGGGTGCCGGTGGTGAAGCCGGCGTGCGGCCCGGCGTCCCACTGCATCGGCGTGCGCGCGTTGTCGCGCCCCTTGAGCGCCAGGGCGGCCATCACCGCGTCGGGCAGCGCGCCGGACAGGAGGGCCTGCTCGTGGTAGCGGATCGACTCGATGTCGCGGTACTCCGCGATCGACCCGAAGGGGGCGTTCGTCATCCCGAGCTCCTCGCCCTGGTAGACGTACGGCGTGCCGCGGTGCAGGTGCAGCACCGTGCCGAGCGTCTTGGCCGAGGCCACCCGGTGCTCGGGGGAGTCGTCGCCGAACCGGGTCACGGCGCGGGGCTGGTCGTGGTTGTTCCAGTACAGCGAGTTCCACCCGACGTCGGCGAGCCCCTCCTGCCAGTCCGCGAGAGTGCGCTTCAACCGCGGCAGCGGCAGCGGCACGATGTCCCACTTCGGGCCGCCCGGCCGCACGTCGAGGTCGACGTGCGCGAAGCTGAAGACCATGTCGAGCTCGTGGCGCCGCGGGTCGGTGACCCGCCGGGCCAGCTCGATCGTCACGCCCGGCATCTCGCCGACGGTCAGCAGGTGCCCCGCGCCGAGCCCCACCTCGCGGTTCATCTCGGTCAGGAACTCCTCGAGCCGCGGCCCGTTCGCCACGGCCTCGTGCGGAGACCCGAACCGGCCGCCCGGCGGCACCGGGCCGTCGGGCAGGGCCGGGTCGCGCGAGATGAGGTCGATGACGTCCATCCGGAAGCCGTCGACGCCGCGGTCGACCCACCAGCGCATCATCGCGTAGACCGCCTGCCTGACCTGCGGGTTCTCCCAGTTCAGGTCCGGCTGTTTCGTCGAGAACAGGTGCAGGTAGTACTCGCCGCTCGCCTCGTCGAGCTGCCAGGCCGACCCCGAGAAGATCGACTCCCAGTTGGTCGGCTCGGCGCCCTCGGTGCCGGGCTCGTGGCCGGGTCGTGGGGGTCGCCACCAGTACCAGTCGCGCTTCGGTGAGGTTGGGTCGCGCGACTCCACGAACCACGGGTGCTCGTCGGAGGTGTGGTTGACGACGAGGTCCATGACCAGCCGGATGCCGTGGGCGTGGCACCCCGTGATGAGCGCGTCGAGGTCGGCCAGGGTGCCGAACAGGGGGTCGATGTCCTGGTAGTCGCTGATGTCGTAGCCGTTGTCGTCCATCGGCGAGCGGTAGACCGGCGACAGCCACAGCACGTCGACGCCGAGCCGTTCGAGGTGGTCGAGGTGTGCGGTGATGCCGGGCAGGTCGCCCACCCCGTCGCCGTCGCTGTCGGCGAACGAGCGCGGGTACACCTGGTAGACCACGGCGGTGCGCCACCACTGCGCGGGCCGGCTCCCGGTGCCGAAGGGCGCGTCGCTCGAGGTCGTCACACCGGCCACCCTGCCCCAGATGGGCGCGATCACGGGCGCGAGTGCGGAAGTGGTTGCCCCGGCGACCGCTTACGCACTCATGGCGCGATGACGGGAATCCTTCACACGATCTCCACCTGTCGGTGGAGGGGTCCGAAAGGCCTCGCCGCTACTGTGGCCGTCGTGGAGGCAGTGGTACGGGCGGAGGGGCTCACCAAGGACTACGGTTCGGTGCTGGCCCTGGACGCGCTGACCCTCGAGATCGGCGGCGGCACCACCGGCCTGGTCGGCGCCAACGGGGCGGGGAAGTCGACCCTGCTGAAGCTGCTGCTCGGCCTGATCCCGCCGACCGGTGGCCGCGCCGAGGTGCTCGGTCACGACATCGCCACGGAGGGCGAGGCCATCCGGGCGGCCGTGGGCTACCTGCCCGAGCACGACTGCCTGCCCCCCGACGTGAGCGCGAGCGACTTCGTCGTGCACATGGCGATGATGTCGGGCCTGCCCCGGGTGGCCGCCCGTGAGCGCGCCGCCGAGGTGCTGCGCCACGTCGGCCTGGCCGAGGAGCGGTACCGGCCGATGGGTGGCTACTCCACCGGCATGAAGCAGAAGGCCAAGCTCGCCCAGGCGCTCGCGCACGACCCCCGCCTGGTGCTGCTCGACGAGCCCACAAACGGCCTCGACCCCGCCGCCCGCGACGAGATGCTCGGCCTGGTGCGGCGCATCGGCCACGACTTCGGCATCGCCGTGATCGTCACCTCGCACCTGCTCGGCGAGCTCGAGCGGGTCAGCGACAACGTCGTGGTGCTCGACGGCGGCCGGCTGCTGCGGGCCTCGCGCACCGACGAGTTCCTCGACGCCACCGGCCTGCTGCTGGTCGAGGTGCTCGGCGACGACGCCCAGGCCCGGATGGCGGCCGCCCTCTCCACCGCTGGCGTCACCGCGACCCCGCGCGGCGGCATGCTCAACGTCCACGCCGGCGACCGCCCGGATGCCGTCCGTGACCTGATCCGCGACACCGCCGG
>Ga0157369_10009701_pt1 | contig 11009 bp, 9 predicted proteins | sample C25metaG_FD_113461 | JGI IMG/M metagenome (GOLD analysis project Ga0157369, IMG submission 113461) | Corn rhizosphere microbial communities from Kellogg Biological Station, Michigan, USA - C2-5 metaG | ecosystem: Host-associated > Plants > Roots > Rhizosphere > Soil | place: USA: Michigan... | reverse complement strand
TCGCCCCCCGTGAGCGCGACCTCCTGGCCGTTCGCGTCGACGAGGCGCCGCGCCGCGGTGTCGAATTGCCAGCCGGCGAAGCGATGGATCGCACGCGCACTCGGCGCACCCGGGCTCGGCTGCGCCGTTCGCCGCAGCACCGCCTTGATTCGCGCGAGCAGCTCGCGCAGGTCGAACGGTTTGGTCACGTAGTCGTCGGCGCCGACCTCGAGCCCGACGACCTTGTCGACGGCGTCGCCGCGCCCCGTGACGATGACGAGCCCGCAGTGCCAGCGCTCGCGCAGCTGGCGCGCGATCGAGAAGCCGTCTTCGCCGGGCAGCCCGAGGTCGAGGAGGACGAGCTGCGGCGGATCGGTCGTCATCAGCCGCAGCAGCGCGGCACCGTCGTGCAGCCGGGAAACGCGAAAGCCCTGGCTCTCCAGGTAGCGGCCGAGGAGAACGGTGATCTCGATCTCGTCGTCGACGACGGCGATGTGGGTCGGAACGCTCACGGGCGAAGCTCGCGGAGGGGGTCGCTAGATTATCAGCAGCCCCTGCGCACGCGATGCCTTGACCGTTCGCAAGGCGCCAGGCGGCGCGCATGCCTACGATCGGCCGGATGCGAGACGCGATCCCTCGCCGCCCGGCCAAGCCGATTCCGTTCATCGTCCTGCAGGAGTCTTCGGCGACGGCGCCGCAGCCGCCCGGATTCGCGCTCTGGCAGCTCGGCTTCCGGCCGTTCTACCTGCTCGCCGGGATCTTCGGCGCGCTCTCGGTCGCGCTCTGGGCGGCGCAGTTCTCGGGCGTGCTCGGCGCGACGTACCTGCCGGGTCCGGCGTGGCACGCGCACGAGATGCTGTTCGGCTTCGCGCTCGCGGTCATCGTCGGCTTTCTCTTCACCGCCGGGCGAAACTGGTCGGGTCGGCCGACGCCGCGCGGCGCGCCGCTCGCCGCGCTCGCGGCGCTCTGGCTCGCCGCGCGCTGCCTGGCGCTGACGCCGTACGGCTGGATCGGCGCGATCGTCGGGCCGGCGTTCGCGCTCGCCGCCGCGATCGGTCTCGCGATCCCGCTCGTCGGCGCGCGCAACCGCCGCAACTACGTCTTCGTCGCGCTGCTCGTCGCGCTCGCTGCGCTCGACCTCGTCTTCCATCTCGCCGCGCTCGGCGTCTTCGCGGTGCCCGAGTTCTTCGGCGTTCGCGTCGCGCTCGACGTCGTCCTCTTCGTGATGGCGCTGATGTCCGGGCGGGTGATCCCGATGTTCACCAACAACGCTCTGCCGAACGCCGGCGCCGAGCGCTCGCCCGAGCTCGAGCGGTTCGCGCTCGGTTCGATCGTCGCCCTCGCCGCCGCCGACCTCCTCGGCGTCGACGGAGCGACGCTCGCGGCCGTCGCGTTCGTCGCCGCTGCGCTGCACGCGCTGCGCTGGAGCCTCTGGCGGCCGTGGAAGACGGTGCGCACGCCGATCGTCTGGGTGCTGCATGTCGCCACGCTGTGGATCCCGATCCACCTCGCCCTGCGCGCCGCGGCTGCGCTCGGCTGGGTCGCGAGCACCGCGGCGTCGCACGCGCTGACGGTCGGTGCGCTGGGCGGCCTCGTGCTCGGGATGATGACGCGCACGTCGCGCGGCCACACCGCGCGGCCGCTGCGCGCCGACGCGTTCGACGTCGCGAGCTATGCGCTGGTCACGCTCGCGGCGGTCGTTCGCGTCGTGCTGCCGATCGCCGCTCCGGCGATGACGATGGCGGCGATCGTCGGCTCGGCGGCGCTCTGGTCGGCGGCGTTCGCGATCTTCGCGGTGCGCTACTGGCCGGTGCTGACGCGTCCGCGCATCGACGGCGCACTAGGCTGATGCAGCCTTGCGCTTTCGCAAAACCCTGCGAAGCGCGAATCGCGAACATCCGGAATGCCGGCCGCGGCAACGGTGTTCGCTGCCGCGGTGCCGCGCCGGAGCCCACATGCCACCTGCACCGCTTCCCTCGTCCGCCCTCGTTCGCGGCAGCGCCACGATCGTCGCAATCGCAGCCGCGCTGGCGCTCGTCGTCGCGTGCAGCAAGGCCGACGCGCCCGCCACCGCGGCGTCGGCGCCCGCCAGCGGCGCAACGCCAACCGCCCTCGCGGCGGTGCGAGACGATCCGTACGACTCGGCGAAGATGGACTTCAAGCCGGCGCCGGCGCAGCTCTCGAGCCAGCGCCACACCGGCGCGTTCGCTTCCGGCTCGGCGCTCAACATGGAAGCGACGCTCGCGCCGCTCGACCCGTCGCCGGTCAAGGAGATCCGCCTCGACACGACGCACAAGATCATCGAGATCGCTCCGGGCGTCCGCTTCAGCGCGTGGACGTTCGGCGACAAGGTCCCGGGCCCGGTGATCCGCGCCCGGGTCGGCGACAAGATCCGCTTCACGATGACCAACCGCTCCGACGAGCCGGCGCCGGGAATCCAGCTCACCGCGGCGCCGATGATGCATTCGATGGACTTCCACTCCGCGATGGTCTCGCCGCAGGACAAGTACCGCTCGATCGCACCGGGGCAGACGATCTCGTTCGAGTTCACCGCGAACTACGCCGGCGTCTTCATGTACCACTGCGGCACGCCGATGGTGCTGGAGCACATCGCGTCGGGCATGTACGGGATGATGATCGTCGAGCCGCGCAACGGCTATCCGACCAAGGTCGACCGCGAATACGCCGTCGTGCAGAGCGAGTTCTATACCAAGCCGGACCCGCAGAAGCGCAAGATCGACGGCCATGTGCTGCAGGTCCTCGACGGCGACCGCGTCCGCGCGAAGGCGCCGACCTACACCGTCTTCAACGGCCGCTACAACGGCCTGGTCGAAACGCCCGTCGTCGCCAAGCCCGGCGAGCGCGTTCGCATCTTCGTCCTCAACGTCGGCCCGTCGAACACGTCGAGCTTCCACGTCGTCGGCACGATCTTCGACCGCGTCTGGATCGACGGCAATCCCGACAACCAGTTCCGCGGCATGCAGACGGTGCTGCTCGGCTCGTCGAGCGGCGCGATCGTCGAGGCGATCATTCCCGAGGCCGGCAACTACGTGATGGTCGACCACCACTTTGCCAACGCCTCCCAAGGCGCGATCGGCATCATCGCCGCCGGCGGCTCGGCGGCGGACCCCGAGCACCACAACATCCCCGCGACCGCAGCGCCGACCGACGCCGCGGCGGTGCAGGGCAAGCTCGCGTTCGAGTCGAAGTGCCTCGCGTGCCACTCGATCGCTGGCGGCGACAAGGTCGGCCCCGACCTCTACGGGGTCACCAAGCACGTCGACGACGCCTGGCTGACGCGCTGGCTGAAGGCGCCCGAGCAGATGCTGCAGAGCGATGCCCACGCCAAGGCGCAGCTCGAGAAGTACAAGCTGCCGATGCCGAACCAGGGCCTCTCCGACGGGGAGATCAAGCAGTACATCGCGTACTTCAAGTGGGCCGACCAGAACCTGCAACCCAAGGGCGATGCGCAGCCGCAGCCGTCGGCCCCGGGAACCGCGTTGCCGCCTTCGCAGACGCGATCGGCGGCACCGATGGCCGGCCACGGCACGGGCGGCAAGCCATGAGACGCGCGGCGATCGCCATCGTCCTCGCGTTGCAGATCGCGCCGGCGCTCGCGTGCGGCGCGTGCGACGAGGACAAGATCGCGGCGACCTACGACCACGCCGCCGTGCAGCGGGCGAAGGCACGACAACGCGTCGTCGTCTTCTGCGACGTCCAGGGGCCGCCGCTCGACGCCGCGAGCGTGCGCCGCGTCGCCGCCGCGACGAGTGGAGTCGACGCTGCGAGCGTGCGGACTTCGGCGGCGCCGGCGACGCTCTCGTTCACCGTCGACCCGCGCAAGCGCTCGCCGCAAAGCGCGGCGTCGGCGCTGCAACGCGGCGCTCCGTCGGGAACGCGGATCGCGATCGTCCGCGTGCTCGGCGCATGATGCGCGGCCGCGCGGCCGCGATCAGCGCCGCGGCGAGCTCGCCGCGCCGGCGCGCCAGCGCGCGAGCAGCTCTGCCTCGCGCTCGGGGGTCAGCCCGGCGCGCAGCTTCGCCTGCCGCGCCGGCGGTTGCGCGCGGAACCACGCGAGGGTGTCGGCAGCGGTCGCGGCGAGCGACCTGAAGGTCAGTCCCGCGGCGCGCGCGCGCGCGATCGAGCGGCGCGCGAAGCCGGCGCTCTCGCCCTCGCCTGGCACCCACACCGGCAGGTCGCTCCACGGCGAGACCTGTTCGGCCTCGAGAAACGTCGTCGGTACCCAGGTGACGCGAGCGTCGGCCCGAACTCCTTCGGCGATCCCCGCGAGCATCGCGCGCATCGTCAGCGGTTGCGCAGGTCCGGTGGCGTTGAACGTTCCCGTCGTTCGCGTCTCGGCCATCCGGATCGTCCACTCGGCGAGATCGCGCGCGTCGATGAACTGCACCGGGTCCGAGCCGTCGCCCGGAGCGAGGACGTCGCCGCCGCGCGCGAGGCGCACCGGCCAGTAGGTGAAGCGATCCGTCTCGTCGCCGGGACCGACGATGAGCCCCGGGCGGATCACGGTCGTGCGCGCGCCGAACCGGCGACGCGCTTCCTGCTCGCTCACCGCCTTCAACGGCCCGTAGAGCTCGCCGATGCGGCCGCGCAGCGTCTCGCCGGTCTCGGCCATCGCATCGGCGCCGGTGTACGGCGCGACGGCGGCGGACTCGTCCTCGGCCTTGTCGTTCGTCCCGTAGACCGAGATCGTCGAGATGAAGACGTACTGCCCGACCCGATCGCCGAGGACGCGCGCCGCGTCGCGAACCCAGAACGGCAGCGTCGTCGGATTGTCGATGCAGACGTCCCACGTGCCGCCTTCGAGCGCCTTCAGGTCGCCGGTGTTGCGATCGCCGACGAGCTCGACGACCGCGCCGGGCCACGCGTGCGGGCTGCGGCCGCGGTTGAAGAGCGTGACGTGGTGGCCGCGCGCGAGCGCGTACGCCACCTGATGCGGGCCGGTGAAGCCGGTGCCGCCGAGGATGAGGATGCGCAGCCGCCGCTTCGGCTCGGCGCCGGCGGCGTCGGCGGCAGCGGCAGCGGCGAATGCGGGTGCCGCGAGCGCGGGCAGCGCAGCGGCAGCGTGGAGAAGATCGCGGCGGGTCATCGTGGCCATGGCTGGAGGGTCGGTCCGGTCCGTCGATGCTAGGCGAGCAGCCCTGCGGTTGCACGCGCGCTCCGCCGGGCCGATGATCGCCGCGCCGTCCGCCGGAGAAACCGATGCACCTCGCTTCCGACTTCGCCTCCCGTCGCCGCACGATTGTCGTCGCCGGCAGCGCGCTCGCGCTCGTCGCGCTCGTGCGACCCGATCGCGCCCTCGCCCAGGCCGGCGCGACGAAGCTGCGCATCGGCACGATCGGCGCCGGCCGCATCGGCGGAGCGGTCGGCGGACTGTGGGTCCGCGCCGGCCATCCGGTGATGTTCTCGTCGAAGGACGCGAGCGAAGGCAAGGCGCTCGCCGAGAAGCTCGGGCCGCCCGCGCGCGCCGGCAGCGTCGAGGAGGCGATCGCGTTCGGCGACGTGATCTTCCTCGCCGTTCCCTACGGCGCGATGCCCGCCATCGGCCGCGAGTACGGCGCAGCGTTGAAGGGCAAGATCGTGCTCGACGCCGGCAACGCCGTCTCCGCTCGCGACGGCCCGATCGCCGACGAGGCCGACCGCGACGGCATCGGGCTCACCACGCAGAAGTACCTGCCCGGCGCACGCATCGTTCGCGCCTTCAACACCATCGGCTACACGATCCTCCAGGCAGAAGCCGGCCGCGCCGACCCGAAGCTGCCGATTCCGATCGCCGGCGACGACGCCGACGCGGTCCGCATCGCCGGCGAGCTCGTCCGCGACGCCGGCTTCGAGCCGGTCGTCGCCGGCGGCCTCGCCGACGCGCGCCGCTTTCAGCGCGGCGCTCCCGGCTACGGGCCGAAGGCGAACGCCGCCGAGCTGCGCGAGAAGCTGCGCTCGGCGCCGTGACGGCGCTCGGCGGGCGGCTGCGCGCGCTGCTTCCCGCGACCGCCGCCGAGCGGCGCGCGGCGCTGTGGTCGTTCGCGTACTTCTTCGCGCTGCTCGCGGCGTACTACGTGCTGCGGCCGTTGCGCGACCAGATGGCGATCGCCGGGGGCGTGCAGCGGCTGCCGTGGCTCTTCACGGCGACCTTCGCGACGCTGCTCGTCGCCCAGCCGGTCTACGGCGCGCTTGTCGCGCGGCTGCCGCGGCAGCGCTTCATCGCGATCGTCTACCACTTCTTCGCGCTCAACCTCGCCGCGTTCTGGCTGCTGCTGACGCTCGACGTGGAGACGATTGCGGTCGCGCGCGTCTTCTTCGTCTGGGTGAGCGTCTTTAGCCTGTTCGCGGTCGCCGTGTTCTGGTCGTTCATGGCCGACCTTTTCGACAGTGAGCAGGGCAAGCGCCTGTTCGGCTTCATCGGCGCGGGCGGAACGATCGGCGCGCTGCTCGGCCCGGCGATCACGATCGTCCTCGCCGAGCCGCTCGGGCCGAGGAACCTGCTCCTCGTCGCCCTGGTCCTGCTCGAGCTGGCGGTCTTCTGCGTCCACCGTCTCGAGCGCACCGCGACGTCGGGCGCACCGCGGCCCGCCGCCGCCCACGACGCGGTCGTCGGCGGCGGCGCGTTCGCAGCGATTCCCGAGATCGTGCGCTCGCCGTACCTGCTCGGGCTCGCCGCCTGGTCGTGCCTGCTCTCGTTCGGCGCGACGGTGCTCTACTTCGCGCAGGCCAACGTCGTCGCCGCCGAGGTGCATGGCGCGGCGGCACAGACGCGCATCTTCGCGAGCGTCGACCTCGCAGTCGGCGTGCTGACCCTCGCGACGCAGGTCTTCGCGACCGGACGATTCCTCGCCCGCTTCGGCGTCGGCGTCGCGTCAGCGGTGCTGCCGGCGGTCTTCGTCGTCGGCTTCGCTGCGCTCGGCTTCGCCGCGCTCGGCTCGGCACCGACGCTCGCTGTCGTCCTCGCCTTGCAGGTCGCGCAGCGCTGGGCAAACTTCGCGATCGCCAACCCGGCGCGCCAGGTCTTCTTCACCGTCGTCGGCCGCGAGGAGAAGTACAAGGCGAAGAGCTTCATCGACGTCGTCGTCTACCGCGGCTCGGACGCGCTCTGGGGCTGGCTGTACGAGAGCGTGCACGCGATCGGGCTGAAGCTCGGCGCGATCGCGCTCGTGGCGATCCCGGTCGTCGCGGCGTGGCTGGCGCTGTCGACGTCGCTCGGCCGCATGCACGATCGCCGACGTTGACGCCGATCAAGGCAGCGCGCGTGCAGCGGTGACGCGCTCGTCCGGCGGGTGTCCAATCGAAGCGCGATGCGAGCAAGACAAGCGGTGAAGTCATGAAACGCGCGCTGGTGCCGCTCGACGGCTCGGACGACGCGCTGCGCGCGTTCGCGCACGCGATCGGCGAACTGCGCGGCAGCGCCGATGCGGAGCTGCACGTCGTCAACGTGCAGGCGCCGCCGGTCCACCCTTGGCCCGGCAAGCTGGTGTCGCCCGATGTCGTCGACGCGGAGCTGCGGCGCGCCGGCGAGGCGATCGTCGCTGCGGTCGAGCGGCCGGCAGCCGCGGCTGGCGTGGCGTGCGTCGGTCACGTCCGCATCGGGCACGCCGCCGAGGAAATCGCGGAGTGTGCGCGCGAGCTCGGCTGCGACGCGATCGTGATGGGGACGCGCGGGCTCGGCCGCGTCGCGAACCTGGTGCTCGGCTCGGTCGCGCACAAGGTCGTGCAGCTCAGCCACATGCCCGTGACGCTCGTCCGCTAGCGCCGGGCGTGCGAACGGCGCCAGCGAGGCGCGCGCAGTTGATCCTCGTCAAGCTCGCAGGGTCCGCCGGATCTCGACGCGTCGACCCGCGACGAATAATCGCCGCATGCAGCCGCTCCCGAGCGATTCTCCGCCGACCGTGCACGCGCCCCGCCGTGCGCGCGCCGTCGCCGCAGCGCGCACCGGCCGGGCGACGAAGAGCCGCTGGCCGGCGAAGCTCGACTTCGCACAGAGCGCAAGCGGACTGCTGCTCGGCGTCTTCATGTGGGGCCACATGCTCTTCGTCTCGACGATCCTCGTCAGCGAGGACGCGATGTGGGCGGTGGCGAAGTTCTTCGAGGGCTACTTCCTGCTCGGGAAGCCCTATCCGATCCTCGTCTCGTTCGTCGTCGCCGGCGTCTTCACGCTCTTCATCGTCCACGCGGCGCTGGCGCTGCGCAAGTTCCCGATCAACTACGGCCAGTACCGCACCTACCGCGACCACATGGCGATGATGCGGCACGAGGACACGACGCTGTGGTACTGGCAAGTCGTCACCGGCTTCGCGATGTTCTTCCTCGCCTCGGTGCACCTGTACCAGATGATGATGCACCCGGAGCAGATCGGGCCGTGGGCCTCTGCGGACCGCGTCTGGAGCGGGTCGTGGTGGCCGCTCTACCTGGTGCTGCTGTTCGCGGTCGAGCTGCACGGCGGCATCGGTCTTTATCGCCTCGCGGTCAAGTGGGGCTGGTTTGCCGGCGCCGACGATCGCGCGACGCGGCGCAGGCTAAAGGCGCTGAAGTGGGCGCTGTCGGCCTTCTTCATCGCCCTCGGCCTGGCGACGCTCGCTGCCTACATCAAGATCGGCATGGGCCGCGACGCGCGCATCGGCAAGGAATTCGTGCCGAGCTGGCAACAGACGTCGCTGCAGCAGGCGCCGGCAACGGAACGCCGCAAGTGAACGTCTTCTACACCGACGTGCTCGTCATCGGCGGCGGCCTCGCCGGCCAGCGCATGGCGATCGCGGCGAAGCGCCGCGGCCACGACACCGTGATCCTCTCTCTCGTTCCGCCCAAGCGCTCGCACTCGAAGGCAGCGCAGGGCGGCATGCAGGCGAGCCTCGGCAACGTCGTCAAGGGCCAGGGCGACAACGAGGACGTCCACTTCGAGGACACCGTGCGCGGTTCCGACTGGGGCGCCGACCAGGACGTCGTGCGCATGTTCGTCAACACCGCGCCGAAGGCGGTGCGCGAGCTCGCCGCGTGGGGCGTGCCGTGGAGCCGCGTGCGCAAGGGCGACCGCCAGGTCGTCATCAACGGCCAGAAGGTGACGATCACCGAGCGCGACGAGGCGCACGGGCTCGTCGCGCAGCGCGACTTCGGCGGCACCAAGAAATGGCGCACGTGCTACGTCGCCGACGCGACCGGCCACGCGATGCTGCAAGCCGTCGGCGACCAGGTGATCGCGGCGCAGATCCCGGTGCGCGAGCGCTGCGAGGCGCTGGCGCTGATCCACGACGGCGGCCGCTGCCACGGCGCGGTCGTGCGCGATCTCGTCACGGGCGAGCTGAGCGCGTGGATCGCGAAGGCGACCGCGCTCGCGACCGGCGGCGCCGGCCGCCTCTATCGGGTGACGACCAACGCGGTGATCTGCGACGGCGTGGGCATGGCGATCGCGCTCGAGACCGGCGTCGCCACGCTCGGCAACATGGAAGCGGTGCAGTTCCACCCCACCCCGATCTTCCCGGCCGGGATCCTGCTGACCGAAGGCTGCCGCGGCGACGGTGGGCTGCTGCTCGACGCTGACCATCACCGCTTCATGCCGGACTACGAGCCCGAGAAGAAGGAGCTGGCGTCGCGTGACGTCGTGTCGCGGCGGATGGAAGAGCACATCCGCAAGGGCAAGGGAGCGAGCTCGCGGTTCGGCGAGCACCTCTGGCTCGACATCCGCCTGCTCGGCGAGAAGCACATCCGCCAGAACCTGCGCGAGGTCTGGGACATCTGCCACTACTTCGTCGGCCTCGACCCGGTGAAGGACCTGATCCCGGTGCGTCCGGCGCAGCACTACACGATGGGCGGGGTCCGCACCGACCACACCGGCGAGAGCCCGACGCTGAAGGGCCTGTTCGCAGCCGGCGAGACGGCGTGCTGGGACATGCACGGCTTCAACCGCCTCGGCGGCAACTCGGTCGCCGAGACCGTCGTCGCCGGCATGATCGTCGGCGAGTTCATCGCCGACTTCTGCGACCGTCCCGAGAACGACGCGGTGATCCGGACCGGCGTCGTGCGCGAGTTCCTGCGCCGCGAGCAGGTCGAGCTCGATGCGATCGCTGCGACCGGCGCGCGCGGCGAGGATGCGAGCGCGCTGAAGGCGCAGATGCAGGAGATCATGAGCGCGAAGGTCGGCATCTTTCGCACCGGCAAGGACCTCGAGCAGGCGGTCGACGAGCTGCAGACGTTGCTCGCGAAGAGCCACCGAATCGGCCTGCGCTCGAGCGCGCCCGGCGCCAACCCGGAGCTCGTGACGGCGTACCGGACGAAAAAGATGCTCAAGCTCGCGCTGTGCGTCGCGTACGGTGCCTGGATGCGCACCGAGAGCCGCGGCGCGCACTACCGCGAGGACCATCCGACGCGCAACGACGCGCAGTGGCTGAGCCGTACGCTCGCCAGCTGGTCGGGCGACGACGCGACGCTGCCGACGCTGCGCTACGAAGCGCTCGACGTCATGAGGATGGAGCTGCCGCCGGGCTGGCGCGGCTACGGTGCGAAGGACTACACCGACCATCCTGACACCGCCGTCCGCCAGGCCGAGGTCGAGGTGACGAAGGCGAGGATCGACGACCGCTTCGCGCGCCAGCGTGCGCTGATGCCGTACGAGCATCTGCTTCCGAAGTCGCTGCGCGGCCGCAACGAGCGCATCGACGAGCGCTTCCCGGCGCCGCCGACGCTGCCGTCCGACGGGCTTCCCGAGTCGGAGTTCTCGTGGGAAAGTGAATGAGGCGCACGCCGATCCCCGTCGCGCCCGTGATGTTCGTGAAGCCGCGGCGCGCGCGCGCCGGACCGGTGCAGGCCGGCCAGACCCTGCGCCTGCACGTCATGCGCTACAACCCCGCCGACCCCGCGAGCATGCCGTGCGTGCAGACGTTCGAGATCGAGCAGAGCGACGGCATGACGCTCTTCATGGCGCTCAGCGAGATCCGCGAGAAGCAGGACCCGTCGCTGCAGTTCGACTTCGTCTGCCGCGCCGGCATCTGCGGCAGCTGCGCGATGGTGGTCAACGGTCGGCCGACGCT
>Ga0157369_10009700_pt1 | contig 11009 bp, 8 predicted proteins | sample C25metaG_FD_113461 | JGI IMG/M metagenome (GOLD analysis project Ga0157369, IMG submission 113461) | Corn rhizosphere microbial communities from Kellogg Biological Station, Michigan, USA - C2-5 metaG | ecosystem: Host-associated > Plants > Roots > Rhizosphere > Soil | place: USA: Michigan... | reverse complement strand
CGGGACCAGCGCGTCGTCAAGCACGACAATCACGGTCTCCACAAGCAATCTGCCTACAGTTTCGATCACGGCGAGCTCCACCACGATTAACTCCGGACAGTCTGTTACCTTGACGGTCACCGATACAAAGACTGCCTCGGTGAAGGTTACGGGCTCGAATGGGACTTCCTACAGCCTGCCGTACAACGGGGGAACGCTCACGGTTTCGCCCACATCGACGACGACCTACACGGCGACTGCGACGAACTCGAGCGGCAGCACGTCGGCACAGGTCACGATCACGGTTGGATCAACAGCGCAGAACCCCACAGTAACGATTTCAGCGCAGAACAGCTCAATAAGTCAGGGAAGCTCCGACGTGCTGACTGTGACTGCAACCAACGCCACAAGCGTTGTGGTTACAGGATCAGACGGCAGTTCCTATCCGCTTTCGGCGACCGGTGGGCAGGTTACGGTTACTCCGACGATGACGACGACCTACACGGCAGAAGCAAGCAACGCCTCTGGAACCACAGCATCGGCGCAGACAACCGTGACCGTTGCGGCCTCAGGTGGCGGCGACGTGAGCAAGGTGCAGCACGTCATCTTCATGCTGCAGGAGAATCGTTCGTTCGACAGCTACTTCGGTATGTTGAATCCCTACCGTCACGCGAACGGCTGGGACGTGGGCGACGACGGGAAGACGTATGACGTAGATGGAATCGACGACAAGCTGAATACGATCTACAACAAGGACGACGAGGGAGACACATACTATCTGTACAAGTTCCGTACGACTTGTATCGACGATGACAGCTCGGACTGGCTGGCGAGTTATGGAAGTGTGAACCGCTATAACTTCTCGACGACGCGGCCGATCAACATGGACGGCTTTGTACACACGGCGGAGGGTTTCGCGAAGAGCTGCGCTGCTTCAGGATCGTGCAGCGGGGACTACACGGACACAACGGGCCAGCGGGCGATGGGGTACTACGACCAGAACTGGCTGAATTACTACTACTACATGGCATCGCAGTTCGCGGTGTCTGATCGGTGGTTCTCGCCTATGTCGAGCAAGAGTGTGCCGAACCGCATAGCAACCTTCTCTGGTGGCACCACACAGGGTCTTGCCTTTGATCCAGGCAACGACGACCATGTGAATCAGCAGACCTCGCAGACGATCTTCCAGGAACTGAGTAATGCGGGGGTATCGTGGAAGATCTACTACTCGAAGACGTTCTCGAATTATCCGGCGACGATCTTCTCGTACTTCGGGTACGCCAATCAGTTCCTCTATCACAAGACGAGCACGAACTCGTGCACGGGCGGCACTCAGCCGTCGAGCGTCGTAGGAGACTCGACGAATTCGTTCTGTATCAACCCGAACCACATTGCGCCGGTGTCACAGTACTTCACAGACTTGAAGAACAACACGCTTCCGGCATTTGCGTTCATCGAATCGAGCAACAGCGATGAACATCCGGGATCAAATCAGTCCATTCTGAGCGGCCAGGCGTCGATGGCGAACATCATCAACAAGTTCATGGCCAGCTCTTCATGGCAGAACTCGGTCTTCTTCTTCTCGTATGACGAGGGCGGTGGACCGTACGACCACGTTCCTCCAGTGCCGGGTCACTCGAACAAGAACACGGACGCTTCGCTGGGTTCGATTCCGGATATCTCGTCGATCGCTGTGAACCCGGATAGCTTTAATCCCTGCCTGCCACCTACGCCGGGCGTGTATACCCAGCATTGTGACCTGCGGCCGTCTTCTCCGGGAGCGCATTCGGGTGATGCGGCTGCGGTGCAGGGATTTGCAGCCCAGCTTGGGTTCCGCGTTCCGAACATCATCATTTCGCCATTCACCCGGAAGCACTACGTTTCTCACACGCCAATGGACCACACAGCGGTGATCAAATTCGTGGAGAGCCGGTTCATCAACTCTTCGGCTCATCTGACGAACCGCGATGCCGCACAACCGAATCTGCTGGAGTTCTTCGATTTCAACGCAGTTCCGTGGTCTACCCCGCCCTCACCACCCGCTCCGGCTTCGGTTTCGGCCTGCCAGCCGGCGAGCATGGGGCCGTAACGATGAGGTACTGACGATTAACTCAGTACCAAAGAACTCCCGGGAAGCAACCTGCTCCCGGGAGTTCTTTTTGCCTTTGGTACTCTAAAAGGCGCGATGAAGCGGAACAAAGCGCAGTCCGACGGGTTTCTCCTGTTCTGCCTGGGGGCACTTACGTTTGTAGCGCTTGGCTTCCTGATGCTGATTTCACGAAAAGACCAGGGGCTTGACTTCAGGATCGCGTACAGCAGCGCGCGCTGTCTGCTGGAACATCGGGATCCCTATAACCAGTCCGATTTGCTGTTGGTTTATGCGAAAAACGGCGGGACCCCTCCGCTTGAAGGCATCGAGAATCTAAAGTCCGAGGCCCTCTACATCTATCTGCCGACCATTTTTGTGGCGACAGTACCTCTCCAGATCCTTCCAATGTACGCCGCGTATTGGCTTTGGACCGGGCTGGCGGCGCTTGGATTTCTCATTGCAGCGGCAATGGTGTGGGACGTTGGCAAGGAATTTGCCCCAGTTCTAACCGGCGGGCTCCTCTGCTGTTATCTCGCAAATAGCGGGTCTTTGATTTCGACCGGCAATGCTGCGACCATTGCGCTGAGTCTAGGCATCATCGGTGCGTGGTGCATTCTTCGTGAGCGATGGGCGTGGGCGGGAGTTCTGTGTCTCGCCTTCAGCCTTGCGATCAAGCCACACGATTCCGCGTTCCTCTGGCTGGGACTGGTTGCGTGTGGCGGGACCTTCCGGAAGCGTGCTTTGCAGAGTCTCGCTGTAATGGCCTGCATGTGTTTGCCGTTTGTAGTGTGGGCCTGGCGGATCGCGCCGCATTGGATGCAGGAAATGCGCACGCATATCGCGATCCTCTCATCACACGGCGCAGTAAGTGACCCGGGGCCCGCAACGGTGCTGAATCGCGGCGCACTTATGTTGACGAACCTGCAATCGCTCTTCAGCCTGGCATGGGATGATCCGCGCTTCTACAATGCCGCAAGCTACGCGTTGTGTTTGACGATGATTGCGACGCAGATCGGAGTCCTGTGGAAGCGGCGCGTGCTCGCGTCGGATGCGCGATGGATCCTGATAGCATTCGCTTCGGCCCTGACGCTGTTGCCTGTCTACCACCGTCAATACGATGCGAAGCTGCTAATTCTAACGATTCCCGCATGTGCGCTGCTCTTTTCGCAGCAGGGCCGGCTTGGCAAGGCGGCTGTGATCGTAACCTCGATCGGGCTTCTGGTCACATCGGATTTGCCGTGGGCCTTCTATGTGACGAGGACTTCCGGTGCGCATCTGTCCGGGCTAGCATCGCGGTTCTACTTCCTGTCCCTTGCGGTGACGGTACCGCTCACGATCACGTTGGTTGCCGCTTTCTATCTTCTGGCTGGGGCGGATGCCGGACGGAGGCCTGATGCGGGTCCAGAAGCAGGCGAGCCCAAACACGCAGTTTTGGGCACAAGATTTGGAATTTGACTGGAAGCGGATTGGCTACGAAATCGCCGGCTCGATGCGCGGAGACGCGAGCGGCGGCGAACTTATCTCTTGATCCTTATATTGCAGCTGGTAGAGCTTCCAGTACAGCCCGCGTTGTGCAAGCAACTGCTGGTGAGAGCCCATTTCGCGCAACTGCCCTTTATGCATAACAAGGATGGCATCGGCGCGCTGTACCGTTGACAGCCGGTGCGCAATGAGTACGCTGGTGCGTCCCTCGACCATGCGATCGAGCGCACCTCGAATACGCAATTCGGTGTCCGTGTCGACGCTGGAAGTTGCTTCGTCCAGAATCAGAATCCGAGGATTGTAGGCGAGGGCACGGGCGAAGTTAATCAACTGCTTCTGCCCGGTAGAAAGAGAGTTCCCGCGCTCTCGTACCGGTTCATCAAATTGTTTGGGCATCGACTCAATGAAGTCGAGAACATTCACATCACGCGCCGCTTCCTTGAGTCCGGCATCGGTGATCGCTTCATTGCCGAAGCGGATATTTTCAGCAATAGTTCCCGCGAACAGGAAAGGATCCTGGAGAACGACAGCGAAGTGACTGCGCAGCGCAGCGAGATCGAGTTCGCGAAGGTCGACGCCATCGAGGAAGATGGATCCGGCGGTTACGTCGTAGAAACGCATCATGAGGCTGGTGAGCGTGGTCTTCCCGGCGCCAGTGTGGCCAACGATCGCGATCGTCTGACCGGGCTCGATCGTAAAGGAGACGTCCTTGAGAATCCACTCGACGTCAGTCATGGCAGCGAGGTGTCCAGCCAGATCGGGTGTGTCTGTGAGACTGTCGATGAGGTCTTTTTGTTCGTGGCTCAGCTTCTGATAGGTGAACCAGACGTGTCGAAATTCGATCCGGTTCGAGGCGTCGCCGGCTTTCGGATCTGCTGGGCTGACGATCTCCGGCTCGGTATCGATCAGCTTGAAAATGCGTTCACACGCGGCCATTGCGGCTTGAAGGATGTTGTACTTGTCGCTCAGGTCCTGAATCGGACGCCAGAACCTCTGCGAGTACATATTGAACGCAGCGAGCATCCCAATGGTTACCGATCCGGAGATAACGCCGAAGCCGCCGCGCCAGATGACGAGCGCAATGGCGATAGAGGAGAGAATCTCGACGGCGGGATAGTAGAGTGCATAGGCGAAGATCGTATCTTTGAAGGCGATCATATGGAGGCGATTGACTGCCTCGAAGTCTTTGTAGGCGCGCTGCTCGCGATTGAAGAGTTGGACGACGCTCATGCCGCTCACATGTTCCTGAGTGAAACTATTGATGCGCGCAATGGCTGCACGCACGCGGCGATAGCTCTCGCGCACGCTGTTCCGGAATAGGCGCGTAACCAGCAGGATCAGCGGGAAGACAGAGAAGGCAAGCAGCGCGAGCCACCACTTTGTTTTGATCATGACGATGGCCATGAAGGTCAGCGTGAAGAAGTCATCGACGATGGCAAGAATGCCACCCGTGAACATCTCATTGATGGCATCAACGTCAGAGGTGATTCGGGTGACCAATCGTCCTACTGCGTGCGTATCGAAGAACCCGACGTGCATGCGCTGCATATGGCGAAAGATGTCGCGACGCAGGTCGAACATGATCTTCTGGCCGGTCCACTGCATCAGGTAAGTCTGCACGAACTCGAAGAGATAAGCAGAAGTCTGGCAGATGAGGTAGAGAATGGCGAGTCGGGTAATGCCCTGGATCGGGTCGGCAGGCAGATGACGGAGGAGGACCGCTGTGGGACCGCCTTCATGGCTGAGCAGAGTAGCTCCCGCGGGCCCTTTGTCCGTTGGGAAATAGCGATCCATGCCGACCATCAGCAGGTAGGGTCCGGCGATGTCACTGATGGACTTAAGTGAGATGGAAACCGAGGAGACCGCGGCCTGCCACCAGTACGGCTTCAGGTATTGACCGAGACGCCTGATCAGGCGGGAATCGTACACTTTGCCGACAGGGTCTTCGTCCGGCCGCTGTTGGGGCGAGTTGCTGCCGCGCGCTTCCGGCTTTTTCGCACCAGCTTGGCTTGGTTTTTGCTCAGCTTCCGGCATCGGGTCCTAAGTCTCCATTGTACGGGGAGGAGCGCTGGGTCGACAGAACGCCGGAGCAGGCTTCAGAGAGGCATCGGGAACGTGCCCTTTTGGCTCACAAAGCAAAGCGTCGATTGCTGAAACTTGAGGGTTTTGCAGGATCAAAGCGGTCGCGATGGAGGAGTGAGAGGTTGCAATAGACTCGAACGGTGGGGCTGAGCGAATCTATTCCGCGTTCTGCAGCAGAGGACGGTCCGCCGATCGTGGTTCAGCGAGGGCGATATCGATATCCACCAGGGCTGCGATTCAATCTGCCGTTCTACCGGTTTCACAGGTTCTTCGATCCGCAGAATCCGATCCTTTTGTTCGAATACCTGAGGCGCTACGGGCGGGCTGCACACTACCGAATACTGCGGAATGATGTTGTCCTCCTGAATGATCCCGTGGACATTGGCGAGGTACTGATCGATAAGGCTGCATCGTTTGGGAAAGACCGGACCCAGAAAAGGATGAAGATCCTGCTTGGAGAGGGGCTCATCACCTCGGACGGCGAGACGCACAGACGCGGGCGAAGAATTGCTGCTCCGGCGTTTCATCGACGACGTATCGAAGGCTATGCAGGACAAATTGTCGCGATATCCGCGGGAGTGCGCGACCAGTGGCAAGCTGGAGTTGAGTTCGACATCGCAGGGGAGATGATGCGGCTGGCGCTCCAGGTGGTCGCGCGAACGCTCTTTGACACCGAGGTCACGCCCGAGATCATCGAAATTAACGATCAAGTAAACATCATCATGGAGCTCTATCACTTCCTGGTCACGCTGCCGCGTGCCGAACTACTGCTTAACTCGCCGCTGCCGAAGATGCGCCGTTTCCGGAAGGCAAAGAAGCGTCTGGACGAAGTGGTGGATGGGATGATTCGATCGCGGAGATCTGAGATGGATGCGCGATCGGGCTCGATGGCTCAAGGTGATCGAGGAGACTTACTTTCCATGCTGGTGGCTGCGCGGGACGACGAAGCGGGTGGTGATCACCGGCGGTTGAGCTCAGAGGAGTTGCGCGACCAGGTACTCACGCTTTTCCTGGCCGGGTTTGAGACCGTCGCGAACGCGCTGTCTTGGACTTGGCTGCTGCTTGGACAGAATCCAGAGGCCGAAAGTCAGATCCACGCAGAAATCGATGCCGTTTTGGGTGGCAGTCTGCCCACGTTCGAAGACCTGCCGCGTCTCGAGTACACGGCGATGGTCCTTTCGGAGTCAATGCGGCTGTATCCTCCGGCTTGGGCGATGGGGCGAGAGGCTCTGGAGGATGTGTCGATCGGGCCGTACCGGCTCCGGAAGGGAACGATGGTGTTCTTCAGCCAGTACATTGTGCAGCGCGATCCGAGGTGGTTTCCTGACCCGGAGAGGTTTATTCCGGAGCGATTCACTTCAGCGGCCAAGGCCAGGCGGCCGAGATTTGCGTATTTCCCGTTCGGGGGCGGCGGACGACAGTGTATTGGGGAGTCGTTTGCATGGATGGAAGCCATGCTCGCCTTAGTGACAATCGCACTGCAATGGCGCCTCAAAGTTGTTGAAGGGCAGAAGATAGAACTTCAGCCTAAAATCACTCTCCGGCCAAAGTATGGAATACGGGTTTGCGCATATCCCCGAGGATGAGAAGCGCACTGGTATTCCTCAGAGTGGCAGCCGAGGCCACAAATGCCAATGCCTTAAACTCAAGGGGTGGGATTCGAGAGTTTTCAAGGCAATTCTTCAACCGTCAGGCGACTGCGAGAGTGTGCTCGGAGCGGGCACTTTCCGCAGGGTCTGATTCTGGCGGGGCCGAAGGGCTCGGGCAAGTATGCTCTTGCTTTGATGCTGGCGCAGGCGGTGAACTGCCTGGAGAAGGCGGAGTCAGACGGGCTTCCTGACTTCTGCGGACGTTGCGCCAACTGCACGCGCATTGCTGAAGCGCGGAACCTGGAAGAGCGGGTGGCCGAAGCAGTGGCTGCGCGTGAAGATATGCGCGACGCCGACAAGCGAGAGACTCGCATTCTCATCCAGACGCATCCTGATGTGCTGATCGTTCCGCCGGATCCTCCTCAGCTGATGATCAAGCTGGGGCAGGTTCGCGAAGTCATTCACGCAGCCTTTTATCGACCTCCAGTGGAGGCGAGGCGTGCGTTCTCGATTTTTACCTGTTCAGCGTTCATGAAGGAGGCGGCAAACAGCCTGCTGAAGGTGCTGGAAGAGCCGCCGGAGCGAACCTCGATCGTACTTCTGACCGACAATCCGCACGAGTTGCTGCCGACGATCCGCTCGAGGGCAATGCTCTACAGATTGGGAGCTCTGCCTGCGTTGGAGATCGAGGCGCTGCTCGCCGAGCGACGGCCGGAACTGAAACCGCAGCAGCGCGCGCTGGCAGCGCGGCTCGCCGAGGGAGCTGTGGGACGGGCTCTGACGCTGGACCTGGAATCTTACCTTGCGAGCAGAAAAGATGCGCTGTTGGTGCTACGGACTTCGTTGCGGGAGCCAGATTACTCAGAGCTGTTTCGTGCCACGGAGACGTATCGTGGGGGAGCGGATGGGCAGGAGAAGACGTTGAGCCTTCTGCGGGCATTTGGGAGTCTGCTCGAAGATCTGCTCCTGGTGATTGCGGGAACTCCTGACCTGATTCGGAACCTGGATCTCAGAGCCGAACTGGAAAGAATGGCTCAGGGAATGACAGTCGACTGGATCGAAGCTGCTTCTCGAGCCGTGGTGCAGGTGGAGCAGGGAATGCGGCGAAACCTGCTGCGCTCGCTCTCTCTGGATGCGATGGCTGTAGCCATTCCTGAGCGCTGACGACCCGAAACTTTTGTGTTCCACGAGCGAGCTGCAGAAAGAAAAGCAACTTCCGCCTTGCCTCGGGCATCTTTTGAAATAGAATCAGAGCACTTTCAGCAAAGACAGTTCCAAGTCTTCTTTCCCTGTTGTGAGTTTGTTTCAGGGTTTCACGGGCTCTTGTAGACAGCCGATGACTGATTTCATGTCAAGCAAAGTGCTGCATCTGTTCTGCATCTCTGAAATCACGAGTTCCGTTGCCGCGGAGGTTCTTATTTATGAATAGCCAGATTACTTTTTCAGGCGTTGATGGCCAGCGCCGCAATTCTTATTTAGCCCAGCATCGGACGAACCAGCCTGCCCACACGCCACCATTTCGGTTCACGAATTACGAGGTAGAAGAGAGTTCCGCACATCGGCAGGCGGAATTGTTTTACTTGCAGAAGCAGATCCAGTCGCAGACTCCGATGGTGATCGTGCTCGAAGACGGCGAGAAGCTACAGGGACAGATTGAATGGTATGACCGCGGCGTGCTGAAAGTCCGCGGGCGCAACAAGGTGCTTATCTATAAAACTGCGATCAAGTACATGTACAAGCTGGGCGAAGCCGGACAATAGGTGGCTCAGTTTTCAGCCGGCTGAGCCGGAGTGAGCGGCTTTGCGAAGGCGGTCGCGAATAGCGTCGTTAATTCCGCCTGGCTGGGGCAAAGGACAGAGAATCACATCGCAACCCTGAGCGTCGAGCGCTCGAAGCCCTGCGTAGAGCTTCTCTGCGAGTTCCTGGGGAGCGCTCCAGCGGCCCCAAGCGAATTCGGCTCCAGCTCGGAGTGGAGCGCCGAGGTTGATGTTTGCTAGTTCCGCAGGGAGCATGACTCCCAGACGCTGTCGTTCGTAGGGTTGCGCGGCGGCGCTGAGTCGCTCCGGAAGCTCGGATAGATTTCCTTCGACAAGAATGAGGCGGGCGCGAGGCGCGTAGTGGCGCAGTCCGACTCCAGGCGACGGAAGGGCTTCGCGGTTTGCTGCAGCGGGGAGAATCTTCTCTCTCAAAGCTTCGACTGGCCCGGCGACTTCACGGATCTGGGTTGCGGTGATTGCGCCGGGGCGATAGATCATCATTGGGAACTGATTGGGGTCGAGGACGGTGGATTCGACTCCGTGGTGCGCGGGTCCGGCATCGAGAACGGCGTCGATTCTGCCGTCGAGGTCTTCCAGGACATGTTCAGCCGTGGTCGGACTGATGTGGCCGAAGACATTCGCGCTGGGAGCAGCGACCGGAACGCCTGCCTGGCGAATCAGCTCAAACGCAACGGGATGCGCGGGCATGCGAATGCCGACGAGCGGCCGACCTGCGGTGACGATGTCCGGGATAGCAGAGCTGCGCGGCAGAAGCAGAGTCAGCGGTCCGGGCCAGAAGGCGCGCATCAGGGTGTCGGCAACGGAGGGCATGTTTGTGACCAGCGGCTCAAGCATTGGATTTGGCGTTAAAGGTCCGGCGATATGGACGATGACTGGATCCCACGCGGGGCGCTGCTTGGCCTGGAAAATGCGGGCGACAGCGGCGGGATTGAGAGCGTTGGCGCCGAGGCCGTAGACGGTTTCGGTGGGCAGGGCCACAAGTCCACCTTCGCGCAGAATCTGAGCAGCCTGAGCGATGGCAGATTTTGAATCTTCGGATCCGAGGTTTGCCGGGTCGATGGTGAGCCGGAGGGTCTTCACAGTTCTATTTTCGCTGGTTTGAAGGGGCGGAGGCCACACTCGTATACTCGCTGCTTATATGTCTATCGAAACCGAGATCAAATTCCGGGTTGAAGATGCGGAGAAACTGGCTGGGCGGCTGCGCGAAGCGGGTTTTCGCGAGGAGACTCCGCGGACGTTTGAAAGCAATGTCCTGTTCGACACGGTGGACCGGAAGATGCGGGGCCGGACGGAGATCCTGCGCGTCCGAAACTACGGCGGAAAGTGGGTCATTACCCACAAAAGGCTGCCGGATGGCAGACCCAGTGAGGACGTTCACAAGCACCGGATCGAAACGGAGACAGAGGTCGGTGATGGGAATGTGCTGGCGGATGTGTTCCGATCGATCGGTCTGGTGGAGGCATTTCGCTATGAAAAATGGCGGAGCGAGTGGTCAGATGGCCAGGGGCACTGCGTGATCGACGAGACGCCGATCGGTGTGTTCGCGGAACTGGAGGGCTCGCCGGAGTGGATCGATTCGACGGCCAGCAAGCTGGGAGTGGATCAGGCGGCATACATAACGCTGAGCTATGGCCGCCTGTTCGAGCAATGGTGCGCGGAGCACAAGATCACGGCAAAGGATCTGACGTTTGAAGCGGTGAACGCCGTGAACAGTGGACAGTGAATAGTGAGCACTGATCAGAGATCAGAATTCAGAGATCTTCCGTCATGAGCAGGGCAGGTGGGTCGAAGTGGCGATGAAGCGACTCCTGTTGTGACTCCTTTTCAGTCTGGTGTTGAGTTTGGGCGGCGGACATACGCTTTTCCAGGTTGGCGGCGAGGTGGATGCCGTAGAGCAGTAGGCCTGCGCGGCGGCTGTCGACGATGGGGGAACTCAGGGCTTCGAGGGCTCTGGCGGTGGCCCTGCACAGGGCGCCGAGATCTCCGGAGCCGGATGGGTTGAGTTCTCTG
>Ga0157369_10009699_pt1 | contig 11010 bp, 14 predicted proteins | sample C25metaG_FD_113461 | JGI IMG/M metagenome (GOLD analysis project Ga0157369, IMG submission 113461) | Corn rhizosphere microbial communities from Kellogg Biological Station, Michigan, USA - C2-5 metaG | ecosystem: Host-associated > Plants > Roots > Rhizosphere > Soil | place: USA: Michigan... | reverse complement strand
CCCCTGGCCGCCGGGCTCATCGCGTTCGGCGCCGGCATGCTCATCTCCTCCCTGATCCCCGCCAGCGAGAAGGAACGCGAAGCCGCGGACCAGCTCAAAACCGCCGCCCAGCCCCTGGCAACCCAGGTCACCGACGCCGCCAAAACCATGGCCCAGGACCTCAAGGAACCCGCCCAGGAAGCCATGGACAACGTCAAAGCCACCGCCACCGACGCCGCCCACAACGTCAAAACCGAAGGCCAAAACGCCGCCACCGACGTCAAAGACCGCGCCACAGACGCCAAAGACAACATCCAAAACACCTAGCCACCCCCCCCCGCGGCACTGTAAGGCAACAGTTTGATCGGCAGGCCGGCACCGCGATCCGCGGGCCGGCCTGTCCGCTTGGCCCCCTGATTGAGAGGACACCCCATGGCCACTCACGACACATCCGAGACCAGTACCGCCAAGGCGGGCCAGGCTCCGGCCCCCGATGACTCGAGGAAACCTGCCAGCCCCAGGGACCTGGATAAACCATCCTGGAAATACATCGCCAGGAAGACGCTCCGGGAATTCAGCAAGGACCAGTGCCCCGACCTCGCAGCGGCCCTGACGTATTACGCGGTTCTCTCGCTGTTCCCGGCCCTGCTGGCACTGGTATCGCTCCTTGGCCTGTTTGGGGACCCGCAGAAGACCACCAATGCACTGCTGGAAATCGTGCGCGGCTTCGCTCCGGCGGAAACCGTGAATACCATCAGCGGGCCGGTTTCGGAACTGACCAGCGCCCCGGCGGCCGGATTCACCCTTGTTATTGGCCTCGTAACCGCGCTGTGGTCCGCCTCCGGTTATGTCGGAGCCTTTGGCCGGGCCATGAACAGGGTCTACGAGGTGGATGAGGGCCGGGCTTTCGTGAAGCTCCGTGGAACCATGCTCGGCGTCACGCTCCTGGCTGTGGTCATCGTGGCCATGCTGGCCGGCATGCTGGTCCTCAGCGGCCCGGTTTCCGAGGCCGTGGGCGGCCTGATCGGCCTCAGCGGGCCGTTCCTCATGGTCTGGAACATCGCCAAGTGGCCGGTGATGATCGCCCTGATCATCGCCATCATTGCCGTGCTGTATTACGCCACTCCCAACGTCAAGCAGCCGAAATTCCGGTGGATGAGCATGGGGTCCGGGATTGCCCTGGTGGTCTTCCTGATCGCCTCACTGGGATTCGGTTTCTACGTGGGGAACTTCGGCAACTACAACAAGACGTACGGGGCGTTGGGCAGTGTCATCATCATGCTGCTGTGGCTCTGGATCCTGAACATGTCGCTTCTTTTCGGCGCCGAGTTTGACGCGGAAGTGGAACGCGGCCGCGAACTGCAGGCCGGGATCAAGGCCGAGGAAACCATCCAGCTGCCGCCGCGGGACACGAAGAAGAGCGAGAAGCTGCAGAAGCAGGTCGAAGAAGATATCAAGCATGGCCGTGACCTCCGGGAAAAGTACGCCGCGGAGAGTGGCCGGGAGGGCTCCGGCGAGGACCGGGACGGGCAGCCTGCCGGCAACGGCCCGGACGCGGTCCGGCCAGGTGAGCGGCACCGCGACAGGGTCCGCGACAAGGTGCAGCACCGTGCCGAAAGCGGGGAGTCCGACGACGGAATCCGGCGGGGCGGGAGCGCTTAAGCAGGCAGGCGCAACCGCGGCGCAGAGGGACTAGGCAGGACCTTCGGGATGGAGGAAAATTCATCCTAGAGGTCCTGTTTGGTTTTCCCGGGCGGCAGCACCCCCGGGGCAATACGGGGTCGGCGGTGAGATGGCCTCTTCTGAGACCGAGGCCAGTCCCCCCAGTCGCCGTCGGCCCCCTCAGGCCCGCCCGTGCACCCCGTTCTCGGCGACGCCGCGCCACTGTACACGGGCCCCTCCCCACAGGCCCAACCGGTCCGGAACCAACTGGACAAGCACGCGGAACTGCAATACTTTCGTGAATACCTCGCCGGGATTCCCCGGAAGACCGGCAAGGCCGCTGAAGCAGTCGGCGGGATTACTGTCAACCATTTGTGAGCGGACATGCCTGCTATCCATTTTGAACAGTTTCTTGCCGAAGCAGTCGTTGCGGACAGGGAGCCCGGACTGGGTCTCCGACGCGACGAGCTATACGGTCTCTACACAAGCTGGTGCCTCCTGCATAAAGCGGAACTCCAGCCGCCGGCAGCCCTTTGGGACGCCCTGCACAACGCCGGCATCAACCCGGACAGCAACAACCTTTCCATGACAGGACCGGCCGCCGCTGACTACATCGTTGCCAGCGCCCCGGACCTGGTCTGACAGGGATACCACCCCCGCCGTCAGCGCGTTGCCGCTAAGGCCGGGCGAGTGCCAGGAGATAAGCGGCGAACCCCTGCGGTGCCCGTCCCGCAGTCCGTCCTGATGTGAGGACCCGGGTGGTGTCCGTGGCGATGATGCGTGCGCCGCTGCGCCGAAGCCGGGCCACCAGGGCCTGGTCTTCATCGAAATCGACGCCGGGAAAGCCTCCGGCCGCAAGGTAGGACGACGCCCGGACCCCCAGGTTGGCACCGTAGACATGGGGGTGGTTCTCGGTGCTGGCGTGCCGGGCGTGCCAGCGGGCCAGGAGCTCGTGGTGCATGCCGTGGGGGTCCGGCTGAACAGTGCCCAGGACAACATCGGTGCCTCCGGCGGCCAGTTCCAATTGCCGCAGCAGCCAGTGCCCGGGAACACAGGAATCCGCATCTGTGTTGGCCAGCCAGATTCCCCGCATTGGATCTGCCGGCGCACCGGACTGCGCAGGACCGCCGGCGTTCTCCAACGCCGCCCGCACACCGGCCTGCCGGCTCTTACCCACGCTCCCGAAGTTCGCAGAAAGCAGCACGCACCGCGGATCGCCCGCAGCTGCGTCGGCGGCCACCGCCGGGGACCGGTCCGTGCAACCATCCAGGACGACGACCACCTGCACGGCAACATCCGGCACTTCCGACTCGACCCGGTCGGCCGCGTGCCTGACGGCGGTGAGAGCCCGTTCCAGGTGCTGCTCCTCGTTGCGGGCCGGAATGACCACTGCCACGTGCCGGATGCCGTGGTTTGCCTGGCCACCCGGGGTCATTGGATCACCGTTGCCCTGGGCAGTCCTGGTCATCCCGGCTCCCGGTCCGGAGCCGCCAGGACTTCCAGCACAAAGTCGCGCTCCTGGTACAGCCCGGAAGTCCGCCAACCAAGCCGCTGCCGGGCCAGGGTGTGGACGGTGTCCCCGTCGAGCTCCCATCCTTCGATGGGATGCCGCCAGTGGCACAGGAGCAGGGTTCCGCCAGGTTCCAGGGACGCCTCCACCCTGTCCCACAGCCGGGCCAGCTCGGCAGGGGCCAGGTAGTAGCCCACTTCCGAGACCACCACCAGGTCGTACGTTCCTCCGGGCCAGGATCCAGGCAGCACGCGTTGTTCGACCCGGACCCCCGGCGTGCCCGCCAGCAGGTCTTCGGCGCGGCGCACGGCGGTTCCGCTGGCGTCCACCGCCAACAGGTTGTTGCAGCGGGCAGCCAGCTCGGCCGTCAGGGTTCCGATGGAGCAGCCCACTTCCAGCCCGCGTTCATAGCCTTCCTCGGGGAGGGCGGCCAGGGTGAGGGCCCGTTTGCGCCGCTCGTACCAACTCCTGCCGTAGTTCCAGGGATCCTTGGAATGGTCGTGGACGCCGTCGAATACCGCCTCTGCGTCCGTGCTGGAATGCAACGGGCCGGGTGCGGCGGGCGCCGGGGTCCAGGCGAAGACTTCATAGCCTCGCCCGAAGTGCTCCAGGAAGGCGGCGCTGAGCAGGGTTTCGTCCCCGGGGAGGGGCGAAAGCGGCTGCACCTGGGTTGCGTGCTCCTCCATGGCGCGCTTTTTGGCCCGCCGGGCGCGTTCATCGAGATGGAAGCGGACCCACTGCTGCCGGTCCAGGTCGCCCGGCGTGGCCCAGTGCCAAAACCAGATTGGATATTCCAGGAGGGCGTGGCCGTCGCGGCGGGCAACCTCTGCCGCTGCCGCCCCCAGCGCGTCGTGGTCACCGTGGCCGTCGGCCCGGTACGGAGCAACGATGGCCAGCTGGTCCGGGCGGCCGGGGAGCCGCCGAACGGCGTCCCGGATGGCGCCGGCAACCGCTTCCGCGTGGCCGGCCAGTCCCCGGTCCGGCAGACCGATGAACGTCCAGCGGTCCGCCAGGCCAAGGGCGTCCAGGGCCGCGGAAAATTCGGCAAGCCGGACGGCAGCCAGCTGCTCGGGGGTGGTGCTGGGTGAGTCCGGATGTGACCCCTCCCCCGCCGTGCAGAGCACGACTTCCACCCCGGCTCCCAGGGCCGCCAACGTGGCCATCACCCCACCGGCACCAAGAGTTTCGTCGTCCGGATGCGCCGCCATGACAACGAACCGCATGCCCGACAATTCGGCCGGATCGAGCGGCAGCTCAGGGGCCACAGCCAGGCCGCTCCGGGTCCAGGCTGCTTCACTGGTGCCATCGTCCGTGTGCGAAAAGGTCACCACGGGCAGTCCCCCTTGAGCGCGAGCCGGCCCAGCTGGGCATCATCCCGCGCACCGTGATGCTGCCGGACGTAGAGGGCCAGGTCCGCCATCCTCTTGGCGTACTTTTCGTCAAAGGCGAGCGGCCCGGGCCCGCGGTTGGAGCCCACCAGGTGAACGACACGTTCGACGGCGGCGGCAACAGTCCCCCGGACACGCTGGGCCTCGCTCCAGGTGCTTTGGTTCCCGTCAGCATCGAGCGATCCGTCATCAATGCGGGCTGCGGTGCGGGCAAGGTACTGGAGGGCGGCTGCGATGGTCCGGTCCACCTCACCCAAAGCCGCGAGCGCCAGCTGGTCCGGTTCCCGTCCGGATCCGGCACCGGCGAGCAGCCCGTCCCGGAAGTCCCGCGCAACCCCCACGGCGCCGCCCAGCCAGCAGGCGGCGACGCCCATCCCGCCCCAGGCGAAACCGGGCCGGCTGTGGTACCAGCCGGTACCTCCCACAGGTGTTGCCGGGACCTGGTCGAAGTGCACGCTTCCGCTGGGTATCTCCCGGAGCCCGCGTGCGATCCAGGCCGGTTCCTCGCATTCCACCCCTGGGTGGCGAAGGCTGACAGCGAAAGCCGCCCTGCCGCCGTCGTCCGTATGGGCAGTGACGATGGCGCAGTCCAGCCTGCCGGCAAGTGAACACCAGGGCTTGGTCCCGTTGAGGACCACCCCGGTGCCTGCGGGGCGCGCGTCGAGCCTGGCATTGGGCGCCTCTGCGGCGAAGACGCCCCAGGATGCGTCGGCGGCACCTGCAGGCATGGGATGGTCCACCGGGGAAGAATTGGCGGCCTGGGCGAGGATGGCGACGGCGTCGAGGTGCGGCTCGAGCACCCTTGCGGCCGCCACATCGACCGCGGCCACGGAGGCGAGGAGCTCCCACAACACCATGGTGCGCCCCTCACCCGGCCGTGGCCAGGTGTGCCCGGCGGCCACGGCAAGGTCCAGCAGGGCGGGCACGTCACCGGCAGTACCGCCGGCTGAGTCAAGGATTGGAAACCACGGGGAGAGCTCGGCGGGAGTGGAGCCCAGGAGCACAGGAGTAGTTGTCGCTGGCAAGTACGTCCTCCATGAAAGGTGTCCGGTGGCACCGGACGCATCTCAACAGCTTACTTACTATTTTTCGGCAGGATGCGCGCCAGGGCGAATCCGTCCCAGCCCTTGGAGCCCACCGTCTGGATTACCGTGGCGTCCAGCCGCGGGTGGTTGCCCAGCAGCTTGAGGGCGTCGATGATTCCAGGCGCGTTGACGGGGTCGATGTCCGGGTCCAGGACGGCGCCCTCCCAGATGGTGTTGTCCAGGACCACTGCCGCTCCGGGCCTGCCAAGCCGGACAGCCCAGTCCAGGTAGCGGCTGTTGTTTTCCTTGTCCGCGTCGATGAAGATGAAATCGAACGGCTCCCGCTCCTCTTCCTCGAGGGCAGCCAGGGTTTCCAGGGCAGGGCCCAGCCGGATTTCCACCCGCTCCCCCAGGCCGGCCGCATCAATATTGGCCCAGGCCACCTCCGCATGCTGGGGCAGGTATTCGCAGGTAACCAGCGTGCCGTTATGTGGAAGTCCCCTGCCCATCCAGATGGTGCTGTAGCCCGCGAGGGTCCCAATCTCCAGGATGCGCCGCGCACCCGAGAGCTGGACCAGGAGCTTGAGGAGCTTTCCTGCGTTCGGCGCCACCTCGATGGGGGGCATCCCGGCCTCCGCGGCGGCGCGGATGGCCTGCTGGACGGCACCGTCCGGATGCACCACGGTGTCGGACAGGAACTCCTCGGTGGCAACCCATTCCGGCCGTGGTTTGTGCTCGAACATTGCCACAGTTTGGCACGCGGCGCCCCGGCGGTCCAGACAATCCGGCCCCTCGAAGGACGCTTAGGGCTCCTGCGCCAGTGCGGTCTCCAGGCGGTCAATCTTCGCTGTCAGCTCGCCGCTGTACCCGGGCCTGATGTCCGCCTTGATCACCAGTGAAACGCGGCTGCCGTACCGGCCCACGGCTTCGGTGGCGCGCTTGACCACGTCGAACACTTCGTCCCACTCGCCTTCAATGGTGGTAAACATGGAATCCGTCTGATTGGGCAGCCCGGACTCGCGGACGATCTTCACTGCGGCAGCAACGGCGTCGTGCACTGACGCGTCGTTGGGCCTGGAGCCCTCGGTGGGAACGCCTGACGGAGCAACAGAAAATGCAAGCAACATGCTCCCCAGTCTCCCATGTGCCCGCGGGCAGCCGCATGGCCGGGCGCCGGCCGGCTGCGTCACATAAGCGGCTACCCCGAAGTAACCATGGTGGCGGCAGTCTCCGTTGTTACCCTTTTTGGCATGAGCCTCGCAGTCGCCCGAAAGCCCCTCCGCGCAGACGCAGCGCGGAACGTGGACAAGATCATTACTGCGGCGCGCCAGTGCTTCCGCGAGTTCGGCCCGGAGGTACCGCTCCAGACCATCGCAACCACCGCCGGCGTTGGCCCGGCAACACTATTCCGAAACTTCGCTGACAAGGAAGAACTGGTACTGGCGGCGCTCAACCGGCAGCTCCGGCTCACCGTGGACCCCGTCATGGACGGCGCCCTCGCCGATATCGATGCTGCCGCAGGCATGTTGCGTGTCCTCGAAGCCCTGATGGCCGCAGCGAGCGACGACGCCAACCTGCTGTGTGCGGTGGCGGGCCGGCGCGAGCTCCTCACCGGGATCACCGGATCGCTGATGGAATCCATGGGAGTGCTTCTGGTCCGCGGGCAGGGCCAGGGAAGCCTGCGCCCTGACATTTCCATGACGGACATGTTTCGGCTGCTGGCCATGCTGATCGGTGTGGTGGACACCATGGAACCGGGGTCCGATGCCTGGCGCAGGCCGCTTGCGCTGGTGGAGGACGCCATCCGCACAGTCCGGCCATCCCGACCGCTTCCGGTGTTCGTCCCCGTCCCCGCCGCCCCTGGGTTCACCACCACCACGCCGGGCCAGCCGGGCTGAATAGCATGCAGTAAGCCTGCCGGCCAGTCCATGCCGGGCGAGGCCGGCGGGCACAGCTCCGGTGCCGGAATCCCGCTGCCAGGCTGTTCCGCCGAGGGAGTCAGGTCACCAGTCGGGCCCCATTGTTACCTGCAGGTACGTGCAATAAACTCGGAGGTGGGGTTAGGCAGCCAGCCTCGGCACTTCCACGTTGGAGCAACCCCATGCACTTTGCGCCTGCCCCCCAGACAACGGCCGCACTGCCATGAACCACTCAAAGCTTCTCCACTACCTGACGGATCCGCGCGGGCCGGAGGAAGTCCTTCCCGAGCTGACCGCCGGCGAGCTGGTCGAGTTGCTCGACGCGCTGTACCAGAACCTCGATACCCCCGAACCCGAGTTTGGCGCACAGGTCTGGTACGAGATGGGCGTGGAGGAATGCGGCCGCCGGTCCGTCTCCCCTGACGGCGCGGCGCACGGGGTAGCCTAGTTACCCGTTCGTCCCGATTCCCCTAGCTGGGTCAGCGCTTCTCCGCACCGGGTTCACCGGCGGCGCTGTCCCCGGCGTGGGGGTCTCCGCCGGGCCGTTGTCCAGCCGGCGGGGTTTCCTGGTGCTGCGACCCTGGGTCCGCGTGGCCGGGCTGCTCCTGCGCGGATGGCCCGTCCGCGTGCCCAGCGCCCAGGTGCCCGTGTTCGGCGTGCCCGTGTCCTTGGTAGCCGTGGCCGGGGTGTTCATGGAACTCGTTGGGAACGTGGTCCTTCGCTTCCATCAGGTGCTGCTGGAGCTTCTCCTCCGCGTCCCGCCGCCGCCTGGCGGTGTCTCGCAGCTCGCGCGTTGATTCCGAGCCGCGGGGGTCCAAATAGGTGGCCCGCGACTTCGCAGACTGTTCTGCCGGTACCCCCGCGCCTTGTTCGTCCTTGGCGTTCCTGCGGGTATCCTCGGTGCCCTGGCCGCCATGCGGCTCAACAGGCCGTGACTGTTCGCCCATCTCGAATCCTCCTTCGGTGGCCGCCTGGGTGTGGGCTGCCTCTCATCCAGTGCATCACAGATGGCTGCCGGAATGTTGGGCCACTAGGCCTGGGCTGCATCTGCCCGCCTGCGCATTTCCTCCCGCAGCAGGGCCTGAAGGGCCGGAACGGACGACGACGGATCCAGGTCGAGTGCCGCCCGGAGCCGTTGGGAGAGAATTTCCAGTTCCTCTTCCGGCACGTCCGAAAGTCGGGAAAAGCGCCTGAAGAACCGTTTGGCGGGAAGACCCGCCCGCCGTCGGGCGTTCTTTTGGCGGATTCTGCCCGCCAAGCCGCCCGCAGGGTGCAGCTGATTTTCCATGGGTGCCGTTCAATAAGGAATTCCATGGCCAACTGCATAAGCCGATCCCATAGTACAACTGGCACCCAACCGGGGAAGTGACCCACGTCACCATGCCCCGGAGTGGATTCAACAGATCAGTTCCACCCCAGCATCCTCAGCAGCGCCGCCGTGCCGGCACCGGCGATCACCACCACCAGGAATGGAGCCCGCAGTACCAGGGCGATCGCGGCCGCGGCCAGCGCTCCCAGCCTGGCATCCGCGGCGAGTCCCTGCCCCGACACCACCGCGTTCACCACCGTCAGCGAGGCCAGCAGGCCGATAGTCATTGTTCCCGCGACACGTGAGGTGCGCGGATCCTCAAGGAATTTGGCGGGGACGAAGTAGCCCACCAGTTTCCAGGCGTAGGCGAGCACGCAGGCGATGAGCAGCCAGATCCACAAAGTCACCTGCCCTCCTCCGGGTCCGCAGCTCCCCTGCGGCCGGCTTCCCTGCGGACGCCCCTGCCCCGGAGAGGGGCGCCGCCCGGGTGATGGCCGTGGTCGCCGTAGGGTTCGACGTCCGGCTCAAGGCCTTCGTCGCGGCGGCCGTGGCTGAACCAGCCCACCACCGCAGCAACGATCGCGGCCACCAGGATGGGCACGCCCGCCGGGACAAAGGGGACGGCAACCACCGTCGCCACTGCACAAACCACCGCGATGGCGATCGGCTCGCGTCCTTTGAGTCGGGGCCAGAGCAGTGCCAGGAAGGCGGCGACGGCGGCCCCGTCAAGGCCCCACTGCTTGGGGTCGCCCAACCCGCTGCCGGCCAGCGCGCCCACGGCCGTGAAGAGGTTCCACAGCAGGTAGACCCCTACGCCTGCGGTCCAGAAGCCGCGGCGCTGTTCGTCCGGGTCCGTCTGGCCCGTGCTGGTGGCCGTGGATTCGTCGATGGTCAGCTGCGCTCCGATGTACTTGCGCCAGCCGGTGGGCCGGAGCAGCGCGTTCAACTGCATGCCGTAGATGCCGTTGCGCATGCCCAGGAGGGTGGCCGCGCTCATCGCCGCAACGCCTGAACCGCCCCCTGCCACCACCCCGATGAACGCGAACTGGGAGCCGCCACTGAAGAGGAGCAGGCTCAGCGCCATGGTCTGCCAGAAGTTGAGCCCGGACGTGACCGCCAGCGCGCCGAACGATACGCCGTAAAGACCGGTGGCAATACTGATGGAGATGCCCACCTTCACCGCCGGCGAAGCCAGCAGCTTCACCCCCGGCTTCCCGGGTTGACCGCGGGCACGGCGGCTTTTCGCAGGCTCCAGGCCCACATGATCAGCGGTGCCTGGAGGGGAAGCCGCACGGCATGGATCTTCCGTCGGCGGGGTGTGCCCTGCGGCCCGTACGCCCCCAGGAGGGCATCAACATGCCCGGCCAGGAATGCCGTGAACATGGCGGTGAGGGCAGTGGCCGTGGGCTTTCGGGTGGGTGGGAGCAGGATTCCGACGGCGGCGGCGAGCTCCAGCAGACCGCTCAGGGCGATCCATTCATCCCGGGACAGGACGGCCCAAGGATGCTGGGCTGTGCTGCTGCGGGGTTCGCCCGGCACCGCGTCCTGCCGGCACAGGTACCCGGGAACGACGTCCCGGTAAAAACCTGGGTCCCGGAAATGCTTGCCTGCGCTGGCCAGGAGAAGGGCTCCCATGGCCGCTGCGGACAGATGCCGCAGGGCCGGGCCGTGGATGGATCGGAACGGACCGGACAAGCCCTTAGCAGCGGTGCCGGACCTGGGAAAAGACATGGAACCACTCAACCACAGCCACAGCGCGGCCCGGAAACCGGCGCTTAGGGCACAGCGGCGACGGCCTCACGGCTGCGCTGCCCGGCCTTCCAGCCAGGCAGGCTGCGAGCTGCCATATGGTGGCGGCGGTGACTGAAAATCCAGGGGGTGTCCCGCGTCAAGCAGGGGCGGCCCAACGTAGCGCAGCTCCCCATAGCTGCTGGCCACGGACCGGTATTCTGGGGTGCGCAGTCCAGCAGGGCTTTCCGTGCTGGTTGGGCCACTCATGCTGTCGGGGTCTTGCCCACCGGTCAGGGAAAACAGCTCCTCCGCGGTACGCGCCAGCGACAGGTGCGCGGTACCGCCCAACCCGGTCCGGCGGCGGGCGGCCAGGAGGCGGACTGCGGCCGCGGCCACCCCATAGCCGGTGGCGTGGTCCAGCGCCTGGACCGGCAGCGCACCCGGGCGCCACCCGCCGTCGTCCTCCATGCCGTAGGTGCTGGCGATT
>Ga0157369_10009697_pt1 | contig 11011 bp, 5 predicted proteins | sample C25metaG_FD_113461 | JGI IMG/M metagenome (GOLD analysis project Ga0157369, IMG submission 113461) | Corn rhizosphere microbial communities from Kellogg Biological Station, Michigan, USA - C2-5 metaG | ecosystem: Host-associated > Plants > Roots > Rhizosphere > Soil | place: USA: Michigan... | reverse complement strand
GCCATCGGGCAGGTCTGGCGGCGCGGCCCACAACGCCTCCTGCTCCCCCGCCCGCAGCCGCCGCCAGCCGCCCCCGGGCGACTGGCCGCCCTCGGGGGCTTGGCTGGCCCCCCGGATCAGGGCGAGCCCGCCGGGCACGAGCAGCCGCCGCAGCAGGTCCCACGTCGCGCCGGTGATCTCGGTGGCCCGCGCGTCCGCCACGATGAGGTCGCAGCCCGCCTCGCGCAGCAGGCCCCCGGCGAGGTCAACCGACGCCGGGTCGGCCAGGTCGGCGACGGCGAACCGCACGGGCGCGCTCTCGTCGCTGGCCGGGCCGAAGGCCTCGGCTAGCCGTGCGGTGCCTGCTGGAGATGCCCCGAGCAGCCACGTTTCCGCGTCACCGCGCTCCGGGGCACCGCGCTCGGCGGCACCGCGGTGGCCGCCGCCGAGCCACCCGGCCGCCGCCGCCTCCTCGGGCGCGGCGTCCTGGGTGAACTCGGCGACGCGCAGGATGGGCGGGGCGCCCGCCGGGCCGCCCCTCAGCGCGCTGATCAGCTCGTCAATGCCGGTGCCGGCCGCGGGCGCGGGGGCGGCCGCCAGCGCGTCGGCGACCGCCGGGGCGACGCCCTTGCGCTGCCAGCGGAGCACGTGCCTGCTGCGGCCGAGCACGTCCTGCTTCGGGTTGGCGAAGGCGCCCAGGTAGGTGCCGAGCCGGGCCACCCGCTCGCCGGTGGCGGCGTCGTACAGGGTCAGCGTCCCGCTGACGTGCTCGCCCAGCGGCAGGGCCAGCTGGCCCCGGGCGTGCAGCCCCGTGGGCGCGGGCGGGACGTAGTGGCAGGCCAGGCGGGCCGAGGTGGGGAGCCGGTCAACCGTGAAGTCCTCCAGCCGCCGGGGCACCGCGGAGACGTCGGAGCACTGCATCATGTAGCACAGGAACGACTGGAGGCCGCCGTCGAGCAGCGCGGGCGGGAACCGGTAGCCGGCCTGCTGGCTGTCTCGCCACAGGGCGCCGCCCATGCGCAGGTCGAGCAGCAGTTCCTTGGTGCGCGGGTCCTCCAGCGATTCGCAGACGACCTGGAAGTGCGGCCCGTACTGGAAGTACTCCCCGATGACGGCCGCCATCTGGTCGTAGAACTGCTTGCGGCCGCCGAACTGGCGGGTGGTGAACCGGGACCGGTCGACGCTGTCGATCCCCGGCCCGGCTGACGGCCCAGTCGGCGGCGCGGGCAGCCGGCGCACCGTGCCCGCGCAGTGCAGCACGACCGGGGCGCCGTCCTCGTACGCCGAGGAGGTGATGCGGAACGCGAACGCGTCCGGCTGGCCGGCCTGAGGCTCCAGCTCGGTCTGCAGCCGGACCGGGGGGCCGGCCAGCACGCAGGGCTTGCGGAACTCGACCCGCGAGAAGTGCGCGGGCGCGCCGCCGAGCGCCTGCAAGATCATCTCGAGGTAGCCGGCGGCCGGCATGATCGCGGTGTTCTGCACGCGGTGGTCCGCCAGCCACGGGAAGTCGGCGCTGCTCATCCGGACCTCGAAGCGGAGCCGGTCGCCGGGGATGCGCCGCCCGAGCAGCGGGCCCGCCGAGTAGTCGCCGCGCCTGAGGAAGAACGTGTCGTCGGCGAGCGGGTCCATCGTCGGGCGCTCGTCCTTGGGGTGCGGCGGCAGCAGGTGGCTGACCGACCGGACCCGGGGATAGCGGGCGGCGAAGTCCAGCGGCGTTCCCGCCCGGTACAAGGCGGCCAGCGCCTCGTGGAAGGAGATCCGGGAGTCGGCCCCCCGCGCCAGCGTGGGCACGCAGGCCGGCGGCGCGAGGGAGCCGGCGGGCTGGTCAGCGAGGCACTGGCGCACCGACGGCAACAGCGCGATCGACGGGGCGACCTCGATGACGGTGTCAGGGCGGCACTCCCGCACCGCCGCCTCGATCGCGGCGGCGAAGCGGACCGGGCAGCGGACGTTGGACCACCAGTACGCGGCGTCCAGGTGCTCGGTGGCCTCGCCGGTCACGCTGGAGACGAACGGCACGCTGGCCGCCATCGGCAGGGTGTCGAGGAAGGCGAGCGACTCGCGCAGGCCCGCCTCGATGACGTCCATGGCCCGGGAGTGGAAGGCGACGTTGCCGCGCAGCAGCCGGTGCTGGACTCCGCGCTCCTCCAGCAGCGCCACCGCGCGCGCGACGTCGGCCGCGCTGCCGCACGCCACCGTGCTGGCCGGGGCGTTCTCGCAGGCGATCTCCAGCGTCGGCCCGCCGGCCGCGCGCACGATCTCCTCGGCGCCCGCCCGGTCCAGCCCGATCGCCAGCATCCGGCCCGATCCGGCGGTGCGCTGCTGCTGCGCGGCCCGGTGGAAGATCAGCCGGGTCGCGTCCGGCAGCGAGTAGATGCCCGCCGCGTAGGCCGCGGCGACCTCGCCCGCGCTGTGCCCGACCACGCAGGCGGGCCGCACGCCCCATGACCGCAGCAGCTCGGTGAGCGCGACCTCGATCATGAAGATGGCCGGCTGGGCGAGCTGGCACTCATCGAGCCGCTCGGCCGGCGCGCCGAAGCACTCCTCGCGCAGCGAGAACCCGGCCAGCTCCCGCCAGGCGGCGTCCACGGCGTCCACCGTGTCCCGGAAGGCCGGCTCGGTCGCGTACAGCTCCTGTCCGCAGCCCGCCCACTGGGTCCCCTGCCCCGCGAACACCATCATGAGCGGCTCAGCGGCCTCCGTTGCGGCGATGAGCTTGCCGAGCTCTCGCGCGGTCTCGCGCAGGGCCTCGGGCGAGCGGGCCGACAGCGGCACCAGGTACCCCGCGCCCGGCGCCGGCGCCGGGTATCCGGGCACTGGCCCCGGCCAGTACTCGGTCAGCAGGCAGTGCCCGTTGGCCCCGCCGAAGCCGAAGGAGTTGATCCCGGCCACGACGGGGGCGGCGCCGAACGGCTCGCAGTCGGTCTGGACCCGCAGCCCGGTGAAGTCAATGTTCCGGTTGGGCACCATGAAGTGCCGGGAGACCGGTGCATAGGTCCGGCGCTCGAACATGAGCAGCACCTTCAGCAGCGCGCAACCGAACGCGGCCGCCTCCATGTGGCCCACGTTGCTCTTCACGCTGGCGATCCGCAGTGGCGTCGTCCGGTCCGGCCCGCCGAACACCTGCCCGATCGCGTTGCCCTCGATCCGGTCGCCGACCCTGGTTCCGGTGGCGTGCGCCTCGACGTAGTCCACCTCGTCGGGGGACAGGCCGGCCTCGGCGCAGGCGGCGCGCATCAGCGCGACCTGCCCGTGCTGGGTGGGCGCGGTGATCATGCGCCCCGGTCCGCTTCCGGTCGCGCCGTCGGCCGCGCCTGCGGTGTTCACCGCCGTCCCGGCGATGACGGCCAGCACCCGGTCCCCCGCTGCCTGCGCGGCGGCCAGCGGCTTGACCAGGTACACGAAGACGCCCTCGGAGCGCATGTAGCCGTTGGCCGTCGCGTCGAACGACCGGCAGCCGCCGTCCGGGCTGATCACGCCGAGCCGGGCGAACCCGGCGCTGGTCTGGGCGCTGCCCAGGTAGGTGGACGCGCCGACGACCGCCTGGTCGCAGTCACCGCGGGCGAGCGCCGTGACCGCCGCGTGCATCGCGGTCGCGCCCGACGAGCACGCGGTCATGTAGGTGGCCGAGGGGCCGGTCAGGTTGAACGCGTAGGAGATCCGGTTGGGCAGCATGTCCAGGCTGGTGCCGGTGACCGCGAACTCGTTCGGCCCGTGCGGCGGCCGCCAGTTGCCCGAGGCCGACACCTGCGCGCCGACGAAGACCCCGGTGCGGCTGTTCCGCAGCCGGGCGTGGTCCCAGCCAGCCTGCTCGATCGCTTCCCAGGTGCAGGTCAGCAGCATCCGCAGCTGCGGATCCATCACGCTGGCCTCGCGGGCGGACACCCCGAACAGGTGGCAGTCGAACAGGTAGGGCTGATCCCCGCGCATCAGGCCCTCGTACCCCGACCCGAAGCGGCCCGGCCCCGGCTCGCCGCCGACCGGCTCATACCCCGGCCCGTACCGGCCGGCGACCGGCTCGCGGACGACTTCGCGCTCGGTCAGCAGCTGCCAGAAGCTTTCTGCCGTGGCGATGCCGCCCGGCATCCGGAAACCGTAACCGACAATGGCGTAGCGATCCTGCTTCATTTCCGACTCCCCGCCGAGTCTCGATGCCCCGCGTCCCCGGTGTCCGCGCGACCATGCGTACTGCCCGGACCGGACACTAAAGGAAAATCCGCCCGCTGTCCGCCCCCGCATTCCGCGCGCTTAACGCTACATTGGCCCCAGTAGTCACATCACGAAACTCAGGTCCCTGCAGGCGTAGCTCACGGCGCGCGGGCGCAATCCAGAGTCAATACGTCAGGGCATGACTCAATCCGGACACAACCCAGCCGGCTGCCCCGCTTAATACCGCAGCCACCGCTCAATACCGCACCCACTGGAAGATCGTGAGTCATTTCCGGGACTATCACACCGGAAATGACTCACGATCACGAAAGAACGGCTTAGGTCCCGTCAGTAGTGGTAGGGGAAGCGCTCCCAGTCGGGCGCGCGCTTTTCCAGGAACGCGTCCCTGCCCTCCGCGGCCTCGTCGGTCATGTACGCCAGCCGGGTGGCCTCGCCCGCGAAGACCTGCTGCCCGACCAGGCCGTCGTCGATCAGGTTGAACGCGAACTTCAGCATCCGCTGGGCGGTGGGGCTCTTGCCGTTGACCTTCGCCGCCCACTCCAGTGCGGTGTCCTCCAGCTCCGCGTGCGGCACGACCGCGTTCACCATGCCCATCCGGTGGGCGGCCTCGGCGTCGTAGGCGTCGCCGAGGAAGAAGATTTCCCGGGCGAACTTCTGCCCGACCTGGCGGGCCAGGTAGGCCGAGCCGAACCCGCCGTCGAAGCTCGCCACGTCGGCGTCGGTCTGCTTGAACCGGGCGTGCTCGCGGCTGGCCAGGGTGAGGTCGCAGACCACGTGCAGGCTGTGGCCGCCGCCGGCCGCCCAGCCGGGCACCACGCAGATGACCACCTTGGGCATGAACCGGATCAGCCGCTGGACCTCCAGGATGTGCAGCCGCCCGCTGCGCGCCGGGTCGATGGTCGCGCTCGTCTCGCCCTCGGCGTAGCGGTAGCCGTCCTTGCCACGGATCCGCTGGTCCCCGCCCGAGCAGAACGCCCACCCGCCATCCTTCGGCGACGGGCCGTTGCCGGTCAGCAGCACGCAGCCCACGTCGGAGGACATCCGCGCGTGGTCCAGCGCGGTGTACAGCTCATCCACCGTGTGCGGCCGGAAGGCGTTGCGCACCTCCGGCCGGTTGAACGCCACCCGGACCGTGCCGGCGTCCGTGCCGCTGGCGGTAACGGCGCGATGGTAGGTGATGTCGGTGAAGGAAAAGCCCGGCACCTCGCGCCACCGCTTCGCGTCGAAGATCTCAGAAACCATGGCGTCCATTGTGTCTTAGCTGGCACCCGTGTCTTGGCTGGCACCCGTGTCTTGGCTGGCACCCGTGTCTTGGCTGGCACCGTGTCTTGGCTGGCACCGTGTCCTAGGGGACTGGGGCTCAGCGGGGCGCGGGTGCCGCGCGCAGCACGCAGTCACCGCAGCGGTCCGCGCGCGCGGACCGGGCGTCCGGCGCCAGCCGGTAGAACAGGCAGCAGCTGGCCCGGCGAAACCCCGGGCCCGGCGGCCCCGGCTCGCGGGCCAGCCACGGGCTGGCGAACAGGGCCCGGGCCGCCGCCCACGCTGGACTAGCCAGCCCCGGCCGGGCCGCCGCCACCTGGCCGGCGGCGGCGTTGATCGCCGAGGCGACGTTGCCACGCAGGACGCGATCGGACACCGGGACCGCGCGGGATGTCGCGATGGTCAGCGGGGCGATAACCCCCGCCAGCAGCTCATGGTGCCAGTCTCCGGGGACCGGGCGGGTCCCGGAGACTGGCGCCGGGACCGACAGCGGCACCGGCCCGCCCAGCTCGGCTTGCCACCACAGGCCGTCCAGGCTCAGGTCCAGGTGCTGGCCGAGTGCCGCCGCGGCGAGCGCGGGCGACACCAGCCGCGCGACCAGGCCCAGGTGGACGGCGGAGGCGGCCACCCGCGCGTCGATCTCGCCGGCGGGCCGGCCGCCGCGGGCCGCCAGCACCGCCCGGACCATGGCGACGCGCTCTCCCAGCGCCCCCGGCCGGGCGGCCAGCTCGCTGACGGGCCGCCAGGGCGCGGCGGGCGCCTGCCCCGGCGGGTGCGCGCGGACCGCGAAGAACGGGCCGAGGGCGGCCAGGTCCGCAAATACCGGGCCGCCCCCGTCCGGCGCCGTCAGGGCGGGCCCGCTGCCGACGGCACCCGCTCGTTCGGCTCCGGGGCGCTCTCTTCCCCGGCAGCACTGTCTTCCCCGGCAACTCCCCCCGGTACCACGCGCGGCGCGCGGCCGATGATGAACCGGTCCAGCAGGGCGCCGAACGCCAGCGCGATCGTCGTCCACCCGAGCAGCTGGTTGATGACGGAGTACCAGCGGAACTTCCAGAGCACGTCCGCGTCGAACCCCGGGTAGAGGATCTGCCCCGGCGCGATCGTCTTGCCGTCGATGACCAGCGGCACCGGCAAGATGTTGGTGATCGGCTGCGGTGTCTCGGTGACGGCGCGGGCGTACCCGAACTGGTTGCTGGCGGCCACGTTTGCGGCCAGGTCACCCAGCGGCGGCATCCAGCCGATCAAGATCCCGTACGCCACCAGGAACGACACGGCCGCTATCAGCACCGCCGGCAGCACGCCGACCCGGTGTCGCAGCTTGACGGCCAGGTAGGCAGCCAGGCCAAGCAGGAACAGCGAGCAGCCCACCAACGCCAGGTACAGCTGCCCGCGGGTGGTGATCGTGAACGGGTGCCCGATCGCCGGCGGGTTGGCCGGGTACTTGATGAACGGGAGCAGGTACACACCGAGGAAGCCAAGCCCGGCGATCAGCCACGCCAGCCTGCTTGGCCGCAGCGCGAACCGCCCGTGCAGCACCAGGTAGGCCACCGCCACGAGCGCGCCCATCGCCACCGAGAACGCGATGATGCCGCTGGCCACGCCGATCGTGGACTGGATGTCGCGGGAGAAGGTCTCCGTCTCCGCTGGCGCGGCCGTACGGTGCGCCGCCTGGTTCAAGGCGGTGAGGACGGCATCACGTCCGTACTCATAGTCGACGGCCTTGCTGACCAGCGGCTCGGCGAAGATCTTGGCGAAGGTGAATCCCAGGACGCCCGCTACCAGGCCAGAAAGCGCGCCGCGCAGGATAATCCGGATTTCCATGACCGGGTCGCCACTATGTCCTTGGTCAGCTCGGCCGTCTTCAGTGGCAAGGGAACCCGAGGAAGTGCCGGGCGTCGTGCACCCACTCGTGGACGACCATCGTCTTGCCGAACAGCGAGACCATGCCCTCGTCGACGCCGACGAGGTAGTAGATCGCCAGCGCCAGGAAGGCGGTGCCGCCGAGGATGACCGCCACCCGGCCCTTGGACAGGGCCTCGGGGGTGACGCGCGCGCGAGTGGTGCTGCCGGGGACTGAAATGCTCGCCATGGCGGAGCCTCCTTCAGGATCGTGCGTCCCTACTGCGGAAAAGGCATCGCGACGGCGAAGTGTCTGACTCACCAGCGGTGTCAGCTGGCTCACAGTGGCGCGACCGTGCTGGACTTTCACCAGCTTCCTCGCGCCGTCACGCACCTTGGACGCTACCTGGGGCAGTCATGCCGGTCAAGACCAAGGCCGCTCCGTACGGCGGTTACGCTTGCCCGGTGGTGAAAGGCGCCCTGCTGGTGGCGGGCACGTCGTCGGACGCGGGCAAGAGCGTCGTGGTGGCCGGGCTGTGCCGGTGGCTGGCACGGCAGGGAGTGAAGGTCGCGCCGTTTAAGGCGCAGAACATGGCGCTGAACTCGGCCGTCACCGCCGACGGCGCCGAGATCGGCCGTGGCCAGGCGATGCAGGCGGCCGCCGCGGGCGTCGAGCCCGAGGCGGCGATGAACCCGGTGCTGCTCAAGCCGGGCAGCGACACCCGCAGCCAGGTCGTGCTGCTCGGCCAGCCGGTCGCCGAGGCGGGCGCGCTGGACTACCAGGACCTCAAGCCGATGCTCGAGCACGCCGCCGCCGACAGCCTCGCGGACCTGCGCCGCCGGTTCGACGTGGTGATCTGCGAGGGCGCCGGCAGCCCGGCGGAGATCAACCTGCGGCACCGCGACATCGCGAACATGGGGCTGGCCCGCGCGGCGGGCCTGCCCGTGGTGGTGGTCGGAGACATCGACCGGGGCGGGATCCTCGCCGCCATGTACGGGACGCTCGCGGTGCTCGAGCCCGCCGACCAGGCGCTGATCGCCGGGTTCATCGTGAACAAGTTCCGCGGTGACCTCCGGTTGCTGCAGCCCGGCCTGGACATGCTGCGCGACCTGACCGGCCGGCCCGCCCTCGGCGTGCTGCCGTGGCGGCGCGACCTGTGGCTGGACGCCGAGGACTCCCTCGACCTGGACTCCCGCCCCCGTGGCGTGCTGGCCCCCCTCGGGAAGGACACGCTGCGGATCGCGGTCGTCCAGCTCCCCCGGATGTCCAATGTCACCGACGTGGACCCGCTCGCCGCCGAGCCCGGCGTCGCCGTCGACCTCGCGACCACCCCCGGCCAGCTCGCCGGGGCCGACCTGGTCATCGTGCCGGGCACCCGGGCCACCGTCAGCGACCTGGCCTGGCTGCGGGACAGCGGCCTGGCCGCCGCGATCACCGAGCGCGCCCGCGCCGGCCAGCCGGTCCTCGGCATCTGCGGTGGCTACCAGATGCTCGCGCGCACCATCGACGATGGCGTGGAAAGCCGGGCCGGCCAGGTCCCCGGGCTCGGACTGCTGCCGGCGTCGGTGCGGTTCGCGGCCGCCAAGACCCTCGCCCGCCCGTCCGGGACCGCTCTCGGCGAGCCGGTGAACGGCTATGAGATCCACCACGGGATCGTCACCGTCGACGGCGGCACCCCGTTCCTCGACGGCTGCGCGGCGGGCAGCGTCGCCGGCACCACCTGGCACGGCATCTTCGAAAGCGACGGCTTCCGCCGCGCGTTCCTCACCGACCTCGCCGCCCGCGCCGCCCGCGACTACACGCCCGCCCGCGACGTGCGGTTCGCCGCCGTCCGCGAGCGCCGCTACGACGTGCTCGCCGACCTGATCGAGCACCACCTGGACACCGCCGCCCTGCTCGCCCTGATCGACGGCGGCCCCCCACCCAGGCTCCCCACGATCATCACCCGCCTCGCGCCCCCGTAAGGCGTCCCGTCCGGGCACGGCGCCGGGAGGAATTAATCTTCGACCTGAAAAAGTCTTCGAGTCAGCCTGCGGGCCGACGCCGGCCCGAGGTCACCGGTCCTCCAGGTCCCCTTCGGTTTCCAGGTAGGCCTGGCGCAGCGCGGCCAGCGTCGCCGGGTCCGGAGTGTCCCACAGCTTCCGCTCGGCGGCCTCCAGCAGCCGCTCGGCGATGCCGTGCAGCGCCCACGGGTTGGACCGGGCGAAGAACTCGCGCATCTGCTCATCAAGCACGTACGCCTGGGTGAGGGTGTCGTACATCCAGTCCTCGACCACCCCGGCCGTGGCGTCGTAGCCGAACAGGTAGTCCACCGTCGCGGCGAGCTCGAACGCGCCCTTGTACCCGTGCCGCTTCATCGCCTCGATCCAGCGCGGGTTGACGACCCGGGCGCGGAACACCCGCGCGGTCTCCTCGGCCAGCGACCGGGTCCGCACGGTGTCCGGCCGGGTGGAATCGCCGATGTAGGCGCGGGGGGAACGGCCGGTGAGCGCCCGGACCGTTGCGATCATACCGCCGTGGTACTGGAAGTAGTCGTCGGAGTCAGCGATGTCGTGCTCGAGGGTGTCGGTGTTGTGCGCGGCCACCGCGATCCGCGCGTACGCGGTCTCCATGTCCGCGCGGGCTTCGCGGCCGTCCAGGTCCCGGCCGTAGGCGAACCCGCCCCACGCCGCGTACACCTTCGCCAGGTCGGCGTCGTCGCGCCAGTTCCGGGCGTCGATCAGCGGCAGCAGCCCCGCCCCGTACGCGCCCGGCCGCGAGCCGAAGATCCGGGTCGTCGCCCGCCGCGCGTCCCCGTGCACCGCGAGGTCGGCCCGGGCGTGCGCGCGCACGAAGTTCCGCTCGTCCGGCTCCTCCAGCCCGGCGACCAGCCGCACGGCGTCATCCAGCATCGTGACCACGTGCGGGAACGCGTCCCTGAAGAAGCCGCTGATCCGCACGGTGACATCGATCCGCGGCCGGCCGAGCTCGGCCAGCGGGACCGGCTCCAGCCCGCTTACCCGGCGGGAGGCCTCGTCCCAGTAAGGCCGGACGCCGAGCAGCGCGAGCACCTCGGCCACGTCGTCGCCGGACGTCCGCATCGCGGCGGTCCCCCACACCGACAGGCCCACCGACTCCGGGTAGCCGCCCGTCTCGGCCAGGTACCGCGCGACCAGCGAGTCGGCCATCGCCTGGCCGGTCTCCCACGCCAGGCGCGAGGGCACCGCGCGCGGGTCGACGGAGTAGAAGTTCCGCCCCGTGGGCAGCACGTTCACCAGGCCGCGCAGCGGCGAGCCGCTGGGACCCGCCGGGACGAACCCGCCGTCGAGCGCGTGCAGCGTGCGAGTGATCTCGTCTGTCGTCGCGGCGAGCCGGGGCACCACCTCGGTGGCGGCGAACGTGAGGACGTCGGTGACGGCCCGCGGGTCCGCACCGTCCTGGCTGGCACCGTCCTTACTCGCGCCGAGCGCGTCCGCGACGACGGCGGGGACCGCGCCTGGGTCCCAGCCGGCCTCCTCCATGGCCTCGACGAGTTCCCTGGCCCGCGCTTCGACCGCGTCGGCCGCCGCACGGTCGTCGGAGCGCTCGGCGTAGCCAAGCGCCTCGCGCAGGCCGGGCAGCGCCTGGGCCTGGCCGCCCCACATCTGCCTGGCGCGCAGCACGGCGAGGACCAGGTTCACCCGGTCCGCGCCCGCCGGCGCGGCCCCGAGTACGTGCAGCCCGTCGCGGATCTGGGCGTCCTTGATCTCGCACAGCCAGCCGTCGACGTGCAGCAGGAAGTCG
>Ga0157369_10009696_pt1 | contig 11011 bp, 10 predicted proteins | sample C25metaG_FD_113461 | JGI IMG/M metagenome (GOLD analysis project Ga0157369, IMG submission 113461) | Corn rhizosphere microbial communities from Kellogg Biological Station, Michigan, USA - C2-5 metaG | ecosystem: Host-associated > Plants > Roots > Rhizosphere > Soil | place: USA: Michigan... | reverse complement strand
GCGTCGAGCGAGCCCTTGAGCTGCGCCGACGTGCGCGCGCCGACGATCGGAGCGACGACACCGGGTTGATCCCGCACCCACGCCAACGCGACCGCAAGCGGCGACACCCCGAGACCGTCCGCTGCTGTCATGACCGAGCCCACGATGCGCGTGGCCCGGTCGTCGAGGTAGGGCGCGACGAACCGCTGGTAGTCCGGCGACGCGCCGCGTGAGTCGGCCGGGGTGCCGCTGCGGTACTTACCGGTCAGCACGCCGCGACCGAGTGGCGACCAGGGCAGCACGCCGATGCCGAGGTCGAGCGACGCCGGCACCACCTCGCGCTCGATGCCGCGCTGCAGCAGTGAGTACTCGACCTGTGTCGACACGATCGGCGCCCGGCCCGGCCACGACTTCTGCCAGGTCGCCGCTTTCGCCGTCTGCCAGCCGCTGTAGTTGCTGATGCCGACATAACGGGCGCGGCCGGACGACACGGCAGTGTCGAGCGCGGCAAGGGTCTCTTCCAGCGGCGTCCGCGGGTCCCACGCGTGCAGCTGCCACAGGTCGACGTACGACGTCTGCAGCCGTTCCAACGACGAGTCCAGTGCATTGAGAAGGTGGCGGCGTGAGGCGTCGCGATCGCGCTCCTGGCCGCGGCGCGACACGGCCTTGGTGGCGACGATCACGTCGTCGCGGCGCACAACGCCTTGCAACAGTCGTCCGACCATGCGTTCGCTCTCGCCGTCGACGTAGACGTCGGCCGTGTCGATCAAGGTGCCGCCGGTCTCGATGAAGGCCTTGAGCTGGGAGGAGGCGTCGTCCTCGTCGGTGTCGCGGCCCCACGTCATCGTGCCGAGGCCGAGGCGAGAGACCCAGAGGCCGGTCGCACCAAGCCGTCGCTGCTCCATGCTCCGACCCTAGCGGGGACGACGGTTACGCTCCGGCAATGAAACAGCGGTCGCCCGACCGACGTGTGCAGGGTGGAGCAACATGAGACTCGGCTTGAACATGGGTTATTGGGGGCTGGCGTCAGCGGCCGACAACCTCGGCCTCGTCAGCGAGGCGGAGGCACTCGGCTACTCGGTGGTCTGGGCGGCGGAGGCCTACGGCAACGACGCGGCCACCGTGCTCACTTGGATCGCTGCCAAGACCGAGACGATTGACGTCGGCTCGGCGATTTTCCAGATCCCGGCCCGGTCTCCTGCGATGACGGCCATGACGGCCGCGACCATCGACACACTGTCCAACGGTCGGTTCCGGCTGGGTTTGGGCGTTTCCGGACCGCAGGTGTCAGAGGGTTGGCACGGGGCAAAGTTCGACAAGCCGCTCGGGCGCACCCGCGAATACATCGACATCATCCGGTTGGCCTTCGCGCGCGAGCGCGTTGCGTACGACGGTGAGCACTACCAGCTGCCGATCCCGGGCGGCCCTGGCAAGCCGCTGAAGATGATCATCCACCCGGTCCGCGAGCACATGCCGATCTACCTGGCCGCGATCGGACCGAAGAACCTCGAGCTCGCCGGTGAGAAGTGCGACGGATGGCTGGCCATCTTCTTCGACCCCGAGTTCGCCCAAGACCAGATCGGTTCGGTCCAGGCCGGCCAGGAGAAGGCGGGCAGGAGCGGCCAGCCGTTCGACATCGTGCCCACGACGCCCGTCGTCATCGGTGACGACGTGCAGGCGTGCGCCGATCCCGTGCGCGGCTACTCGGCGCTCTACGTCGGCGGCATGGGCTCCCGGGAGCAAAATTTCTACAACCGGCTCGCGGTGCGCATGGGCTTCGAGAAGGAAGCCGCCGAGATCCAGAACCTCTACTTGGACCGCAAGTACGACGAGGCTGCAGCGGCCGTGCCGTTCGACTTCATCGATCGCACCGCGCTCATCGGACCGGTCGAGCGGATCGCGGAGCGACTGCAGGTATTGGCCAAGGCTGGTGTGACGACACTCAACGTCTCGGCCTACGGCTCGACGCACGACGAGCGGATCGCGACGTTGCGAGCGGTCGCATCGGCCTTGGACAAGGCGGGCGTGGGCGACTGACCATCAGCACGCCAGCCGGTCACTGGTTGTCGAGCGCCATCTCCGCACGCAGTTGCTCGAGGTTGCGAAGAGTGCGGGCGAGGACGTCGTCATCGCGCTCCTCGCTGTGGTCCTCGAGTAACTGTTGCACTCGCGCGATGCGCTCCTCGACCTCCGCCATCGCGGAACCCCCACTCCGTTGTGGACTGCCCTGCCGGATCGAACCGGTTGCCGAATCAGACTCGAATTCGGCCGCCGTGGTTACATGCATCGGCCAGGCGATCGAATTGGTTGAGCGCCGCCGAGGGAGGCGTGTTCACGCGTGACGACGCTCCTACTCGTGCGACACGGCCTGACCGACGCCAACAAGGGTGGCCTGCTGGCCGGTTGGACCGAAGGAGTGCACCTGGTCGAGCGCGGCCGCGAACAGGCGGCGGCTCTCGCCGCGCGGCTCGCCCCGGTGCCGCTCGCGGCCGTGGTCAGCAGCCCGCTCGAACGTTGCCAGGAAACGGCCCAGGCACTCGGCGCCGACCGGGATCTCACCATCGAGACCGACGACCGCCTCGGTGAGTGCCACTATGGCGACTGGACCGGACAAGAGCTGAAGAAGCTCGTCAAGGAGCCCATGTGGCGGGTCGTGCAGGCCCACCCGAGCGCTGCGAGGTTTCCCGGCGGCGAGTCGATCCGTGACACCCAGCTGCGTGCTGTCGATGCCGTTCGGGCGCACAACGCCCGCCTCGGCGCCGACGCGACCTGGGTCGCGGTCAGCCACGGCGACGTCATCAAGGCAGTCCTCGCGGACGCACTGGGCATGCATCTGGACATGTTCCAGCGGATCCAGGTCGATCCGTGCTCCGTCTCCGTCGTCCGCTATACGGAGCTGCGGCCTTTCGTCGTACGGATGAACGACACCGGCGGTGCCGTCGACGATCTGATCCCGCCCAAGCGGCGGCGGCGGGCTCGAAAGCAGTCCTCCGATGCCGTCGTGGGCGGGGGCGCCGGTGCGGACTCGCCCGCATAGGGTGGGTTGATGGCCGGCCAGCTGTTCGACTTCGACCAACCGGACCGGTTCGTCGCCGGCACGGTCGGCCAGCCGGGCGAGCGCACCTTTTATCTGCAGGCCAGTGGCGCCGGGCGCATCGTGTCGGTGGCACTCGAGAAGGTGCAGGTGCAGGCGCTCGCGGAGAAGATCGACGAGCTGCTGGACGAGGTGCGGCGCCGCCAAGGCGACGAATCCCCGATTCCGCCGACCGCACCGCGCCACCTGGAAGACGTGGCGCCGCTCGAAGTGCCGATCGAGGAGGAGTTCCGGGTCGGCACGCTCGCGCTCGCGTGGGACGGCGACACCGAAACCGTGCTGGTCGAGGCGCAATCGTCGACGGGTGAAGAGGAAGAGCAACCGAGCGCCGAGTTCACCGGCGACATGTTGCGGGTGCGTCTCACCCCGGAGATTGCTCGCGCCTTTGCACGCCGAGCGCAGCGGGTGGTTGCCGCTGGACGGCCGCCGTGCCCGCTCTGCGGTAATCCACTCGACCCGCAGGGCCACGTCTGCCCGCGCCAGAACGGACATCGCGGACCGCGGTGACGGCGGTGAGCGAGCCGACCAGCCTCGACGTTCCCGAGACGTTGCGGCTGCTGCGTGACGGCGAGCTGTGCGTCGAAGGCCGGCTGTACGACGCGTCGAACGCCACGTTGTTCTGCACTGTGACGCTTGACGGAGTGACCGCCGCTTGCGTGCACAAGCCGATCGCGGGGGAGCGGCCGTTGTGGGACTTTCCCGACGGCACGTTGGCCTATCGCGAGGTTGCCGCGTATCTCGTCTCCGAAGCGACCGGTTGGGACATCGTCCCTCCGACCGTGCTCCGCGACGGGCCCTTCGGCATCGGGATGTGCCAACTCTGGATCGACATCGACGAGACCGTCGATCTCGGCGCGCTGGCGAGAAGTGACCACCCGCAGCTGCGGCGGATGGCCGTCTTCGACGCGATCGTCAACAACGCAGACCGGAAGGGCGGGCACCTGCTGCCGACGCCGGAAGGTCACATCTACGGCGTCGACCACGGCGTGTGCTTCTCCGTCGACGAGAAACTGCGCACGCTCCTCTGGCGTTGGCGTGGCAAGCGTCTGACCGAAGAAGCCATCGACGTGCTGTCGGCCCTGCGTGCCGAGTTCGAAGGAGAGCTGGGCGACGCTCTCAGTGGCCTGCTTCATTACGACGAAGTGGCGCGGACGACGCATCGCATTGACCGGTTGTTGTCGACGCGCCGGCATCCGCTGCCGAGCGACGAGTGGCCGCCGGTGCCCTGGCCACCGTTCTAGCTTCGCAGCTGCGACTTCTGCAGCTTGCCCATGGCGTTTCGGGGCAGCGCATCGACGAAGCGCACCTCGCGCGGCCGCTTGTGCGGGGCGAGTGTCGTTGCGACATGCGAGATGAGCGCATCGGAGCCGACATCGCCGTCGCGCACGACGAAGGCCACGATCCGTTCGCCGAGATCGTCGTCGGCGACACCGATGACCGCCGCCTCCGCAATCGCAGGATGTGCGAGCAGCGCGTCCTCGACCTCGCCCGCTCCGACCTTGAAACCACCGGTCTTGATGAGATCGGTCGCGAGCCTTCCGAGCAAACGTAGGCCCTTGTCGTCGAAACGGCCGAGATCGCCCGAGCGAAACCAACCATCCTCCGCGAACGCCGCACGAGTGGCATCCGGCCGGTTCAGGTATCCGTCGAAGACAGTCGGCCCGCGCAGCTGCACTTCGCCGAGACCAGACTCGTCCGCGTCGGCAACTCTCAGCTCGACACCTGACAGCGGCCGACCCACTTGACCAGGCTTTCTCGGCTCGTCCGGCGAAGCTGCCGTCACGATGAGGGTCTCGGTCAGGCCGTAGCGCTCCACCAGGTCCTGGCCGGTGCCGTCGCGCACCCGGTCGAACACCGGAGCGGGGAGTGCTGCCGACCCGCTGACGAGCAAGCGCGCGGACGCAAATGCACCGAGGTCATTTGCCGATATGCGCGACCACATGGTCGGCACCGCGAAATACATGCTCGCGTCCGCAACCGGCGCGAAGCGATCGGTGCGCACCAGCCTGCAGCCGAACCGCAGTGGGCCCAATGTCCCGAGGACCAGACCGTGCACATGAAACAACGGCAAGGCATGCGCGAGGACGTCGGTGCTGCTCCACGACCAGCGGTCGGCGAGGCCGTCGAGACATGCGGCCACTGCAGAGCGGGAAAGGACAGCGCCCTTCGGAGCGCCGGTCGTGCCGGAGGTGTAGATGACGAAGGCCGGACGCTCCGTCGTCCCGACGTCGGCAGCGTCCGTGCGTGCGGCGAGGTCGATGTCGGCCGGCTCGACAACGATCCCAGCACCGCTGTCCTTGACGACATGAGAGCGCTCACTTTCTCCCGCGGCCGGGTTGAGCGGCACGACCGTGCATCCCGCCGTCAGTGCACCCGCGACCGCCACGACCGTCTCCAACGTCGGCGTCGCGACGATTGCGACTCGCTCGTAGGCGTGCAGCTGTTGGGCGGCAGCGAAGACCGCGGCACGCAATTCGCCACCGGCCAGCGCCCGGTCGCCGATCGCGACGTCGGCAGCTCCGGCTTCCAAGGCGGTCAACACAGCGCTGACACTAGGCTCGCGTCGTGCACTCGTGGCCCGCGGCTGAGGTTCCGCTGCTCGAAGCGGCCGCTCTGGGCCGGGGTCGGCCGCCGCGCGTGCCCGACACCGCGAGCGGCAAGCTGGTCGAGATCTCCGGCACCGACGGTGTCGTCAAGATGTATGTCTGCGGGATCACGCCGTATGACGCGACCCACGTCGGTCATGCGGCGACGTTCCTGTTGTTCGACACGATCCAGCGCTTGTGCCGCGATGCGGGGCTGCGCGTCGACTACGTGCAGAACGTCACCGACGTCGACGACCCGCTGCTCGAGCGCGCTGTCGCGACCGGTCAGGACTGGGTCGCGCTCGCGGAACGTGAGACGCAACTGTTTCGCGAGGACATGACGGCGCTGCGTATCCTGCCGCCGGATCACTACATCGGCGCGGTCGAGGCGATTCCGGACATCGTCGGCATCGTCGAGCGACTGCGCGAACGAGGAGCGGCGTACGACGTCGACGGTGACGTCTACTTCTCCGTCGCAGCGGCGCCGCACTTCGGTGATGTCGGGCACTACGCACGCGAGGACATGGTGCAACTTTCGGCCGAACGCGGCGGTGACCCCAACCGGCCCGGCAAGAAGGACCCGCTCGACCCGCTGTTGTGGCAAGCGGCGCGACCCGATGAGCCGGCGTGGGAGTCGTCGCTCGGTCACGGTCGGCCTGGTTGGCACGTCGAATGCGCAGCCATCACCCTTCACTATTTGGGCGAGACCATCGACGTCAACGGCGGCGGCAACGACCTGGTCTTCCCGCATCACGAACTAGGAGCGGCCGAAGCCAACGTCGCGACGGGCGTGTGGCCGTTCGCCCATGCATACGTACACGGCGGTCTGGTCGGTTACCAGGGCGAGAAGATGTCGAAGTCTCGCGGCAATCTCGTGTTCATCTCGCGTCTGCGCAACGACGGTGTGGATCCGATGGCGATCCGTCTCGCGTTGCTCGCGCACGAACAAGGCGCGGACTGGGAGTGGTACGACGACGAGCTCGCGCTCGCCGAGCGTCGGCTGCGCCGCTGGCGCGACGCGTTGTCACGGCAGACCGCTTCGGCGGCGCAGCCTCTCATTGATCGAATGCGCGCCGAGCTCGGTGACGGTTTGCGCACCCCGGCAGCGCTCGACGCAGTCGACGCCTGGGCCAGCACCGAAGGCCCGGACAAGTCAGCCCCGCGCCAAGTCGCGCAAGCAATCGACGCCCTACTGGGCATCATCTAGAAGCACTTCGAGCGGCGGGCGACCACGACACGCCGTGGTTCGCGCCCAAAAGTGGTCGCCCGCTGTTCGAAGTGCGGGTGGGTCAACGGGGTCCGGGGTTGTCGCGGCGGCGGAGGTAGCGCTCGAAGGCTTTGGCGATGGCATCGCCGGAGGCTTCCGGGAGGTCGGTCTCCTCCTCGCGCTCTTCCAGTGAGGCGACGTACTCGGCGATCTCGGTGTCTTCGCGGGCCAGCTCGTCGACACCGTGTTCCCAGGCGAGCGCCTGCTCGGGGAGGTCGCCGAGCGGGATGGCGATGTCGAGGGCGTCCTCGGCGCGATGCAACAACGCCATCGTCGCCTTGGGGCACGGCGGCTGCGCGACGTAGTGCGGCACCGACGCCCAGAAGGTAACGACCTTCAGCCCCGCTCGCGAGCACGCGTCATGGAAGACCGAGACGATGCCGGTCGGTCCTTCGTAGCGCGACCGGGTCAGTGCCAATGCCGCGGCAGTCGCTTCGTCAGATGCCGAGCCGTGCACGTCGACCGGTCGCGTGTGCGGCACATCGGCGAGAAGCGCCGCAAGGCACACGACGCTGTCGACATCCAGCTCGTGTGCGAACTCGACCAGCTCCTCGCAGAACGCTCGCCAACGCATGTTGGGTTCCAGGCCGCGAAGCAACACGACGTCACGGTCTCCGCCGGTCTCGGCGACGGAGATGCGCGTCGTCGGCCACTCGATCCGTCGGGTCACGCCGTCGACGAGACGCACCGTCGGCCGGTTGACTTGATAGTCGTAGTAGTCCTCGGGATCGATCGCGCCGAACGGCTTTGCGCCCCACTCGCTTTCGAGGTGGTCGATAGCCCCCGACGCTGCGTCGGCGGCGTCGTTCCAACCCTCGAACGCAGCGAGCATGGCGCGCGTCACGCGTGCGACCCTCCGTCCCCTTGCGTTCGAGCCGCATCGAGCACAGCGGCACGCACGAGTCCAGCGACCAGGTCCGGCCACTGCAAGGGTACGTCGTGAACCGCGCCTCCCCAGCGCAGCAATCGCGGCTTCGTCACGATGCCGGCCAGCCGCGTCAGCGCCTCTGACTTGAGCCGCGACCACTCGTCGTCGGCAGCCGCTTGTTCGCACGACACGAGCCAGGCAGCACACCGCACGCGCTCGAGGGTGCCGACCGCGTCGTAGTCGAGCAGCGTCTCGGCGATCTTCATGTGTGTCTCGAACGGCAGCCGGGCCCGGGCCAGTCCGTCGTCACCGACGGCGAAGATCGGGAGCACCGCGGCCGCTACCTCGTCGGTCCACTCACCCGCTGCGCTGCGGCTGCTGATCATGGCGATCAGTTCGTCCGGCTCCGCCGCGAAGCGGGGCGGCTCGAGGCGTTTCAACGCTGCGGCTCGGTCGATGCCGGCCGGCGGCGAGCTGAAGCCGCCATCGATGGCGACCAGGGCGAGCGTCCGCTCGGGATGCTCGGCTGCGAAGGTCGCCGCGACGGATCCGCCCCAGGAGTGTCCGACGATGACAGCTCGCGACCAGCCGATCGCATCGAGCGCCGTCGCCAGGTCAGCCGCCACGGTCGTTGCGTCGTAGCCATCAGCCGGGCGGTCGCTGTCACCGTGGCCGCGCTGGTCGATCGCCAGCATCGGCAGGCCAGCCAAGCGCGTGACGACGAGGTTCCAGTAGCGGCGCTGCGAGGCCAGGCCGTGCAGCAGGACGACCGGCGTGCCCCCGCCGGCGGCGCCGGGCCAGCGAGTGCCGGCCAGCTTGATCCCGGCGCCGGGAAGGTCGAGGTCGATGCCGCCGACCGGTGGGGGCGCCGCCCCCAAAACGGTGGTCAGCGCTGCCGGCCGGTGGTTTGAGCGATCAGCACGTCGCATGCGGCGCGATGGCTGATGTTGGCCGGGACCGACCCGAGCAACCGACCGGCGAGGCTGTTGAGACCCCGGTTGCCGACGACGCAAAGGTCGGCCTTGTGCTCCTCGATCGCGGCGACGAGCACGTCCACCGGGTCGCCGGCCTTGCTCAGGGTCTCGACCTTCCCGGCGCCGGCATTCTTGGCCCGACCCGCAGCCTCGTTGAGGATGTCCTCGGCCGGGTGCGAGCCGACGACCTTGTAGGCCTCTTCTCCGAGGGCTGCCGCTGCGCGGCTCCGCTCCCGGTCGCTCATCTCGGTGTAGGCCGACACGATCAGCAGCGTCGCTTTGGCATCGGCGGCGAGCGCGGCAGCACGCTCCACTGCCCGGAACGACGACTCGGAGCCGTCGGTGCCGACCAGGATCGTGCTGTAACTGGCCACGTCGCCCCCAAGCGTCTGTTCGACGAAGAGTCAAAGGCTTGCGAATCACGAACTTATCCGGTCGAGCGACCGCGTCTGCCCCCGGTAGACTCGACGTACTGATCATGATCGCTGCTCCCGACTCGACGCTTCTCGCCGCGCTGCGGGAGCGAGTCGTCGTTGCCGATGGCGCCATGGGCACGATGCTGCAAGGGCATGATCTGACGCTCGACGACTTCGAGGGTCTCGAGGGTTGCAACGAGATCCTCAACGTCACCCGACCAGACGTCGTCCGCGACATCCACGACGCCTACTTCCAGACCGGTTGCGATGCAGTCGAGACCAACACGTTCGGCGCCAACCTGCCCAACCTCGCCGAATACGACATCGCCGACCGCATCTTCGAGCTCTCGGTCGCCGGCGCCCGGCTGGCACGCGAGGTGGCGGACGCTTGGTCGAGCCCGGACCGACCACGATGGGTGCTGGGGTCGGTGGGGCCGGGCACCAAGCTGCCCACGCTGGGGCATGCGCCGTACGCCGACTTACGGGACGCCTACCAGCAGGAGGTAGCGGGTCTCATCGAGGGCGGAGCGCATGCGGTGCTCGTCGAGACCGCCCAGGACCTGCTCCAGGCGAAGGCGGCCATCAACGGAGCCCGGCGCGCGTTCCGAGCCACCGGCAAGCGGCTCCCGCTGTTCGCCCAGGTGACGGTGGAGACCACCGGCACGATGTTGCTCGGCAGCGAGATCGGTGCCGCCCTCACCGCGCTGGAGCCGCTCGAGCTCGACCTCATCGGGCTCAACTGCGCCACCGGCCCGACCGAGATGAGCGAGCACCTCCGCTACCTCGCGCGGCATGCCCGCATTGGTCTTTCGTGCATGCCCAACGCCGGATTGCCCCAACTCGCCGCCGACGGCGCGCGCTACCCCCTCACCCCGGAGCAGCTTGCCGACGCGCACGACCAGTTCACCCGCGAGTTCGGCCTCGCCCTCGTCGGCGGTTGTTGCGGCACCACGCCTGACCACATCCGTGCTGTCGTCGAGCGCGTCGGCGGCCGCGCCGTCGAGTCGCGTAAGCCGCGGCCCGAGCGGGGCGCGTCCTCGCTCTACCAGCACGTGCCGTTCCGGCAGGACGTGAGCTACCTCTCCGTCGGCGAGCGCACCAACACCAACGGCTCCAAGGCCTTCCGGGAAGCGATGCTCGACGGTCGTTGGGACGACTGCATCGAGATCGCGCGGGAGCAGGTGCGCGACGGCGCGCACGTTCTCGACCTCTGCATCGACTACGTCGGCCGCGACGGCGCCGTCGACATGCAAGCCGCAGCATCGCGCATGGCAACGGCATCGACCCTGCCGCTGATGATCGACTCCACCGAGTGGCAGGTGATCGAGGCCGGGCTCGAGTGCCTCGGCGGCCGCTCGATCGTCAACAGCGTCCACTACGAGGACGGCAACGCGCCCGAAAGCCACTTCGGCAAGAAGATGGAGGTCGTGCGCGAGCACGGCGCGGCCGTCGTGGTGATGTGCATCGACGAGGAAGGTCAGGCGCGCACTGCCGAGCGCAAGGTCGAGATCGCGAGCCGCATCATCGACGACCTGGTCGCCGACTGGGGGATGGCCGTCGAGGACGTGTTCGTCGACTGCCTGACCTTCACGCTCGCGACCGGCCAGGAGGAGTCTCGCCGCGACGGCGCGGAGACCATCGAGGGCATCCGCAAGCTCAAGCAGCGCTACCCCAACGTGCAGACGACGCTCGGCGTGTCCAACGTCTCGTTCGGACTCAACCCGGCGGCGCGCCAGGTGCTCAACTCGGTGTTCCTGCACGAATGCGTCGAGGCCGGTCTCGACTCGGCCATCGTGCACGCGTCGAAGATCGTGCCGATGGCGCGCAT
>Ga0157369_10009695_pt1 | contig 11013 bp, 12 predicted proteins | sample C25metaG_FD_113461 | JGI IMG/M metagenome (GOLD analysis project Ga0157369, IMG submission 113461) | Corn rhizosphere microbial communities from Kellogg Biological Station, Michigan, USA - C2-5 metaG | ecosystem: Host-associated > Plants > Roots > Rhizosphere > Soil | place: USA: Michigan... | reverse complement strand
GTTAGAGACTGCTGGGGCCTGAGGCTTCGGTGGCTGACGGCGAGAGCCGCGATGAGGCAGAGCGATGGCACATAAAAAAGGTCTTGGAAGCAGTAAGAATGGGCGCGACTCAAACGCGCAGCGGCTGGGCGTGAAGCGCTTTGGCGGCCAGACGGTTACGGGCGGATCGATTCTCGTTCGGCAGCGTGGAACACCGCTGAAGCCGGGCAAGAATGTCGGCCGCGGCAGCGACGACACGCTGTTTGCGAAGATCGACGGCGTGGTGAAGTTCTCGGACCGCGGTCAGCACGGGCGGTTCGTCTCGATCGAGCCGGTCGCGCAGTAGTCTTTGCCGCTAACGCGGCGAGGTTTGGAAAGCCCTGCTTCTGGCAGGGCTTTCGTGCGTTTAGCGGGAGGTGAGAATCTTCCGCTTTATTGACGACCTCTAATTTCCGGAACTAATTTGCTCGCCTAGGGCATTACGGCACTCAATCGTGGAGGTGTGGGATGGAGCAGAGCCTGGAGAGGACGATGGCGGTGCTGGAGCGGACGCCGGCGGCGCTGGACAGGATGTTGCGGGGTCTGCCGGAAGAGTGGGTGCGGAGTAACGAGGGTGAGAGGACGTGGAGTGCGTTCGATATTGTCGTGCACCTGATTCATTGTGAGCACGATAACTGGGTGCCGCGTGCGCGTGTGATTCTGGAATCGAAGGATGGAGAAGTGCGGCAGTTTCCGCCGTTCGACCGGTCGGGTGAGATATACGAGAGCCGGTCGATGAAGCTCGAGGAGGTACTGGAGAGGTTTGAGAAAGTGCGTGCGGAGAATTTAGAGAAGGTGCGGTCGTGGGGACTTGGGGAGAAGGAGTTGGCTATGCGTGGCAGGCATCCGGCGCTGGGCGAGGTGACGCTGGCGCAGTTGCTGGCGACGTGGGCGGCGCACGATCTGAATCATGTGCACCAGATATCACGCGTGATGGCGTATCAGTATCGCGAGGCGGTGGGGCCGTGGCGCGGGTTTATGGGCGTGATGAAGTGCGAGGGGCACGGGGGCTGATCGGGGCTTAGAGAGGGGCTAGCCGAGCGAGTTTATCGGAGAGCTCTTTGCGCCAGATTTGCCGGGCATCAGGCTCCATGGTTTCGATCTTCTGACTTGCGCGGGTGTAGGCGGCGCGGGCTTCGTCAGTGCGGCCCGCGGCGGTGAGGGTGTCGCCGAGAGCTAACTCGGGTTCGATCTCGCCGGGAGCGAGTAGTTCGGCCTGCTGGGCTTCGGCGAGGGCTTGCGGGATGTCGTGGCGTTTGAGCGCGAGGGCGGACGACTCGACGTTCGGGAGCGCGGAGGCGAGCGGGACGGTGAAGGTGCCGTCGAACCAGAAGACGCCGTTCTGGATGAAGCGAGTGGGTTGGAGCGAGCGGAACGACTCGTAGGGGTTGAGGACGCTGGAGCCGAGCTCGAAGCCATTGAGGTCGCCGGCGCTGATGAGGACGGGGCCTTCAAGAATTGTGGGTATGGGCTTCGAGGTGCGCGAGAAGTGTGAGTCTGGGGTGGGGATGAGGTCGCAGGGGATACCGTAGTCCGCGGGAAGGATGAAGGGCGTGGCGAAGTACGCGATGTAGCAGTGCTGCACGTTGCGGGCGCGGAGCTCGGCGGAGACGGCGATGAGCTGCTGGGCCCAGTCGGTGTTGGAGTCGGAGAGATAGCGGTAGGTTTGCGTGGGACCGCCCCAGGCTTCGTTGGAGTAGCTGATGTAGTTGGGCGAGGTGTGCACGGTAGTCGCGACGTGAAAGATGAGGAGAGCGATGACGGCGAGAGTCCAGCGCTCCCGGCTTTTCTGCGTTCGCTGCGCATGGAGCAGCGCGGCGGCCCCGGCACCTGCGATGACACAGCAGAAGAGATAGACGGGAAGGATATGCCGTGCGCCTATGTTGAGGTGGGAGCCCATGGAGACGAGCATGTAGGCGGCAGGTGGGATGAGAACGAACGCGAGCTCAAGTGACGTGCGCAACCAGCGACGTGCGATGGCGACGAGGGTAAGCGCCAGAAGCGCGAGCATCGAGAGCGTCGACTTGATGAGGAAAAGGATGGGGAAGTACATCCACGTGCCGTGCGCGTAGACATGGCCGAGGAAGAAGCTGGGCATCCCGTTGGCGACGAGTCGGACGTCGGCGAGTCCGTAGAGGTAGCTTTCGGGGAGCAGATGCCAGTGCGCCAGGAAGAGGATGCCGCGGGCTTCGCTGGGAGCGAGAGGCTTGACGTAGTCGGCGAGTGGAGGCGAGAGGGCGAGACCGGCGGGGCGTGCGCTGAAGCGGAATCCGTAGAAGGCCCAGAGGATGACGACCGCAATGCCAGTGATGACCGCGAGCGCCGTGATCATGCGTGTGATCGTGATGCGTGATGTGGGCGGTGCGGGTTTCTTGCGGTGCTGATCGTAAAGAACTGCAGCGGCGAGGAGGAACAGCATTAGTGCGAGCAGGATGGTGGAGTGCTTGGCGGCGAGTGCGAGGCCTCCGATGAGGCCCGTTGTAAGCAGGCGCGCGTTGGAAGGGACTTTGACCCAGCGCCAAAAGGCATAGATGGTCGCAAAGATGGTGCAGGACGCGGCCATGTCGGTGGTGACGTAGGCGCCGTGCGCGATGAGGTTGGGCTCGAAGCAGAAGAGTGTGAGCGCGATGATGCCCGCAGTGAGCGAGAACATCTCGGTGGTGCCGAGGAAGACGAGAACGGCAGCGAGCAGCGAGAAGACGGAGGCGAAGAGACGCGCGCGGAAGACGAGGGTGCGCGAGTCGTAGTGACCGCCGTCGGCAGGGCCGTTGCGGAAGAGCAGCTCTCGGCCGCCCATGTAGGCCTCGGTTTTGAAGAAGCGATGGCCGAGGGTGGGGACCTTGAGGTCGAGCGGAAGAAGTGGCAGCGCGCCGATCATCTTGACCATCGGCGGGTGCTCCGGGTTGAGGCCGAAGTCGTGGGTCTTCAGGCTCTCGTAGCCGGCGAAGATGTGGTCGCCTTCATCCCAGGTGAGGGATTGCCCGCGGATGGCGTGGAGCATCTGCAACCAGAAGATGAGGATGAGGGTTGGTGCGACGATCAGCGCCCAACGATTTCGCAAGCGGCTTTTCTCCGGTGAGGGAATGGCGGAAGAAGCATATCAGCCGATGCTAGTCGTGCGCAAGAAAAACGTTTGTCTTTCAATTTAGAGTAAAGCTGTCTATTCGTCGAGCGGCCAGGATTTGCGGTCGATGGTGAAGATGTCTGTGGTGCGGCAATACCCGTTGGCTCCGTGCATTCGGCCGATGAGGCGAAGCTGGTGCGGGTCGATGTAGAGGCGCTCGAGGTTGGCGAAGGCCTCGGTGCGGACGTGCGCGTAGAGGACGCGCGCGAGCACGATGACGCTGGAGCCGCCGGGGTCAATGATCTGGAAGAGACGGCACTCGAGGCCTACAGGCGATGTAGCGATGCGCGGGACTTCGACGATGGAGGAGGGTATGAGATCGAGGCCTGCGAGTTTTGTTTCGTCGGTGCCGCGGGGAGCGTTGGTGGCGGTGATGTTCATCTGGGGCGCGAGCTCTTCGGGGACGAGGTTGACGACGAAGTCGTTGTGCTCGCGAATGTTCGAGAAGGTGTCTTTGCCTTCGCGGTCAGCGGCCGCGGCGAAGCAGATGGCGAGGAGCGGCGGGTCTGCCGAGAGGATGTTGAAGAAGGAGAAGGGTGCAGCGTTGACGCTGCCGGCGCTGTCGCGCGAGACGACCCAGGCAATGGGACGCGGCATGATCACCGACGCGAGCAGCTTGTAGACGTCGGACTTCGGCATGGCGGTGAGGTCGAAGTGGGAAAACGTGTCGGGCATGGGTGTTGGATGAGCGAGCGGGTGGGTATGGCTCAGCTAAGTCCTTTGGAACCTACAGAAAAGCGTTCGATTTACTGATACCGGCTTCGCAGCATCAAAGTAAAGGTCTGCGCACGAGGTAAGTGCGGGAAAGAGAGCAACTATGCGAAAGCTAATGGCGGTGGCGTTATGCGTACCGCTGATGGCGTCGACGGCAATGGTCGCGTCCGGACAGAACGGGTATTACAACCGAGGGTACGACAACCGAGGGTCCAGCCATTATCAGGATAACCGCGGGTACAACCACTACCGGTATAACCGCGGGTCACATCAGCAGTTTTACCGCGGCGCGTACGAGGGTGGCCGAGGCGGAGACTATGGTCGCTACGATCACGATGGGCGCTACTCCCAATACGATCGCCGCTATCACGGCAATGGCAACTACTACGGTGATCCGCGCTACCGGCACGACAACGGTATCGGGCCGGGCAAGGGAGCGCTGATCGGAGGCGCGGGTGGCGCTGTTTTGGGCGCGATCCTCGGCGGAGGAAAGGGTGCATTTGTCGGCGGCGCGGCGGGCGCAGGTATTGGCGCGATCCTTGGTGAACATGCTCAGCAAGAGCGTCGTGAGCGGCCCTACTAAGCGACAGGTCTCTTTGTGACGAAACGATGAAAGGAACGATTCGATGAAAAAGATTGGATATGTGACAACCGCCATTCTGACGGCTGGAATGATTGCGGGGAGCGGAGCGATTGCGCAGTCCGCGCAGCAGACGACGACAACTGAGACGAACTCCACGCGTACACAGTCAACGACGACCGGAGCCCAGCCGAACTGGACAGTCGATCAGCTGATGACGGCTTCCGTGCACGACGCGTGGGTGATGAGCGGGCGTAATGAGCAGAAGTTCTTCGAGATGGCGACGGAGTTGGCGCAGATCTCGGCTCAGAAGCGCGGGCTGACGCTCCCGAATAGCGCGGACGCCGGCAAGCGTTTCGGAGAGCTTGTAAAGGAAGGGGCCAAGGGCGACCACGACCAGCTCCTGTACTCGGTTGTCGACAAGGCGGTGCAACAGGTCGGCACGAAGAGTTAACGGCGGAGGAGTCTAGCGGGGCGCCTCGTCGGCGACGGGGCGCCCTTTGTCGTTGAGGGTGACTCGGGTGGCGGGAACGTGGTGGTCGTGCGGAAAGATCATGAGCCAACGCTCGGGAATGGCGCGCGCGAGGAAACGCTTGCGCTCGTCGATACAGCGGATGGGGTCGAGATCGTAGCCCATGACCCAGGTGGGATCGAGATGGTTGTGGGTTGGGAAGAGGTCGCCGGTGAAGACGGCGTGTTCGGCTGTTCCTGCTGAGGAGCGGGACTGAATGTGGACGGCGAGCATGTCGGCAGTATGGCCGGGGAAGGGTTCGACGGTCAGGCCGGGAAGGATTTCGAGGGAGGTCTGGATGGTGGGCGATGGGAGGTCCGGCGCTTCGGGGTTGCGGAGGCGGGCATCGTCCGGAGTAAAGCCGCCGCGACCGTACGGGTCGAGCAGAGTGAGCTGGCCGGAGGCGAGGAGCGGATCGTAGTTGGGGCTGAGGTAGCTGACGCGGTCGCGTTCGTGCTGGAGGCGGCCATGCGCGAGCTCTCCGGCGGCGAAGAAGTAGCGTGCGTTGGGGAAGGTGGGCGTTACTGAGCCGTCGGGGTGGAGGGTGGTGTTCCAGCCGCAGTGGTCGAAGTGGAGATGGGTGTTGACCACGTGTGTAACTTCTTCGGGGCGGACGGCGGCGGCGGCGAGGGAGGCTGGAAGGAGCTCGTGGTTCTGGTGGATCTCGCGCATTTTGGGGCTGAGCTTGTTGCCGAGGCCGGTCTCGATGACGACGAGGGCCGAAGGCATGCGGATGACGAGCGCGTTGAGGCCGAGGAGGATGCGGTTCTGGTCATCTGCGGGAGTGCGGCGGATCCAGAGCGGCTTGGGGACAACGCCAAACATGGCGCCGCCGTCGAGGAAGAAGGTGCCGTCGGTGCATAGGGTCAGTTCGAAGTCGCCGAGGGTGTGGCGTGCCCGGATGAGAGAGTCGTCGCCGGGACGGGCGGCAGGGTGAGAAGAGGCGTGCGTCACCGCATCAGGCTACACGAGCCTGATGGGCGAGCAGGATGAACTCAAGCGCGGGAAACTTCGGCAACAGCGGCGAGGGTGGACGCGTCAGGATTCTCAACGATGGCGGGCGTCTGGGCGATCAAGCCGATGGTGGTGTCAGCCGTAGTCGAGGGTGCAGAGGGAAGCACCTGTTCGACGGCGGCGGTGACCTGCGCGGCGGGCGAGTCCATCTGGGCGACGGCAGCGACGCCCGAAGGAACTCGCTTGAGCTGGAAGCAGGAGCGACAGAGCACCGGCCGACCCTGTGTGGGCTTGAACGGAACAGTGGTCTCGACGCCGCAGGCCGAACACTTGGTTCGGGTTTCGGTGCGCGAAAGTGGAAGAGTGACGGCCCCGTTTCCAGTAGCTGTCCGGCCCAGGCCGGCGCGTTTGGCCTTACAGAGCTTGCAGCGCTTGGGGTCGTTTTTGAACTGCTTGTCGTAGAAGAAGAGTTGCTCGCCTGCGGTAAAGATGAACTCGTTGCCACAGTCCGAGCACTTCAGAATGCGGTCCGTGAATTCCATTGCGCCTTCTCCCATCTAACGGGATAGGGCTGAAACGTTACCAGAGGTCCAGACTCAGGAGGAGAGATCCCCAGGACGCGTGTTCAAGCCGAATTGCGAATTTTTGCAGCGGGGCCCGTCTTCTGATCTTGAGGATGCCGCGTGAGTTGGCGGCTCTCCCTGGGTTATTGCGGTGAACGGGGCGCCGAAACGCCCCGTTCACCGTCGAGTTCTTGATCTGAATCAGGTTTTCACCTGATCCCGTTACGGCTCCAGAAACTGCGTGGAGTTAGTTCTGCTCCTTACGGCCGTAGTTAGTCCTGTTCTTTACGGACTTTCTTTCGGTTCCGCTTACGAGCCAGAGCTTCCTTCACGCGACGCTTTTCGCCGGGCTTCAGATAGAAGGAGTGGCGCTTGACCTCCTTGATGATGTCCTCTGTCTGCACTTTGCGCTTAAAACGGCGCAGGGCATTCTCAAGGGGCTCGCCTTCCTGCACACGAACCTCTGCCACTTACATACACCTCCAAACCTGCCTGCTGGCGAAATTTAAGGATACGACAGCAGGCGCGAGTTTCCGCAAAAATATTCGCTTCGGGCCACGACTGTTCGCGTGTCATCGAAGCATCGAAATACGCGATTTTATTGGCAAATTTTGCGCATTCACGTATGCAATCGATTGCATGGAACAAGGCCGTCCTCTGCACGATGGATGTGTTGCGATGAAGTCTCATAAAATAGAAAGTGGCACGTTTTTTCATGTCGACTGCAACGACCTTCCCCGAACCCGCACCGCCACCGGAGATACACAGCTGTCCGAGCTGCAGCCATTGGCTTGCGGACGGTACGCTGGCGTGCCCGGACTGCAACACGTTGACTTATGGGCTTTATTTGCGCGAGTTAGCGGGGTCAGCCCAGCAGTTTGAGCAGCAGGGAAAGTGGGCAGAGGCAAGGGAACGGTGGCGCGCGACGCTGAAGTGGCTGCCGGAGAATGCGGAGCAGGCGGCGGGGATTCAGCAGCACATTGAGCAAATCAACGGCCGGCTCAAGGCGGAAGAGGACCGTAAGGCGAAGTGGACAAAGCGGCTGGGACCGTTTGCTCCCATTGCGCTGTTCCTGTTGAAGATCAAATCGGCACTCTTTCTGCTCTTCAAGCTGAAGTTCCTGCTGGGGATCGTGGGATTCTTCGGGCTGTACTGGGCGCTGTTCGGCTGGAAGTTTGCGCTGGGTTTTACAGGCATCATCTTCGTGCATGAGATGGGGCATTTCGTCTCTGTGAAGCGGCGTGGGCTCAAAGCGGACCTGCCGCTGTTCTTTCCTGGGCTGGGCGCCTATGTGCGCTGGTACAGCATGGGAATCTCGGTGGACCAGCTGGCCGCCATCGCGTTGGCGGGGCCCATGTATGGTCTGGCGGCAGCGTTGGGATGTCTCGCGGTTGCGTGGGGCACGCATGGCAACTTCCGGGACTTGTTCCTGGTGCTCGCGAATGTCGGTGCGTGGATCAATCTGTTCAACCTGGTTCCGTTGCTCGGACTGGATGGAGCGCAGGCGACCTATGCGCTGGGGCGCATGCAGCGTGGGCTGATTGCGCTGACCTGCCTCATCTTCTTTGGGTTGACGGTGAACAGCGAGATGAACAGCGGATATACGGGGACGCATGTTCAGTGGGTGTTCCTGTTTGTAGGGCTGGGCATGGTGTGGCGCTGCTTCACGAACGATGAGCCGGAAAAACCGCATACGGCAACGATGGTCTACTTTCTGGGATTGATTCTCGCGCTCGGTTTCCTGCTCATCCTGACACCGGTACCTGTTGGGGGACGTGTGCTTCGGTAACGCAGGGGAATTTGATCGTAGAACGTATACTGGCGCAGAATGTCGCTGCCAAAGATTCGATCTGCTGCACTAAACGAGAGAGCGAGCCGGTATTTTCCAGGCGGGGTGGACTCGCCGGTACGGGCATTTCGGGCGGTTGGCGGGGATCCGCCGATGGTGGTCCGGGCGGAGGGCGCGTATCTCTATGACGCGGATAAGAACCGGTATCTGGACCTGTTCGGTTCGTGGGGACCGATGCTGCTGGGGCATGCGTTTGGGCCGGTAGTCACTGCGGTCAAGCGCGCAGCGGACCATGGGACATCGTTTGGCGCGAGCACGCCGAGCGAGTCGGACCTGGCGGAGCTGGTGCAGCGCTGTTTTCCGTCGATGGAGCGGATGCGGTTTGTGAGCTCCGGCACAGAGGCGTGCATGTCCGCGATCCGGCTGGCGCGAGGATTCACGGGCAGGCCGTTCGTCATCAAGTTTGAGGGCTGCTATCACGGGCATGCGGACGCGCTGCTGGTAAAGGCCGGCAGTGGTGTGGCAACGTTCGGGATCCCGGGTTCGGCGGGTGTGCCGGCAGAGACCGCGATGCACACGCTGGCGCTGCCATACAACGATCTGGAGGCAGTGGAGGACGCGTTTGGAGCGTTTCCGGACCAGATTGCATGCGTGATTGTTGAACCCGTCGTGGGGAATGCCGGAACGATTGCCCCGGTGCCGGGATATCTCGCGGGACTGCGGAAGCTGACGCGCGAGAACGGAGCGCTGCTGATTTTTGATGAGGTGATGACGGGCTTCCGGCTGGCGGTGGGCGGAGCGCAGGAGCGGTTTGCGGAGGAGCTGGGCGAGAACGGAGCGCCCGATCTGACGACGCTCGGAAAGATTCTCGGCGGTGGTCTGCCAGTCGCTGCATTTGGTGGCCGCGCGGATGTGATGGAGCAGCTCGCGCCGCTGGGGCCTGTGTACCAGGCAGGGACGCTGAGCGGGAATCCGCTGGCAATGGCTGCAGGTGTGGCGATGATTGCGCACCTGCTGGCGTACAAGAACGAGATTTATCCGACGCTGGAGCGGACGTCGGCGGCGATTGCGGATGGTGTGGCGAAGCTGGCGGCGGACCGCGGAATTGCTCTGACAACGAATCGTGTGGGGAGCATGTTCACGTGGTTCTTTACGCCGTCGGAGGTGCGTGATTTCGCGTCGGCAAACGCTTCGGACACTGAGGCGTTCGGGCGCTTCCATCGCGGCATGATGGAGCGCGGGGTGTGGCTGCCGCCGAGCCAGTTTGAAGCGGCGTTCGTGTCGGCAGTGATTGGACGGCGCGAGGTAGAGACGATCCTCGCTGCGGCGGGAGAGGCGCTTGACGAGGTCGCGCGTTAGCTGGCGGTCACTGCGACGGGTGCTTGAGGTTTGGGCTCCATCCAGAGCTTGCCTGCAAGCATGAGTACGGCGAGAAGGATGCCGCTGACGAGGAAGACTCCGCGCACGCTGGTGTGCTGGGCGAGCAGACCGCTTAGCAGAAGGCCCGCGATCTGCGCCGAGAAGACAAACGACATTACCGTTGAGCCGACGCGGCCGAGCATAGTCTGCGGTGTCTCTTCCTGAATCATGGTTTGCGAGGGGACGATGATGCCGCCCGCAGCGAAGCCAATGAGGATGAGCGCAGGAATTGTTGTTGCAAGGAGCGGGATCGCGGCGAGCACGAATGTGCCGACAGCCATGCCACCCAGTCCGAAGTAGACAAGTGAGGTGTGCTTCACCTTCTTCGCAGCGGCGGTGAGGACGTTGATGCCGGCGAGAAGGCCGATGCCGATCATAGCGCTGGTGACACCGAAGATCTTCTGCGAGGCGTGCAGGTTGTCGCGAACGTAGACGGCGATCATGGGCGCGAAACATCCGAGAGCAAACATGCCGGCGGCGAGTGCCGTGATCACGAAGAAGAGGGCAGCGTGGTGAAGGATGAAGTTGGCACCCTCGCGCATGTCGGCGAGGATGCGGCGGATACCGCTGAGCTCGCTGGCCTGTCTGGCCGAGTTTGCTACGGCGCTGCGAGCGGTGACGGTGAGAGCCACTGAGGCGATAAGCGAAGCCGAGGCGACGAAGCTGATGGAGTCGCCGATATAGCAGATCTTTACTCCGAGCACCGTGACGATGGTGACGGCGATGGGGCCGCCGATGATGCGCATGATGAACATCACCTGCTGCATCAGCGCGTTGGCAGAGCGCAGGCCGTGAAACGGAACTGCAGAGCGAAGCGCGATGCCCTGGGCGGGTGAGAAAAAGCTGGAAACAACGCTGATCGAGGCGAGCACAAGATAGAAGCCGGCGATGGAGTGCACCAGCAGAAGGAGCAGGCAGAGCGCCGCGCGAGTGAGATCGCTCGAGACGAGGGTGGCTTTGACGGGCCAGCGGTCGGCGAAGACTCCGCTGATGGCGCCCAGTACGGCGATGGGTGCGAGGTAGGCGATCTGGATGCCGGTGACCTGCTGCGGAGTAGCGTGCAGCTTATAGGTCACGATGGTCATGACGGCATAGAGTGCGAGGAAATCGCCGAAGACGCTGACAACCTGTGCGTACCAGAGGCGGCGCAGCGGGACGATATGCAGCACGGCGCCCATGCTGAGAGGCTCGGGTGCGGTGGGTGCAGGAAGGGGCAGGCCTTCCGGTGTCTCGGCGGCAACGGCTTCGGCGCTCATGCGCAGCTTCTCCAGCGGATGTGTGGAGACAGTTTAAAGCAGATTGTGTGGTGCGGGTTACTCTTCGACGAGTTCGACTATTCCT
>Ga0157369_10009692_pt1 | contig 11015 bp, 10 predicted proteins | sample C25metaG_FD_113461 | JGI IMG/M metagenome (GOLD analysis project Ga0157369, IMG submission 113461) | Corn rhizosphere microbial communities from Kellogg Biological Station, Michigan, USA - C2-5 metaG | ecosystem: Host-associated > Plants > Roots > Rhizosphere > Soil | place: USA: Michigan... | reverse complement strand
GCTTCGTGCGCCGTGGGCGCCAGCCGCAGCGCGGCGGCCACCGTGTTCGCGGTGTCGAAGGCGCGCCGCGCATCGCTGCAGACAATGGTGCGGATCGGCTCGCCCGCCAGCAGCCCGGCGGCGCGTGCCGCCTGCTGCAGGCCGAGTTCGCTCAGCGGCTCGTCCGGCGCCTGGAAGATGCGCTGCGCATTGCGCCCGGTCTGGCCGTGGCGCAGGAAGTAGAAATGGTCGCAGGCCGGCGAGAGCGGCTGCGCCGCCGCGATGCGGATCAGCTCGTCGAGCCCGCTCGCGGCGGTGTGGGAAGGGGAAGTCTGTTGCGGCATGGACGAAATGATGTCAGTACGCGAGCTGCAGCGGCGTGCCCTCGCGCTGTGCCCGCACGTCGGCGGGGTGGAACGGCAGCGGGTGCCACTGCTTGGCCGCGAACAGCGGCAGCTGGTCGTAGGCGCGCGGCGAGGCCGGGTCGCTGCTCTGGCCGTAGGTCAGCAGGCCCTGGGCGACGGGGCCGTTGGCGTCGAAGGTCACGACCTGCATGTAGCTGCTGCCGTAGTTGACGTTGTAGCCCTTCGGGTCGATCAGCGACTGGCCCTGCGACTCCAGCTTGTTGAGCACGCCCTCGAACTCGTCGCCGCCATGCAGCGCGATCTTCTGGCCGCGCACCAGGCGCGATTGCGGCACGCCCAGCGGCACGTCGGCTGCGAAGCCGGCGGTGCGCAGGATGCCGACCGCCTCGCCCAGCGCCTTGAACACCGCGTCGCGCGTGGCGGGCGCGGCCATGTCGAGGCCAGCCGGCGTCGCCACGGGTTGGGTGGGGTCGAAGGGCACGCGCCAGACCTTCGGTACGTCCTTGGTCTTGCGCCAGAACTCGCGGAACAGCGCCGCGCCCTTCGAATCGGCATTGCTGGTGCGGTCCCAGGCCGACAGCACGCGGCAACCCAGGGCCTGGTCGGCATTCAGCGTGCCGGCACTGGCCCGGCAGGCTGCCTGCAGGTCGTCCATCACCAGCATGCCGGCCAGGTTCCTGTCGCGGAAGATCACGCTGCGCAGCTCGGCCGCGCCCATGCGGTTGCCGGGCAGGCCGTCGCTGCCCGCCAGGCGGCCCCGGATTTCCATGATGGCGCTGCGCGTGCGCAGCCGCTGCGGCACGCCCACGGGGCCTACCAGCGGCGAGACGCCCGCCATCGGCGCGGTCTCGGGGTTGCTGAGCCAGAAGCTGTCGTTGCTGTTCTGCACGTAGTCCGGCGTGATGACCACCGGCATGCGCGCCGGCGCGATGACGCCGGGCGCGGCGGCCGCGCTGTCGCGGTTCCAGGCGCAGGCGCTGCGCGAACCGTCGAGCACCGGCAGCCCGGCCGCGTTGAGCAGCGCGGCGGCGGCGGGCGAGGGCGCGCAGGCCTTGAGCATGTCGGCCGACACGTCGGGCACCACCGACAGGTCGGCGTACATGGCGTTGCCGTCGCGGTCGGCCGCGATGGTGTTGATCCACGGCATGCCCTGGTTGCCCATGGCGGCGCGCAGCTCGGCCACGTTGCGGGCCTGGGCCATCTTCATCCAGCTCTCGGCCGAGCGCACGTTCAGCGTGTTGGCGTCGCGGATGGCGTAGGCCTTCTGCGCGGTCCAGCCCAGGCCGGCGCGCGGCAGCGAGATCACCGGGCCCCAGTCGGTCGAATAGAAGGTGTGCTGCAGCGGCGCGGCGCCACCGCCCGTTGCCGCGGCCGGCAGCACCACGGTGCGCGCCACCATCTTCTTCGGCTGGCCGTCGACCAGGTACACCGTCGGGTCGCTGGGGTCGAGCTTCAGCTCGTACAGCGTGAAGCGCTTGCCTGTCGAAACGGTGTGCGTCCAGGCCACGTCCTTGTTGAAGCCGATGGCCACCACCGGGCTCAGGCCCCCGGTGGCGCCCATCACGTCGACCTTGCCGGGAATGGTCAGGTGCATTTCCCAGAAGCGGTTGGTGCCGGTCCAGGGGAAGTGCGGGTTGCCCAGCAGCAGGCCACGGCCGTCCGGCGTGGCGTTGCGCCCGAATGCCCAGCCGTTGGAGCCGAGTTCGCCGCCCTCGGGGTTGGCGTTGAAGCTGTGGCGGCCGATTTCGGCGACGGCTTCCTTCAGCGCGACCGGCGCGGCGCTTGTCCTGGCGCCGGGTGCGGGCGGCACTGCGGCCAGCACCGCGCCGGCCAGCGCGCCCAGGCCGCCCTGGATCATCGACATCTCGGTGGCGCGCGACAGGTCGGCCGCCGTCATCGGCCGCACCCAGGGCTTGCCGCGGCATTCGGCGGGCAGGCCATTCGGGCCGGCATCCTGCAGGTAGCGGTTGTAGCCGGCCACGTAGCCGCGCAGCGCTGCCTGCACGTCGGGGCTGGTGGTGGCGCCCGCGCGCGCCAGGGCCGCGTCGTCCATGTGATAGCGGATGAACAGGTCGATCTGCGCATTCGGCGCGCGGCCCAGGCCCAGGTCGCCGGTGTTCTGCGGGCCCAGGAACTGCGAGCGGTCGCCGCGCAGCGTGAGCAGGTGCTCGGCCGTCTGGCAGACGTTGTCCTGCGCATGCGCATAGGCGCTGCCGTACGCCAGCCCTTCGTAGTCGGGCGCGGTGATGTGCGCGATGCCGAAGGTGGTGCGCTCGATGGTCACGCTGCGCCCGCCGGGCGGCGGCGTGCTCGCGCAGGCGGCGAGCAGGGCGGCCAGGCCCATGGAAAGGGCGGTGAGCGCAAAACGGGAGGGCGTGGCGTTCTTCGATGTCATGCGGGCGTCTCTATTGTTGGAATGGAACAAGCAAGCCGATTAAAGGACGAGCCTTCGCCGCGCGATGTCACCAGCGCGGCATGCCGCGCCGTATTCAGCCGAATTTCATGCCCTTGGGGCGGGCCTGCAGCCGGTTGATGTAGGCGTCGATCTTCGGGCGGTTCGAGCGGCCGCCGAATGCGCGGTGCCAGATGAACATGGAGCCGATCATCACGTCGGCCGCCGTGAACTGCGAGCCGAACAGGTAGGGCCCGTCGCCGAGTTCGCGCTCGACCGCATCCTTGGCGGCCTCGAAGTCGGTCCAGCCGCGGGCGCTGTTGTTGCTGCGGATCTTCAAGAGGCTGTCGCCCATCGCGGGCTCGAGCTGCGAGGTCGAATAGACCATCAGCGACAGGTAGCGCCCCCGGTCGACCGAGCCGACAGGCGGTGCCAGGCGCTTGCCGGGAAACTTCTCGGCCAGGTACATGCAGATGGCCGCGTTCTCGAACACGCGCGCGCGGCCGTCCACCAGCGCGGGCAGCTTGCCCGCCGGGTTGATCTTCAGGTACTCGGGCTTCTTGTGCGCCTTCTCGCGGATGAGCGTGGTCACGATCTCATAGGGCGCGCCGGTCTCGTCGAGCATCCATTTGGCGACCTGCGAGCGGCTTTGCGGGTCGAAGTAAAGCTTCATGGTCATCGCGGTGTCTCCTTGGTCTGGCGGAACTCAGAACTTCGGAATGCGCAGGGTCTTGCTGATCATCAGCGTGCCCGAGAGCGCGAACATCAGCACCAGCGGATGCAGCTGCCACGGGCCGATGGTCCAGGCGCCGCCCCACACCGAGGCACCGATGCTGCCCTGCCACGCGGCATAGGCCAGCACGGCCACCAGCACCACGCTGGTGGGAATGGGCGTGCCCTCGAAATACTTCACCTTGTCGGCGCCGGCGGACAGCGCCTCGGCCGTCACGTTGTAGCGCGCGAGCCGGCTCACGCCGCAGCCGACGAAATAGATGAGCAGCACGCAGTCCCAGCCGCCGTTCAGCCCGGCCGCAAAGCCCAGCGCGGCCGGCGCCACGCCGAAGGAAATGATGTCGGCCAGCGAGTCGAGTTCGCGGCCCAGGGCCGACTGCGTCTGCCGCCAGCGCGCGATGCGCCCGTCGAACACGTCGAAGATGAAGGCCGCGGGCGCCAGTGCCGCCGCCCACAGGAACTGCGGGAGCGACTGGCTGGCCATGAAGGCCATTGCCAGGAACACCGCACCTACCCCGCATGCCGCATTGCCCAGCGTGAAGACGTCGGCCAGGTGGAATTCCCGGATCATCGAAAAATGCTTGCGGGCCGGCGCGGGCGAGGGAGTGGTCATGGAAAGGTGTGGAGCGATGGGCGAATGGACCGCACCTTAACCCAAGCGCCGGGTGCTCCTTGTAGTCGCGGTCCGACGGCTACAGAGGGCCGCGATGGACCCCGATCGTGCTCAAACGCCCTGGCGCGCCTCGGCGATCCGCGCAAAGCGGCCGAGCAGGCTGGCGGCCGCGCCGGTCTCGCTCACGCCGTTGCGCAGCGCTTGCGGGTCGGCGCCCATGGCGGTCAGTTCGCCGCGCAGGTTGTCGATGTAGCCGCGCATCGCCTCGGCGTCGAATTCCGGATGGAACTGCACGCCCCAGGCGTGCTTGCCGGCGCGAAAGGCATGCACCGGCTCATGCGCGCTGGCGGCCAGCGGCACCGCGCCTTCGGGCAGGCGCAGCGCGCTCTGCCAGTGCACCGCGTTGGCCGGAAACTGCGCGGGCAGGCCGCCCAGCAGCGGGTCGGTGGCGGCTGCCTCGGTGAGCGACACCGTCACCGTGCCGACCTCCGCGCCGCCCGGGTGGTTGCCGGCCTCGCCGCCGAGCGCATGCGCCAGCAACTGGTGCCCGTAGCAGATGCCGAGCACCGGCGTGTCGAGCGCCACGGCCTTGGCGAGCCATGCCGCAGTGGTTTCGCTCCACGGTTCGCGGTGCGACACCATCGCATGCGAGCCGGTGACGACCACGCCGGCCACCTGGCCGGGGTCGGGCAGGGTGTCGCCGCGGCGCGGGTCGATCACCAGGATGGGAAGTGTCTGCGTGCCGAGTCCGTCGGCAACCCAGTGTTCGAAGTCGCCACGGCGGGCGCGCAGCGCGTCGAAGGTGCCTCCGACCTTGACGATGACGAGGGGGAGCGGGGGGCTGTTTTCCATGACGCGATCATGCCGCAGGTGCGTTGCGGCCCCGCTGCGGCTACAGTGGCGCGATGCGCGCATTGGCACTCCTCATTCCGGCGATCCTTGCCGTGGCCGCGGCGGCGTCCCCCGGCGGTGCCCGCGCGGAAGTGATCCGCTGCACCGATGCCAGCGGCGCCGTCTCATATACCAACGTCGAATGCCCGCCGGGCAGCAAGCAGGCCCGGCAGGTGCCGATCCTCGAATCGCCACCGCCCGACCCGGCGCGCCGCGACTCTTCGCCCACGCCGCAGCGCTCCGCGCCGCCGTCTCCGCCGCCATCCTCGCCGCCCAGCCGGGTGGCGAGCAACCCGCCCTCGGGGCCGGCCATCATCCCGCGCTTTCCCGCAGAGACGCAGCCGCAGCCGGCGGCGGAGCCACCGGGCGTCGTCGTGTTGAGCCCCGATCCGTACTACGACCCCTACTACGACGGCGCACGTCCGATCCGCAGGCCGCGGCCCCCGCATGCGGTCGACCCCGGTCCGCCGCCCGGCCAGCGGCCCTGCCAGAACCTGGCGGGCATCAAGCGCAACAACTGCTGAACAAGAAGAGCGAATGAACGGCGACGGTTCCGTGGCCACGGGGCTCCCGTGGGTGGTTCACTGCGACGGCAGCGCCATGCCCAACCCGGGCCGAATGGGCATCGGCGCAGTCATCACCGCGCCCGACGGCAGCCGCCACACGCTGTCGCAGGCCACGCACGCCATCGGCTGCAACAACGAGGCCGAGCTGCTGGCGCTGACCGCCGCGCTCCACGCACTGCGCGACAAGGGCGCCACCGCCGTGCTGGCCTACAGCGACAACAGCACGCTGGTCGAGCAGCTCGCCGCGCCGGGCGCCAGACCCATCGAACGCATGGCCCCGCTGTTCGACGATGCCCGCGCGCTGCTCGGCAGCTTCGCGCAGGCGCGAGTGCAATGGATTCCGCGCCACCGCAACGGCGAGGCCGACGCACTGGCACGCGCCGCGCTCGGCTTCGGGCCCAAGCCGCCGCCCAGGCACGGGAAGAAAAAGCGTCGTTAGAGTGCCGCGAGGGGAGGGGCCGGCCGGAGCCCCTATCATCACGCGCCATGACCGAAGCCACTCCCACTCCTTCTTCTTCTTCCCTCCCGCCCCTTCCCGACCACCTGTCTTCCGACCCGCGCAGCCCCCACCACCTGGCGGCCGCCTTCGAAGGCGACATCGGCATCCGCTTCAACGGCAAGGAGCGCCTCGACGTCGAGGAATACTGCATCAGCGAAGGCTGGATCAAGGTGCCCGCCGGCAAGACGCTTGATCGCAAGGGCAAGCCCCTGCTGCTCAAGCTCAAGGGCAAGGTCGAGGCGTACTACAAGTAAGCGGCGCGCTTTTTTGTTTCTCGATCAGCGCCACTGCAGCAGCAGCGACCACGGCTGCCGGCTCATGTGGCGGTCGATGCACCCCGCCGCGCCGGGCGTGCATCCCTCGGGCAGGTAGCTCGGGTCCAGCCAGCGCGTGCCCGGCGCAAAGTCCAGCCGGCGCCGCGTGACCGACTGCAGCACGTTGCCGCCAATCGTGTCGAAGCCCGTCGCATCGACGGCCACCACCACATCGCAATGCATCGGCAGCGCATCGCCGCCGGTGGGCCGCGTCGCCAGCACCTCGCCGATCTTGTCGAAAGTGTCCAGGTCCGCGCCCGCGCCGCGCGCCTGGCAGACCAGATCGCCCACGCGAGGCGGCGTGCGCGTCAGGTCGCAGGCACGCAGGGCGTAGCGCGTCGGGCGCCCGGCCTGCTCCTCGATGCCTGCCTGCCACGCGGCACCCGCGTAGTCCACGTGCGCTTCGGAGAAGACGAACTCGTCTCCCGCCAGCCCCGCCTGCCGCGCGAGCCAGCTGATGAAGGCCGCCGACCACGGCGTGTCGATCACCGCGACCCGCTTCAATGCGACATCGACCGCGCGCAGCTCCGGCGAGTCCAGCCCCTCGTCGGGCCCCACGCCCATGCCCTGGAGGCGCGCGGCCGAAGCCTCGTTCAGCGACTGCATCAGCAACTGCCGGTAGGCCGGCCGCAGCCCGCCGTAGCGCACTCGCGAAGGCAACAGCGGATCGACCGCCTGCCAGTAGCCGACCACCCGCTCCCAGGGCGCAAGGCCCGGCACCGTGCGGCGCGTGTCCTCGGCTTCGGAGTCGCCGTCCGTCGTCATGCGGCCCTCGGCATCCATCGTCTGCCCGCCGAAGGCTTCGTGCTCCTGCGTGGCGAAGGTGGCCATGGCGAGGGCGCGTGCGGGGGAGGGGGATTGGAGGGCGGTGTCGAGGCAGCCTGGGGCGGCGAGTGCCGGCGCGCAGGCGCTGGCGAGGCACAGGGCGGCCAGGGCTGACTTGGCTTGGTGCGGGAGAGAAGAGGGGGAGGCGTTCTGTCGCGGCATGTGGTCGGGGAGCATAGCCCGGTGTGTCGCGCAGGGGGTGCAGGCAGAACTCGGATACCGGTGCTGGTTTTTTTCCTGCGGCAATCGCTGGCTGACACTCTGCTTGGTGAGGGCGGCGTGTGCGGGCGGATCTTATGGCGAAGACTTGATGGTGCGGGCGATGGCGGTGGCGGGCTTTTGCGCCTAGGGGCGGCTTTGCAGCGATTGCGGTCTGACAAGGTAGTAGGGCGGAAGGCCTCGACCGGCCTCTGTTCGCGCCGACAACATCAGCCCTCGTCCTTCCTCAGGCGAACGCGGAGGCCCGGCGGGCTCCAGCTCTTGGAGTGCCGCTCGTGCCATGTCGCTCATATTTGCAGGCAGTTCCGGTACAGCGATCGACTTTCTGGCTTTCACGCCTATTCCCTTTTCTTGAGCCACGGTTCAGACCTGCGCGTCTACGAAGTCGCGGGACTGCGTCAAGAACGAGCGCAGGTTGCGCGAGATCACACGCTGCAGGGCTACCGGATATGCCGGGTATCGGAGACTCGCGAAGGTCAATCAGCCTCCCTCCGGTAGCGCTGAGTCAGAGGTGGGCGAAGCAGCTCCTGTTGCCGGTGCTGCAGCAGGTCCCTTGAAGCGGATATGGTTTGCCTGTCCGTTCGCCTCGGCCCAGTCCTTGATCTTGATGCCCAACCAGGTCAGGTAGTCGCCGGTACCCAGCGCGCCGTCAGCGAATGGCTCGTACTGGTCTGAGTCCTGCAAGTCCGCCATTAGGGCCTGGACTCGCAGCGCCATGGCATCGTCCTTGGCCACCGTCAGATAGGTGTTCAGCGGCTTGTCCTTGGACTCCTCCTCACCGCCGAGGAAGCGCTCGAAGTCGGGCACGCTGATCCTGTGCCGGGCGGCCAGGCCAGCCTTTCGGGCCTTGAGCACTGCCTCGCGGATTTTGCCGTTCTCGGTCCACATGCCGTTGCGGTGCCCGTTCGATTTGTATGGTGGGTCTACATCGTGCACGATGCCGAAGTCGATCTTGAAGTGGGTCATGACCTTTATAAGCGGCACCAGAATGGCTTTGCCCCTAGCGCGGATGACTGTCACCTCGTCCATGAGTCCGTGCCCACGCTCAATGATGGACGACATGAAGGCAGCATGCTCCGTGTCTCCCTCGACGAGCACGGGGTAGGAGCCGAAGAACACTTCGGAGAAGCTCGGGTCGATGTGCTGGAGGGCCTGCAGGCGCTGCTTGTCGTCGTCTTGGAACTCGAATTCAATCTCGTCCGAACGATAGGTCTTAGGCGCCATCGGCGCATCGTCATCTTCACTCTCGCGTTCAAGGCGAATGATGGTCGTGTGATCCTCGAACGGGTTGACGAAGTGGGGCGAATGGGTGGTCATGATGACTTGCCAGTCGGGATGTTTCGCCAGTTCGTACAGGTGGCGTTGCGCAGCCCTTGCAGCCATTGGGTGCAACGCGTTCTCCGGCTCATCGATCAACAGTAAGTAGCCCGGAAACGCCGGGTCGTCCTCGCTGTCGGGAATGTTGCCGTCTTCGTCGTGAGCTTTCAGGCGTGAGGTGGATTCCGCGATGATCTTGTCGTAGGCCTGCAGATCAGCTTCCTTGGCTTTCCCCGGTCCCTTGTCCGCCTCCTTCTTGCGCTTCACCCGGGCTGCTTCCAGTTCCTTCTCCAGCCGCTTCCTGTACTCCTGCCGGACCTCGTTGTCGCGTGACAACTCGTTGTGGACCTGGAGCATGGACCAGAAGAGCGCGCGCCGTGCGCCGGTTCCCTGCTGGTGGAGCGACGTCTGCGTCTTTCCATCCTGGACGATAAGACTTGAGCCCGTTTTGAGGAGGTCGGCGAGCTTGGGCACGATCGGACTCGCCGCGACGTTCAGTTTCACGTCCAGGCGCGGGAACACCCGCTTGAACCCTTGTGCCACTCGGCCTGATATGCCGTTGAAGTGCTTCTCGTGCACGCCGCTTAGTGATTTGACTCGCGTCGTGACGCTTGCAAGAGCGAGGGAAAGCGCGGACGCCGGATCGATCCGTTCCTTCTCTAGGCCGACCAACAGCGGACCCAGCGCTAGGGTGAGCAGCATCTCCTCGGTCTTCGCTGCGTCATCCAGCGACCCGATGCGAAGCGCACGGGGCAACCTGGAATTGAAGACTGGATCCGCGCCCCCGGCCTTGCCGTCCTCAGCCCACGCCCCCTTTGCGTCGGCGCCTCCAGACGGATCCCAAGTTGTGCGGACCTTCTGATACTTGTCGGGTGCCCATTGCCAGCGGCTCTTGACGATTCGCAACCCGTCCTTCGCCTCCTTCCACCGCGAATCGACGTTACCAATGCCGTCTGGGATATGAACCTCCAGAATCACTTCGGAGGGCTTGTCCGACGGCGCATGCAGGCAGCGGTCCTTGTTCTCATCAAACTGGACTGAACCTTTGGCCAGTTCGTAGGCTCGCAGGATGGTGGACTTGCCTGCGTTGTTCTTGCCGACCAGGCAAACAACATTGTCTAGTTCGATCTCTACGCCGTCGTCGCCGATGCATCCGATGTTGCGCACGGTGATTCGTACGAGCTTGGATCGATTTGCTCCTGCCATGTGTATCCCCTATTGCATAAATATGTTGTTGTTAAACAGGCGTAGTAGCAGTGGCGGCAGGACGATAAACGCCGGACTTTCGCCGGGCGCCTGTCCGCCGAGTCATCGGTACTAGGTGACCGGTGTTGGCGAGAGCCTCCGCTCGGGCCTAGAACTGTGAGTGACTCAGATCAGCCTAGAGCCGACTTTTCATCGCACCTTACGATGCGAGCACACCGCAATTTCTGATGTTCAGAAAGGCTGCTACCCGTACCTCCGCACCAGCACTTGCAACCTCTCTCTAGCAGGCGCATTCAACTGTCCAGATTTCGCCATTTCATTGGCCTTCGCAATCAAGCTGCTCTTGCTCGCAGCCTTATTCGCCAGTTTCGCCGGCAGCAAACTCAGCATTGCGAGTTGCACCCCGATCGTCTCAACGTATTCGTCCTGATACCACTTACCCTGGCTCTTCTCATAAGCCTGTTCATACCGTTGCAGCATCGGCGGCAGCGTTTGCAGAATTTCGCTCGTGATGCGTTCATTGCCGGGGCCGCCGTTGGCGAGCGCGTAGAACACCATTGCGGCGTTGTCGGCGTTCAGCGAGGTGTCTACGCTGCGGCCGCCTTCGTCGCGCAGCCACAGGGGCTCGTCGGGGTATGCGATCTGGCGTTGTTCGGCGGCGCGCAATGCGTACACGTATTGCGTGAGAAGGCTCGAGCTTTGCACCGCGGGGTAAGGCAAGGTCGTTCTGACAACGCTGCTGCATGCAGCTGTAAACACGAGTGCGCTGAGTGCGAGAGCGAGGCGGGGTCGAATGAACGATTGCATTCGGCCAGTGTAAATTTCAGTTACCTGAATAACATCCCATATTCAGGCCAGGCGCCCGGTGGAAACGCTTAACCATTTCCAGTGATCGAGTTGCCCGGCGCGCGGTGGCGCCGGGCTTTCTGCGGGCATTGCCGCGTCAGCGCAAAAAAATCCTTAGCGCCCCGCGTGCCGCGCAGCCTCGCTGCGCTGATGCAACTCCTCGGTCTCCAGCGCCAGGTCAGCCACGAGCCACAGCACGTTGTCCAGGTGTTGCGGGCCTGCGCCGTCGTGCCAGTCGATGCCGCCGCCGT
>Ga0157369_10009691_pt1 | contig 11016 bp, 8 predicted proteins | sample C25metaG_FD_113461 | JGI IMG/M metagenome (GOLD analysis project Ga0157369, IMG submission 113461) | Corn rhizosphere microbial communities from Kellogg Biological Station, Michigan, USA - C2-5 metaG | ecosystem: Host-associated > Plants > Roots > Rhizosphere > Soil | place: USA: Michigan... | reverse complement strand
TCACACGCTCGACGACCGGAATCTCCGCGCCGTCCTCGCTGTGGTAGCCGCAGCGCACGTCTTCCATCACCATCATCGGATTCGGCGCGGAATCGGGCGTGCGAAACTCGAACGTGAACGGCGAGGCCGCATGCGCCGGCGCGATCAGCTCCATCTTCTCCAACGCCTTGACGCGGCTTTGCGCCTGGCGCGCCTTGGTGGCCTGCGCCTTGAAGCGGTTGATGTAGCTCTGCAAATGCTCGACCGTGCGCTGCTGTTTCTCGTACGCGCTTTGCTGCAACGCGATCTGCTGCGCGCGCAGCACTTCGAATTGCGAGTAATTGCCGCCGTAGCGCTTGATCTGCTGCTGCTCCAGATGCAGCGTGACGTTGCAGACCGAATCGAGGAATTCACGGTCGTGCGAGATCACGATCAGCGTGCCCGGATAACGGGCCAGCCAGTCTTCCAGCCAGACGATCGCGTCGAGGTCCAGGTGGTTGGTCGGTTCGTCGAGCAGCAGCAGGTCGGAGCGGCACATCAGCGCCTGCGCGAGATTCAGCCGCATGCGCCAGCCGCCCGAAAAGCTGCTGACCGGTTCGCGTGTCTGGTCGAGCGTGAAGCCGAGCCCTAGCAGCAAAGCTTCGGCGCGCGCGGGCGCGGTGTAGCCGTCGGCGTCGGCGAATGCGGCGTGCGCTTCGCCTTCGGCCGCGCCGTCATGGGCAGCGGAGGCGGCGGCAATGCGCGCTTCGATCGTGCGTAAGGCGGCGTCGCCATCTAGCGTGTAGGCCAGGGCGGTTTTGTCCGCGGCCGGCGTTTCCTGCGCGACGTGCGCGATCTGCCAGGTCGGCGGGATCGAAAAATCGCCGCCGTCCGCATGCAGCTCGCCGCGCAGCACGGCGAACAGCGTTGACTTGCCCGCGCCGTTCGCCCCCACCAGGCCGGCCTTTTCGCCGGGGTTGAGGGTGAACGTGGTGTTGTCGAAGAGCGGCTTGGTGCCGCGCGCTAGGCTGAACTGGTTAAAGCGGATCACGAAGAGGCCGGCTGGAGAAAATCGCTATTTTAGACTGCCGGGGCTGACACCGGGCGCTCAGCCGGCATCGGCCATTCGGCCGACTGTATCGGCGAAGCTTTTGGCATAGACTGACGGCTTTTACGGGGGGAGCACATGGCATCGATTTATTCGTTTTCGGCGCGCACGCTGGGTGGCGAGGAAGTGAGCCTTGGGCAGTATGATGGCAAGGTTTTGCTGATCGTCAATACGGCGAGCGAATGCGGGTTCACGCCGCAGTACGCCGGCTTGCAAAAGCTGTACGACACCTACGCGGCGCGCGGGCTCACGGTACTCGGTTTTCCCTGCAACCAGTTCGGCAAGCAGGAGCCGGGCGACGCCGCGCAGATCGGCAGCTTCTGCGAAAAGAATTACGGCGTGACTTTCCCGATGTTCGACAAGGTCGACGTGAACGGTGCGAACGCGCATCCGCTGTTCCGCTACCTGACCGGTGAAGCGCCGGGCGTGCTCGGTCTGGAGGCCATCAAGTGGAATTTCACCAAATTCCTGATCGACCGTGACGGCAACGTGGTGAAGCGTTACGCGCCGCTGACAAAGCCCGAGGCGATTACCGAGGATATCGAAAAGCTGCTGTGAGACGCGGTGGGAAACAAGAGTTGGACTCGCGTCGTCGCTAAAGGCCGGTACTGGTGCGACGCGGCTGCAGCGCAAGCGCCCTTACGGCCTTGGGTTAGTCTTGGGCGTTAGTCCTTAGCGCGGCTGCCTTGCTGGACTGCTTAGAATCGGCAGCCGGCCGGCCGGCTGGGCGCGGGCGCCGACTTCAGATTCACGCCGTTGCGGCGAATCAGCGCTGTTTGCAGCCACGCGGCCTCAAAGGATTGGCGAAAAGAGCCGCGCTACGTGCATGAGCACGCGCTTCAAGGCGCTTGCCTGCCGGTATTCGTTACGGTCGATTTCGCGCGATTCGGCGAAGTCGGCCAGCAGCATCGTTTCGACCTCTTCGGCAAAGCCGCGATCCACGGTCAGCACCATGATCTCGAAGTTCAGGCGGAACGAGCGGTTGTCGAGGTTTGCGCTGCCGACTGCCGCGGCCACGCTGTCGATCAGCACGACCTTCTGATGCAGGAAGCCCGGCTGGTAGCGGAAGATCCGGATGCCCGCGCGCAGCGAGTCATACGCATACAGCTTCGAGGCCGCGAACACGACGAGGTGATCGCGCCGGCTCGGAATCAGAATGCGCACGTCTACGCCGCGCAGCGCCGCGAGCCGTAATGCCGAGAAGACCGCTTCATCGGGAATCAGGTAGGGCGAGGTGATCCAGATCCGCTCGCGCGCCGCATTGATCGCTTCGACGAAAAAGAGCGAGCAGGTCTCCTGCTTGTCCGCCGGGCCGCTCGGCACGACGAGGCAGTGCATGCCCTGGCCGCCATCAGGCTGGATGGCCGGAGCGGGCGGCATGTCGAATTCGGGCAACTGCTGCGTGGCCCAGTGCCAGTCTTCGGTGAAGACGAACTGAATGCTGGCGACCGCGGGGCCGCGCACTTCGATATGCGTATCGCGCCATGGCGAAAGTGGTGGCTTGCCGCCGAGATATTCCACGCCCACGTTGTGTCCGCCGACAAACGCGCGTTCGCCGTCCACCGAAACGATCTTGCGGTGATTGCGGAAGTTCACCTGCAGACGGTTGACGAAACGGCGATGGGTGGCGAACGGATGCGTCTCCACGCCGCCCGCGCGTAGCGCCGCCACATAGCGGTGAGGCAGATCGAAGCTGCCGATGCTGTCGTACAGGAAGTAGACGCGCACGCCCTGTTTTGCTTTCGCAATCAGTGCATCTTTGAGCATCTCGCCGAGCGCGTCGTCGCGCACGATGAAGAACTGCACGATCACGTAACGGCGCGCGTTCTCGATCGCTTCGAAGATGGCCTCGAAAGTCGCCGCGCCGTTGACCAGCGTGCGCACCGTGTTGCCGGGCAGAAACGGCATGCCGCCCAGGCGCGTGAGCGAATGCACGAGCCTGCCGCCCAGCTCCAGCGTGGGCAGGTTCGCCGACGAAGCGCGCGTGTCCCATTCCGGCGGATGCGCGCGTGTGCGCAGCAGTTCGTTTTCGACGCGGCGCGCGTCCGCATAGCCGGCAAACTTGCTGCGGCCGAGGAACAGATACGGGATCAGCGTCAGATAGGGCATTGCGACCAGCGACACGGCCCACGCAATCGCGCCTTGCGATGTGCGGGTGTTCAGAATCGCATGGCACGCCGCGACCACGCCGAGAATATGGCAGAGGCCGACCAGCGTGCCGATGTGAAGCAGGTCGAATTGCATAGGTGGACGAAGGGTTGGCGAGGGGCTGTCCTGGCTGGCTCGATGAGCGCCGGGTAGCTGAGCTCGCCCATCTTACCGAACGCGCGTGCATTCGGGGCGCGTGCGGCTCGAGGCGGGTGGTTTTGCTGCGCGAGCGCAGCAAAACTTTAGACCGGCAAATCAGCCGCCTGAATCAGGAACACGTTGTCGTCGCCGGCGCTGGTCGACAGCCAGACCAGATCGAGGCCGCCGAACGCCGCTTCCACGTGCGCGCGCTCATTGCCGATTTCCACCACCAGTACGCCTTCATCGGTCAGCCAGTTGCGCGCTTCGGCGATGATCCGGCGCACGATGTCCATGCCATCGGCGCCACCCGCCAGCGCCATATCCGGCTCGTGCTTGTACTCGGCAGGCAGTTCCTGCATGGACGCCGCGTTCACGTACGGCGGGTTGGTGATGATCACGTCGTAGCGGCGCTCGGCGAGCGGGGCATACAGGTCGCCTTCGAACAGGGCGATGCGGTCGTCGAGCTTGTAGTCCGTGACGTTGCGCGTGGCGACTTCCAGCGCGGGCGCGGACAGATCCACCGCGTCGATATCCGCGTTCGGGAACGCATGGGCCGCGAGAATCGCGAGGCAGCCGGAGCCGGTGCACAACTCCAGCACGGCGCTCACCTGTTCGGGATCTTCCACGTAGGGCTGCAAACCGTCCTGCAGCAGTTCGCCGATGAACGAGCGCGGCACGATCACGCGCTCGTCCACGTAGAAGCGGAAGCCGTGCATCCACGCTTCCTGCGTGATGTAGGCGGCCGGCACGCGCTCGGTGGCGCGGCGCTCGATCACGTTCAGCACGGCGTCGATTTCAGCGGCGCTCAAACGCGCGTCGAGAAACGGCTCCAGCAGATCGAGCGGCAGATGCAGCGTGTGCAGGATCAGATAGGCGGCTTCGTCGTAAGCATTGGCCGAACCGTGGCCGAACGACAGATCGGCCTGGTTGAAACGCGAAACCGCGAAACGCAGCAGGTCGCGAACGGTGGAAAACGGGAGCGTCATCGCAATAGTCCTTGGGTCACGCAATCAGTTGTTCGAGCACGCGGCGGTACACGTTTTTCAGCGGCTCGATGTGTGCGACTTCGATATGTTCGTCGATCTTGTGGATGCTGGCGTTCAGCGGGCCGAATTCGATCACCTGCGGGCAGATGCGCGCGATGAAGCGGCCGTCCGAGGTGCCTCCGGTCGTCGACAGTTCGGTGGTCACGCCGGTTTCGTCCTCGATCGCCTTGGCAAGCGCGTTCGACAGTTCGCCGCGCGGCGTGAGGAACGGCAGCCCGCTCACGGTCCATTGCAGATCGTAATCGAGCTCGTGTTTGTCGAGGATCGCGTGCACGCGCGCCTGCAAACCTTCCACCGTGCTCGCCGTCGAAAAACGGAAGTTGAACATCACGTCCGCGTGGCCGGCGATCACGTTGGTCGCGCCGGTGCCGCTGTGAATGTTCGACACTTGCCACGTGGTGGGCGGGAAATATTCATTGCCGTCGTCCCAGCGCTCCGCCACCAGTTCGGCGAGCGCGGGCGCAAGCAGATGCACCGGATTTTTCGCCAGATGCGGATAGGCGATATGGCCTTGCACGCCCTTGACGATAAGCTTGCCGGACATCGAACCGCGCCGGCCGTTTTTCACCACATCGCCGAGCTGCGCGCTCGAAGTGGGTTCGCCGACGATGCAGTAGTCCATGCGTTCGCCGCGCGCCTGCAGCGCCTCGACGACCTTGATGGTGCCGTCGGTGGCGGGGCCTTCTTCGTCGCTCGTGATCAGGAAGGCGATCGAGCCGCGGTGCGCCGGGTGCGCGGCGACGAACTCCTCGCTCGCCACCACGAAGCCCGCGATCGACGCTTTCATGTCCGCCGCGCCGCGGCCGTACAGCTTGCCGTCACGCTGGGTCGGCTCGAACGGCGCCGAGTGCCACTGTTCGAGCGGGCCTGTCGGCACCACGTCGGTATGGCCGGCGAACGCGAGCAGTTTGCCCGCAGTGCCGTCGACGCCGCGTTTGACGGCCCACAGGTTGGTCACGCCGTTCGATTCGATCGTCTCGTGCTCGAAGCCGAGCGCGGCCAGGCGTTCGATCAGGAGGCGCTGGCAATGCTGGTCGTCGGGCGTGACGGACGCGCGCGCGATCAGTTGTTCGGTAAGGGCGAGGGTGCCGGACATGGATTCGATACAAGCCACTTTAAAATGAAAAAATGCCGGCTGGCGGTGAGCACCGCAGCCGGCAACAGCTTTTGAGCCACGCGGCCAGGGCCGCGTTTTACTGCGTTTTGCGTTCACGGCGCCGACGCGAGGACTCGCGCCAGACGACTGGCAAATCCGGCGGCGCTCAACTCCGCGCGCCGGATCCGACGAACAATGCTGCTTTTACGCAAACAGCGCTTCGTACTCTTCCGCGGCAAAGCCGAGCGACTTCACGCGCCCGTTGACCACCAGCACCGGCCGCTTGATCACCGACGGCTTGTGGATCATCAACGCGATCGCGCCCGATTGCGTGTCCGCGGCCGCCTTCATGTCGTCGGACAGGGCGCGCCACGTGGTGCCGCGACGGTTCAGCAACGCATCGAGCTTCACGTCTTTCAACCAGTCCTGCACGAGCGGTTCGGTCACGCCATGCTTCTTGAAGTCGTGGAACTCGAACTCGACGCCGTGCTCTTCCAGCCACACGCGGGCTTTCTTCACGGTGTCGCAGTTCGGGATGCCGTAGACGACGGTTTTGGTGCCGCGCGCCATCAGTCGCCTCGCAGCAGCTCGTTCAGGCCGACCTTCGCACGCGTCTTGGCGTCGACCTTCTTCACGATCACGGCGCAGTAGAGGCTGTGCGAACCGTCTTTCGACGGCAGGTTGCCCGCCACCACCACCGAACCCGCCGGAATGCGGCCGTATGTGACTTCGCCGGTTTCGCGGTCGTAAATCTTGGTGCTCTGGCCGAGGTACACACCCATCGAGATCACCGAATTCTCTTCGACGATCACGCCTTCCACCACTTCCGAACGCGCGCCGATGAAACAGTTGTCTTCAATGATGACCGGGTTCGCCTGCAGCGGCTCCAGCACGCCGCCGATGCCCACGCCACCCGACAGGTGAACGTTCTTGCCGATCTGCGCGCACGAACCGACGGTGGCCCACGTGTCGACCATCGTGCCTTCGTCCACGTACGCGCCGATGTTGGTGTACGACGGCATCAGCACGACGTTCTTCGCGATGAACGAGCCGCGGCGCGCGATGGCGGGCGGCACCACGCGAAAGCCGCCGGCGGCGAAGTCTTCAGCGGTGTAGTTGGCGAACTTGGACGGCACCTTGTCGTAGAACTGCGAGTAACCGCCGGCCGGCATCGGCGCGTTGTCTTCCAGGCGGAACGACAGCAGCACGGCTTTCTTCAGCCACTGATTGACGACCCAGTCGCCGTCTTTCTTCTCGGCGACGCGCAGTGCGCCCTTGTCCAGTTGCTCGATGGCGTGGGCGACGGCTTCGCGCACGTCGGCCGGAGCGGCCTTCGGCGACAGTTCGGCGCGGTTTTCCCAGGCGGTGTCAATGATCTGCTGAAGTTGTTGCGACATATGCGTGCTTTATCGAAGAGTTGAAGTCTGAAGAAGGGGTGCGGTGCGCGAGGGTTGCAATCAGTGAAGACTCAACCCGCCAGCGCACGGCAAAAGTCGACGATCCGCTGCGCGCCTTGCGTGCATTCGTCGACGTCGGCGACGAGCGCCATGCGCACGAAATTGCGGCCGGGGTTCACACCATGCGCAGTGCGCGCGAGGAACGAGCCCGGCAGAACCGTCACATTATAGTCGGCGTAGAGGCGCTGGGCGAACTCGGTGTCCGTGAGGCCCGTGCGCGAGACGTCCGCCCACAGGTAGAACGCGGCATCCGGCAGGCGCACGTCGAGCACCTCGGCGAGCATTGGCGTGACCGTGGAAAACTTCTGCACATACTTCGCGCGGTTCTCGCGCACGTGCGCTTCGTCATTCCAGGCCGCGATGCTGGCATTCTGGAACACGGTCGACAAGGCCGCGCCGTGGTATGTCCGGTATAGCAGGAAGCTCTTGAGAATCGCCGCGTCGCCCGCGACGAATCCCGAGCGCATGCCCGGCACGTTCGAACGCTTGGACAGGCTCGACAGCATGATGAGCCGCTCGAACCCGCGGCCGAGCTTGTGGGCCGCTTCCAGACCGCCGAGCGGCGGGCTGGCTTCGTCGAAATAGATTTCGGAGTAGCACTCGTCCGAGGCGATCACGAAACCGTAGCGGTCCGACAGCGCGAACAGCTCGCGCCAGTCGTCGAGCGTGAGCACCGCGCCGGTCGGATTGCCGGGCGAGCAGACGTAAAGCAGCTGCGTGCGCGCCCAGATATCGGCCGGCACCGCCGAATAGTCGCAGGCAAAGTTGCGCGCCGGGTCGCTATTGACGAAGTACGGCTGCGCGCCGCCCAGAATCGCCGCGCCTTCGTAGATTTGGTAGAACGGGTTCGGACAGAGTACGATCGCAGGCTCGCCGTCAGCATTCCTTTTCGGGTCGAGCACGGTTTGGGCGAGGGCGAACAACGCCTCGCGCGAACCCGATACCGGCAGCACCTGGGTGGCCGGATCGACCGGCGGCAGGTTGTAGCGCTGCGTAACCCACTTCGCGATCGACTCGCGCAGGGCAGGCGTTCCGATCGTGGCCGGATACGCGGACAAGCCGCCGAGCGAGGCCACCACGGCGTCGCGGATCAGCGCCGGCGTGGGGTGTTTCGGCTCGCCGATGCCGAAGCTGATATGCGCGAGGCCGGCGTTCGGCGTGACGTCCGCGAAAAGCGCGCGCAGCTTTTCGAACGGGTAGGGCTGAAGGGAGTCGAGTAGCGGGTTCACTGGGCGGATCGAGCCTGATCGAAGATGGGCGCTGACGGATGCAGAAAGAAGCGGCGCACGCGCTGGCGGCGGTAAAGCGCAAAAACACGCTCGAAAGATGGCAGCAGCGGCGAGCGAATGATTATAGCGTGGTGAGCCTGGCGTGGCGGGCCTACCTTGGCGCAGGGTTTCGCGGGCGGGCCTGAGCCGGCGGCGCCGCGCCACGCCAGGCCCGGCCAGTTGAACGGTCAAGCAGATTAGGGCCCCCCCGCGCCGGCAAGCACCGGCGCAACCCGCCAGGCGGCGCAGGCAATGCGCTGCAGCGGGAACGACGCGAGCCGCCGACGGTTCGCGCAAGCAAGAAGCAGGAGCAGCAATGTACGCAGTAGCCCCGGAGACATCCGGACACAACAGGCGCAGGAGCGCCGCGGTCCGCGACAGACACACCCCGAACGCCTCCGCAAGGAGTCCCGCACCATGACCAACTGGCTTCGCAACGGTTGGCCCACGCTCGCGATCATGCTGGGCGCGTCGGTGTGGGGAATGATCTGGTATCCATTGCGCATGCTGAATGCGCTCGGCGTGACCGGCACGGCAGCCAGCGCGCTGACGAGCGGCGCCGGCTGCCTGTTCGTGCTGCTGGTGCGGTATCGCGCGCTCAAGACTGTGCGCTGGCACTGGCTGCTGCCCGCTCTCGCGCTGGCCGCGGGCATCACCAACCTCGGCTTCGTGTGGGGCTCGATTCATGGCGAGGTGATGCGTGTGCTGCTGCTGTTCTATCTCACCCCGGCGTGGACCGCGCTCTTCGCGCACTTCATCCTGCACGAGCGGCTCACGTGGTCGGGGGCGGGGCTGGCCGCGCTGTCGCTAGCCGGCGCGATGACCATGTTGTGGTCGCCGCAACTGGGCATTCCCGTGCCGGGCAATCTCGCCGAATGGGCGGGGCTCGCGGGCGGCATGGGCTTTGCCATGAGCAACGTGCTGATTCTCAAGACGAGCCGCGTGTTGCCTGATATGAAGCCGGAAATGCGCACCGCGACGATCTTCGGCGGCGCGGCGATTTTCAGCGCCTGTGCTTCGGTATTCGAGGCGATGCCCGCGCCGCCCACTGGCGCGCATCTCGGCACGGCCGCCTTGCTGGTGCTCGGCCTCGGTTTTCTGCTCGCGTCGAACAATATGCTGGTGCAGTACGGGCTTGCGCGCGTGCCGGCCAACCGGGCTTCGATCATCATGCTGTTCGAGATCGTAGTCACGGCGTTGTCGGCGTGGCTGTTCGCCGGCGAGACGCCCGGTCCGCGCGAATGGGCCGGCGGCGTGTGCATCGTGCTGGCCTCGGCGCTGTCCAGTTGGGTGCATCGGACCAAGGCGATGCCGCCCGATCCGGCCATTCAGGAAGAAAGCCTCGTGAATGAGCGCAATGCAGACCTCGGCGAGCACAAGGACGGCAAGAACCCTCCACGCGCGATGGTATGATTGCCCCTCATTAGCCGGCACATGTCTGAACTCATGAAGCCGGCACCCGTGTCCCGAGGGTTCGTTGGGTTTCGCGGGCCGTGTCGCTCTTTCGGCGAACGGCTGGCGCGGCCTTCACGAGCCACCCATTTTTTCCCTTTTCAAACAGCGAAATCGCCGTGCGTCTGACCTCGATCAAACTCGCTGGCTTCAAGTCATTCGTCGATCCCACGCATTTCCAGGTTCCGGGCCAGCTAGTCGGCGTGGTCGGACCGAACGGGTGCGGCAAGTCCAATATCATCGACGCCGTGCGCTGGGTGCTCGGCGAATCGCGCGCCTCCGAGTTGCGCGGCGAATCGATGCAGGACGTGATCTTCAATGGCTCGACCGCGCGCAAGCCGGGTAGCCGCGCCAGCGTCGAACTCGTGTTCGACAATGCCGACGGACGTGCCGCCGGCCAGTGGGGGCAGTATGCCGAAATCGCCGTCAAGCGCGTGCTCACGCGCGACGGCACCTCGAGCTACTACATCAACAATCTGCCGGCACGCCGCCGCGACATTCAGGACATCTTCCTCGGCACCGGCCTCGGGCCGCGCGCCTACGCGATCATCGGGCAGGGCATGATCGCGCGGCTGATCGAGGCGAAGCCCGAAGAGCTGCGGGTGTTCCTCGAAGAAGCCGCCGGCGTGTCGAAGTACAAGGAACGCCGCCGCGAAACCGAGAACCGGTTGCACGACACGCGCGAGAATCTGACGCGGGTCGAGGACATCGTCCGCGAACTGGGGGCGAACCTCGAGAAGCTGGAAGCGCAGGCGGTGGTCGCCACGCGCTACAAGGAATTGCAGACCGACGGCGAAGAGAAGCAACGGCTCTTGTGGCTGTTGCGCAAGAACGAAGCCGGCAGCGAGCAGGAACGCCAGCAGCGTGCGATCGAACAGGCCCAGATCGATCTCGAAGCGCACACCGCGAAGCTGCGCGAAGTCGAAGCGCAACTCGAAACGCTGCGCGTCGCGCATTACTCCGCGAGCGACGCGATGCAGGGCGCGCAAGGCGCGCTCTACGAGGCGAATTCCGAAGTCAGCCGGCTCGAAGCCGAGATCAAGTTCATCGTCGAATCGCGCAATCGCGTGCAGGCGCAGATCGCCGCGCTGAATGCGCAGCGAGAGCAGTGGCAGTCGCAGGCGCAAAAGGCGCAAGACGATCTCGCGGACGCCGAAGAACAACTGGCCGTTGCCGAAGAAAAAGCCGCGCTGGCCGAAGACGAAGCCGCCGCCAAGCACGACGCGATGCCCGCGCTCGAAGCGCGCTGGCGCGATGCGCAAACGGAGTTGAACGCCGAGCGCGGCGGGATCGCGCAAACCGAACAGGCGCTCAAGCTCGAAGCCGCGCATCAGCGCAATGC
>Ga0157369_10009690_pt1 | contig 11017 bp, 9 predicted proteins | sample C25metaG_FD_113461 | JGI IMG/M metagenome (GOLD analysis project Ga0157369, IMG submission 113461) | Corn rhizosphere microbial communities from Kellogg Biological Station, Michigan, USA - C2-5 metaG | ecosystem: Host-associated > Plants > Roots > Rhizosphere > Soil | place: USA: Michigan... | reverse complement strand
GTTATCCGGCACAAACTCGGGAATGCGGGAGATTGCGCCGCGCTCCACAACGGCGGCATACGAGCCACCGGGAGCAGCAACGTGAAATTCAGGCATTTACTCCGATTGTGTCATTGCCGGGATTACGAATACGGAAACCAGCAGTTCGTAATACTGGCGGTCTCGCCGGTCTCTTTGATGCGCGCGGCAAGCCTGGAACGGAGGTTTTCGAGAGTCTGCCGATATGGGACTCGTCCGGCTATGTTCGTGTGTTGCCAGGGATCAGCGAAGTTATCGTACGCCGCCCACTCGACATATTCGCTGGCGCCGCGCGCCGCCTTCCAGGAGCTCGTTTTCGGCGCCATCACTGCGTATGTGTACTGCGGTGTGCGCAAACCGCGGCCCGTAACATACTCCGCCATCTGAAAATAAACTTCATTTCGCCAGCCCTCGATTTTGCGATTGAGCAGTGGGAGAAAGCTGCGCCCTTCCATTCGGGACGGGATCGGGACGCCAGCCGCTTCGAGCAGACTCGGCGCGAAATCGACCTGGCTCACAAGCTCGCTGATTTCCATGCTGCGATCGAATCCGGGACCTTCGATGATCAGCGGAATGTGAATCGAGCTTTCATGCGGACTTCGCTTGTATTCCGCATTGCGCGTCTTGAAATGACACGAGTGATCGCTGGTGAACATGAGAATCGTATTGCGATCAAGCCCGTTCTCCGCAAGAAGACGCCGGATGGTTCCGACAGTCTCATCCATCTTCGCTACACATCCGTAATAGTCGCTGAGCTGGCTCGGCCATGAGCCGGGCAGAGGCCTCAGATCCCCGGGCACGAAAGGGTTCGCATACCGGCCCGCGTACTCCTTCGGCGGCACGAACTTATCGATGTCGTTCTGATGATGGACTTCAAGATAGGACAGCGTGAGAAAGAAAGGCGATTTCGCGGATGAAGACGAGAGAAATTTCGCGGCGAGTTGCGTCATGAAATCCGTACGGTAAATGCCCGAGAAATGAATCGGTTCCCCGTTATTGTCGTAGAGATCGCCTTCGTAGGGATGCGAGGTAAGCTCGAGCGCGTTTGAGCCTTGCCATAAATCCAGAAATCCTCCGCGGCGTGCGGCAGGCACGGGCCCGCGGATTTCTTTGCCGTCCGGAGTCTGGCCGCCGAGATGCCATTTTCCGATGTAGTTGGCGGAATAGCCGGCGGCCCGAAGAGTTTTGGCGAGCGTGGTTGCGTCTTCAGGCAGGGCCGGGCCGTTTCTCCACACGCCGTGATTCCACGGGTACCGGCTGGTGAACATGCAGGCCCGCGCCGGCGCGCACACCGGTTGATTACAGAATGCATTTCGGAACAGAACGCCCCGCCGCGCCATCGCGTCGAGATTGGGCGTGAGATTCATCGGATTCCGGCCGAGAGCGCCCACGCAATCCGCGCGGAACTGATCGGAAATGATGAGAACGATATTCGGGCGCGAACGACTTTCCGGCCGTTGCTGCGCCGCCGCAGAGATTGCTGCCGACACTGCTCCCAGTGGGGCGGCGCGGAATAACTGACGACGCGTGGATTTCGGACCTGATGAAATCATGACGAAACTACTTGATATCAGAAAAGACGAGAGAGCGCGAATGCCATCGATTCGGCCCAAAAATACAGCGCGCTAGAATCGCAATGGCAATGGACTGCGACTTCCTCGTCATCGGCGCCGGCGTCGCCGGACTGCGCGCGGCGATCGAACTGGCAGCGTCCGGGGACGTGCTCGTCGTTGCGAAAGATTCGATTCGCGAATCATCTTCCGAATACGCGCAGGGCGGCATCGCCGTGGCCTTGAGCGATGATGACGAGGTCGCGCTGCACGAGCAGGACACGCTGTACGCCGGCGACGGGCTGTGCGACGTGCACGCGGTTCACACCCTGGTGGAAGAGGGCCCGGCGGCCATTCAGGATCTGATCGACTGGGGCGCGGAGTTTGACAAGGACGGCCAGAAGCTTTCATTCACACGCGAGGGCGCCCACAGCCGCAATCGCATTCTGCATTCGCACGGCGATTCCACAGGGCGCGAGATCGCGCGCACTCTATATCAGAAAGCCAGCTCGCTTCCGAATGTTCGCTTCCGGACTTACTCGGCGATTATCGACCTGCTGACGGATGGAGACCGTGTGACAGGCGCGCTCGCCTTCGATGAGAAAGCGGGCGCAACGGAAAACATCTACGCTCGCGCCGTCATGCTCGCGACCGGAGGGCTGGGGCGAGTTTACCGTGAAACCACTAATCCCGACGTCGCAACGGGCGATGGAGTCGCGATGGCGTGGCGCGCGGGCGCAACGATCGAAAATATCGAATTTGTCCAATTCCATCCAACGGCGCTGCACGTAGCAGGCGCTCCACGTTTTCTGCTTTCCGAAGCGCTTCGCGGGGAAGGCGCCCTGCTTCGCAATCGGACAGGCGAAGCGTTCATGGAGCGATATCACCCGCTGAAGGATCTGGCTCCGCGCGACGTGGTCTCGCGTTCGATTATCGCGGAAATGGAACGTACAGGGTCGGAGCATGTGTGGCTCGATCTGACTTCGCGTGACGCCGGGTTTATTCGAAACCGCTTCCCGCGCATCTACAAAACATGCCTTGCATACGGCGTGGATATTTCCACGGAACCAGCTCCGGTGCATCCGGCGGCGCATTACGCGATGGGCGGGGTTCGTACGGACCTGGATGGCCGTTCGAGCCTGACGGCGCTTTACGCGGCCGGCGAAGTGGCTTGTACCGGAGTGCATGGCGCGAATCGCCTGGCCAGCAATTCGCTGCTCGAGGGAGTGGTTTTCGGGATGCGCGCGGGCCGCGCCATGCGCGATCAGAGCCATCGCACGGCAGGCCGCGGCAAGGCGCCCAATCCTGAATTTCCTGATATATCCGAAAGCGATTTGCGTGATCTTGCCTGGGAGTATTGCGGAATTACGCGTTGCCGTGAGGGGCTCGAGCGGGCATTGAGCCGGCTCAATGCTGCGTGCGGGAAGTCCCACGGCTCGACGCTGAATCTCGCGCGATTCGAGTTGCGAAATCTGCATGGCGTGGCCACATTGATCGCGCAATGCGCTCTCTGGCGCGAAGAGAGCCGCGGCGCTCACTACCGCAGTGATTTCCCCGCTTCCAGGCCGGAATTCCTGCGGCCGTCGTCCATCTCGCGCATCGAGTCGGCGACTCGGGCATGAAGCTCCTCCAGACTCTGGCGTTGCTGGTGGGAGAACAGTCGCTCGAGGCCAGCAGTCCCTGGGTGGTGCTGTGGAGCGGGCCGGGCGTTCTGGTCGCCAGCGTACTTATTGCCTGGGGCGCGGAGGCGGCGCAGTTCTTCCTGGCTCAGGGAATCGCGCTGGCCATTCTCGCATGGCTGCAGACATTGCCGGAGTTCGCAGTCGAAGCGGTTATCGCCTGGCATCGGGATGCTCCCGATCTGCTGGCGAATCTTACAGGCGCGCTTCGTCTGCTAACCGGACTCGGATGGCCGCTCATCTACCTTGCCGCCGCACGCTCGCACCGCGCTGAGCGGCGCGCCCCGCTGCGACGGATCGAACTGGAGCCCGACCAGGCGGTACAGGTGGTCTGTCTTTTCATCGCCGTGCTTTGGCAGTTTGTGGTGTGGTGGAAGGGCGATTTGACGATCGTCGACGCCGCCATTCTATTCAGCATCTACGTGGGGTATCTGTGGCTTATGCGACGGCTTCCGCCTGAGGAGGCCGAATCGATTGACGAGATCGCGGCCGTGCCGCGCGCCATTGTGCGCGCTTCCCGGATGAAGCGGATTTCGGCGATCGGCGCGTTGTTTCTTATCGGGGGCGCGGGCGTGTTTATCGTCGCCGAACCTTTCGTGCGCGGTTTGCTCGGCCTCTCGACTATTTTGGGGATCCCGAGGCCGATTTTCATCGCCTGGATCGCGCCTGTGGTATCCGAGGCGCCCGAAGGAATATCCGCTTTCTACTGGGCCCGCGATTACGAACGCGCACCTGTCGCGTTGATGAATCTGGTTTCCAGCAACATCAGCCAGTGGACGCTTCTGGCCGCGATGCTGCCGGCTGTCTTTTCGTTCAGCGCCGGACACATCAGTCCAATCATGTTTGATTCGCTGCAAAGCCGGGAGATGATTCTTACTCTCGCGCAATCTCTGCTCGCGGCGCTTTTTCTACTCAATATGGAACTCGAATGGTGGGAAGCTTCCGGTCTCTTCGTCCTGTGGACGGTACAACTGGTTTTTTCCACAGGACGCACGGGCGATCTCGTCCATCTGTGGGTTACCTGGATTTACTTTCTCTGGTGCGCGCTGGAAGTGGGCCGTCTTATGAGCGGAAAACGGAAGTTCAGTGCCTTGCGGCAGTTCCGGACTGTGATTTCGGCTCCTTCTCGCCAACCTTCTCATCACCAACCCTGAGAATACGAAGGCGAACAATCTTTCTGCCGAACTCCTTCGCGGCTGCGGCGTCAGGAATAAAAATATCCACGTGGTTGCCCTGAACTTTGCGTCCCGTATCCGTAACCGTGTATATCCCGGACCAGTGACCGGCATCTTTGATCTGAACTCTGGAACCGAGCGGAATAACATCCGGGTCCGCTGCGATGGTTTCCCGGTATTTCGTCACATCGCCATCCGCGGTTTCACCTCGGACCGAGTAAGCAGTGGCAGTGCAACGAATCCAACGTGAACGATGAGTTCGCGCTGAAACTGTCGTATTTGCGAAGAGCACAATAGCGAGCAAAAAGAATCCGATGCGCATCAACTTGCCTTTTCAAGCAGGTGGCGATCGCAAACCACGCGAAGAGATAAAGTTTTTTCGCCCGCCGTATCGAAAAGGATAGTGATGCCATCGCCCGCGATGGACTCCACAACGCCCAGTCCCCACTCGGCATGAAACACCCGGGTATGGGGTGGGAATTCGGGCGCGGCTTCCTTCTCCTCGCGCCGCAATGGCTTTCGCAGCGGCGGCGATTCCGGCGCTTCCCGCTCCATTTGTGGCATTGCAGTTCGCTCGCAATTGTCACAAAACTCGCATCGCGGGGAAGCCTTTTCTCCGAAGTAGCTGAGCACGTACTCGCGCCGGCAAGTCAGGAGTTCCGCCCAGGCTCGCATGCGTTCGATGCGCTCGAGCTCGGCCTGATGAAGACGTTCCTCTTCACCAGCCGCCTCCTGAATGATTACGGCGGCTTCACTGGCCTTGTCTTCCGGAAGCCTGGCGCCTTCATCCGTGCATTCCACAGCGCCCATTTCAGTGAGCCGCGAAAGCAGACGAACGATCTTGGTCTTCGACAGCCCGGTCGCGTCTTTGATCGCCTGTTCATCGAGCGGTCCCGCAGCGTCTTCAAAAGCCTCGACGAAACGCTGGACCTGATCCTCCGCGATGCGGCTTCCCCCCGCAAAGAATTTATGAATACGCAGATCCTCGGGCCGATAAAAAAGAAGGGCTTCCGCACGCTCCCCGTCGCGGCCGGCACGCCCAATCTCCTGATACCAGGCGTCGATGGAATGCGGAGCGTCATAGTGGAAAACAAACCGGACATTCGGCTTATCCACTCCCATTCCAAAAGCGGAAGTGGCCACAATCACATCGAACTTGTCCGCCATAAAGTCGTCCTGTAGCGGCCCTCTTTCTTTCGCCGGCATTCCGCCGTGATAGGCGAAGGCGCTGATGCCGCGCTCCGAGAGCGCCGCGGCGATTTCGACCGCATGCTTTCGGCTTGCGACATACACGATGCCCGGCTTTGTGGCCCAATCGACGCGCCGCAGCAGCGCTTCCAGTTTGTCGTTTTCGGATTCGAACGTTTCCGCGGCGAGGTGGATATTGGGGCGGTCGAAACCGTGAACCACAACGGCCGGATCGCGCATACCGAGCCGCGAGATGATTTCATCGCGTACCTGCTGGCCTGCGGTAGCAGTCAGCGCCAGCACCTGGGGATGGCCAAGCGCTTCTATCACCTCTCCCAGATGCAGGTAATCCGGTCGGAAGTCATGGCCCCATTCGCTGATGCAGTGCGCCTCGTCCACGACGAAAAGGGAGGGTTCGGCGGCGCGAACTGTGTCGAGTATTTCTGGTTTGGCGAGTTGTTCCGGGGTGAGGAAAAGAAACTCGAGATCGCCGCCCTCAAAATCTTCAAAAGCTTCTCTCCGTATACCCGCCGGCGTGGCCGAGTTCACGACGGCGGCTCCCCCGGTATCGAGTTCGTCGAGAGTTTCCGCCTGATCCTTTTGGAGGGCTATGAGGGGAGAGACTACGATCGTCGGGCCAGAGACAGCGACGGCCGGAATCTGATAAATGGCTGATTTCCCGGAACCGGTCGGCATGACCGCAAGAACATCCCTGCCGGCCAGCACGAAATCAATGGCTTCGCGCTGGCCGTGCCGGAGGTTGCGATAGCCGAACCGTTCCCGCGCAATCTCGAGCGCCACATCGCGATTGGCGAGCTTGCGCTTTGCCGCCATTGGGCGCCCCGGGGCGAACTACTCTTCCTCGTCCTCTTCGTCGACTTCCTCATCATCTTCGAGTTCTTCGTCGTCCTCTTCGTCGAGTTCTTCATCGTCTTCGAAGTCTTCGTCATCCTCGTCGTCGAGTTCATCCTCGTCGTCAAGATCCTCTTCCTCGTCGACTTCCTCGTCCTCTTCCTCGTCCTCGTCGATATCTTCTTCGTCTCCGATTTCGTCGTTAGCCATTTCGTCGAAGCTCATATCGTCCGGATTGCGGCGCGGTGGGCTCATGAGCCATTCGCTTGTTTCGGTGAAGTCCAGGTACGCCATATCTCCTCTTGCTCTCTTGGTCGCTGCTCGTGAAGCTTTGCAAGACCACAGCCTTTGTTATCGAATCCACAGCGGTCTGTTTTTGCTTCCTTCGATTGCAGTTTACACGGTTGTTCTGTCCGCGGGCGCCCGATTTGCAATATTGCGAACACGCCGGGTTTTCCCCGGCATCGTCCCGCGCGCCCCATTGCGCCGCTGCCATCCGGCGGCCCATACCGGCGCCGTGGAAAGGGCGTATTTTCGCCCTGCGTTACACTGAAATTTCAACCCGCATGAAGCAAAAAATCCGCTCCACGACGGTGCTCTGCGTGCGCCGTGATGGAAAAGTCGTTATGGCCGGAGATGGCCAGGTGACGTTGGGCAACGAGGTGCTTAAAGCCGGCGCGCGAAAGCTGCGCAGGCTCTACAACGATAAAATCGTCGCAGGATTCGCCGGGTCTACGGCTGACGCTTTCTCTTTGTTCGCGCGCTTCGAAACCAAGCTCGAACAGTTCAACGGTAATCTTTCGCGCTCGGTTGTGGAACTCGCGAAGGAATGGAGAACCGACAAGATCCTGAGGCACCTGGAGGCGCTGCTGCTGGTTGCGGACGCAAAGAACACGTACATCCTGAGTGGAAACGGGGATGTGATCGAGCCCGATGATAACGTGGCCGCCATCGGGTCCGGTGGAGCTTTCGCGCTATCTGCGGCGACCGCGCTGCTTCGGCACACCAGGATGAGCGCCCGCCAGATCGTCGAGGAATCAATGAAGATCGCCGGAAAGATCTGCATCTACACCAACGACAGCATTACGTACGAAGAACTGGCCTGATATGGTGATTTATCTGCCTCCGCAATCGGTTGAAGAAGGTCCTGTCCTCGATGAATTGACGCCGCGCGAAATCGTCCGCGAGTTGGACAAGTACGTTATCGGCCAGCCGGACGCAAAGCGAGCAGTCGCGATCGCGCTGCGGAATCGGGTGCGCCGTCAGAAACTTCCGCCCGAAATGGCGGAGGACGTGATGCCGAAGAACATCCTGATGATCGGCCCTACGGGCGTCGGGAAGACGGAAATAGCGCGGCGGCTCGCGAAGCTTGCGAATTCTCCCTTTCTGAAGGTCGAAGCCAGTAAATTCACCGAAGTGGGCTATGTGGGCCGCGACGTCGAATCGATGATCCGCGATCTGGTGGACATCGCGATCGACATGGTGCGGGAGGAGAAGCTCGAGGAGGTGGGGGATCGCGCAGAAGCCGCGGCGGAGGATCGTCTGCTGGATCTGCTGGTGCCGCCTGCGCCCGAGAATGGCGAGAGCAACCAGAAGACGCGAGAGAAACTGCGCGAGCGGCTGCGCGAAGGCAAGCTGGACGAACGTATGGTCGAGATTGAAGTGAAGGATCGCGGTCCGGCGTTCGAGATGGTCAGCAATGTGAATCTCGATGAGATGGGGATCAACTTCAAGGAAATGATCCCGGCTATGTTTGGCCAGCGCCCGAGGAAGCGCAATATGCGGGTGGCCGATGCGCTCGAGTATCTGGTTCAGGAAGAAGAACATAAGCTCATCGACATGGACCAGGTGACCCGCGTGGCGCTCGATCGCGTGGAATCGAACGGCATTATCTTCCTGGATGAAATCGACAAGATTGCCGGCCGCGAGGGCGGACACGGACCAGATGTAAGCCGCGAAGGCGTGCAGCGCGACATTCTTCCGATTGTCGAAGGCACAACCGTCAACACTCGCTACGGATTCCTGCGCACGGACCACATTCTCTTCATCGCCGCCGGGGCGTTTCACGTTTCCAAGCCGAGCGACATGATTCCCGAGTTGCAGGGGCGTTTCCCCATTCGCGTGGAACTGAAATCGCTGAGCGTGGAGGATTTCGTCCGGATACTCAGAGAGCCGAAAAACGCGCTGGCGAAGCAATACACGGCGCTGCTCGAAACAGAGGGAATCAAGCTCAACCTGACTGACGATGCGCTCGAGGAAGTTGCGAAATTCGCCGCCGAAGTGAACGAAAGGTCGGAAAACATTGGCGCGCGCCGGCTTCATACCATCATGGAAAAGCTGCTGGAAGAAATCTCGTTCGAGGGCCCCGATCTTCGAAAGAAGAACGTAAAGGTGGACGCCGCGTACGTGAGAAAGCAGCTTGCCGATATCGTGAAAGATCAGGATCTGAGCCGGTATATCCTTTGATCTTCCGCAGCACGCTGGCGCGCGTGATATTCCGAAGCGCGCCAGGGCTTTTCGCCGCTCTCCTTATCGGTTGCGGGTACCCCGGAGAGCCTTTGCCGCCTGCTCTGAAGCGGCCCGTTCGCATTGTCGATCTGAACGCGGTTGAGCGCGCGTCGAAAATAATCATTCACTTTACCGTTCCAGCGATTACGACTGAAGGGGCCCCTGTAAAAGGTCCTGAACCTCTGGATGTGCGAATCGGTCCGGCGCCCGCCGGACGGTTCGATGTGAACCTCTGGGCGCGAGATGCGCGGCGAATTCCGGAGAGCGAAATCAAGCGCAATCCGCCGATAGCGAGTATCGAGATCGATGCCGCGCCGTTTTACAACAAAACGATTGTGCTGGCTGCGAGAGCGCTGAGTCCGAAGGGAAGCGACGCCGGCTGGTCGAACACGGTCGTATTTCCCGTGGTACCCGCTCTACCGAAGCCGGCGGGCGTCGAGTGGAAAAACGCGCGCGATGCCGTACAGCTCACGTGGCATGCCGCCGCCCCGCAGTTTCGCATTCTTCGCAGGCAATCCGGACAGGCCGACTATGGCATCGTCGGGACCGCCGACAAACCCGAGTATCTCGATACGGGGATTGCTTACGGGAATACTTACGATTATCTGATTCAGGCGATCCAGAAGGTAAACGATGAGCAATACGCGGAAAGCGATCCAACGGAATTGCCGGGCGTAAAACCAGAAGACAAATTTCCTCCCGCCGCACCCGGCGGCCTGACCGCGGTGCCTGGGACGAAAAGCATTGAACTCGTCTGGAACCGCAACACCGATCGCGATTTCGCGAGTTATCGCATCTATCGCGATGGAAAGCTGCTGGCGAGCAACATCGCCACTCTGGCGTACAGCGATCGCGACGTAAAACCCGGGACCACCTATACGTACCAGCTAACCGCGGTTGACACCACCGGCAATGAAAGCGAGAAGAGCGCGCCGGTTTCGGCTTCCCTGCCCTGAGAATCGTTAAACGAGAATCGGCTGAACGACTTCGCCGGCTACATCGGTCAAACGGAAATGCCGCCCCTGGTACTTGTAAGTGAGGCGCTTGTGATCGATCCCCAGGCGATTGAGAATCGTCGCCTGCACGTCGTGAACGTGGACCGGATCGCGAACCACGTTGTAGGAAAACTCGTCGGTTTCGCCGTAAACGATTCCCGGCTTGACGCCGCCGCCGGCCATCCAGACGGTGAAGCACCGAGGATGGTGATCGCGCCCGTAATTCGCTTCCATCAGCTTGCCCTGGCAATACACGGTTCGCCCGAATTCCCCGCCCCAAAGCACAAGGGTGTCGTCGAGCAGACCGCGCTGCTTCAGATCCATCACGAGCGCGGCTGACGGCTGGTCCACGCTCTCGCACTGCAGCCGGAGGTCCCGCGGCAGATCGTTGTGCTGATCCCAGCCGCGCTTGTAGAGCTGGATGAAGCGCACCCCGCGCTCGGCCATTCGGCGAGCCAGAAGACAGTTCGCAGCGTACGTGCCTGGTTTGCGCGAATCCGGCCCGTACATATCGAATGTGCTTTGCGGCTCTTTCGAGAGGTCCATCAGATCGGGAACGGATGTCTGCATCCGAAAACCCATCTCGTATTGCGAAATTCGCGCTTCGATCTCCGGATCGCCAAACGCCTCGGCATTCATCCTGTTCAGCTTCGCGACCCCATCCAGCATGCGCCGTCGCGTGGCCTTATCGATTCCGGGCGGGTCCGAGAGGAATAGCACCGGATCACCCGAAGCGCGGAAGTTCACTCCCTGATACTTCGACGGAAGAAAACCATTGCCCCAGAGCCTCGAGAACAGCGGTTGATCCGTATTGATGGCGCTCGATTGCGAAATCAGCACAATGAACGCGGGTAGATTCTGGTTTTCGCTGCCGAGACCGTACGTCACCCAGGACCCGAAACTGGGACGCCCTGGCTGCTGACTGCCGGTCTGAATGAAAGTAATGGCCGGATCGTGATTGATCGCTTCGGTGTTCGTGGTTTTGATGATCGCGATATCATCGACGATCTTTCCGTGATGTGGGAGCAATTCGCTGAGCCACGCTCCGGATT
>Ga0157369_10009687_pt1 | contig 11017 bp, 10 predicted proteins | sample C25metaG_FD_113461 | JGI IMG/M metagenome (GOLD analysis project Ga0157369, IMG submission 113461) | Corn rhizosphere microbial communities from Kellogg Biological Station, Michigan, USA - C2-5 metaG | ecosystem: Host-associated > Plants > Roots > Rhizosphere > Soil | place: USA: Michigan... | reverse complement strand
GCCTCGACGGATTTCATCTACGCCAACATCGCCGAAGAACTCGGCTTCCTCGGCGCTATGGCTATCCTCATCCTCTTCGCCGTACTCGGATATCGAGGTCTCCGCACCGCCTTCCGCTCCACCGACCCCTTCGCCCGCCTCACCGCCTTCGGAATCACGACAGCCATCCTCCTTCAAGCCTTCTTCAACATCAGCGTCGTCCTCTCCCTCCTCCCCACTAAGGGAATCCCATTGCCCTTCATTTCCTCCGGCGGCACCAGCCTCTTCTTCACCCTGTCAGGAATCGGCATCCTCCTCAACATCTCCAAAAAAGTCGACTGAGATAGCGGTAGGCTCGGCTAAGTCCGGCTCTGAGTCGCTTCATGCCACAAAGGTACAATTGACACTAAATTTGTGCAGATGTATTCTGGCGCGTCCGATAAAGATTGTTATTTCAGGATGCCATGAACGAGCAGACGGAATTGTTGCGCGAAATTGTAGACCTCCTACGCCTGATTGCGGAGCCCCACTTAGCTAGAAGAGACGCTAAGCCACGCCGCCGGATCAAGCCGCTCGATCAGTAGCTCATTGATCTCTTCGTTAACCGCAAAACTCCGCACCACCTCGCCTAGACAATCGGCCTTCGCCAGGACCTTCGTTCGAGCCATCCCCCACCTCGCAATCAACCTACGCAGGCTGCCACAACTGAATCGGATTCCCCTCAGGGTCATGCAAACTGGCAAAGCGCCCATAGGAATACGATTGCGAGTCAACCTTCACCTCAATCCCCGCGCGCTGCAGTTGAGCCGCCATCCTGCCAAGATCATGAACTCGGAAGTTGATCATCCACATCTTCTGCGGATCGCCGAAATAGCCGGTCTTTTCGGGGAAGGGAGTGAAGGAAGTTGGCCCAGCCTCCTGCTGCCAGACAGTATCGTTTTCCTTCGCCGGCGTCAGCGCGATCCCCAGGTGTTGCTGATACCAGCGCGCCAGCGCGGCCGGATCATGAGCGCGGAAGAAGAACCCACCGATTCCGGCTACCTTTTCCACCTGCGTTCCTGGCGAGTCCTGTTCAGTCGCTTTCTTCGCAGGTGCAGCGGGATTCTCCACCTGCGCGGAGTCTTGATGAGTTATTGCGAATCCATCCTGCGGCAGAATGAAACTCGATCCGACAGCACAGGAGAGGGCTTGAAGTAGCTGGCGCCGTTGATAGGCCATTCCATCCTCCTCCAGAAACTTTATGTAAGTTCATCCACAATACTCGATACGACCGGGGCGCCTCGCTCGAAATCGTCCGATGCAGCAAGCGGCATCCTCCATCCTTGAATCTGCTGAATCGCCGTCCTTCGGAGCACCTCTCACGCGCGATGAGAATAGTTCTCGGTAAACATCGTTCACACAACTCCGCCCGTATACTCGCCCCATCAATCCACGAAAATTCAATCACGCGAAGAGTTCAAAACTTTGCAGATCATTTCGCGGACTTCGTCATACTGGAGACATGCTCCGACTGCCAACTGCGACCGGAAATTGGCCGGATGGCTGCTAAGTCCTTTGTTTCGGTATATTTTTAGCCTAAGTGTATTGTTTGGGTCTATTTGCGGCGTCGACTGGCTGTAACTCATTGAATATGTGGGGAGGGGGGAGGGGGGTATATCCCCTGGAAGCGGAGCGCTGACTTCACAACATGGAGGAGACAATCGTCTGTAGCTGACGGGATGAGGCCTTGGAGCTGAACACCGGCCCGTACATCCTATGCCCGCAGATTCTCAATCTAAGTACAGGCAGCTCACTCCTCAGACTTCTTCGCTAATTCCGGCTTGTTCAAAAACAGAGGAGAATCCATGGGCCGCAGAAGTCTTGTCAGCCTTGCTCTCTTGCTGTGTGCAGAGGCCGCGCTAGCCCAGGTCGCAACCACCAGCAGTACGTCCACCTCCACCATCAACACCAGCCTTCCCGTCGCGTACGTCTACGTCTCCAGCACGCATTACATTCACGCTTACAAGGCGTGGGTCAATGGCACGTACACCAGCATCACCGGATCGCCGTTCCCTTTCGCCGGCACGCGGAAGATGTCCGTGACCAAAAGCTTCCTCTTCGGAGCAGATGGCACAAATCTTGTCAGCTACTCCATCCACTCAAACGGATCGATTAGCAAACTGAGCTCCATCAAACCGGCGATCTACGAGGGCAGTAACTGCGATCAAACCGGATTTGGCACGCAGGTCGACTACAGCCAGGCGACCTTGTACTACCAGGCGTGCGCATCTGGATTCAACGCAAACCAGTACCTCTCGTTCCACATTCAGTCCAATGGCTCTTTGCAGTTCCTGGGAGGCTCAGGTGGTTCTATCGGCGCCGCAACACAGGGTACCCCAGTAGTTCTGACCAAGATGGGAGGGAATCCCTTCGCATTCGACTCCTACTGCGACGACGAAACTGACCAGGGTGTGATTCAGATCTTCAAGCGCCAAAGCAATGGCAACCTGATCTACTACGGCGAGAGCAACAGCATGCCTGCAGCCGCTCCGGGCTCAGCCTTTTGCATGGGGCCCGTGGCCGCGGACTCATTGAACCACCTTGCAGCAGCCGTCTTTCGCATCGACAGCCAGCCCCACGATGCCGGCTTTATCTATGGTCCCTCCTTCCTCGCCAGCTACACCTCCGACGCGAACGGCAACCTCACCACGACCAGCGACGTGAACAATATGCCGTACCTCCCAGTGGCTGGGAACAACGGTGCTGATACCATCAGCATCTCGCCAGACGCCAAATACGTTGCCGTGGGTGGCAGCAACGGATTTCAGGTTCTTCACTTCAACGGCGGCAATCCGCCCACGAACTTCAGCCCCGCACCCCCCGCACTCCTTCCCGGTCATTACATCCAGAAATTCGGCTGGGACAAGGTGCACCACCTCTATGTTCTCTCCGCGGTCTACGGTGTTGGCACTTACACGACCTACCTCAGCGTTTTCAACGTTACGAGCAGCGGCGTGCAAAAGGTCTCTGGCTCGCCTCATTACATCGCGAACCTCACCAATCTAATCGTTCTCGACCTGCAATAGTCAGAGCGTAAGTGTCGATACCTTCCAGGGTGCCCCGGTCTCGCTTCGAAGACCGGGGACATTCTGAAGCTCTCCGCCGGAACACCACAGAATACCTTTAAGGGCACTCCCCCACACCTCCGCCCAATATGTTACAAATAACTGTCCCAGGAATACGGGCAACAACGGCTCTAAAAAATCGCTTTACTCGGCCGAGATTCAACCCGGCTCAAAGCTCGATTTTCAATCCGCACACCGCCCCGTCCCGGAGAGCCAGGAGATTCACATGCCCGATACCATCTTCAGTTCCATCAAGACCGTCACCTACGAAGGTCCATCATCTGAAAACCCGCTGGCCTACCGCTGGTACGACCCCAAACGCGTCGTCCTCGGCAAGCCGCTAAAAGATCAACTCCGTTTCGCCGTGGCCTATTGGCACTCGCTAAATATGCAGGGCAGCGACCCTTTTGGCGGTCCCACGATCCCGCGACCCTGGTTCTCCGCCGGCGATCCCATCGCGCAAGCCAAAGTCAAAGCTGACGCCGCGTTCGAGCTCTTCCGCGTCCTCGACTTTCCCTTCTTCTGCTGGCACGACGCCGACATCGCGCCTCCCGCAGACACACTCGCCGGGACCCTCAAAAACTTCCACACCATGGTTGACTACCTGGAAGAGAAGATGCGCACCTACTCAACGCGCCTCCTCTGGGGAACCGCCAATCTCTTCTCGCATCCGCGCTTCATGGCTGGAGCCTCCACCAACCCCGATCCCGAAGTCTTCGCCTGGTGCGCCGCTACCGTTAAAAACTGCATGGACGCGACCAAGCGCCTCGGTGGATCCAACTACGTTCTATGGGGCGGTCGCGAAGGATACGAAACCCTTCTCAACACCGACATGAAGCAGGAATTCGAGCAGATGGGCCGCTTCCTCACCATGGTCGTTGAGTACAAGCACAAGATCGGATTCAAGGGCCAGATCCTCGTCGAGCCCAAACCAAAAGAACCCACTGCGCACCAGTACGACTTCGATGTAGCCACTGTGTACTCGTTCCTCAAGCGCTTCAACCTTGAGAACGAAGTGAAGCTCAACATCGAAGCCAACCACGCGCTGCTCGCCGGCCACACCTTCGAGCACGAAATCGCTACCGCGGCCTCGCTCGGTGTCCTCGGCTCGCTCGACATCAATCGCGGAGATCCACTCCTCGGCTGGGATACCGACCAGTTCCCCAACGACCTCTGGTCCATGGCCATCAGCATGGTTCACGTCATCAAGGCTGGCGGACTCAACCCGGGCGGCTGCAACTTCGACGCCAAGGTTCGCCGCCAGAGCTTCACGCCTGAGGACCTCATCCACGCCCACGTTGGCGGAGCCGATCTCTGCGCTCGCGCCTTCCTTACAGCCGCGAAGATCATCGAAGACGGCCGCCTCGACAAGATCGTTTCCGATCGCTATGCCGGCTGGAAGTCCGCCGACGCCAGTGCGATTCTGGGCGGCAAGAAGTCGCTCGATGAACTCGAGAAGTGGGCTCTGGAAAAGAACATCAATCCGCTACCTCGCTCCGGCCGCCAGGAAGAAATCGAAAACCTTCTCGTCCGCCAGATCTACTCCGACAAACTGTAACCCAGCGCCTGAACAGTTCCCAACGGCCACTCTGCAATGGAGTGGCCGTTGTCTTGGGTCCGGCGTCCCGCTTCATAGCACAAGACTGACAGGATGGGAAAGGCTGCAAAGCATGCATCTTGCTCCCCGGCACGTGTATGCTGTTGCCTGTATCCAACCACCCAAAATGCTTTCACCTAAAGACCCTGATACCAAGTTGCCCTCAATCGACCGCCGTCAATTCATCAAGGCAGGTTCTCTTGCCGCCGGCGCTCTCGCGTTTGGCGTACCCGCGCTTTTGCGTGCCCAGAATCTGAATAGCAAATTGAACATCGCCTGTGTCGGAATCGGCGGCAAAGGCCGGAGCGACACGGACGCCTGTGCCGGCGAGAACATCGTCGCACTGTGCGACGTGGACACTGGTTCAGAGGCTTACCAGACGCAGACCAAAAAATATCCCGACGCGAAGTTCTACAAGGATTTCCGCGAGATGCTCGATCAGATGGGCACTCAGATTGATGCAGTGACAGTATCGACTCCGGATCACATGCACGCCATCGTGGCTTCAGCGGCCATGAAGAGGAACAAGGCTGTTTTTTGCCAGAAACCGCTGACGCAGACGATCTATGAGGCACGCTATTTGCGGAAGATGGCAAAGCATAAAAAGCTCGTCACGCAGATGGGGAATCAGGGCAGCGCCGCAGATGGATTACGCCGCGCCGTCGAAACCATTCAGGACGGACTGATCGGACAAGTGCATCAGGTTCACGTCTGGACAAACCGCCCAGTCTGGCCGCAGGCAATGGACCGCCCGCTCGGAGAAGATCCCGTTCCTGCCACCTTGGATTGGGATATTTGGATTGGACCAGCTCCGATGCGGCCCTATCTTGGCAGCCATGATCCAAATGCTCACGACGGAGTTTACGAGCCGTTCAACTGGCGCGGCTGGCAGGATTTCGGCTGCGGTGCGTTGGGCGACATGGCATGCCATACAGTCAACATGCCGTTTCGCGCTTTGAATCTCGGTGATCCGACGGAAGTTGAAGGGATGCCTTTCGGCCGGATGAACAAGGAATCCTTTCCCGTGGGCTCTAAAATCCGCTTCGATTTTCCGAAGCGCGACGCCCACATCCCCCTCGAACATCCGCACTTCCTGCATCGTTCTCGAAAAATCGAGCACGATCCGGTGACACTGTGGTGGTATGACGGCGGCCAGCCTGACCCCCCAGCCCGCGGCGGCCATGACCTGAGCAACAAACCGCCCGTGGAACTGACTGCCGACATTGTCGCACTGCTTGGCGATGTTCCTGAAAGCGGTTGTCTGCTGATTGGCGACGGAGGCACCCTCTTTTCCCCGGACGATTACGGAACAAGCTTCTTCGTCAAGCTAAAAGGCGAACAGAAATTCGTCCATTACCTCAAGCATCCGGCGATGGCCCAATACCCTGAGCGCATACCCCGCAATCACTACGGTAAAAAAGGTGCAGGCGGTGTGTTTGCCCATGCACAGGAATGGCTCGTCGCCATCAAGGAGAACAAGCCTGAAATCTGCTACTCGCGTTTTGAAGTCGCAGCCCGCCTAACGGAAATCATGCTGCTCGGCTGCGTCTCCTTGCGTGCGGGCCAGAAGATCGAGTGGGATGGTCGGAAGATGGAAGCGAAAAACCTTCCTGAGGCCGCACAGCTCATACGACGGCAAAACCGACGCGGCTGGTCTCTTTCCTGATGCAATCGCTTGTCCGGATTTAGCAGTCGCGACCTGCGTTCCCTGCAGTTAGGGCGTGTCTGCCGCGTAATGTGCCATGCCCAGCCCCGCCTTACCCAAAGAATCTAGAGGAGCGGCGTGTACGCTCCGGTGAGCGAGCATCGAAATGAATGCGAGTAGAACAAGTCCAGCCTTCGGCATGGACGGAAGTTTACTTTCATCAGCGAAGACAGGCGCGCCTGACCTTGAGATCCGCAAATACCTTCACCATTCATCCACTCCGGCAATCACACCGTTGCAGTCTCGCCTCCTCCGTCCTCATCGCCCTGGCTCTGACCTTTTTCCTCGCCGGTTGCGGCGCCCCTTCAACCCCCAAAGACCTTGTCCTCCACTGGAACAACACCACAGTCATCAACCGAACCACCCCAACGCTCCAGCTCGTCGTCAACCCGCATCTGGTCCCAGGCGATCCTCTTGGTGCCGCCGCATTCAACGCCGTCCGCACCCTCGCGCCCGATTACATGCGCTACCAGGCCTGGCTCCCCTACCCCAAACTCGCCATCGCCGAACTCGACCCGCCCACTCGCCAATCAACATCGTGGGACTTCACCCTCATCGACCCCATGGTGAACCAATTCCTCACCGTTACAGCAACACATCCAGCAGTGATTGATTTCTCCACCATCCCGCAGTGGATGTTCGTCACCGACTCGCCCGTGTCTTACCCCAAAGATCCCACACAGGTAACGTGGAACTACGAACAAGGCACTCAGCTCCGCGATCCGACCAATACAGAATTGGCCGACTATTACCGGCGCCTCGCAAGCTGGTACGTCAACGGCGGCTTCACCGATGAGAACGGTGTATCGCATGAGTCCGGCCACCACTACCACTTGCCACTGTGGGAAGTTCTCAATGAGCCCGACCTAGAACACAGCACAAGCGCGGAGGACTACACCCGCCGCTATGACGCCATCGTTGATGCCGTTCGCAGTGTAAGCCCCGACACCAGGTTCATTGGCCTCTCTCTCGGTCTTCCTGCCTCGCATCTCGACTTCGTCCGCTACTTCCTCGATCCCTCAAATCACCTTCCCGACATTCCCATCGACTACATTTCGTATCACTTCTACGCAGTTCCCGGCCTTCAGGAAACTTCTGACACTTGGCAATACACCCTCTTCGAGCAGGCCGACACCTTCCTCGACACAGTCCGCAGCATCGAAGCCATCCGAAAGCAGCTTGCCCCCAACACCCGCACCGACATTGACGAGCTCGGCGCCATCCTGCCCACCGACGCTCCACCGGGCATCGGCCCTGCGCCTCCAGCCCTATGGTGGAATGTCTCCGCCGCTGTCTCGGCGTATTTTTACATTCGCCTGGCCCGTATGCAAATCGACATCGTCGGAGAAGCGCAACTCATCGGTTTTCCCTCTCAATACCCCACCCTCAGCATGATGGACTGGACAACCAACCAGCCCAACGCTCGGTTCTGGGCGCTCAAGCTGCTCAAAGACTCCTTCCTTCCGGGCGACGAAATGGTTGAGACATATCTGGCCCCACTGATCACCTCCGATGTTGAAGCTCAGGCCTTCCTCACGCCCTCAGGACGAAAGCTTTTGCTCATCAACAAACGCAATCGCCGCATTGACATCTCATTACCCAACGCAGCCAGCGCCACAGCCCTCACCGTAGACGCACAGTCCGGAGAGGCCCCCGCCCGCGCCATCACTCCCACCGACGGAACAATTACCCTTCAACCCTTCGCCGTCACCGTAGTCACCTGGAAACCCGCCACATAGCCGTTGCTTCAGAGTCTCGTATGCTTTTTCGATCCCTCATTGCCGCTCGCTAGTTCCTAATACCTGCTCACCCTATTGACATCCCGCCGTTTCGGCCTTACATTAAACCAATCGGTTATTTAACCGTATGGTATATGAATATGCAGGATCATCTCAGCAACACCTTCGCTGCACTGGCCGATCCTACCCGCAGAGCCATCCTCGCACGACTGGCACGGGGCGAAACCTCCGTCTCCGAACTCGCCGAACCGTTCGAGATGTCCATGCCCGCGGTTTCCAAGCACCTCAAGGTGCTCGAACGTGCAGGCCTCATTGCCCGCGGCCGCGAAGCGCAATGGCGCCCCTGCCGCCTCACCGCACGTCCTCTCAAAGAAGCCGCGGGATGGATCGAGGAATACCGCCGTTTCTGGATGCCTTACATGGACGCTCTCGAGCGACATCTCGACCGCATGAAGCTCGCCGACTCCGGAAAGAAGAAAGCCAGCACCAACGCTCGCGGCCCGAAAGGCAAAACTCGCACCTCCAAATCCCGCAAAGGAGCAAACCGATGAAAATCAAGCTCACCAGCGTATTCGTCGACGACCAGGAAAAGGCTCTTCGCTTCTACACCGAAGTCCTCGGCTTCGTGAAGAACACCGATTTCAGCAACGGCCCTTATCGCTGGCTCACCGTCGCTTCAGCTGAAGATCCCGAGGGCACGGAGCTTCAGCTCGCGCTCAACAACAATCCAGCCGCGAAGGCCTATCAGCAGGCCATCTTTCAGCAGAGCCAGCCGGCGGCGAACTTCTTCACTGACGATGTTCAGGCAGAATATGAGCGCATCAAGGCGCGCGGTGCCGAGTTCACCATGCCGCCAAGGGACGTGACGGCTTCGGTCATCGCCATGGTCAACGACACCTGTGGCAATCTGATTCAGATCACGCAGCTCAAGAAGTGGTAGATCGGCAAATCAGGAGCAGATTATGGCCGTGCAATACATTCCCGGACCCGCCAGTGGCGCGAAGGTGCACAAGAATGGAGAGGACTGGACACTCATTCTCGTCCGCGAATTAAATCATCCACGCGAGAGAGTCTGGGAAGCGCTCACCGATCCGCAGCATCTTCGCGAATGGGCTCCGTTTGAGGTTGACGGTGATCTGGGCCGAGTTGGATCAACCGTGAATCTGTCGGTCGTAAATACTCCGAGGCCGATCGTCTCCGAAACGACGGTGACGCGTGCTGACCGGCCCAGCGTGCTCGAATACAACTGGGGTGACAAGAATCTTCGCTGGGAACTGGAGTCGCTTGGTGACGGTACTCGCCTAACTCTCTGGCATAATATCGATCGTGGTTTCATCGCCTGGGGCGCTGCAGGCTGGCACATCTGCTTCGACGTGCTCGATCACTTTCTCTCAGGCGCTCCGATTGGCCGCATCGCCGGACCTGATGCCATGAAGTTTGGCTGGCAGCGGCTTGTGGACGAGTACGCAAAGCAATTCGGTGTTACAGCGCCCAAGTTTCCAAATACATGAGAGCTTAGTTCCAATCGTCCCCGTCAGGAGGTTTAGTCATGGAATCGACTCTGCAGAATCCGGCAATTGTCGCCGGCAACACCAGCAGCAAAACTCGGAGAATCATCTACTGGATCATGACCGTGCTCGTCGCGTTTCCGATTGGCAGCGGAGGAATCGCTCAGGTTATGCAATACTTCGCCAGTCCTCATGGCGTTTTACCTGTTCTCGGTTATCCGATGTACTTTTTTGCCATTCTCGGCTTCTGGAAATTTTTCGGTGCGCTCACGATCCTTGTGCCGGGGTTTCCGCGGCTCAAGGAGTGGGCTTATGCAGGAATCTTTTTCGACCTGACCGGCGCGGCCGCTTCCTGCGCCATGAGCGGCGGTTACGGCGCATACGGATTTCACGTCATCGCGCCGCTCATCATAACGGGCTTCATGGTCGCGTCCTGGGTGTTGCGTCCGCCGAGTCGTACGCTCGGAATTCTCCAGCCTGCGAGAAGCGCCGCGTAGTCTTGGGCAGCAGAGTCCTCCCGTAACACCAACCACCGTCGTCACGCGATCTTTCGAAACGTGAGGTTGTAACGATAAGGCCCGGTGATCGGGTGATGTCCCGGCTTGAGGGGCAGCACTCCGTGGAATCGCATCCGCGAGGGTCCTCCCCAGACGATGACGTCGCCGTGCTCGAGCAGGATGCGCCGGGTCGGATCGGTCCGCTGAAACCCGCCGAGCAGGAAGATGCATTCGAGCCCGAGCGACACGGAGACGATGGGCGCAAAGAGATCAAATTCGGAGCGGTCCTGGTGGATGCCGAGCTTCGTCCCAGCCTGATACCGGTTGATGTGGCAAGCGTCCGGACGGAACTGCGGGAAAGCAGCCCTGACGGCGCAGCGAATCGCGAAATCCGCCAGCACCCGCGGAATGGGAGGCCATATCCTTTTGTCCGCAGGTGCTTGTGGCGCTGGGGGAGAAACCGCTTGTGGGTTGGGAAACTCCTCGCCGCGCGTGTAGATCTGTTGCCGGGCGTTCCATCTACGCCGAAAGGCCTCCGGAGTGCCGCAGTCCGAGACCATGACCTGCATGGGCAGGCCGCTCGGGGTTGTTGCGTGGCGCAGGGGCGCCGCCGCCAGAATTCGCTCTACCGCCGCAAAAAACTCGACATCCTGCTCCAGTGCCAGTCCTCGCATGAGGACCGCGCCAGGGTAGATCTCCTCATGCGTCGGCTCCGCCGCAAGCTGGGAAAAGAGATTCATCGCACCCATGGGTTCATACTACGTCAAAAGCGAATAAAAGGCGAACACCGTTTTCCTCTATTCCAGGCAAGGATCGGGGACGATTCCTAGGGAACCCCAGTACCCCCTCCCCCGGGGGTGGATAGTGTTTTCAATGGTTTACGGACGG
>Ga0157369_10009685_pt1 | contig 11018 bp, 11 predicted proteins | sample C25metaG_FD_113461 | JGI IMG/M metagenome (GOLD analysis project Ga0157369, IMG submission 113461) | Corn rhizosphere microbial communities from Kellogg Biological Station, Michigan, USA - C2-5 metaG | ecosystem: Host-associated > Plants > Roots > Rhizosphere > Soil | place: USA: Michigan... | reverse complement strand
CCTGAGCCGCCCGCGTATCCGATCGCCTACGATGCGGGAAAAGCCCTTCACGCCGCCGCGAAAGCCAAAGGGGAGTTCGGCTACGGCGCGCAGTGGGCCGGTCAGGCGGCCGCTCTGGCGAGGTCGTTGCCCGCTGCCGAACTGGTGGCCCAGTTGGAGCGCGAACTGAAGGAGAGCGTTCAGCGCTTGCGGCAGTTCGCGGAGTAATGGATCCGCGAACTGCGGGCCGACGGACTATACGGATTGAGCGATCGAGGTGCTGTCGCTCAACCCGGCTTCTGGCTCAGCTGCTTGCGATACGCTAGAACCGGCAATCCGCCCCAACCCCAGTTCTCGGTGTTCACTTCCTCGATGACCACGAAGGTCGATTCGAGCGGTTTGTGCAACACGTCCAGCAGCAACTGACTGACGCCCGCGATGAGTTGGGCTTTTTCGTCGGCCGTGACGGCATCGTTGCCGGGTTTGGAACCCTCGCGGGTCACCTGAATCGTGACGATAGGCATGTCGTTCTCCGTTGTCCTCGGTTGACGTGAAGGGCGCCGGCCAGCGGCGCCCTGGGCGCGATCAGTGGCCTGCGCTCTGGCCGCCGTCGACGTGCAGGATTTCACCTGTCACGAACGGCGCCGAATCCAGATACAGGACCGCACCCACGATATCGCTCATTTCGCCCATATGCCCGACCGGATGCAGTGCGCCGAGCGCCGCATGGGTCTCTTGCGGGTGCATCGGCGACTTGATGATGCCCGGCGAAACGGCGTTTGCGCGAATGCCCTTCTTCGCATATTCGATGGCGAGCGACTTCGTGGCCGAGTTCAGGCCGCCCTTGGTCAGCGAGGCCAGCACCGAGGGCACGCCGTCGATTGCGTGGTCGGTCAGGCTCGTCGTGACGCTCACCACGTGACCGCTACCCTGCTTTTCCATCTGGGCAATAGCGAGTTGCGTGATGTAGAAAAAGCCCGAGAGGTTCACGGCGGTGACGGTTGCGTAGTCTTCGGCCGTGTATTGGGTGAAGGGCTTGGCAACGAAAATGCCGGCGTTGTTGACCAGTGTGTCGATGCGGCCAAAACGGGCGACGGCTTCGGAGACCACGCGCTGCGCGGTGGCCGGGTCGGCGATGTCGCCTGCCACGGTCAGGAGGTTGGGATCTTCCGACTGCTTGACCGAACGTGCGGTTGCAACGACGCGATAGTCGAGCTTGCGAAATGCGTTGACGATTTCGGCGCCAATGCCTTGCGATGCGCCCGTAACGACAACGACTTTTTGTGAGGTGCTCATGGCTAAATCTCCAGATAAGTGATTTGATCAGATGCTGATCGGGCCAGCGGCTCCGATGGGTATGAAATCTAGGCGCATTAGCGCCGATTTCGAACACCCGCCATGGACAAACAGTCTTGCGTGCAAGGTACAAATGGATTGGGCGGTGAGCGGCCGCGCCGGGCGTGCGTTGCGGCCGGCGTCGCGCCGGCGTTGCCGCTTGCGGTGCTGAGGCGATTTATTTCTGGCTGTCCGCCGAGTTCATGCGAAAGACCGAGATGCCTTCCATCGGGTCCAGCGTTTCCCGCCAGGGTGCGCGCTTCAGCAGGCGGGCCGTGTCCTCGTAGCCCGCGAGCCAGCGCCGCTTGATTCCCGCCGACGAAAAATCGATGTCCCGGTTCAGGTCATCGTTATCGAATGCCGGTGCGTCGAGTTCCAGCACTTGCATTGTCGTGCCGCAGCCCCAATCGAGCAGTTCCCGCACTTCCGGCGCGTTGCGTTGCTCTTCGGGCAGGTGCTGGCCGAGTTCACGAATCACATGACGAAGCCGGTGAATCTGCTTCTGTCGATCGAGATGGCTTTCCGCGCGACTCGAATACTGAATGTCGCGTTGCCGGCTCATTACCTGCAAGATCGATTCGGGTTCCGGACCGCTGGAGGGCCACAGCTGCACCGAAAAAATCACCGAGTCGCGGCGCGGCCGGTCGTCGAGCACGGCTTCGAGCGGCGTATTCGAATAGATGCCGCCATCCCAGTACGATTCGCCCTCCAGCCGCACCGCCGGAAAGCCAGGTGGAAAAGCGGCGGAGGCCATGACGTGTTCGACGTCGAGCAGATCGTCGCGATTGGTGAAGTACCGCATGCGGCCACTGCGGACATTGACGGTGCCCACGGTCAACCGCGTTGTCTTCTGATTCAGGTAGTCGAAATCGATCAGCGACGACAAGGTGTCGCGCAGCGGTTCGGTTGAATAGAACGCGGCCTGATCGGAGCGAACACGCGCCTGAATTCCCGCCCAGCTCTGCCACTGTGGCGTGAAAAACGACGGCACGCCTTGAGTAACCGTGGCGACGTCGCGCAACCAGGTGGCAAGTCCGGGCAACCAGTTTGTCACGTCGACGCCATGACAGGCCACGCCGTTCCAGAACTGCGTCAAGCGCGCCATGCGGTTTTCCGGAAGATTGCCGGCAATGATCGCGCCATTGATCGCGCCGATCGACGTGCCGATTACCCAATGAGGTTCGACCTTGCCGTCATGAAGTGCCTGATATACCCCGGCCTGGTAAGCGCCAAGGGCACCGCCCCCCTGAAAGACCAGGACGATCTGGCCGGGAATGTCCGGTACGCCGTCCGGGCCGTTTTCTGCGTTGCTCTGGCGTTCGACGTGCGTCTTGTTACCCATGACAAGTCTCCGGGACACGTGCTGCGGTGCCGCTGATTTTGCCACGGTATGGCCGGCGTGACGGTGGAGATAATCCGTGTCCGACCAACGACGAACTGGGTCAACCTCTCCTTAATCCTGGAGAGCGCGCGCAGCGCCGATAGGCGCGCTTCTTTTTCGCAATGGTTCAGAACGTCGCGTCAGGTACGGACAACCTGGCGATTTGGACATCCACCGCTGGGGCGATGCCCTACGCCTTCGGCAGAGTCGATTTCCTTCCGCGATTGCGCGGTTTCGGCTCGACTCCCACGCGTGGATCGCGTGCGAGCACGAGCGCCGTCAGTTTTTCGGCGACGATCTCAAACGCCGGATCTTCCTGCGGGACGTAGAGCCACTTGCCGAGCACCGGATGCGGCCGCAAAGCGGGCATTTCATTGATGAGCGCGGCGTGGCGCTCCTGCGACGTGCACACCAGCAGGCCATTCCAGGGCGCGTCGCGATCGGCGGCCACGAGGCACAAGAGGCCGTCGATATAGGCCGCGTCGCTGCCGAACATACGCTTGCTGAAGAAGGTCGAATCGCGCTCGAACGCGTCGAAGATCCAGACGAGCGAGTTGCGGACAGACGAAGGCATCGGCGTAAAGTCCTGGGCGGCATGAACGAAGCGGAGCGAAAAGCATAGCACCGCGATGTTCAGACGCGCTGCGTCAATGCGTGCAGATCACCGCCGTCAGCAGTAACGGAATGACCATGTGTACAACGGCGGTGCTTCCGGCCGCGCGCAAGCGCTTTTCGACCGACTCGCTCGGTGCGGATAACACGGCGCCGTACAGCGGGCCGGCGAGTGCCTGGCCGCGGCCTTTCTTGAACATCTCGTCGTCCGGTTCGTAGCCGAGCACGGCATAGACGCGAAACCCGAACGCGGTCATGTCGCTGCCATGCACCGGTCGAAACGCGTTGACCGAATTCGTGTCGATCCGCATTGGATTCGGCTCGATGTACTTGTCTTCGATGAGCTGCCCGATGAAATCGTGGGGACGCGCCTGGCAGTCGAATTGCGCGTCGAGCGCGTACGCGTGCGAGGCCGGCGTATAAAAGCCGACGCTCGAGGCGAGTAGTGCTGCAACTGCGGTGAGAGGACGAGGTGCCATGGCTAACATGCCTGAACTGCGAGCGTCGACAGGCCGGACGCTCGCTAGTCATCAGTCTCTCACGTCCTTGCCTTTAGCGTACGTGCGTCAGCGAACCATGGTGGCGTCGGGGGCCGGTTCGCACCGGCGCTCGGTCTGCGTACCGCTCGACGCGTCAGTCACCGCGTTGTCATGCTTCTATGTGCGGTCCTGGAACAGCGCATTGAGTTGCGAGCCGGGCGCCGCGCCGGCGAAGCCGTCGAAGCGTCCCTGAACCAGCGACTGCGCGGCCTGCATGAAACCGCCCCATGCCGCACGCGCCAGCGCCCCGCCGACACTGATGCGCCGCACGCCGAGCGCGGCCACGTCCTGCACCGTGAGCGCCGACGTCGAACCGATCAGCAGATTGACGGGCTTCGGCGCCACCGCCGCCACCACGGCTTCGATCTGTTCGCGCGTCTGGATGCCCGGCGCGTACAGGCAGTCCGCGCCGGCCGCGGCATACGCCTTGAGGCGCGCAATCGTATCGTCCAGATCGGGCGAGCCGGCGAGGAAGTTCTCGGCCCGGCCGACCAACAGTGTCTCGCCGCCGGTTTCGTCGATGGCGCGGCGTGCCGCTCTGATCCGTTCCACGGCGGCTTCGATTGAAAACAGCGGCGCGGCGGCATTGCCGGTGGAGTCTTCAATCGACAGTCCGGCAACGCCGGTCTCGACGGCAAGCCTGACGCTTTGTGCGACCTCCGCCGGATCGCGGCCGAAGCCGTTCTCGAAGTCGGCGTTGACCGGCAGATCCGTTGCTTCGACGATCTCGCGCAAGTGCGCGAGGATGGCATCGCGAGGCAGTGTGTTGTCGGCGTGTCCGGTCGACCATGCAAAGCCGGAACTGGTCGTGGCGAGCGCCTGGAAGCCGAGGGATTGCAGATAGCGCGCGCTGCCGGCATCCCACGGATTGGGCAGGACGAAACAGCCGGAGGTGTGCAATGCCTTGAAAGCGGCGCGCTTCTCGACGACGGTGCGGGACATGCGTATCTCCTGAAAACGGACGAGCGTGAGGCGCTCGTGTTGTGATGTGACAGGGCGGCGGTGGACCTCATCATCCGTGAAATTCGACCGGTTGTGTCGGTTATACGTATGTTCGGAAAGGCATGGCGGACAACGGTCGACAGCGTGCGCGACAGCATAGGAACCGAGCGCAATGCGCCATCGAAATGGAAAATAAATTCTATTATTATTTATTTGGCAATTATTCTTGCAGATGCGCCGGATTGTCTTCTATGCTTGACCTCAAACGCCGCTGCAACGCGGTGAGGCTCACAGGAGACAGTCGTGGACAGGATCGAAACGAATGATGCGACACCGGGCGTGGTAGTCGAGGCTCTGACGCGTGGTCCCGGCGCGATATGCCTACGCGGACTGTTCAGTGAAAGCCAGGTGGCGGAGGCACGCCGCGTGGTGATGGCTCATTCGGAAGATCGCGCGCAAACCGTCACGCATTTTCAGGGGCAGGCCGCGGAAGAACAGCGGCTTCACCTGCAGCGGCGCGTGTGGAATCTGCTCGCCAAGGGCGACGTATTCTCCGAGATGTCGGAGCAGCCTGTGATCGTGGATGCGATGCGCCGCTTTCTCGGCGACGACTTCATCATGGGCTCGATCGCGGCCAACCGTATTCTGCCCGGCGGGCCCGGCCAGGAACCGCACATCGACTATCCATACTGGGACTACCACATGCCGGACACGTTTCCGCTCGGCATCAACACGTCGTTCCCGCTCAATGCACAGGTGACAATTCCGCTCGACCCCTTTACGGCCGAGACCGGCGCGACGGCGTTCGTGCCGCACACGCAGCACGAATTGCGCTATCCGGCGGAAGGCGACCGGTTCTTCGAGCGTTGCCAACGCATGACGGCCGAGCCGGGCGATGCCATCGTGTTCTTCGGCGCGACCTGGCATTGCGCGATGCCCAATCGCAGCACGCAGGATCGCAGCGCCGTGCTGATCCAGTACTTGCCCAAGTTCGTGAAGCCGATGGAAGACCTGCGCGCAATGGTCGGCGAAGAGTTCGTCAAACGGGCGAGTCCGACCATGCGTCAGTTGCTCGGCCTCAATTTCCCCTACCCGCAGAAGCTCGACGAGATCGCCGTGGCGACCAACGCCGAGGGTCGCAAGAATGCGATGCGTTGAGGCAGGGCGATCGTAGACGTTCGTTAAGTGGTAATGGACGGTTTTGGCGCGTCCAATGCGCGTGCAGGTCTATGCGCCGGCATCGGACGGGGTGCTGGAATCGGCGCGCAGGGACTTCTTTGCCGCGCGCACGAACGCCACGAAATTTGCCACCACGGGATCGTCGCGACTGGCATGCCACGCCAGTCCGACTCGCCAGCGGCCGGCGGCGTCACGCAATGGCAGCACCCTTGCGTCGCGCAACAGGTATTGCGCCCGCGAGGGCAGGAACGCCGCGCCGACGCCCGCCGCCACCCCGGCGAGCACTGACTGGATGTCGTCGGCTTGCTGGATCACCTTGGGCACGAAGCCATGTTCGCTGCACCAGTGGTCGATTTGCGCTGCCAGCCCGGGACCGCGCCCGCGCGACAGCGCGATGAAGCCGGGCTCGTTCAACTCCTTCAGATTCGACGGAACGCGTTTCCAGCGCGCGTGCTGCGGTATCGCCAATGCCAGTGCCTCGTCGAGTATCGGGAACGTGGACAGGCCGGCGTCAGCCGGCAAGCGCAGGAAACCGACGTCGAGCTTGCCGGTGAGAATTCGCCGGGTTTGTTCCGCGGAAGAAAGATCGTTGAGTGTGACGCTGACGTTCGGATGGCGCTTGCGGAATTGGGCAATCAGTTGCGGCGCCTCGGTGAGGGTGGAAAGTCCAAGACCGACGCGCAGATAACCGCGCGTTCCGCTGCTCGCCTCGCGGGCGCGCGCGAGAACATTGTCCGCGTCACGGACCAGCGCTTCGGCGTCGGCGAGAAATGCTTCGCCGAAGATCGTCAGTTCCGCGCCGTGCCGGCCGCGCTCGAACAGCCGTGCGCCAAGGCTCATCTCCAATGCCACGATCTGCTTGCTCAAGGCGGGCTGGCTGACGCAAAGCGTGTGCGCGGCGTGGCCAAAGTGCCTGAGTTCAACCACGGTCAGAAAGGCGCGCAGTAATTTGAGTTCCATTCCGTGAAGTGATCGAATGTATTGAATTTTTCATTTTACTTATCGAAGCCTGGGCGGTCCAATGGGATCGATGTGTCCATCGGGTCGTGAAGATGTCTTACTCCGCTGTTTCATCGCTGCGCGTTGCCGCCGTCCCGCTCGTTTCTCGTCCCGGCGACGCGCCGCATAACGTCGCGCGTATTGCGGCCTGTCTGGCACTTGCCGCCCGGGAAGATATCGTCCTCGCGGTATTTCCCGAGAGCTGTATCGTTGGCTATGGAAGCCTCGCGAAGCTTCATCGCGCCGAGCTCGACGCGCTTGCCGAACCGCTCGACGGACCGTCGATCAGTGCGATTGCCGACGCAGTCGAACGTTCTGGCGTCGCGGCCGGCGTCGGCTTTCTCGAGCGCGCAGCCGACGGGCGGTTGTTCAACAGTTACGCCGTTTGCCTGCCCGGCGGGGCGCGGCATTGTCACCGTAAGCTGCACGCGTTCGAGCATCGGCGGATCAGCAGCGGCGATCGGTTCACTGTCTTCGATGCGGCGTGGGGCGTTCGCATCGGCATTCTGATTGGCGGCGACAATTATCTGGTCGAGAACACGCGTATGACGGCGCTCATGGGCGCGACGCTGCTGCTCGCGCCGCATCGCCACGATGGCGTGAAGCGCGCTGCGGATCATCGGACACAGCCTGTTTCGATGGAGCAATCGCCACGATGCTGGCTGCCGGCGCGAGCTAACGACAACGGCATGTTCGTTGTCGTCAGCGAGGGAGCGGAAGACGACAGCCGTGAACAGTCGCGTGGGGCAGGGATGATCGTCGATCCATGCGGCTGCGTGCTTGCCGAGAGCAGTGCGCAAGACGCCCTCATTGCCGCCGATCTGCAGATGGACCTGATCGGCCGAAGCGCGGGGCAGCAATGGCTGACGGCCCGTCGCCCGGAACTCTATGGCTTGCTGGGCCGCTTCGGTCATCAAGCGACGGATTTCGAGCCACGCAGCGCTTCCTCCCGAGGCGGGATCGCGATCAGTTTTGCGCAGGTCGGGCGCGATCGCCTCATACGCTAGCGTTTCTCAAGCACCGCTAGCGGAAGATCTCGGCAATCAGGTTAGCCACGGTCCGGATCCGCTCGCTGTCGCGCAATGCCGGATGCAGCACCATCCACACGTCCTGATCGAGCGACTTGATATGCTTCTCCACGCAGACGAGGTCGCTTGTCGTGTCACCAGCCAGTTGGGCAAGGACGCCGAGCCCTGAGCCGCCCAGAACGCCGTCGAATACGCCCATGCCGTAGCTGCTGCGCAGCGACGGCGCCGGGGCGCCCGGCAGCGTTTTCAGCCATTGCGTGGCCGGATGGTCGGGCTGCCGGTCGTCGTAACCGACGAACGACAGCTTGTCCCACTCCTTCTTCACGATCGCCGCGCGGTGGCGAAGGTAGTAGTCGCGCGAGCCGTAGAGCCCGAAGCGGATCCGCCCGATCCGCCGAACATACAGGTCACCTTCTTCCGGGCACTCGGACCACAGGGCAATGTCCGCCTCGCGCCGTGCAAGGCTATAGGGGCGGCGCGAAGTGAGCACTTCGATCGCGAGCCCGGGCAGCCTGTCCTGAAACGAGCCGAGCAGCTTCAGCAGGATGTACGACGGCCACTCGACGGCGTTGATCCGCACCGTGCCGTGCGCAGCCGCGCCGCCATTCACGTCCGCGGCGCGTTCGATCTGGTGAGCCAGGTCCTCCATCTGCTCCGCCCAGGCCAGCACCCGGGCGCCGAACGCGGTCATGGTACAGCCGGACGGCACCCGGTCGATGAGCGGTTCGCCCAGCCGCCTTTCCAGCTCGGTGAGGCGGCGCGACAAGGTTGGCGCGCTCAGGTCGCACGCCGCCGCGGCGGATCGCATCGTTCCCTCGCGGGCGATTGCGACCAGAATTCGAAGGTCGTCCCAATCGACGTGTTCCATTTTTGAAACGATAGGTTTTGAAATTTGGCATAGCATAACGCAGTTCGCGAGGATAGGATTGGAGCTGGCCATACTTGCCCGGCATCACACGACGAGACCTGCAAGGTCCGGCACGGCGTGGCAAGTGCGGCGTTCCTGCCCATCACACGACTCATCGGCTCTCAGTAGACCGAACGAGCGATACGGAGACATCAATGATTCGTCATTTTCTACCGGCGCGGCGTCGCGCCATCGCAGCCGGCGCGGCCTTCCTCGCCGTGTCGATTTTGCCGATGCCGGCGGCATTCGCCCAGGCCGCGCATAAGCCGAAAGTCGCGCTTGTCATGAAGTCGCTGGCGAACGAATTTTTCCTGACCATGGAAACGGGCGCCAAGGATTATCAGAAGCAGAATTCGGCGAAATTCGACCTGGTCACCAACGGCATCAAGGACGAGACGGACACCGCGAACCAGATCCGCATCGTCGAGCAGATGATCGTCTCGAAGGTCGACGCGCTGGTGATTGCACCGGCCGACTCGAAGGCGCTCGTGCCGGTCCTGAAGAAAGCGGTCGACGCCGGCATCATCGTGGTCAATATCGACAACAAGCTGGACGGCGACGTCCTCAAATCGAAAGACCTGAATATCCCGTTCGTCGGGCCGGATAACGCGAAGGGCGCACAGAAGGTCGGCGACTACCTGGCCAAGCACCTGAAGTCGGGTGACAACGTCGGCATTATCGAAGGCGTCTCGACCACGACCAATGCGCAGCAACGCACTGCCGGCTTCAAGCAGGCCATGGCGTCGGGCGGCATGAAGGTCGTCTCGCTGCAATCGGGCGAGTGGGAAATCGACAAGGGCAACGCCGTGGCGAGCCAGATCCTCAACGCGAATCCGGACGTCAAGGCCTTGCTGTGCGGCAACGACAACATGGCGATCGGCGCCGTATCGGCCGTGCGCGCGGCCGGCAAGGCCGGCAAGGTGCAGGTGGTCGGCTACGACGACATCAATGCGATCAAGCCCATGCTCGCCGACGGCCGCGTTCTCGCCACCGCCAATCAGTACGCCGCGAAGCAGGCTGTGTTCGGTATCGACACGGCTTTGAAAGCACTCTCCGCACACAAGAAACAGTCTGAATTGTCCGGCGTCGTCGAAACGCCTGTCGATCTGGTCACCAAGTAAGCGTGATGCAACGCGTGGCCCGCTGCGTCAAGGGGCCACGCTGACTGATTTCTGTCCAGCTCGATCTATCCGATGTCCATTCCCATTCCCTCCCTTGCCGATGCCCCGCCCGTGCTGCGTGTTCAGGGCATCGGCAAGACCTATGCCGAACCCGTGCTCGCCGACGTATCGCTGGAACTGCGCGCGGGCGAAGTGCTCGCGCTGACCGGCGAGAACGGCGCGGGCAAGAGCACCTTGTCCAAAATCATAGGCGGCCTCGTCACGCCGACTACCGGCTCGATGACTCTCGGCGGCGCGGCGTACGCGCCGGCCAGCCGCAAGGACGCCGAGGCGCTCGGCGTGCGCATGGTCATGCAGGAGTTGAACCTGCTGCCGACGCTCACGGTGGCGGAGAATCTGTTTCTGAACCGCTTGCCGCGGCGCGGCATGTTCGGCTGGATCGACCGCGCCAAACTGCGCGAGGACGCGCGGCACGCCATGGCGCAAGTCGGACTCGATGCGATCGATCCCGACACGTTGGTTGGCACGCTCGGTATCGGGCATCAGCAGATGGTCGAGATCGCGCGCAATCTGATCGGCGACTGCCGCGTGTTGATTCTCGACGAACCGACCGCGATGTTGACCGCCCGCGAAGTCGATCTGCTGTTCGAGCAGGTCGAGCGGCTCAAGGCGCGCGGCGTGGCGTTGGTGTATATCTCGCACCGGCTCGAAGAATTGAAGCGAATCGCGCGGCACGCTGCCGTGTTGCGCGACGGCCGCCTCGTGCATGTCGACGAGATGGCCAACCTCACGACAGACCGTCTCGTGACGCCGATGGTGGGCCGCGATATCGGCGACAGGATCGATCTCGGCGAGCGGCGCATCGGCGAGGTGGCGTTCAAGGTCAGCGGCATGACGCGCGAGCCGGTGGTGTGCGACGTGTCCTTCGAGGTCAAGGCCGGCGAAATATTCGGCATCAGCGGCCTGATTGGCGCAGGCCGCACGGAGCTGATGCGG
>Ga0157369_10009684_pt1 | contig 11018 bp, 8 predicted proteins | sample C25metaG_FD_113461 | JGI IMG/M metagenome (GOLD analysis project Ga0157369, IMG submission 113461) | Corn rhizosphere microbial communities from Kellogg Biological Station, Michigan, USA - C2-5 metaG | ecosystem: Host-associated > Plants > Roots > Rhizosphere > Soil | place: USA: Michigan... | reverse complement strand
TGGCAAGTTCTGCTGGCTCGAGCTCGACAGTGGCGAGGCGCTGCTCGCGCACCTAGGCATGAGCGGCCAGGTCCTGCTGCGCCTCCCGGACGCCGAGCGCGAGCGGCACCTGCGCGTACGCCTCGCCCTCGACGGCGGCGCCCTCGATGCAGCAGGCGAGCGGCGGGAACTGCGTTTCGTCGACCAGCGGATGTTCGGGGGCCTCGCGGTCGTGCCGCTCGTGCCCACCCTGGACGGCGGCCCGGGTGGCCGGGGCGGTTCAGCACCGCAGGACGGCGACGGCGGAGGCGGCGGCGACGGTGGCGGACACGGCGGTGACGGACACGGTGACGGCGTTGACGTGTGGACGCCGTCCGGGCCCTGGCTGCCGCCCCCGGTGGCGCACATCGCCCGCGACCCGCTCGACCCGACGCTCGACGAGCACGCTCTCGTGGCCCGCTGGCGGCTGCGCCGGACCGGCGTCAAGAGGGCTCTGCTCGACCAGACCCTGATCTCCGGGGTGGGCAACATCTACGCGGACGAGGCGCTGTGGCGGGTCAAGCTGCACTACGCCCGTCCCACGGAGGCCATGACGGGACCGGCCGTACGGCGGCTGCTCGGGGCGGTCCGTGAGGTCATGGCGGAGGCCCTGCGGCAGGGCGGCACCAGCTTCGACGCCCTCTACGTGAACGTGAACGGCGAGAGCGGGTACTTCGAGCGGTCGTTGGCCGTCTACGGCCAGGAAGGCCGCGCCTGCCCCCGCTGCGGGACCCCGGTCCGCCGCGACGCCTTCATGAACCGCTCGTCGTTCACCTGCCCGCACTGCCAGCCGCGTCCGCGGGCCGGGCGCTGGTGAGGCGGTCCCCCGGAGACCACCCACATGATCCCTCGCCGAGCGCCTCGTCGTTGGTTACGGTTTCGCAATGGACCCGCGACCGCTGCCCGCGCCACCGCTGTGGGCCTCCTCCGCGGCGAAGGCGGTCCGGCTGACCGTTTGGGTGCAGGGCACGGTGCAGGGGGTGGGTTTCCGCTGGTGGACGCGGTCCCGCGGGCTCGAGCTCGGCCTCGTGGGCACCGCGAGCAACCTGCGCGACGGCCGGGTCGAGATCGTGGCCGAGGGTCCCCGGACGGCGTGCGACAAGCTGCTGGGATGGCTCGAGGAGCAGCCGTCGACCAAGGCGCGTCCCGGCGCCGTCACGGGGGTGGCGTATCGCTGGTCGGCGCCCTCCGGCGCCTTCAAGGGCTTCCGGGAGCGGTGACCGGCAGGGGATCAGATCACTGAGGCGTCCCGCTGATGGCCTCTCAGGCTCGCGTAGATCGCCTTGGTCCGGTGCAGGGACGCCGTGAGCCGGGCGCGCAAGGACGCCGGCGTCGAGGGATCCGCCAGCGCCTTCGTCACCGGCACCACGGTGTAAGGCCCGATGGCGCAGTACGTCGCGGTGATCGTCACGCGGTCGGCGAGCCACCTCGTGCCGTGCCGGACCACGTGCACCCCGACGATCGCGCCGTCCTGCGTCTGCGGCCTCAGCCCCACGGCCGGGGACTGGTTCGAGGCCAGGTTGCCCATCCCGAAGACGACGTACTTGTCCCCGAACCGGGCGACGGGCTGCTGCACGTGCACGTGGCCACCGAGGATGAGGTCGACGTCCGGCGAGGCCAACAGCGCTTTGGCCTGGGAGAGCTGGGTCGCGGTGGGGGCGGACTGGAACTCCTGGCCCCAGTGCAGGGAGACGACGACGAAGGTGGCGCCGGCCGCCCTGGCGCGCCGGGCGTCGGCGAGGATCCGGCGCACCGAGGTGACTTTGACCGCCCAGGGCGCCCCGGACGGAACGGGCATGCCGTTGGTCCCGTAGGTGTAGGACAGGTGCGCGACCACCGCGCCGTTGACCCGGTACAGCGCGACGCGTTTCGCCTCGGTTGCGGAACGGGCCGTGCCGGCGTGCCCGAGATGATCGGCGTCGAGCGCGTGGAGGGTGTTCCGGACGCCGGCGAGGCCCTGGTCGACGGAGTGGTTCGACGCGGTCGAGCAGCCGTCGTACCCGGCCCAGGCGACGGCGTCCGCGACCTCGTGCGGGGTGTTGAAGACGGGGTAGCCGCTGATGTCGGCGTCGTCGGCGGACAGCGGCGTCTCGACGTGGCAGAGCGCGAGGTCGGCACCCGCGACGATCGGCCGGACCTCGCGGAGCATGGGACGGAAGTCGTAGCGCCTGGCGTGGCCGTTCGCCAGCGCCCGGTCTGCCACTGGTCCGTGGACGAGGAGGTCCCCCGTCGCGACCAGGGTGAACGCGCCGGACGTGCCCGAGGCGGCGGACGGCGGGGCGGCGGAGGGCGCGGCGGGCCGGCTCGAGGAGCCGCCCGGCGAAGGGCTGGGCGATGCGTTGGGTGTGAGGCCCGGTGACAGGCCGGACCAGCGCTCCGGCGAGCGGGCCGGAGAGAGCGCCGCGGACCGGCCGGGCGAGGCCGGGGACGACGCGGACGCCGACGCGTCGGCGTCCGTGGTCGGACCCCCGGCAACCGACGCCGCGAATGGCACCGCGACCACGGCGAGGAGCACGGCCCAGCCCCGAAGGCGCGCCTGCCTCACAGTCCCAGGATGCCCGAAAGATCCTCTGGGTTGACGCAGCCTCGGCGGGCGCGCCTCAGCCCACCCACTGCCCGGCGGTGAAGGCGATCACCGCGGCCGCGCAGAGCGGGACGGCGAGCGTCAGGTAGGCGGCGTGCACCCACCGCCACCGGGCCGCCGCCGCGGCCAGGAGCACCCACAGGGGCCACCACAGCAGCGTCGCCCGAGCGGTCGACGCGTAGAACGAGGACGTGGCAAGGGCGGCGAGCTGGCCGCCGACGTACACGGCCTCGCCCCAGCTGCGCCGCAGGAGCAGGACGACGGTCAGCGCCAGGCCCACGGCCATGGCGGCGATCTCGGCGGCGAACGACCAGGCGAAGGGGGCGGGCTGGCGCGGGTCCAGCGCGGCGTGCAGGGTCGTCAGCAACCCCTGCCAGGGGAGGGCGAGCCGGCGGCCGAACTCCTCGGCCTGGACGTGCTGCCACGCCAGCCAGTCACCGGTGAGCGCGTGCAGGTAGACGACGTAGCCCGCGACGGCCGCCCAGGGCAGCAGCAGCGGGGGCAGGTCCCGCCATCGGCGCTCGTCGCCGTCGCGGGTACTCGTCAGCCACTGCACGAGCAGCGCCGCCCCCAGGAAGATCCCCGTCACCCGGACGGTGCCCGCGAGGCCGCCCAGGACTCCGGCCAGCAGCCAGCGCCGCTGCCGGGCAGCCAGCCACGCCGGCAGCGCGAACGCCAGGAACAGGGCCTCGGAGTACCCGGCGGCGAGGAACACCGCGAACGGCGAGACGGCGAAATAGAGGACGCTGCGGGACGCCACCAGCTCGCCGTGGTCGGCCGCGGCGAGGCGGGCCAGCGCCACGGCGGCGACGCCCCCGGCCACCAGGGAGACGAGCAGCCCCGCGACCACCCAGTCCGTGACGGCCAGGTGCAGGAGCCACAGGACGCCCGGCAGACCGGGGAGGAACGCGGCGGTGCCGGTGTCGGGATAGTCCTGCGGGTACCCCAGATACCCGAAGCGTGCGATCTTGACGAACACGGCGACGTCCCAGCGGTCCCAGAGCTCGACGAACCCGGGCTGGAGGCCCGCCGTTCCGCGGGCCAGCAGCCACGACCCGGCGACGGCGAGCACCGCGACCGACACCCGGGTGAGCAGCCAGATGAGCAGCGCGTCGCGCACCACCGGGGACGCGGGCCGTGCAGGGCGGGCTGCCACGGACCCTCCCTGTCCGGCTCCGCGTCCGGGAGCCCTGCAAACCTTAGGGCGACGGGTGCGCCAGGGGCGCGCCGACGGCGGCTGCGAGCGATCGCGCCGGTCCGGCGCGGCGGGGGCCGTACGCTGGCCAGCGGCCCCCGCACCCGACGGCGCCTCGAGGAGCTCGCCACGTGCATCTGAAGACCCTGACGCTGCGAGGCTTCAAGTCGTTCGCGTCCGCCACGACGCTACGGCTCGAACCCGGCATCACGTGCGTCGTCGGGCCCAACGGCTCCGGCAAGTCGAACGTGGTCGACGCGCTCAGCTGGGTGATGGGCGAGCAGGGCGCGAAGAGCCTGCGCGGCGGCAAGATGGAGGACGTCATCTTCGCCGGCACCGCCGGCAGGCCACCGCTGGGCCGCGCCGAGGTCAGCCTCACGATCGACAACACCGACGGTGCCCTGCCCATCGACTACGCAGAGGTGACGATCAGCCGCACCATGTTCCGCTCGGGCGGCTCCGAGTACGCGATCAACGGCAGCCCCTGCCGGCTCCTCGACATCCAGGAGCTCCTGTCCGACTCCGGGATCGGCCGGGAGATGCACGTCATCGTCGGTCAGGGCCAGCTCGACGCCGTCCTGCACGCCAGCCCCGAGGAGCGCCGGGCCTTCATCGAGGAGGCCGCCGGCGTTCTCAAGCATCGCAAGCGCAAGGAGAAGGCGCTGCGCAAGCTCGACGCGATGCAGGCGAACCTCACCCGGCTCGCCGACCTGACCGCCGAGATCCGCCGCCAGCTGAAGCCGCTCGGGCGGCAGGCCGAGGTCGCCCGCCGGGCGCAGGTCGTGCAGGCCGACCTTCGCGACGCCCGGGCGCGCCTGCTGGCCGACGACCTCGTCGCGCTGGTCACGACGTTGGAGCAGGAGGTGGCGGACGAGACGGCTCTGCGCGCCCGCCGGGCCGAGGTCGAGGACCGGCTGGCGGGTGCCCGCCGACGGCTGGGCGAGCTGGAGCTGGCCGCGGCGGAGGCGTCGCCGCGGCACGCCAGGGCGCAGGAGACGTGGTACCGCCTGTCCAGCCTGCGTGAACGCGTCCGGGGTACCTCCTCCCTGGCCGCGGACCGCCGCCGCCTGCTCGCCGACATGAGCGACCGAGGGCCGGAGCGGTTCGGCGGGCGCGATCCCGAGGAGCTGGAGGCCCAGGCCGCCGCCGTCCGGGAGCAGGAGGAGGCGCTGGCGGAGGCCGTGGAGGGAGCCCGCGAGCACCTCGCCGACGCCGTCGACGCCCGTTCCGAGGCCGAGCGGGCCGAGGCCGAGGAGGAGCGCCGGCTCGGAGGGCTGCTGCGGGCCGCCGCGGACCGGCGCGAGGGTCTCGCCCGGCTCGGCGGCCAGGTCGCGGCCCGCCGCAGCCGGGTGGAGGCCGGTCAGGAGCAGCTCGACCGGCTCATCGCCCAGATCGGCGAGGCGCACGAGCGCGCCGCTGTCGCCCGGTCGGAGTTCGAGGCGCTCGAGTCCCAGGTCGAGGGTGCCGAGGCCGGCGAGGAGGGCCTGGACGCCGAGCACGAGGCCGCCGCGGCCGGCCTCGCCGAGGTCGAGGAGGAGCTCGCCGACGCCACCCGCGCCGAGCGCGAGGCCGAGCAGGAGCGGGCCACCGGGGCGGCCCGGCGGGAGGCCCTGGAGCTCGGGCTCAAGCGCCGGGACGGCGGCGGCGCCCTGCTCGCCGCGGGAGAGCGGCTCTCGGGGCTGCTCGGCTCGGTCGCGGCCCTGCTCACCGTGCAGCCCGGCCACGAGAACGCCGTGGCCGCCGCGCTCGGCGTGGCCGCCGACGCCGTCGCCGTGGAGTCGCCGTCGAGCGCCCTCGATGCCCTGCGCCTGCTCAAGGCGGACGACGGCGGTCAGGCGAGCGTCGTCGTCGCGGGAGCCCCCGCCCGCCCCCTCCTCGCCGACCCCGCCGGGCCGCCGCCCGCGCCCGGCGCCCGCTGGGCCCGCTCGCTCGTCCAGGCACCCGCGGCGCTCGCCGGCACCCTCGACCGGCTGCTCGACGGCGTCGCCGTCGTCCCCGACCTCGACAGCGCCGCCGAGCTGGTCGCCGCCCAACCTGCTCTCACCGCCGTCACCCTCGAGGGCGACGTCGTCGCGGCCGGGCTCGTCCGCGGCGGGTCCGCCTCCGCTCCTTCGCTGCTGGAGGTGCAGGCGGCCGTCGACGAGGCCTCGGACGCGGTGGCGGCAGCGTCCCGGCGGGCCGAGGCGGCGCGAGCCAGGGTCGAGGCGGCCCGGGAGCGCCGTGCCGCCTGCGAGCAGCGGGTCGAGGCCGCGCTGGAACGGCTGCACGACTCCGACGCCCGGCTGGCGGCGGTGGGCGAGCACCTGGGGCAGCTCGGATCCGCGTCGCGCGCCGCAGAGGCCGAGGCGGGCCGGCTGCGCACGGCGCTGGCGTCCGCGCAGTCCTCGCTCGGCGACGACCGAGCGGCGCTGGAGGAGCTCGTCGAGCGGCTCGAGGCGGCCCAGGAGCAGGACGGCGACGACGAGGAGCCCTCGACCGAGCTGCGGGACCGGCTCGCGGTGGAGGCGACGCAGGCCCGCGCGGCGGAGATGGAGGCGCGGCTCGCGCTGCGCACGGCGGAGGAGCGGGCCCGGGCCCTGTCGGGGCGGGCGGAGCAGCTCGAACGGGCCGCCGAGTCGGAGCGGACGGAACGGGCCCGCGCGGTGGCCCGCGAGCAACGGCGGGCGCGGCAGATCGAGACTGCCTGCGCGGTCCTCGCCGGCGCCCAGTACGCCCTGGCCGTGCTCGAGGAGGCGCTGGTCGAGGCCGAGCAGGCGCGCGCGGCGGCCGACGCCGAACGGGTGGAACGGGAGCGCGAGCTCGCCCAGGTGCGTTCCGCCGTGCAGGAGCTCGTCGAGGAGCAGGCGCGCCTCACGGACGTCGTCCATCGCGACGAGGTCGCCCGCGCCGAGCAGCGGATGCGGATCGACGCGCTGAAGGCCCGCAGCATCGAGGAGCTGGGCCTGGACCCGCAGGCGCTGGTCGCCGAGTACGGACCTGACCAGCCCATCCCGCCTTCGATCGAAGAGGTCCGTGACGGAGCTCCGTCGAAAGCCCAGCCCATCCCGCCCTCACCTGCGGCGCCCGGGGAGGACGCCGACGCCGCGGAGCAACCGGAGCTGCCCCGGCCGTTCGTCCGGGCGGAACAGGAGAAGCGGCTGCGCGCCGCCGAGCGGGCTCTCGCGCTGCTCGGCACGGTCAACCCGCTCGCCCTGGAGGAGTTCGCCGCGCTCGAGGAGCGGCACCGCTTCCTCACCGCTCAGCTGGAAGACCTGCGCGCCTCCCGGCGCGACCTGCTCGACATCGTGAAGGAGGTCGACGAGCGGGTCGAGCAGCTGTTCACCGAGGCATTCCATGACACGGCACGCGAGTTCGAAGGGGTGTTCGCCCGGCTTTTCCCAGGCGGCGAGGGCCGGCTCGTGCTCACCGACCCCTCCGACATGCTCGCCACGGGCCTGGACGTCGAGGCGCGTCCGCCGGGCAAGAAGGTGAAACGGCTGTCGCTGCTGTCCGGCGGTGAGCGTTCGCTCACGGCGGTCGCTCTGCTCGTGGCCATCTTCAAGGCCCGGCCCAGCCCGTTCTACGTGATGGACGAGGTCGAGGCCGCCCTGGACGACACCAACCTCGGCCGGCTGATCACGCTCTTCGAGGATCTGCGCCGGGCCAGCCAGCTGATCGTCATCACCCACCAGAAGCGAACGATGGAGATAGCGGACGCCCTCTACGGCGTCACGATGCGCGGGGACGGCGTGACGACCGTCATATCGCAGCGGATCCGCGAGGAGCAGCCGGCCTGAGCATTTGCCGTCGGGCGCCGATGTTGGCACGGTGGACCGCGTGTTCTGGGTCGTCCTCGTCGCCGTTGTCCTCCTCGTCGCCCTCGCCGCCGCCGTGGTGGTCGCCGTCGCCCTGCCGCAGCTGAGGTCGGGCGCGCAGGTCCTCACGCCGGAGGGGGAGCGCGTCGTCCGCGAGGCCCGGGCCCGGCTGACGAACACGCCGCACCCCTAAGCGGACGCCCCGGAGTAGTGGCGCAGGCCCACCAGCCAGAGCAGGCGGGTCAGGACCACCAGCAGGGCCGCCAGCGCCGCGGCGGCGAGCACCGCGACGGGGCCGAGCTGCTGCGTCAGCGCCTGCGCCGGCACCGTGACGGCGAACGCCAGCGGCACGAGGAATGTGAACGTGACCCGCAGCCAGCCGGGATAGATCGTCACGGGCCAGCGCCCGGCCTGGTAGAGCCCGTCGAAGAGCTCGACGAGCACATCCATCCGCACCGCCCAGAAGCCGGTCACGGTCACCGCCAGCCAGGCGCAGTAGATCATCACTGTGCCGAGCATGAGGGTCAGTGCGAACAGCGCGACGTCGAGCGGCCCGGCGCCCCCGACCCGGACGGCGCCCACGACCACCAGGACGCTCCCGACCGCTACATCGGCGAGATGCCACACCTGCAGCTCCCGGGTGCTGACGAGCCACTGCGCGTCCAGCGGCTTGGTCAGGGCGAAGTCGAGGGTCCCCTGCCTGATGTCCTGGAGCAGCCTCGTCATGTTCGGCTGCACCGCGGTCTGGATCACCCCGCCGAGCAGGACGTGGACGCCCAGCACGACGAGCAGCTCGTCGCGGGACCAGCCGGCCAGCTCGGGGGTGTACCCGAACACGAGAGCGAGCACCGCGAGCGCCGTGCCCGCGGCGACCAGCGACTGCACCAGCTGCAGGTAGAAGTTCACCCGGTACTGCAGCTCGTGCAGCACGGCGACCCGCAGGAAGGTGCCCGCGGTCCCTAGGGCCCGCCTCATCTTCAGCCGCCCACCGCGGCGTACCGGCGGACCGCCCGCGGCCAGGTGAGCCGCACCAGGCCCCAGCCGATGAGCACCCACAGGAGCTGGACGCCGAGGCCGCGGGCCAGCTCGGGACCGTCGAGGTTGCCCGCCAGGGTGTCGATGGGGAAGCCGAACGTCGAGGGGAAGGGTGTCCAGGCGGCGATGCTCTGCGCCCAGTCGGGCATCAGGGTGAGCGGGACGAGCCGGCCGGACAGCAGCAGCTCGAGGGTGAAGAACAGCTCGAAGGGCGCCGAGACCCGCGTCGTCCAGAAGGTGAGCATCCCGAGCAGCCACAGGACCAGGGAACGGACCAGGTACGCGCCCCAGATCGCCACGACGAACGCGCCGGCCCGGGCCCAGGTCAGCGAGAACGTCGGGTGGAACGCCAGCGACAGCAGCGCGGCGATCGGCAGCCACAGGATGATCACGACGACCTTCCACCCGGCGAAGTAGGCCAGGTCGAAGTGCAGGGGGTGCATGGGCCGGAGCAGCAGGGCGGAGAAGTGCCCCTCGCGGATCCGCTCCTCCCACCCGTACGGCGTGAAGACGATGTTCATGTTCCGGACGAGGGTCCAGACGATGTAGTACGCCACGAAATCGCCGGCGGTGACGCCGCCCACGGCGCCGCCCTCCGCCTTCGCGACCGTCGTCCAGACCACCAGGTACACGACCGGCTCGACGACCATGCCGATCATGTAGGCGTAGTTGGCCGCCCGGTACTGGAACTGCTCGGCGATCGCCGTCCGTGCGGTGGTGAGGTAGAAGTCCAGCAGGTGGCGCGGGCCGCGCCGGCCGGGGCCGCCCCAGGGAACCGTGGGGGTCGGCGCCCTGGTCAGGGGCGCGGCGGTCACGACGCCGCCCCGCCGGCGAAGGCCCGCTCGATGACGTCCTCGATCGAGGGATCCTCGATCGTCAGGTCGTCGACCCGGTGCTCGGCGAGGATCCGCCCCGCCACGGCCGACGTCCGCTCGCGCTCGACCAGCAGCACGACCCGGCCGCCCTCGGCCTGCACGACCTCCCCGTACCCCGACATCTGGCCGGAGAGGTCGGCGGCATGGTCGGCGAGGGTGACCGTGACCGTCTGGCGCGCCTGGAACCGGTCGGCGAGCGCGCGCAGCGACCCGTCGAAGAGCAGCCGGCCGGTGTCGATGAGCAGGACCCGGGAGCACAGCGCCTCGACGTCGGCCATGTAGTGGCTGGTCAGGAGGATCGTGGCGCCCCGGCGCCGGTTGTACTCCGCGAGGAACGTGCGGATCCGGCGCTGCATGACGAGGTCGAGGCCGAGCGTGGGCTCGTCGAGGAACAGCACCTGTGGCTGGTGCAGCAGCGCCCCCACGATCTCGGCCTTCATCCGCTCGCCCAGGGAGAGGGTGCGGACGGGCTTGCGGACGAGGTCGCCGATCCCGAGCAGCTCGACGAGGTCGTCCCGGTCGCGGCGGAACGAGGCCGGGGGCAGCCGGTAGATCGATCGGTTCATCTCGTAGGAGTCCAGCGCCGGCAGGTCCCACTGCAGCTGGTTCCGGTTGCCCATGACGAGGGTGATCCGGGCCAGGAAGGCGGGCTCACGCCGCCAGGGCACCGCGTCCAGCACCCGAGCCTCGCCGGCCGTCGGGTGGAGCAGCCCGGTGAGCATCTTGAGCGTCGTGGTCTTGCCGGCGCCGTTGGGCCCGAGGAAGCCCACGACCTCCCCGGGGTCGACCCGGAACGAGACGCCGTCCACGGCGGTCACCTCGCGGGTGCGCCGCCGCCCCAGCCCGCGCAGCGCCGCGACGAGGCCGGCGTCGCGCTCGGCCACCTGGAAGGTGCGCCGCAGCTGTTGCACCTCCACGTCCGGCCGGCCCCTCGTCACGCGCGGGACGTTACCGGCAGGCACCGACCCGGTTCTCCGGGATTCCCGCCGAGCCGACAGAATCGTCCGGTGAGCAGTGCGGAGTACCTCGAGATCATCAGCGGCGCGATCGTCGTGCTGGCAGGCGGCGGCGCGGCCGTGCTCGTGAGCCGGCGGCGGAGGAGCGTGCCGCCGCCGAGGCAGCCAGAGCGCCCGACCCCCGGCGTGGACTACGCGCCGGGAGTGGGGGACGACGCGGAGGTCCCCCGGGACAGCGCCACCCGGACCGTCGAGAGCGTCGACCTCCCTGGCGACGCCGTGCTGGTCGAGGAGCCGCCGAGCGCCGCGACCGCGCCGGCCGTCGAGATCCCTGAACCCGTCGCCGGGCGGCTGGCTCGCCTGCGGGCCCGGCTCGCCCGCTCGAACAGCTCCCTCGGGCAGGGGCTGCTCGCCCTGCTCTCCCGGGACCACCTCGACGAGGACACCTGGGAGGAGATCGAGGAGACGCTGCTCGTCGCCGACGTGGGCGCCGGCCCGACGGCCGAGCTGGTGGACCGGCTCCGCCGGGACGTCGCCGTCCAGGGGGTCCGCTCGCCCGAG
>Ga0157369_10009682_pt1 | contig 11019 bp, 9 predicted proteins | sample C25metaG_FD_113461 | JGI IMG/M metagenome (GOLD analysis project Ga0157369, IMG submission 113461) | Corn rhizosphere microbial communities from Kellogg Biological Station, Michigan, USA - C2-5 metaG | ecosystem: Host-associated > Plants > Roots > Rhizosphere > Soil | place: USA: Michigan... | reverse complement strand
GCCAGTCACGCCAAGAGCACTTTTCTGGCGACCATGAGCCATGAGATTCGCACCCCGATGAACGGCATCCTGGGCATGACTGAGCTAGTGCTGGAAAGCGAACTTACTCCGGACCAGCGCGGCAGCCTGGAATTGGTCCACCTTTCGGCCGAATCGCTCCTTACCGTGATCAACGACATCCTCGATTTTTCCAAGATTGAGGCGGGCAAGCTGGAGTTCGAATCCATTCCTTTCGATCTTCGTGACAGGCTCGGCGAGATCATGCAGACCTTGGGGTTCCGCGCACATCAAAAAGGTCTTGAGCTGATCTATGACGTGCACACGGACGTGCCAGTCGCGCTATCCGGCGATCCGGGACGCCTGCGCCAGATTCTAATTAACCTGGTCGGGAACGCCATCAAGTTCACCGAGCAGGGTCAGATCGTGGTCGACGTCAAGCTGGAATCCAGAACTGCGGATACGGCCTTTGTGCATTTTTCTGTTCGCGACACCGGAGTGGGCATTCCCGCGGAGCACCAGGCAAAGATTTTCGAAGCGTTTTCCCAAGCCGATCAGTCCATGACGCGCAAGTTCGGCGGCACGGGATTAGGACTAACTATTTGCAGCAGACTCGTCGAGATGATGGGGGGGCGAATCTGGGTAATCAGCGAGCCGGGCAAAGGCAGCACGTTTCACTTTACGGCGCAGTTGGGTGTTTTAACTTTGGTTTCGGAAGAATCCGAACCGCTTCATCCGATACTTTTGCGCGATCTGCCGGTACTAATCGTGGACGACAATTTTACGAACCGGCAAGTCCTATCCGGGATCGTGGACCAGTGGGGGATGATACCAACAGCCGTCGAAGGCGGCCGCGCGGCGCTGCTGGCGCTGGAATCAGCTAAGAACGCCGGTCGACCGTTCCCGCTCGTTTTGTTAGACGGGCAAATGCCGGAAATCGACGGCTTCACGCTGGCGAAACAAATCCAGGGCCATCCGGAGCTGGTACGGACGACCATCATGATGCTGACGTCGGCCGATCAGTTGGGCGATGCTATGCTTAGCCGGGAGCTGGGAATCTCAGCTTATCTGGTAAAGCCAGTTCGCCAGTCGGAACTCTTGAACTTGATCTGCAAGAGCCTGCAACAAATTCTTCCAGAAGGGGAAGCTCGGCGAATCCGAACCGCTCCACGGCGCGTTGCCGGTGCAACGCGAGTGCTGGTAGCCGAAGACAACATAGTGAATCAGACTCTGGCGCGCCGCCTGCTGACCAAGCGAGGGTACATCGTAACTGTCGTGGGAGATGGCCGCGCGGCGCTGGCCGCCCTCAAGAGCGAGTGCTTTGACATCGTGCTGATGGACGTCCAAATGCCTGGCATGGATGGACTCGAGGCCACCGTCGCAATTCGCGAACAAGAGCAATTGACAGGCGCACACATCCCGATTGTCGCCATGACCGCACATGCATTCAAAGGCGACCAGGAACGCTGTCTGGCTATAGGGATGGATGCCTATATTTCCAAACCGATTCGGCAACAGGATTTGTACGCAACGCTCGAAAGCATCCTCGGCCACAACCAAGAGGCCGGCCCAGAACTGGACGCCGCGGTGCGCGACGAACTGGTCACCAGCGAGTGATTCAATCGTATCAGTGCTCGGAAATGCTCAAGGTGTTGCCGTCAGGGTCCTTAAACCAAGCCACCTTAGCGCCGCTTGGGGAACTCCAAATACCCAGATCGTCCTGATCCATGCCGGGGAAACGCTCGAAAACGACACCCGCGTTTGTTAGAGCCTTCGCGGCCGGCTTAATCTTGGGCACTTGCCAGCCGAGAACCGTGTAGTCCGCTGGTTTCCCCTTTTTAACGATGGTCACTCGCAGCATGACGCCGTGCGCATCGAACACCAGGGCGAAGGGCAACTCTTCGGCAATCAGAGGGAGACCCAGAGTATCGCGATAGAATTTCTTGGCGCGATCCGGATCCGACGTGGAAATAAAGGCAACAATCGGCTGCTCACCAAGCTGGAACTTATCCTGCACAGAGTAAACTCAGCGCGACTGCGGAAACCCTAGATCCACCTTGCTGGTTCCCGGATCGGGCCAGCGGCTGGTGACGACCTTTGTGCGAGTGTAAAACTGAATTCCTTCGGGACCGTAGATGTGAAGGTCGCCGAACAGAGATGCTTTCCATCCGCCAAAGCTGTAATAGGAGACGGGAACGGGAATGGGGACGTTCACCCCAACCATACCCGCATCCACGTCGAACTGAAACTGCCGTGCTGCGCCACCGTCACGAGTGAAGATCGCCACGCCGTTGCCGTAAGGGTTCTCATTGATGATGCGCAGAGCCTGATCGTAAGTATCCGTGCGGACGACGCTCAATACCGGCCCGAAAATCTCGTCACGATAGCAGCGCATCCCAGGCTCCACGTTATCCAGCAGGGATGTTCCCAGGAAGAAGCCGGCCCGTTGAGATGCGGGGTCGTGGCGTCCGTCGACAGCCACGGTAGCGCCTTCCGACGACGCGTTCGCCACGTAGGATGCGACCCGGTCACGGTGTTCGCGCGTGATCAGCGGACCCATCTCATTGCCCTCTTCCACGCCGGGGCCGACCTTGATCTTGGCCATCCTCTCGCGGATCGCGGCGATGATTGGATCAGCCACAGCGCCCACGGCGACTACGACCGAAACGGCCATACAGCGCTCGCCGGCGGATCCGAACGCGGCCGAGACAGCGGCATCCGCGGCCATAGCGAGATCGGCATCAGGCAAGACCAGCATGTGATTTTTCGCGCCGCCCAGCGCCTGGACACGTTTGCCCTTGCCAGTTCCGGTTTCGTAAATCGAACGCGCAACGGGTGTCGATCCAACAAAGCTGATCGCTTTGACGTCGGGATGGTCCAGTAAACGATCGACGGCGACCTTATCACCCTGCACCACGTTAAAGACGCCATCGGGCACGCCGGCTTTCTTCATGAGCTCCGCCAGATATAGGCTCACCGATGGATCTTTCTCCGACGGCTTCAGAATGAAGGTGTTGCCGCACGCAATAGCATTGGCGAACATCCACATCGGGACCATCGCGGGGAAGTTGAACGGCGTGATGCCGACAACAACACCGAGCGGTTGCCGGATTTGATAGACGTCGATGCCGCGGCTAGCTTGCTCAGAGAATCCGCCTTTCAGCAGGTTAGGGATTCCGCAGGCGAACTCGATGTTTTCAAGACCGCGTGCGACTTCCCCCATGGCATCCGGAACGGTCTTGCCATGCTCGGCGGTGAGCAGCTCGGCAATCCTGCGCCGATTGGCATCCACCAACTCGCGCAGCTTGAACATAACCTCGGCGCGGCGCGAGAGAGCCGAGGCTCGCCATGCGACGAAGGCTTCTTTTGCGATTTGGACCGCGTGGTCCACTTCCTCGGCGCTGGCGAAATCGACCTTGGCCTGCGCTTCACCCGTCGCCGGGTTCCAGACTGTACCGGAACGTCCGGAATCCGACGCGACCAGCTTTCCGCCAATCCAGTGGCTCACTGTCCGAATCTGTGTGCTGACATCCGCAATCGCCATGTTTTCACCTCACGAGTCCAAGATCCACCGGGCGGTCTTTTCGGCTAACCTGCCGTAAGCTTGAACCGCCATTTCCAAATGTGCTTCCCTGGTGTCTTCTATCTTATTGTGACTGATGCCGCGCAGAGACTGGACGAACATCATCACGGCCGGGATTCCCGCCCGCGCCACCTCGGCCGCATCGTGCAGGGGCCCCGAGGGAAGGCGGTGCGCCAGGCCTGCCGTCTCTTTGACTGCCTGGTCGCACAAATCGATGAGTGCAGGGTGGAACGGCACGGGCTCAATATTCCAGATGCGGGACCACTCGACAGTGCAGCCTTCCTCTTTTGCAAATCGCTCGCTCGCTTCGCGCGCTTCCTTGTACATGCCGGCCAAAACTGCGGCGTCGAGATCCCGCTGATCCAACGTTGTCTCGCAACGTCCGACAACAGCGGTCACGATTCCGGGGAAAGTCTTGACGCTGCCCATGGTACACACGGCATCGGGATGCTTTTCGGCGATAGTCCGAATTTCAAGGGCCAGTTTAGCCGCGGCCGCAAGCGCATCGCGCCGCACCGCCATGGGCGTCGATCCGGAATGCGCCTCCTGCCCATGAAACGTAATTGCGTGGCGTTCCACACCCTTGGTGCCAGAACGACTCCCAGCGGCAAGCCCAAGGATTCGAGCAGCGGGCCTTGCTCGATGTGCAACTCCAGATAGGCCGCAGCGTTCTTCTGTTCGCAGCGGGCTTCGGGAAAGCGATCGATCTCGACCCCGCAGCGGCGCAGCGCATCTTCCAGCCGTACACCGTCTTTGTCGATGCGGTTTCTATCGGCATCACGGGTATCCGTTCCCGCGAATGCGGAGGACCCGAGCAGACTTCGCCCAAAGCGGGCGCCTTCCTCATCGGCCCAATCGACCAGCTTAATCGTGACGGGCGGGCGGCCGTTGTAGGTTTGTGCTAATGCTCGCAAGGCTTCTAAGGCCGTCATCACTCCCAGGCACCCATCAAGCCATCCACCGTTCGGCACGGAATCCAGGTGACTGCCGAGGATCAATGCCTTCTGCGATTCTCCGGCCAGCGTTATCCAATGGTTCCCCGCCGCATCGTAATGACGCTCGACGGGAAGGTCCTTCAACTTGGACGTGAACCATTCGCGAGCCTTGAGCCACGTGTCGCCCCAGGCGATGCGCTGGGCGCCGTTGTCATCCGCGGTCAGCGCGCGAAGTTCCTTCAGCTCGGCGATCGTGCGTTTGGGGTCGACAGTCATGGGATTCAGAAATAGGAGGGCTCGCGTTTCAGCAATCGCCCCCGCCCGCGCTGGCCGACAAACTTGCCGTCGCGCACCTGGATCTTGCCCCGGACCGTCACGATGGAAGGACGGCCCTCCACATCCATCCCTTCGAATCCGCTGTAGTCGCAGTTGGTGTGTTGCGTCGCGGCCGAGATCTTGCCGCGATACTCGGGGTCGAAGACGACCAGATCCGCGTCGCTGCCGACGGCGATGGTCCCTTTGCGCGGATACAGACCGAACAGCTTGGCGGCTCGCGTGCTGGCCGCGTCGACAAAACGATGGAGATCGAGAATTCCCCGTTTCACGCCGTGCGTGTATAAAAGGCTGACCCGTTCCTCGATTCCAGGAATCCCATTGGGGATCTGCGTGAAGGCGTCTTTGCCGAGCAGTTTCTGTGCGGTATCGAAAGGACAATGGTCGGTGGCGACCGTATCGATCGAACCCGCGGCCAAAGCGTTCCATAACGCTGTTTGATTGCTCCGCTCACGCAGAGGCGGCGACATGACATGCTTCATGCCCTCCACTCCCGCTCTCTCCGCATATGTCTTGTCGAGGAGCAAATGCGGCAATACTGACTCGACCCAAATTCTTACGCCGCGGGCCTTGGCGGCCAGTGCCGCATCCAGAGCCCCTTTGCATGACAAGTGGACCACGTATCCCGCCGCGCCGGTGACTCCGAGGAACGTCGCGAAACGGTTGGTGCCTTCCGCTTCAACAGTTTCGGGCCGGCTCGGTTCATGCCACTCGGGTCCACTTTTGCCCTGCGCCAAAAGACTTTGCTGCAGGCGTCCAATCAGCTCGGCGTTTTCGCAATGCGCGGTGACGATGACGCCCAGCCTCTTCGCAAGCTCGAGAGTCTGGTACATCTCGCCATCGTCGACACCGAAGAAGTTCTTATATGCCAGAAAGATCTTGAAAGAGGCGATCCCATCCGCGACAATCTCTCGAAGCTGGCCTTCGGTCTGGTCACCGAATTTGGTGACGGACATGTGGAAGGTGTAGTCGCAGGCGCTCGATCCGTCGGCCTTCGATTTCCACAATTGATACCCTTCGAGCGCGTCATCCAGCCGCGACGGGCAGCACATCTCGATATACGTCGTGGTGCCGCCGATCAATGCCGCGATGCTGCCGGTCTTGTGGGTGTCCTTGGCAAACGTCGCCATGAAAGGCAGGTAGATGTGCACGTGCGGATCGATGAATCCGGGGAACAACAGCTTCCCCGAGGCGTCGATAACTTCGGCGTCCGGCGGAGCACCCAGATTCGGGCCGATGCGTGCAATGGTTTCGTCTTCGGCGTAGACATCGCCGCGCATACGCGAATCGGCGGTTACGATGTCAGCGTTGCGAATCAGAAGAGCCATAGAAGCCTGATGTGGATGGGACGCCTAATGCACATGAATGCCCTTCTCTTTGCGATACTTTTCCATCGCCTCCCAATCCTCGGTTACTTCGGGCCGGGTTTTCACGATTTGGTCCCAAGTGATGGAGTCGCGTCCTGACGGCACTTCCACCATGGAAATGCAGTGATCCACGGGACAAATGTTGTAACACAGACGGCATCCAACGCAATCAACCTCCCGGACGCGAGGGTTGGGACGCTTCTCGGTGGCTTCCTGTTTGCCGTTCGAACTTACGGCGTAGGAATATGGCTGGACCACGCGCCCGCCGGCGTCGATCAGATCGATACACTGATGCGCCGTGTCATTGCAGGCCACGTAGCACAAGTTACATTGGATGCACTTCTGGGGATCGATACGCGCCACCGCGCGGAACGAGAGGTCGAAATCCTTGAAATCGGAGATGCGACCGAGGCTTGCGCCTGTGACATCCGTGATCCTTTGAAAACCCTTCGAGTCCATCCAATTCGACAGTCCGTCGCACAGATCCTCGATGATGCGGTAGCCGTAATGCATCACCGCGGTGCACACCTGAAGACTCGATGCGCCGAGCAGCAGGAATTCTGCGGCATCCTTCCACGTGGTGATTCCGCCCATGGCCGAGATCGGCAACTTAGAACCGTGCATGACTTCATCAGTGCCAAGCGCCGAAAGCATGTTCAACGCGATCGGTTTCACGGCGGGACCAGCATAGCCGCCGTGGCCGCCCTTGCCTCCGATGTTGGGCGAGATCTCGAGAGTATCCAGGTCCACCGACGTAATCGAGCTTAGTGTGTTAATCAAGGAGAGCCCGTTCGCACCAGCAGCCACGGCCGCGCGCGCGGGGCTCACGATATTGGTGATGTTAGGAGTGAGCTTAACGATCACGGGAATGTGAGCGGCCTGCATCACCCAGCGCGTGATCTGCTCGCAATACTCGGGAACCTGACCCACGGCAGCTCCCATGCCGCGTTCGCTCATCCCATGAGGACATCCGTAATTCAGCTCAATCCCATCGGCCCCGGTGTCCTCGATCTGGCGGATGATCTTATGCCAGGCTTCGGGCTTGGACTCGACCATCGCGGACACGATCACGGCACGATCCGGCCAGGCGCGCTTCACCTCAGCGATCTCGCGCAGGTTTACATCCAACGGGCGGTCCGAAATCAGTTCGACGTTGTTGATGCCAAGCATACGCTGCCCGCCGTGATGCCAGGCGCCGTAGCGATTCGAGACGTTCAAGACCGGGGGACCGATGGTCTTCCACACTGCCCCGCCCCAACCCGCTTCAAACGCGCGGTGAATCTGCGCCCCGGAGTTTGCCGGAGGAGCCGACGCCAGCCAAAACGGATTCGGCGAACGGATGCCCGCAAAGTTGATACCGAGATCAGCCATTTTTCTTCACCAGGCTCCTATTCATCAAGCGATTGTGGATCGCTGCGGCTGCGAGTTTCCCATCCTGAACGGCCATTACGGTCGATGCAGAATTCTTCGCACGAATACAGTCGCCGCCGGCGAAGACGCCAGGGAGATTGGTTTCAAAGTCAACATTCACCTTGATGAATCCCCGATTGACTTCGAGACCCAAAGCCTGCGCGAGCGAAGGTTTCTGCTGGCCTACGGCTTTAACAACCTGATCCGCCGGAATCACAAATTCAGGGCTACCGGCGAACTGCGCAACGCGCCGGCCGGAGCTATCGGGCGCGCCTAATGTCATGTGAGCACAGGCGAGCCCAGTGACGCGCTGGCCGTCCACTACAACACGCACGGGCTGCGCAAGAAAGCGGAACGCGACGCCTTCCTTTTTCACGAAATCATACTCGTGCGGATACGCGCTCATCTCCTTTTCCGTGCGGCGATATACCATGGTCACTTGTTCGGCCCCCAGCCGCTTGGCAACGGTGGCGCAATCGATGGCGGTGTTGCCCGCCCCGATCACAACCACGTTTCGGCCGATGGTCATGCCGGCCGGATTCAATTTACTCTGTTCGATATACTCCAGACCGTCGACGATCAACTCTTCGCCAGGGATGCCCATGACCTGAGTCGCGCCAAGCCCTGGGCCCAGGAAGACTGCTTCGAACTTCGTCCGAAGATCCGCGAGGGCGAGATTCGCTCCAAGCTCCTTGCCGGCCTCGATTCGCACACCCAGGCGTTCCAGCATGCGGACCTCCTGGAGAGACGCTTCGATCGGCTCGCGCAAGGCGATAATCCCGTAGGTCGAAAGCCCGCCTGCTAAGGGCCGCTTTTCGAAAACCGTCACGCTGTGCCCACGGCGAGCCAATTCGCCGGCGCACGAAAGCCCGGCGGGGCCCGATCCAACCACTGCGACGCTCTTGCCACTGGCAGGGGCTTTGGTAATCACGGCCGCGTGATCGTTATCCATATGATCCATTGCATAGCGCTGCAACCGGCCGATCATGATGGGCTTATGCTCGTGACCGAGTACGCACGCGCCCTCGCACAGCTCCTGAACCGGACATACGCGGGCGCAAGTAGCGCCCAGGAGATTCGCTTCCAGGATGGTCCGCGCGGAACCGGTCAAATTATCCGTCGAGATTTTCTTAATGAAGCGCGGAATGTCGATGTGCGTGGGACAAGCATGCGTGCAGGGAGCGTCGTAGCAATACAGGCATCGATTGGATTCGACCAAAGCTTCCTGCGGGCTCAGCGGCGGAAGCTGCTCGGCCAGCCTCTTAGTTTCCGATCCGGGCACGTTCCACCACCTCCTCGGGAAGAGGCTTGGTGCGAGCCCCCGACATGAGTGCAACATACGACCCGGCTGACACAGCGAAGCCAACGAACCAGGCGTAGTCGTACAGCCAGCGCAAAGCCGGAATGGCGAGGCCCAACAACGCCACAGCGATCCCCACCGACAAGCTCACCAGAGCGCGGGGATTGACACCTTTCGAATACTCATACTCGCCGCCTCTGCGATAGAGATCATCCACGTTGAGCGAGCGCCCGCGCACAATAAAATAATCGGCAATCATCACGCCGGCGATAGGGCCGAGCAATCCTGAATATCCCACCAGCCATCCGAAGATATAGGCGCTGAAATCGCTCAACAGCCTCCACGGCATCATCAGCACTCCCACAATCCCGGTGATGAATCCGCCGGTTCGAAACGAGATCAGGCGAGGATTCAGATTGGAGAAATCATTCGACGGCGAGACGACGTTTGCGGCGACGTTGGTATTCAACGTCGCGACTAGAATCGCGATTAATGCAATGAACGCGACCAGAGGCTGATGAAAGCGGCCGATCAGTGCAACGGGATCCCAGATCGCTTCCCCGAACAGCACGACGGAAGCCGATGTGACCGCCACGCCGATGAAGGAATATAACGTCATCGCCGCCGGCAATCCCAAGGCCTGGCCGAGCACCTGGTCGCGCTGGCTCTTGGCATAACGCGTGAAATCGGGAATATTCAAGGCCACGGTGGCCCAAAACCCCACCATCGCGGTAAGCGACGGAATGAAAAACGTCAAGAAAGCGCCGGTGCCCTGGAACTTGCTGGGGGCGCTCAACACGGGTCCGAAGCCGCCCGCCTTATTGGTGATCCACCATAGCATCAGCAATCCGACGCCTAACATGAAAGGCGCGCCGATTCCCTCCAGAAACTTGATGGTGTCGATGCCTTTCCAGATCACAAAGATGTTGAGCAGCCAGAATGCTCCGAAGCAAATCCACACGACGCGTGGGTCCGAAGCGGCGGGCCATAAAATCTGGAGCATCGAGTGGATCGCTTGTCCGCCGATCCACGTTTGGATGCCGAACCAGCCGCACGCGACTAGCGCGCGGAGGACGGCAGGTATGTTCGCGCCGCGAACGCCGAACGACGCCCGCACAAATACGGGAAAAGGAATACCGTATTTCGTGCCGGCATGTGCATTGAGCAGCATCGGGACCAGGACAATTACATTCCCCAGCAGGATAGTCCCGACCGCTTGCCACCAATTCATCCCTCCCGCGATCAGGCCGGAAGCCAGCATGTAGGTGGGGATGCACACGCTCATCGCCACCCACAGCGAAACGTAGTTGTATAAACCCCAGGTTCGCTTGGCCAGCGGGATGGGTGCCAAATCGTCGTTGTATAAACCGGGATCGCGGTCTGGAGCCATGCGTTCCTTGGCGAAATTATCGCACACGCTTGCATTTGCGACATACTGAGGAAATATGGAGGGATGTGTGAACAAAGACGAAATCGTTCTGGCCAACCAGGAATGCCTGTTCCCGGCAGTGTTCCACTACTTCCGCGAGCCTTTGGTACTGACCAAAGCCAAAGATCAGTACGTGTGGGACGCCGATGGCAACCAGTACCTGGACTTCTTCGGCGGCATCCTGACGGTGAGTGTCGGTCACTGTAATGAGAAGGTGAACAGCGCGGTCCATGCGCAAGTCGACAAGCTCCAGCATGTCTCCACAGTGTTTCCCACCGAACCGCAGGCGGCCTTGGCGCGCAAGATCTCTACAATCGCGCCCGGAAAGGGCTGGAAATCGTTTTTCACAAGCAGCGGTACCGAAGCCAACGAGATGGCAATCCTCGCGGCGCGCTGCTTCACCGGATCCTCCGACATCATCGCCTTGCGGCATTCTTATCACGGACGGTCGTCGCTGGCGATGGGGCTGACAGGGCAAGCAAGCTGGAAACTCGGTCCGCCGGTGCAAGCCGGTATCACCTTCGCGCACAACGCTTATTGCTACCGGTGTCCGTTTGGCTTGACCTATCCCGACTGCGAGGTCCGCTGCGCCCAGGACGTCCGCGAGCTGATTCGTACTACCACTACGGAACAGATCGCGGGAATGATCGCCGAACCGATTCAGG
>Ga0157369_10009678_pt1 | contig 11023 bp, 13 predicted proteins | sample C25metaG_FD_113461 | JGI IMG/M metagenome (GOLD analysis project Ga0157369, IMG submission 113461) | Corn rhizosphere microbial communities from Kellogg Biological Station, Michigan, USA - C2-5 metaG | ecosystem: Host-associated > Plants > Roots > Rhizosphere > Soil | place: USA: Michigan... | reverse complement strand
TCCTGTCCGTACTCTTCACCGGCTTCGTTCATCGCCTCCGTGATCCCGTCGGTATAAACGACCATCACCTGGCCTTTCTCAAAGCGAATAAAATGCTGGTGATAATGCATATCGCGGAACATGCCCAGCGGCAGATCGCCGTATTCAACAAAGCGATACTCGCCGTCCGGCTTGATCAGAAGCGGTGGATTGTGACCGGCATTTGAGAAGACGAATGTGCGATTCGTCGCGTCCAGAATGCCGTAGATCGCTGTTATAAATTGATTGTCGTCGAGCGAGTCCCACAAGAGATTGTTCACCTTCGCGAGCGCGATGTGCGATGCATAACCGACCTGAATGCCGGCACGCAGCGACGCTCGTAGGAATGCCATCAAAAGTGCGGCAGGAATTCCCTTTCCGACAGCGTCCGCGACCGTGATGCCGATCTGGTCCTCAAAGATCTGCACCCAATCGTAATAGTCGCCCGAGACCTCTTCGGTCGGAAATACATACGCGCTGATGTCAAAATTTTCGAGCTCCGGATCCGCGTCGGGCAAAAGCTCAAGCTGCACTTGCCGTGCGATCTCGAGCTGGGCCTCGATGCGCTTTTTCTCGACGACCTCGTCGAGCAGGCGGACCTTTTCGATAATGATCGCGACCTGCGCCGTCAACATTTGCAGCAATTCAAGATCGTCGGGCGTATAGGCGTCCAACTTGTCGCTTTCGAGGTCGAAAACGCCGATCACCTTGTCATTCGAAACGATCGGGGCCACCATCTCGGACCGCGTCCGCTCGCGGGCCTGAAAATATCGCGGGTCTTTTCGCGCATCGGCCGAGATGATCGGCTTTCCGTTCTCGGCAACACGGCCGATAAATCCCTCACCTCGCCGCAGCCGCGGTTCGACAAGCTCAAAGCTGATGTCGTAGCCGCGAATCGCCCTCGCTTTGTAGATATACGGATTCTCTTCGTCGCCCGCCTCGATCAGATAAATGCCGGCCGCATCATAATGGATCAGCGAACCGAGCGTGTCCATCACCTTATTCAGCAGCTCATCGAGATCGAGCGACCGGCTGATCGTCCGTGTGATCTCGAGCAAAAGGCGCAGTTTGTCCTCGGCCTGCAGGTGCGGGTCAGGCGTGCCTCCATGAATGTCGGTGTCGGCCATTAGTGGTTTTGTTGCTTTAGCTTGTATGTGTCCCAGAGCCGCGAGATCTTTATTCTAAACTCAACGAGCGCGCGGCTCACGCCATAATGGCGCGCGATCTCGGCGGACGTTTTGCCTTCCTCGACGTATCGCTTTACACCGAGATACGGGACCAATGCTGCGGCCCCCGTCGAGTATGCTTCTTCCTCTATGTCGTGGTTATAATCGCGGGCAACTATCTTCCCGTTCTTATCACGACGTTCGATCGCCAGGCGGCTTGGCTTATGCCCGAGAAAAACATGGCAAACCTCTTCCATCAGCGTCGCCCGATGGCGGTTATGTCCATGCGTCGGGTTTAGGATAATCAGCTTTCGCCCGTCGGGCAAAGGCTGCGAAGCGGCACCGCCCGACCACATGTCCTTCCCCTCGCCGATCAGGTGTTTTTTTGTCTCTTCCGTCAGCGACGGTTCGATCTGCTCATACGGCACGACTAGCAGCTTTGCATATTTCGCGAGCTTGAAAGGATCGAGCGGCTGCTCTGGACGTCGCAATCCCGCAAATTCGCGCAGGCCGCCTGCCTGCAACTCATACTTTCGGCCTTTTTGTGTAGGCGGAAGGTCAGACGTGTTCACTAGGGGCAATTATACATTTTGAAGGAGTGACTTCATCGCCAAGCTGACGCAGATCATTATCCAAAGTCGGCAACCGGGCGATGCTGAGGCTTATGCTCCCCGTAGCTTCTTTGCGGCTACAAGAAGCCCGATGCCAACGAGACCGATCGCCAAGTACTCGAACAAACTGCCCACTACCGTGCATGTCATGGCTACGTAACGCACCGGACTGTCGACCCCGAGAGAAGTATACAGAAAATTCCAGTAAGTCCAGGTAACGGCCCACAACAAAAAGGACAATGCTGTTAATACAACCGCGATCGCTCCGAGTATGCGCATATTTACCTCGATCCAGGTGGTTTAGCTTAGAACGCGTAGATAATATGGAAAATCGTCTCTTATTACAACGCGAGTAGGGGCTTCGGTATCGGCAGCTAAACTTCTTTGTACTCGGAATCCACGTCCTCGCTGGAAAGCGCCACTCGGTAATTTTTCGACTGTTTTTGTTTTGTGATCAGCAGGTCGTCTTTCGTTTTCAGAAGATCGGCCCGGTTAAAGACGGAAAGCTCGAAGTTGTAGCCGTGCGTTATTGCGTCCTTCGGGCAGGCCTCGACACAGAACCCGCAAAAAATGCAGCGGCCGTAATCGATGTTGTAAACCCGTGCATAGCGTTCGTCGCGCCCGATGCGTTCGGCGTACGGACGCGGGTCGTCTTCGGCCTCGATGTAGATACAATCCGACGGGCAGGCCGCTGCACAGAGATAGCACGCGACGCACTTTTCCTTACCGTTCTCGTCGACATGCAGGAGATGCTGACCGCGATAGCGCGGCTGGACCGTCACGGGCTCGTCCGGATACTGAACGGTCCACTTTTCACGCGGTATCTCGGCAAGCGTCCGCCGCATTCCCTTGACCACCGCGACGGTCGACTGAATTACATCAGATATGATCGACATTTTGGTTCGAGTGCTAAAAATAAATTATAACGCAACAACGCCCGCGGACGCGAAAGAGGAGCGCCACAGGCGTTGCACATGATTCAATGAGATCAGGCGGTGATCGACGTTATCGCATACTCGCCATGATCGCGGCCGCCCAGAAAAGATAGACGACCCACACGATCACACCCCCGATGAGTCCAAGAGCACCGGTGATCAAACCGCCAAGGGCCAGTCCTGCTCCACCAAAATGAACCGGGTCCGAGTTAGCCTTACCTCGGGCCATAAAGCCTAAGATCAGCCCGATAATGCTCGGAAGGAATGTGCCGCAGCACAGCGTTATGCCGAGAATTCCACAAACGAGCGAAACGATAGCAAGAGTTTTATTTTGCCCGGCGGCTGCGGGCGGCGGTGATTGCATATTTTTTCCTCCGGGTTGATTTTGGAAACTTGAAGCCGGTGTCGGCGGGGTCCATTCCGTCTGGGCAACGGCGGATTCGCCCGCGGGCGGCTGGTTCATGCTAAAAGGTGACGCGGGAGTACTCTCTGGTTCGGCATAGTCGGTCGAACGCGGCGATTCCGGCTCTGAAAACATTTCCTCGGGCTCCGCCGGGACCGGCTCGGGCGCCGGTTCGAAAGTCGGTGGTTTGGCCCCGCTAAATGGCGAAGGGATCGGGGGCGTAGTCGGAAAATTTCCAGCTGACGACTGAGGTGCCTCGTTCGACGCGCCTCCAAAAGGCGACGGCGGTTCCGATGGCGGGGCCTCTGCTAGCGGCGGCAAGTCGATCACCTGGCTGTCTTCGCCCGGCGGTGTTGCGAGCCTGGTTTTCAATTCGGATGCCGGCGACGAGCTGATCATCGGCTCAGACGGTATCTGCAGCGGTTCTTCGTCCGCGGGCGGTGCCGACGGGCTCGCCGGTTCGGCCGGTTTCGAAGGCTCGCTCGCCGACCTCAGCGCCGAAGCGATATCCTCCTTGCTGGCGACCATCGTCTTGTACGGATCGGCAGGCGTTTCGTCGGCTACGAGCGGCGTGCCGTCGGTCTGGCAAAACCGCAGGTTGTCGTCGAACGTCTTTTGGCAAGTCGGGCAGCGTTTCATTGCTAATTCCTCTGATGTGAAGTCCCAAAAGGGCTTACGTTCCGGTACGGCAAGGCACCGTTGTGCCATTTATGGATTAAGGCGAAAAACTTAGGATTTCTTATACAGTTTTCGTCAAACTAATTCAAGTTTGCTGAAGAAGTAGCTGATCTCGATGGCCGCGTTCTCGTCCGAGTCGGAGCCGTGAACGGCATTTTCGCCGATCGACGACGCAAACTCCTTTCGCAACGTCCCTTCTGACGCCTCGGCCGGGTTCGTCGCTCCCATCAGATCCCGCCAGGCCTTTACCGCGTTCTCTTTTTCCAATGCCAGCACGACACACGGGCCGCTCGACATGAAGTCTGTAAGCTCTTCGTAAAAGCCCTTGTCCGCATGAACGGCGTAAAATCCCTCAGCTTGTTTTTTAGTCTGGTGGACAAGCTTCATTCCGCGGATATTGAATCCGGCCTGTAAAATACGGTCGATAATTTTGCCGCCATTCCCCGCCCGAACGGCGTCCGGCTTGATGATCCCAAATGTAAGTGTGCTCATTTATTCTTCGATTTTTTGTTTAGGTCGCTAAAGTTTTCGACTATTTGTTCAAGGCTTGGAAAATATTTTACAGAAAATTCTCAAATTAACATCTTCGCCGGTAAGCAATCTCCCCCGGCCGTATCCGCAAGGTTCATGGTACGGCGGTCACGAGCTTTCGAAATCATGCCAGTCAAATCCAAGATCCTTGACAACGGTGCGAAGCGTTCCATTCTTGAGATCCTTCGATCCCCAATCAGGCACGGCTACCACAACGATTGGTTGATTTGCAGGGTTATACCATTTTCGATGCGAGCCTCCGCCTCGACGCCTAACCTCCAGGCATCCCAACCTGCGGAGTTTCTTCTCGACCTCGCGGTATCTCACGCAGCTTCGAGATGAATCAGAGTATCAGCAACGAACGGAGCATTGGTAAGGAGAGGCTGCAAAACATCCGGAAGCGGCTGATTTAGGTCTTGATATCCTTCGATCAAGGCATCCAGTGCGTCCGCAACATTGACCGATATTTCATCGACCGTATCGGCTTCAGTGATCAGCCCGGGCAAAATTGGACATGTGATGGTCCAGCCGCCCTCAGGCTGAGGGTCGAGAACCAAAGGAAGTTTGTAGATGTTTTCCATTAGTGATCTTTAACATCTCCAGGATCCGTAAAATGCCAAACTAAGGAGATTCCTATTTAGTATTTTATCGCCGCTAGCTGCATGCAATGTTTCCGACAGCCTCACGGTCAAACGCGAGAGCATCCTTAAGCGTTATCCGAAGGCCAGTGACGAACGTATTCCGCATTGATTGGCATTATATCTCACCACGCCCTTAGTCGCACTCAACTGGAAATACTTCCTGTTATTGGCGAACTTTGCGTGAGGCGGTTTCGCCGGCAAACCGAAACAGCCGGGCGCCTCCTCGAACAAAATCTATTTACGCAATAAGTCAAAAGATTATTGTGTCAATGTACGCTGGCCGACACCCGGATCGGACATTAGCGCGTAATAATATCTCCAATCTCTGACTTTGAAGCCTCCCAAAAGGTTTTCGACTTTTATGGCCTGATAGCAGATTGATCAATCACTTCTTTCGGTTCCACTGGGTCGAAAATCTGGTATTTGCAAACTGAAAATTTTTGAAGGGCTTACCGAAAGCGGACACCGGTCCTCAGGGGTCTGGGTCTCCGGTACATCTGTGTAAGCCGTCAGAGGGAAACAAACAAGGACAAAAGCAACTGCATTTAGTCTCGCGGAATTTTCCTCGTATTTTCCAGTCGGGCCCATTAGATCTGCATTCTGAACTGAGTCAAGAACAAAAAAGGGAGAAAGGGGAAAATGAAAATAAAAACAAGTCGGACCGCTATTATGATCTGCCTGCTTGCGCTGGCAGGTATCGGTTTTACGGCATTCACGAGATCGCACGCACATGCAAAGCAAAGGGCGACATCATTACAGTTTGGCCCGGCAACTGGCTACGTACAGACAAATCTGGCTTCCAATATTCCTGGATTGGCTCCGAACGTCGATCCAAAACTTACAAATCCATGGGGATTTGCGGAAAACGCCGACGGCACATTCCGCGTGGCTGCTAATGGCTCGGGTCGAGGCATATTATTTAATGCTCAGGGCATACGAGACGGCGCAGATATTATCATTCCCACTCCAACGGGCGGTGGAACCTCAACGCCGAATGGTGTCGTCAGCAACGACACATCCGGATTTGTGATCACCGATCACGGCAAGAGTGCGCCGGCCACACTGCTCTTCTCGACTGAGGACGGCACGATAGCCGGTTGGAACCCGGAAATAAATGTCGCCCACGCCGTGATCGCTGCGGACCAGTCAGGCAACGACGCGATCTTCAAATTGCTGGCCTTGGGAACGAACTCGCAGGGAACATTTATTTTCGCGACGGATTTTCATAACGGCGTGGTCGACATTTTTGACTCGAGCTTTAACCTCGTGCATTTCGGAGCGAACGCGTTTGTCGATCCGACGACCGGGGCGGACGCTATCCCGAGCGACTTCGCACCATTCGGCGTTAAAAACTTTGGCGGAACGCTGTTTGTCACGTACGCCAAACAGGATGAGGACCGTGAGGATGATGTTGCCGGCGTCGGAAACGGATTTATTGACGAGTACGACACTAATGGCAACTTTATCCGTCGGTTCGCGACGCGCGGGCTGCTCAACTCTCCGATCGGTGCGACGATCGCACCCGCCAACTTCGGTCAATTCTCAAACGACGTTTTGATCGGCAATTTTGGTGACAGTCACGTAAATGCTTTCGATCCGGCAACGGGCGCTTTTCTCGGCCAATTGACGGACACCAATGGCAGTCCGTTGGTCCTGAACGGCGGCATTCAGGAGGCCGAAACAAAAGGTCTCTGGGGTATTGGATTTGGTAACGGCATAAATGGCGCCGGCACGAACGAAATGTTCTTCGCTGCCGGTCCAAACGATGAGGAAGACGGGCTGTTCGGGAAGGTAACGGTCGCGGGGAGCGACTAGCTAGCCAAGTGCGTGGTTCTTGTTACTTCGTGTATTTCGCGGTAGCGTCTTTTAGAGCATAGCTGCGAACTGCGCGAACTGATCGAAGATCAGCGAGACTTAAGGTTGTAGCCGTGGGTTCAGACTCACGGCTACCTTCATTTGCCTCAAACCGGCTCAGCCCGATGACATAACCCTCCTTTATCGAGCCGCGATATTCCCCAGCTTCTTCTAACAACTCTGGTATAGCTGAGAATCGGTCTGTTGGAAAGTGATCGAGCGCGTGGTACAACGTGAGAGAGAATTTGCTGAGGAAAAAGCGAGGCGATGTACTGCTCTCAATGCGCAACTGAACTTTCGGATGAGGACGTGATCTGTCCGAACTGTTCGAAGCCCGTCGCGAGCTTTAGCTTTACGGGCCCGGTCGAGCAAGTACAGCCGATCGATGAAGATCAGACCCTTATACGTGCGGCGCGGTCGCTGCCCAAGCCGAGCAAATGGCTGGTGCCAGTTACCATCGCGGTCTGCGTGCTGGCTGCGGGTATGCTGATAACTCTCGTCGGCCTTGGAATGTATTTGGCCGGGAAGCATTCGGCCGAAGGAGGAAACTCATCAAGCTCGGGTAACGCCGCTTCGCCAATACCGACTGTAACAGCGACCCCATCCACGCCGACGCCGACACCGGTTCCGACACCAAAACCCAAACGCGAGGTCCTCGACGAAAAGATAGAGATCCCGGCAGGAAATGTCGAGCGTCGTTCGCTATCCCTGGATGCAGACGGCAAGCTGACCGGCGGATTTGTCATCTACGGCGACTCGCACGATGTAGATTTTCGGATCATCGACACCAGCGGCCATATCTGGCATGAATGCTTTTGCGTCGACAAAGAGAAAGTCTCAGTAGCGCTGCCTCGCGGTCGATACACTTTCATCTTTAGCAACGAAAAGGCCTGGTTCACCGACAAAACCGTCGCCGCACAGTTTTTCTTTCAGGAGGATGAAAAAGATTAGACACGACGAGATAGTCGTCCAGAAGGATTTTCAATTCGCGGTGACTTTCTTCACAAGCGGCGCCTCCGCCATTTCGACGACGGCGATAGCCTGTTCACGCGTGACCAGGGGAAATCCCTCAAGAAAGTTTTCGAGTGTGTCGCCGCCTTCAAGATAATCGAAAAGGTTTTGGATGGGAACACGAGTACCCGCAAAGACCGGCGTTCCGCTCAGCTTTTCTGGATCTATCTCGATAACGCCGTTTTTCATGTGCAAAGTTTAGCCTGCCTCTGCCCCTCTCATAAGTAGATACCCCGACGCGCACCTCGATACTTACGTGGCCTTACCTTCAGAGGCACAAGAACTAAGTCAAGTCTCATGACACCGGTCTCCGAAGCAGCGAGCTTTAGATTCTTGACGATCGTCCGCTTGAATCCGTAGTTCTCTTTGCCGGCCGAAACTTCGTAGGTAGACACTCCGTCTTTCCATGGATTCGCATTTATCGGCAGTTTTATTTGGTAGGTTCCATTGCTACCGCTTATTCCCTTAAAGATGTGGCCTCTAGAGTCTTTTGCCACAACAGGCGTATTTGGAACAACGGCGCCGACAGGATCGTAAACAATCCCCGTCAGCGTGACCGTGGCAGCGAGAGAGACGCCACTGACCGTTTCCTTATATGGCTTGAACGCGGGCTTTCTGTTCTGAATTTCTGACGATGCTGAGGATTCGCGAATTTCGACTGGCGGGCCTTCTGGTACAGGGGCCAGGTCGATGATAGGTTGGCCGACCTTAATAACGATGGTTCCCAAATCTACAATTGAAGAATTTGGAAGCTGGTAATCTCTCAGTTGTCGTTTAAGAAAACCATCAGCGCTGATCTCAATGGAGACTATTCTTGTTTTAACAGTCCCTAAAAAGGCGCCCAGATCGTTGGTGCGTGTTTCGAACTCGATCCCGGCATCGGACCGAACCGTTACGTGAACTCCCGAAACCACCGCGCCGTTTTCATCGGTGACCACTCCGTGAAGTGTTGTAATTTGAGCGCCGACCGGGAGGCTGGCGAAAGCTGCAATTGCAAATAATATGTAGAGTCTAGTCGTAAGAGTGTTCCCTCGGTCACAACGAGGTCTATCGTTTAATTCAAACAAACCGCTTGATCAGCTCTGATGCGATCCGAGCCGGTTTGGCTGTTTCGCGGTCGAGCATGCACCAGACGGTTCTTCCTTGTACAACCAGTTCATCGCCGCGGGCGATCTCGGTAAACCGCTCGCAGGTCACTTTTGTCCACTCGCCGACCCACGTGGTCACGGTGATCTCTTCATCTAGAAAGGCTTGTCTTTTGTAATCGATCTCGTGGCGGACAACGACCCAGGCAAATTTCGCCTGCTGCTCTTGCGTCGCGGCGTGAAACCAATGTGCGACCGCAACGTCCTGTATCCAGCGAAGGTAGGCCACATTGTTCACATGTCCCTGCTCGTCGATGTCTTCGGCCGCGACACGAAACGAATGTGAAAATTTCATTCTTTAAGCTCCCCTCCTTACGAAGCCGGGGCCCGCCGCAGCATCTGCGAGCGGGGTGGACGTCGGAGGGGTGGCACGCGTATTTTTGCGTAACGGGATGGTTCTCTAAGAGAGCTATCCGAGCTTTAGAAACTTACTCCAGTTCTAACTTCAGCGCGCCGAGTTGCCGGTACATTTCCATGAAATTGAATTCGTTCCAGGCCTCGGTGATCTTGCCGTCGCGAACGCGGACGATGGTCATCCCGGTAAACTCCACCGGGCCATTCGTCGGAGCAACGCCGAGGCTGTGGCCGAGATGCGAGCCAGTCACGCGGCAGCGGGCCGCGATCTTGTCGCCTTCGACAACCGTGTCCTCCACGATGATCCGCAGATCGGGGTACGCCTCAACAAACTGTCGATGGAGTCTTTTAAATCCTTCCGGTCCGCGGACCTCATTGCCTTCCGGATCGGTCAGCCCATGGGCGATGCCGTCCTCGGCAAACATTTCATCCACGGCCGATTCACTCTTGCCATTCCACACCTCGTCAAACCAGCGATGAATAAAGGATGCGTCTACCATATATTTGGGGTCACGATAGACACCGCAAAAAGCGACACGTGTATGCGAAAGAATGGTCGCATAAAGGGCGGTGTCATCGGCACTATGATGCACCCGTCCCTGCCGGTAAGCAAAATCAGAATAGGCGATGTCGCCGGACCGTCCACACAACGCAAACTGACCCCTCCCTAACCACCATCCTGGTAGCGCGCTGGGGCGGTGCTGGTAGCACACGTTGAGAAAAGCTATTCGCGAGCTCGGTCGCCCTCGCAGTATTTGCGAATGCCGTAGATGGCAACGACAGCTCCGAGAAAGATCTGGACAAATATCGAATAGTTCTGGCCGTCGGTCGCGAGCGCGCTCTGTCCCGAAAGGAAATGGATCACGCCGAGACCGGCAGTAAGAAATCCGCCGGTGATAAAGAACCAGAAAAACAGATCGTTGACTTTCATGAGTGGGCTTTGTACTTCCTTAGCTTTTAGGGATTTGCGGATCGCTGGAGGCTCTCTTGAACCGCTTTGCCGATGTCGGCAGGCGATTTTACCACGCGAATTCCCGCAGATTCAAGAGCTTTCATCTTTTCTGCGGCAGTTCCCTTTCCGCCCGAGATTATCGCACCGGCATGGCCCATGCGACGTCCCGGCGGTGCGGTCTGTCCTGCGATAAACGCGACGATCGGCTTTTTGACGTTATCCCTGGCATATCCGGCAGCATCTTCTTCGGCCGTGCCGCCGATCTCGCCGATCATCACAATGGCATCGGTCTCATCGTCCGCTTGAAACAATTTCAGAGCGTCCGTGTGCGTCGTGCCGATTATCGGATCGCCGCCAATGCCGATCGCCGTCGATTGGCCGAGGCCGAGCGCCGTAAGTTGCCCGACCGCTTCGTAGGTCAGGGTCCCCGAGCGTGAAACGACGCCGATACGGCCCTCTTTGTGAATATGGCCGGGCATTATACCGATCTTGCATTTGCCGGGCGAGATGACGCCGGGACAGTTCGGGCCGATAAGGCGCGTCGGACGGTCATCCAAATATTCTTTCGCCTTGACCATGTCCTCCACGGGTATTCCTTCGGTAATACAGACGACCAGCGGCATTCCGGCATCGGCGGCTTCCATGATCGCGTCGGCTGCAAATGCCGGCGGCACATAGATCACAGAGGCATTCGCTCCCGTCTCTCTGGCGGCTTCAGCGACCG
>Ga0157369_10009677_pt1 | contig 11024 bp, 9 predicted proteins | sample C25metaG_FD_113461 | JGI IMG/M metagenome (GOLD analysis project Ga0157369, IMG submission 113461) | Corn rhizosphere microbial communities from Kellogg Biological Station, Michigan, USA - C2-5 metaG | ecosystem: Host-associated > Plants > Roots > Rhizosphere > Soil | place: USA: Michigan... | reverse complement strand
TCTTGGGCGACCGCGTGCTCGGCCTGATTGCCGCAGAGAAGCTGCACGCGCTTTATCCCGCCGATGCGGAGGGCGCGCTTGCGCTCAAGTTCAACGCATTGGCGCGGCAGGACGCCTGCGCGCAGGCCGCGGACGCCGCCGGACTCGCCGATCACATCATTCTTGCGCAGTCCGAGATCGTGAGCGGCGGACGGCGTAAGGCGGCGATCCTCGCGGGCGCCTGCGAGGCGGTCATCGCGGCGCTCTATCTCGACGGCGGAATGAATGCCGCGCGCCAGTTTGTCGAGCGCTATTGGACCGATGCGTTCGCGACTCTCGACCGCGACATGCGCGACCCCAAGACGGCGCTGCAGGAATGGGCGCAGGGACGTAAAGAATTTCCGGGCGCGCCCACCTATAAAATCGCGCGGCGCGAAGGCCCGGATCACCAGCCGCATTTTTGGGTCGAGGTGAGTGTGGCAGGACACGATTCCGCCATCGGCGAGGGTGGCTCCAAACGCGAAGCCGAGCAGGCTGCCGCGAAGACGATGTTGTCGCGATTGGGGCTCACATGACGACGCGCTGTGGATTCGCTGCGATCATCGGTGCGCCGAATGCCGGAAAGTCGACGCTGGTGAATGCGCTCGTCGGCACCAAGGTCGCGATCGTCAGCCCGAAGGTCCAGACCACGCGCATGCCCGTGCGCGGCGTCGCCATGCGCGGCGAGACGCAGATCGTGTTCGTCGACACGCCGGGCATCTTCAAGCCGAAGCGCAGGCTCGACCGCGCGATGGTGACCTCGGCCTGGGCCGGCGCCAACGATGCCGACGCCATTGTGGTGATCGTGGATGCGCCGGAACTTGTCGCGCATGCGGACGGACTTGCCGCGCGCGATACGTACGCGATCATCGAGAAACTCAAAGAGAACAAGGCAAGAGCCGCGCTTGTTCTCAACAAGATCGACGGCATGAAGCGCACCGATCTCCTGCCGCTGATCGAAAAGCTGAAAGACGAAACGGTCTTCGAGGAGGTCTTCGTCATCTCCGCACTCAAAGGCGACAGCGTCGAAGACGTCGCGAACTGGTGCGCGTCGAAGATGCCGGAGAGCCCGTGGCTGTTTCCCGAGGATCAGGCGGGCGATATCACCTCGCGCTTGCTCGCCTCCGAGATCACACGCGAGAAGCTCTATCTGCGTCTGCATGACGAGCTGCCCTATGCCTCGACGGTCGAGACCGAGAAGTGGGAAGAGCGCAAGGATGGCTCGGTCCGGATCGACCAGACGATTTATGTCCAGCGCGACGGCCAGAAAGCCATCGTCCTCGGCAAGGGCGGCGCCACGATCAAGAAGATCGGCGAGCTCGCGCGTACGGAGCTTGAAGAGATCTTCGGCCACCGCGTACATCTCTTCCTGTTCGTGAAGGTCGACGAAGGCTGGGCCGACAAGCGCGAGCACTACCGTGAGATGGGCTTGGAGTTTCCTGACGATTGAAATGGCGATTAATGCTGCACAATTGGCCGATCTGATCCAGGCGGAACTGTGTAGCCTTTCGGACCAACGTGTTCTCGACCGCATTCATTCGTTATTGGTTAGACCGAGCATCATACTCAGAAACTGGGATTATGGCGAGCCGGACCAACAATATCCTTGTTGGATCGTCCTGAGAGATGATTGTTCAGACGGTGCTATCGGATATTGCGAATACGGTTTCGGGCCTCAATATCCGTGGGGTCTAATCTCAGTCGGCGAAAAAGATAGCTCAATGGGAATGGACAGCGGTTGGTTCAAGACATTCTTGAGGGCCTGTCTCGACTCCGTCGTCGTGATCGCAATACCGATGTGGCGCGTGTTCAAAACGAACGCCCATAACAATAGAATGCCAATGTCAGATGAAGGTTCGTGGGAGGATATTTGGGCGAAGGTTGAGGCATATCGCGTGGCAGATCCTGAAAGTCGATATGACTGCTCATGCGACTTGGATGAACGAGTAACCTATTAGTGGAATGGTCTGACGACGCTATCGTGCTTTCGGTGCGGCCGCTGGGGGAAAGCGGCGCGATCGTAGAAGCGCTGACTCGCGAGCATGGCCGACACATGGGACTGGTGCGGGGCGGCGCATCGCGGCGGATGAAGCCGCTGCTGCAACCGGGCAATTCGCTCAAGCTCGTCTGGCGTGCGCGGCTGAACGAACATCTCGGCGGCTTCGCAATCGAATTGGAACGCGCGCGGGCGGGAGAGCTGATGGAAGGCCGCGAGGCACTGACCGGTCTCAATGCCTTCTCTCAGATCGCGGCGGCTGCCATGCCGGAGCGCGAGAGCCATGCGCCCGTGTTCATTGCCGGAGAAATCCTGCTCGATGCGATGATGGACGATGGCATCGATCACTGGGGTCCGCTCTATGTGCGCTGGGAGGCGGGGCTGCTCGACGCGCTGGGCTTCGGCCTCGATCTCACCCATTGCGCGGCGACCGGTACGACCGACGATCTCATATATGTTTCGCCGCGCTCGGGCCGGGCGGTGTCGCGCGCCGGCGGCACTCTTTACAAGGACAGGCTGCTCGCGCTGCCGCCATTTCTCCTCGGTTCGCAGAACGCGGTCTCGCGCGCGGATATCGTGGCCGGGCTGAAGCTGACGGGATATTTCCTGAGCGAGCGCGTTCTTCTGCCGCATGGCCGGGAGATTCCCGCTGCGCGATTGCGTTTGGACGAACTGGCGCAAACGGCGGGCGAATCGAATAGAAGTTCGGTATGGCCGACATAAAAGACGACATCCGTTCCGAAGAGCTGAGCAAGGCGCTGGCCGAGCGCTATCTGGCCTACGCGCTCTCCACCATCACACAGCGTGCGCTGCCCGATGCGCGCGACGGGTTGAAGCCCGTCCACCGCCGCATCCTGTTCGGTATGCGCAGGCTTGGGCTCGCGCCCGGTTCCGCGCCCAAGAAATCGGCGAAGGTTGTCGGCGACGTGATGGGCTCGTTCCATCCCCATGGCGACCAGGCGATCTACGATGCGCTGGTCCGCCTCGCGCAGGATTTCTCGGTCCGCTATCCGTTGGTCGAGGGGCAAGGCAATTTCGGCAATGTCGATGGCGATAACCCGGCCGCGATGCGCTACACCGAGAGCCGCCTCACCGACGCGGCGCAGGCGCTGCTCGAAGGACTTGACGAGAACGCTTCCGATTTCCGCCCGACCTATGACGGCGCGGACGAAGAGCCGGTCGTGCTGCCGGCGGCGTTCCCCAATCTGCTCGCCAACGGATCGAGCGGCATCGCCGTCGGCATGGCGACCTCGATCCCGCCGCACAATCTGGGCGAACTCTGCGCCGCGCTGATCGCGCTGATCGAAAATCCCAATGTTCAGGACCGCACGTTGTTCAAGCTGGTGCGCGGGCCGGACTTTCCGACCGGCGGCATCATCGTCGACAACGCCGCGACCATCGCAGAAGCCTACAAGACCGGCCGCGGCTCGTTCCGCGTGCGTGCGCGATGGAAGAAGGAAGAAGGCGCGCGGGGCATGTACCAGATTGTGGTGCATGAAATCCCCTATGCGATCCAGAAAGCAAAGCTGATCGAGCGCGTCGCAGAACTGCTCGAGCAGAAGAAGCTGCCGCTGCTGGACGACATTCACGACGAATCCGCGGAAGACGTCCGCATCGTGCTGACGCCCAAGAGCCGCACGGTCGAACCCGAGCTGCTGATGGAGCAGCTCTTCCGTCAGACCGACCTCGAAAGTCGTGTCTCGCTCAACATGAACGTACTGGACAAGGGCGTCGTGCCGCGGGTGATGAGCCTGCGCGAAGTCCTGGCCGCCTTTATCGATCATCGCCGCGAGGTGCTGGAGCGCCGCTCCGCGCACCGCCTGGAAAAGATCGCCACGCGGCTTGAGGTTCTCGAGGGCTATCTCGCCGTCTATCTGAACCTCGACAAGGTCATCAGGATCATCCGCACCGAGGACGAGCCGAAGCCGAAGCTCATCAAGGCGTTCTCACTGACCGATGCGCAGGCCGAGGCCATCCTCAACATGCGGCTCCGGTCCTTGCGTAAGCTCGAAGAGATGGAGATCCGCAAAGAACATGCCTCGCTGACCGCGGAACAGAAGGATCTCAAGAAACTGCTCGGCTCCTCCAAGCTCAAATCCGAGAAGCTGATCGAGGAAGTGAAGGCCATCGACGCCAAGTTCGGCCAGAAGACTGCGCTCGGAAAGCGCCGCACTGAAATCGCGGAGGCAAACCTCGTCGCGAAGGTCGAGGCGATGGCCGACGAAGTGGCGACGCTCGAAAACGCGGTCGAGAAGGAGCCCATCACCGTCGTCTGTTCCGAGAAGGGCTGGCTGCGCGCATTCAAGGGCCATCAGGAACCGAGCGACGCGGTGAAATATCGAGAGGGGGACCGCGAGCGCTTCTGGATCCATGCCGAGACGACCGACAAGCTGATGATGTTCTCGACCGACGGGCGCTTCTTCACGCTCGACTGTGCGAAGCTACCGGGCGGTCGCGGCAATGGCGAGGCGATCCGCACCTTCATCGATCTGCCGCCGGATGCCGATCTCGTGGCGATGTTCGCACATGTGCCAGGGCGCAAGCTTCTGGTCGCATCGACCTCCGGCCACGGTTTCATCACCAATGAAGACGACGCAGTGGCGATGACCAAAAACGGCAAGCGCGTGATGAATGTGAAGACCGGATCGGAAGCCGCAGTGTGCCGCTTCGTCGACGGCGATTCCATCGCGGTCGTGGGCGAGAACCGCAAAATGCTGATCCTCGATCTTGCCGATCTGCCGGAGATGGCGCGCGGGCAGGGCAATTATCTGCAGCGCTACAAGGACGGCGGATTGCTCGACGCGACGACTTTCACCTGGAAGCAGGGCCTGAAGGACGAGAACAATCGCGAATTTGCCCCTTCCGAACTGAAAGAGTGGCGCGGTCAGCGCGCCCAGGCCGGCCGTCTCGTCCCGCGCGGCTGGGCGAAGTCGGGTAAGTTCGCGTAACTTCCCACCCTACGCTTGAGGGAGGGTGAGAAACGCAGATGGCCTTTCAGGAAATCCTCTACACCACGGACGGTCCGCTCGGGATCATCACGCTGAACCTGCCGCAGTATAAGAACGCGCAGGGCTATCGCATGCTCGACGAGATCGATGCGGCGTTCGATCTGGCGGCGGCGGACAAGTCGGTGCGCGTTGTGATCGTGCGCGGTAGTGGTGGGCATTTCTCGAGTGGGCATGATCTTGGAACGCCGGAGGCGGTCGCTTATCGCAAAAGCCTGGGCGCCGCGCCGGGCATCGAAACCTATGACGAGTTTCGCAAATACAATCTCGATCTCCTGCTCAAATGGCGGAATTTCGAGAAGCCGACGATCGCGATGGTTGAAGGCTATTGCATCTACGCGGGCTGGATGCTGGCGGCGTGCTGCGACATCGTTTTCGCGGCCGAAGATGCTCAGTTCCTGGCGGGATTCGTCGAATACATGTCGATCCCGTGGGATATCGGCATTCGCCGCGCAAAGGAGCTTTGCTTCGAGAGCCGTTTCATCACGGCGCACGAAGCCGCCCAGTACGGCTTCGTCAATCGCGTGCTCGCGCCGGCCGATCTCGAACGCGTGACCACAGCGTTCGCGCGGCGGGTGGCGGAGAATTCGCCCGGCGTGCTACGCTACGCCAAGATCCAGATGAACAAGGCGCAGGACGCGCAGGGCTTCACGCGCGCCGTCGAAGATTCCTTCGGTGATTATTTCGCGATGATGAATCTGCTCGCCAGTGAATCGCGCGCCGAAGGCGGACGCCGTCTTGCGACCGTCGATCTCGCAGTGAAGGGCAAGAAGGGGCAGCGGTTCGGATTGCTCCCAAGGGGCGAGCCCGGCGAAGGCCAGCAAGACTAGCCTGACCCGTGACGTCGGCACATGCAGGGTAGGCACATGCCCGTACGACGTCAGCCGTCGACGAAACTCACTTGATAATGATGCGTGAAGTCGTCGGTGTTCGTCGGTGAAAACACATAGATCGACAAGGCTTTGGCCGACCACAGCTCCAGCTCGAAATCCAAGGATTTGTCCGCGGACGGGTTGGCCGAAGGCGTAAAGCGCAGCATGTAATATTTGACCTCGCACGACATGCCCGGCTGACGGCAGATCGGCTCGTCGCCGCTTTTCTTGTTCCAGAAGTCGCGCTTATCCCATGATTGGAAGTTCGTACCTTCCGGATAGCCATCGAACTTCGCGCTCAGGTCGCGGTCGACGGCGTCCAGATCGTTGCGTTGCCGGTCCTGTAGCAGGTGGCCGTGTAGGCCGGGATCGAACGAAGTGGCCTCCAAGTTGTCGTAGCCGAAGCAGGTCCTCGCATAGGGCGGACAGCCTTGGCGCCACCACTTGGCGTTCCGAAATGCCATAAGCGTCGGCTTTCCCACAACGTCTTGAGGGTGCGCAACAAATACCAACACCATGGCATAGGTCGTCGCCGTTGAAGCTTCGGAATCAGCGCCTGACATACCGGTGTTGAGATAGAACTTGCCTTTGCCGCGTTTCGTGACCTGCAGGTCGCGGTCCGGCTCCACCACCGATATGGTGGGCGTGCTCACGCTGCTCGACGAGCGGACGATACCGAGCGCGCCGAAATCCGTGTCGCTATAGAACCCGCTTAAACCGACCACTCTTTGCTCGGCCGTCGCGGAAAACGGAAAGGTGGCGAGGGTCGCTGCGATCCACAGTTTACGCATAGCCTACCTCACCAAGACTGGGAGGATTGTTGTCCACAGAGTCAATACTACGCTCAGCACCGGCGCGGGCACGCCGAAATGGGCGGTAACCGCCGCGGCGCTGACTGTCGCCGCCCAGATGGGGAACGAGATCGTGGTCGCGGCAATCTGCGCCCAGTTCGTGATGTTCTGCACGCATTTCAGATAGATCGGCACCAGCAATAAAAGGACGAGAAATGCGTAGAACAGATAATGGTCGTAGTGATTGAGTTGCTCCTCAGGCGAATGGTTGGCATCGTACAGTGCCGCTGCAATGGCGACGTAAGCTGTGGTGATTTCCGAAGGGATGAGCTTGTAAAGCCGTTGCAGATAGGTGTCCTGCTGCGGCGTCCCCTGCGCATTGATCTGGCGTGCCATTCCGTGGCTCCCGTTTACCCGGATCAGTTGTCCGGCGAGCGCATTCCCTCACATCTGGGTGGGCCGCAGGCGTGATGGCCATCACGCCGTTTGCAAAAAAAGTACTGAAGATTTTGCGTTTGCCGTTTTCCGGTCTAGCGTTCTGACAAGAACGGCAATCCGGAAGGCAGGGCGGCGTGGCGGAGCAAACTCAAGCTCGGGATTTCAGCCCGGGCTACCGCAGGTATGTGCTTTTCATCCTCACCCTCACTTACGTCGTCAATTACCTGGACCGGCAGATCCTCGGCATCCTGCTGCCCTACATCCAGAAGGAATTCCATATCGACGATTTCCAGGCGGGGTTGCTCTCCGGCACCGTCTTCGCGGTGATCTATGCCACGCTCGCCCTTCCGTTCGCGACGCTCGCCGACCGCATGAGCCGGCGCAACATCATCGCGGCCTCGCTCGCGACCTTCAGCCTGATGACCGTGCTGTCCGGCTATACGAGACAGATCTGGCAGCTCGTCCTCACGCGCTTCTGTACCGGCATTGGCGAAGCAGGCACCGGGCCCGCGATCAATTCGATGATCTCCGATCTCTATCCGCCGCAGAAACGTGCCGGCGCTCTCGCGTTCTATTCCGCGGGCCTCAACATCGGGCTGCTGTTCGGCTTCTTCGGCGGCGGCTGGATGCTGCAGCATTATGGCTGGCGCTCGGCTTTCATCGCATCGGGCGCGCCGGGCCTGCTTCTCGTGTTCATCCTGCTGTTCACGATCCACGAGCCAGTGCGCGGCACGGCGGACGGCATCACCGACGATACCAGCGAGGTGCCGCGCCTCTTCGATGTCGTCCGCTTCCTGTGGCAGCGGCGATCCTTCCGCTGGATCGCGCTCGGCTGCTCGGCGCATGCGTTCAGCGGCTATTCGCTGCTCTACTTCCTGCCGAAATTCCTGATCGTCTCGCACCATATGAAGCCGGTCGAGGTCGGCATCGCGCTCTCGCTGCTCACCGGAATTTTCGGCGCGATCGGCACCTACACATCCGGACGGCTGGCAGACCGGTTCGGCTCGCGCGATGCGAACTGGTACATGTATGTCCCGATTATCGCGACCTGCATGTCGATACCGTGCGCGCCGTTCTTCTTCCTCGCGCCAAGCACCGTCGTGGCGCTCAGCTTTGCGATCGTGCCTGCGCTGATGGGCGCGACCTATCTGGGGCCAGCCTATGCGATGGCGCAGGGCATGGTGCCGTTACGCATGCGCGCGCAGACGGTCGGCATCCTGCTCTTCGTGCTCAACATGATCGCATTGGGGCTCGGGCCCGCCACCACCGGCTTCACTAGCACGGCACTCAAGCCGGTGCTTGGTGACGATTCGCTGCGTTGGGCGCTCCTGGTGACGAGTGTCACGAGCGGGCTGATCGGCATGTTCTGCTTCTGGCGGGCGACACGGTTCCTGAAATCCGACCTCGCGCGGGGCAGCTCGGCTTCCGTGGTTTCTTAATCTTTTCCATTGCCTGGAACTGGAAGCCGGGCAATTCTGTTAACCGAGAACTGTCCCGCAAAGGGACGGCGGGCCGGAAACCGGCTACTTGGTGGCGCGAGCATATCCGACATGAGAACCGCGACAGCCTTAAGCGCGATCTATCTGGTGAGCGCATCGTTTTTCAGCATGGCCCTCGTCGTGCAGCGCCATCCCGTTTGGCCGGCCAGGGCCTACAACACCGGACACTCGGTGCTGGTGCGAATCCCCAATGGCGCCGACACGGTGAAGGAGCGCGCGATCCAACCGGCCATCGCGCGCATCGCGGCCTGGGATAAGGCGTTCTTTGATTCCCTCGCTCTGCCGAAGTCCGCACCGACACCCACGACGCGGGTCGTGATGGCTCTTGCCCCCCTTGCCCCTTCCGCATTGCGTCCTGGAATCGTTGAGCACGCGCACATCGCGAAGGTGGTTGTGACGCCGCCGAAAGTGATGGCTTCGCCGAAGCCCGTACTGGCACTCGCACCGCCCGCACCGGAAGCCCCTGCGAGCGCGTCGCGTCCGGATCTCACGACACCATCGTCCGCGGAACTCGCGCGCGTGATGGCGCGGCTGAAGGACAACTTGACCGCCGAGATGCTCGATAATTTCGAGCTCTTCCTCTATGTCAGCAAAGCCGAGAGCGGACCCTTGGCGCAGCGCATGTATGTCTTCCGCAAGCGCGCCAATGGCGATCTCGACCTTCTCCACAACTGGCCGGTGTCGACGGGGCGCGAACTCATCGAATTTGCGCCGAACGGCCGGCTCGCGCCGAGCTTTACGCCAAAGGGCTATTACGAACTTGACCCCGACCGCATGTACGAGCATCACGTTTCCGGGCAGTGGAAGACGCCGATGCCCTACGCGATGTTCTTCAATTGGGAGAAGAACGGGCTGCAGACGGGGCTCGCGATCCACAGCGCGACCGGCGATGACGTCGCGCTGCTCGGCAGGCGCGCGAGCGCCGGCTGCGTGCGGCTGGCGCCCGAACATGCGGCAGAGCTCTTTCATCTGATCCGCACGCACTATCAGGGGCTCGCGCCACGCTTCGCGTATGATCGCCGCAGCGCGACCATGAGCAATAACGGCCTGCTGATGCACGACGCCGAGGGCCATGTGCGGATGGCGGAGGGCTACAAAGTTCTCGTATTCATCGAGAATTATGGCGGCGGCGACAACGTCGTGGCGGCGCTGTTCTGACGCTCACAGATGTCCGGTCAGGAACCAGACCAGAAAGACGACCGGCAGCGGGACCCCCAGCAGTACCAGTAGACATGATCGCATGAGGATTTCCGCGTGCGCCCCCCCGTCGCATGTGGGGCGCCAGGCCGAAATTCCAAGGTTTTAGGCGCGACGCAATTCGTAGAGCGCGACCGCAGCGGCGTTGGAAACGTTCAGGCTCTCCATCTCGTGATCGATGGGCACGAAGGCCGCGGCATCGCAGCGCTCGCGCACCAGCCTGCGAATGCCCGAGCCCTCCGATCCGAGAACCAATGCGACGTCGCCCGCGGGCAGGGCGTCCTTGAGCGCGCTATCGCCGTCGCCGGCCAGCGCGACCCGCCAGAACTCGCGTTTGCCCAAATCTTCGAGTGTGCGGGCAATGTTGACGACGTGGACATATGGCACCACGTCAAGCGCACCCGAGGCTGCCTTCGCGAGCGTGCCGGATTCCGGTGGCGAATGACGGTCCTGCACGATCACAGCAGTCGCACCGAACGCGGCGGCGGTGCGCAGGATCGCGCCTGTATTCTGGGGGTCAGAAATCTGATCCAGCACGACGACGATCCGCCGCCGCTCCGAGGGCGCGTCCAGCACATCGTCGAGATCACGCTTGGGGAGAGGATCGCACTGCAGGGCGACCCCCTGGTGGACCGCTCCGGCGGGTAACAAGCGTGACACGGCGTCACCGTCCGAGAGCTCCTGCCGCACCCGGCCAAGCAGTTTCGGCCCGATCTCTTCGGCAGCGCGCGTGGTCAGGACCGCGCGCTTCACCTTGCGGGTCGGGTTGGCCAAGGCGGCCTTCACGGCGTGAAGGCCGTAAAGCCACAAACCTTCGCCGGTCCGGCTGTCAGGCTTGGGGTAGAAATGGCGGCGGTCAGGTCGGGGCATGGGAAGGGGCTTATAGGGGAGTGGTTCCTCACGCAATCAGCGGTTTTTCTTGCCTTCCGGACGGCCCTCGGGTTAGCTTTTATTCACAGGGCGTCGTGGGGCCGGTTTACGGGCTTTTCCGCGGTAATAACCTGTTGACACTCGGTTCCAATCTCCTCATAACCCGCGATCCGCGGCGCGACTTTCCGGAGGCAATCTTACGTTCTGACCCATACGGGTGGGCGATGCTTTTGCGCCGACCGGTGATCAGCGATAACCAATTGGTCGAAAACGGAAAATTGATCATCGGGGGAATGTCCCGAGCGGCAAAGGGGGCGGACTGTAAATCCGCTGGCTTC
>Ga0157369_10009673_pt1 | contig 11025 bp, 7 predicted proteins | sample C25metaG_FD_113461 | JGI IMG/M metagenome (GOLD analysis project Ga0157369, IMG submission 113461) | Corn rhizosphere microbial communities from Kellogg Biological Station, Michigan, USA - C2-5 metaG | ecosystem: Host-associated > Plants > Roots > Rhizosphere > Soil | place: USA: Michigan... | reverse complement strand
GACGCCGCGCCGAAGGTCGCGGCCCTGGCTTCCCGTTCGGCACGGCTCAACGATGAGCAGACTCGCGCGAGGCAGCTTGGCCAGCTTGGCTCGACCGGCCTCGAAGCGTTGTCGTACATGGAAATGCACACGCCGGCTCCTGCAGGGTGGCTGGATGCGCGGCGCGAGATGCTCGCCGAGGCCGAGAAGCCTTCCGGACTGCTTCGATTCGTCTTCCTGCCCGATCTGCGCAAGCTTATTGAGGCGGCGGGGACTTCCTCGGTTCAGCGCTGATTCCATTGCGCGTGGACGCCGGAGCCGGGCAGGCGCCATGTCCTCGCGTCCGGCCCGTCCCTCCTGATGTTTGCGATTCACACGATTCGCGAGCATACTACCTGAACCGGTCGTGGTCCGCCGTCGGCAACTGAGGCGGGTCACGATTCCGATGCAGTGGCGGGCCGCTTTCCCCTGCTCTTGCCGTCCGCAGCTGCGCTGAAGTTCAACAGCTAGAGTTTGGTTCCGGCGTGAATTGACCGCGCGATGAAGAGGCTTTGGCCCTTCACAGAGGCAGAACGCGCCGGCAGGAGGAGCACGCTATGCCTGCAGGTCACCCGCTTCCTCAAACCGGCAAACAGTTTCCCCGCACGCTGGGGGAACTGCGCAACAGCAAGTATGCACAACTCGTCAATCGCTCGATCAAGGACGAGATGAGGGAAAACCTCATTGCACGGCTGCAGCTCGGCGACCGCATCTTTCCGGGAATTGTGGGATACGACGATACGGTTGTGCCGCAGATCGTGAACGCAATTCTGTCGAAGCAGAACTTTATTCTGCTGGGACTGCGCGGGCAGGCAAAGAGCCGAATTCTGCGTGCGTTGACCGCTCTGCTCGATGAGCATCTGCCGTATATCGCAGGGTGCGAAATCCGTGACGATCCTTTCCGGCCGATCTGCAGGCGCTGTCGCGATCTGGTCGAGGAGCGCGGCGATGCCGCGCCGATTGCATATCTGGGGCGGGAAGATCGATATGTAGAAAAGCTGGCGACACCGGATGTCACCGTGGCGGACTTGATTGGCGACATCGATCCCATCAAGGCTGCGCGCGGCGGCGAGAACCTGGCGAGCGAACTGACAATGCATTATGGGCTGCTACCGCGCGCGAACCGAAGCATCTTCGCGATCAATGAGCTTCCCGATCTTGCGGGGAAGATCCAGGTAGCCCTGTTCAACATCATGCAGGAAGGCGATGTGCAGATTAAGGGCTATCCCGTGCGGCTAGAACTGGACGTGGCCCTGGTGTTCAGCGCAAACCCGGAGGACTATACCGCACGCGGCAAAATCGTGACGCCGCTAAAGGACCGCATCGGCTCAGAGATTCGCACGCATTATCCTGAGACGCTCGAAGAAGGGATTGCTATCACAGCGCAGGAAGCGTGGGAGAAGCGTGGCGCGCGGCAGATTGAGATCCCTGCCTACATCCGCGAGATCGTGGAGCAGATTGCGTTTTCCGCACGGCAGGACAAGAAGGTGGACAAGCGAAGCGGGGTGAGCCAGCGGCTGCCGATTTCGACGATGGAGCTGGTCATTTCGAATGCGGAGAGGCGAGCGCTGCTGAATGGCGAGGCGGGTGCGCTGCCGCGGATCAGCGACATCTACGCGGCGATGCCGGGGATTACCGGGAAGCTGGAACTGGAATACGAAGGCGAAATGCGTGGGGCGGACACCGTGGTGAAGGATTTGATTGCGGCCGCTGTGCGCAAAGTGTTCGACCGCTATTTTGCTGATGTTGACACTGAACACATTGAGTTGTGGTTCAACCTGGGCGGGAGCGTCAAACTGGACGACCGCCTGCCGGCCGCGGCGGCGTGGGCCGAGTTGTCGTCGATCCAGGGCTTGGCGGAGAAGTTGGATGCGCTGGGCCTGAAGGCGTCCGACGCGCCCACTGCGCTTGTGGCGGGAGCGGAGTTCCTGCTCGAGGGAATGGCGGCGCACCGCAAGCTGAGCCGCAGCGAGGAGCGTGGATTTTCGGCCCCGGAAAAGCCCGCGCGAAAGCAGGAAGCTCACTCGCTGGAGATTGAGTACGAGGATTGGGAGCGATCGCGGCGTACGCGGCGCAGCGGCTACAACTGAGAGATGCGATGCGCGCATGGTAATCCGCGCTGAGGCATGATGTGCCATGAAGCATGTCCGATATACACGTTATTCCGGTGATCTGGCTTCCGAGCTCGATCTCGAGGACCTGTTGCAGGCGCTTTCCGATTACCTGCTGGATTCGGGGTTCGAAGACCCGTATTCGCGATTTCAGGATCTGAGCCACAATCTGGACGATCTGCGCGAAGCATTGCGGCGTGTGCTCGAATCGGGTGAGTTTCTCGGCCAGGAAATGCAACGAAAGCTCGACCAGTTAGCGGCGGAAGGAAAGCTCGACGAGCTAATCGATAAGCTGCTGCAGAAGATGGAGCAGCAGAATTACATCTCGTCGTCGCAGCCGCTGGACCCGAACGCGTCGGGGTCGGTCGGCGGCCAGGATGGGCCCGCGATGGATGCACGTTTCGAGGTCACGGACAAGAGCCTCGATTTTCTGGGGTACAAGGCCCTGCGCGATCTGCTTGGCTCAATGGGGAAGTCGAGCCAGGGTAGGCATGACACGCGGGATTGGGCTACGGGGATTGAGGCCAGCGGTGGATCGCGACCATACCAATTCGGGGATACGCTGAACCTGGACTCAACTGCGACCCTGGGTTCTGCGATTGCGCGGGAGGGGCTGAGCTTCCCGCTGAGGATGGAATACAGCGACCTGCAGGTGCACCAGTGTGAATACGAGAGTTCATGTGCAACGGTTGTCATGCTTGATTGCTCGCATTCGATGATTCTTTATGGGGAGGACCGATTTACGCCGGCCAAGCGCGTGGCCATGGCGCTGTCGCACCTGATCCGCACGCAGTTTCCCGGCGACTCGCTCTCCCTGGTGCTATTTCACGACTCCGCCGAAGAGATGCCGGTATCGCACCTGGCGCGGGTAAAGGTAGGGCCTTGGCATACGAACACGCGTGAGGGTCTGCGCGTAGCTCAGCGAGTGCTGGCGCGGCAGCGCAAAGACATGAAGCAGATTGTGATGATTACGGACGGAAAGCCTTCGGCGCTCACGCTGCCCGACGGGCGTATTTACAAGAACCCCTACGGCCTGGATCCCCTGGTGGTAAGCGAGACGTTGGAGGAGGTTGCGCGCTGCAAGCGCTCGAATGTGATGATCAATACGTTCATGCTGGCAGAGGATTTCGAACTGGTGCAGTTCGTGCACAAGGTGTCGGAAATGTGCCGCGGACGAGCGTATTTCACGAGCCCCGATCGGCTCGGCGAGTATCTTCTGATGGATTACATGCGACACAAATCTCGGACCGTCCACTAAGCGCGGCGAGGCCTGCAGTTCCCCGCCGGGCTCCAGCCTATCATTCATCCAACTTGAAGATCTTGATCTGCACCAGTTTCGCGATGGTGAGATCGCTAAAGCCGCGCGCCTTCATGCTGCGAATGAATTCCGGCGTGATGTGAAAGATGCGGATCTGGATGAGTTCGTCGAGCGTGGGCTGATACCCCAGATCGCGGATCTGGCGCACTTCTTCCGCATTCACGCCCTGCACCTTGAGCGCGATGAGTTTTTCCGCGTCAGGTTTGCCATATCCGAGTGCTGCCAATTCAGCCACATAGGCCTTGTCCACTTTAAAGATGTGCAATGGAATCAGCCTCTCGGTTGTAATGCCGGCTATACCGGCGTCTTTCAGGGATTTGGCCCATGCGCTTCCAATGTCGAGAAGCGTGAATGTCTGCAACTTCTCGTTGTCGAAACCGGAGAATCCAATCTCTGCCATGCGGGACACGAACTCGGGTTTGGATGTGAAGGTGGACGTGCCCCTCAGCGCTGCATCATGCACGGTGCCGGCGCAGGTGAAACGACCCGCTTCGGCATCCAGCACTGCGGTGAGTTGCGCGCCTTCTCGCGCGAGATCGCCCACTGTGACTCCGGAGAGCCGGTTGATGGAGTCTGTACTGAAGTTGTCGCAATGCCGGCCTTCATCGCACGAATCATCGCCAATACGTAGCCTGAAACTGCCCGCTTTGTCGCCTGCGCTGATGGTGCAGGTTGCATGCGACATATCCAGCGCCGCCGCGTCGGCCGCGCCGGCAGTCAGGACGCATGCGGCGATCGCCGCAAATAGGCTGGAACGCTTCATAATGCCCTCCTGTTTTGGGGTATAGCCCTCCGTTAACACGGCTCAATCAGCCGTGTCGCGGATCGTGACGGAACGCGCGGCTACTTTGAGGTATCGTCGAGGACGCCTGAAATACGCAGCTTGACGAGCTTCTGCAAGGTCAGATCGGTGAATCCGTGGCTCTTGGCGGATGCGATAAAATCCGCGTCAATGTGAAAGATGCGGGTCTCCACAAGTTGTTCAACGGTAACCCCTGGGAATTGCTGCGCGATCGATCTTGCAGATTCCGGTGTCACTCCCTGTACACGCAGTGAGAGCAACTGTTGCGAGGTGAGGTGATCGAAGCCTGCCGCCTTCATGCCGGCAACGAATTCGGGATCGACGTGGAAGATCCTGTAGGAGATGGCGTCCTGGAACGACTTGATCTCGAGTCCGTTTTTCTTCAGTTCCGCTACCGTCACAGGTGAAACCCCCTGGATCTTGCAGGCGATCAGATCGTCTGCGCTCGGCTTGCCGAGCCCGAGTTCGCTCATGGCCTGCGCGTACTCCGGGGTGACGTTCTGAATCTTCATCGCGATGAGTTTGTCGAGATCAACGTCATACCCGGCCGCCTTCATGCGATCAATATAGGGAGTGTGCGCGGCGGGTTCGGCGCTTTCACCGGTTGTCGTCCTCCTGGGCGCGGGCTCCGCTTCTTTCTTCGCGGGCTTAGCGGAAGGCGTCGACGCGGAATCTTGGCCCGGATCGGAAGCCGCCCTGGCTGTTCCGGTACTTGCGCTCGACGCCGCGCTCGTTTGGTCAGGGCTCGCCGTCTCTGTCCGAGCCTGCACTGGGCGTAGCCCCGCGATCAGTTGCGGCGCGGAGATCGCGAGTACGATCGCACTCGCGGCTAATGCGGCCAGCGAGACAGGGCGCGCACTCTTACGGGAAACTTCGGGCTCGCCGAGAATGCGGGCGATGCGGTTGCGCAGCGTGGTCCGCGGTTGGTGCCCATCCAGGGCCATCGCCAGGTGCATGCGCGTGGCGCGCTGTTGCTCAAGACGGAATAGCGCGTTGGCGTAGACTACCGGGTCCGGACAGATTTCCAGCGCCAAATCATCACAGCAGAGTTCGCGCTCGTGGCGAACCCGGTTGCTGATCCACCACACAGCAGGGTGAAAGAAGAACAGGGTCTCCACCACGCACTGCAACACGTTCCACAGAAAGTCGGCGCGCCGCACGTGGGCGAGTTCGTGCGCCAGCACCACTTCGAGTTCGTCTCTGCTAAGACCGGTTACGGCCGAGACCGGCAAAAGCACCACGCTCCGGAATGCTCCCACCGTGACCGGCCCCGCGATGGCTTCGGATATTCGCAAAGCCACGCTCCTGCCGAGTCCAAGAGCCGTTGCTATCCGCGCAAACTGATTTTGCGTCTCGAGCGGAGCGGCCTGCAACGCATGCTTGCGCAAGCGACTGATGAGAACCCAGCCGCCGACGTGGCGGAGTGCCAAACCGAACACGCCCACGATCCATAGCGCGTCGATCCAGAGCATGAAGGCCGGGGCCGGGGCTCCCGTCGGTTCGCTCTGGGCCACAGAACCCGGGTCGGGCGTCATTCCAGGTTCAGCGCTGCGCGGGTAATCGCCGGTGCGGCTCGCGGGCGCGGCGGCCATGTACTGAACGCTCCCGCCAACTCTCCGTGAAGCTTCGTACGCGAAAGTGAAGATACCGGTAATCAGCATCGCGAATATTGCTGAGATCGCAAGGATGTACCGGAACTGGCTGGTACGATGCTCGGCGGCGCGCGCGGCCATTGCATACAGCCCCGCGATGACGGCAGCCTGCCAGCAAAAGTGAATCAACGTCCAGGCGGTGGATTGCAGAATGTGCATCATTTCTGTTCCTTTCCGTTAGAGCTTGATTGGCCAGCCACCCTCTTACGATCGATGAGAGCGCGGATTTCCTCCAACTCGTTGGGGCTGGCCTGCTCCATCGCGAGCGCGTGCATAGCCAGTTGAGTCGCCGATCCAGAAAAAAGCCGCACGCTGAGGTCACGCAGCATCCGGCTTTGCATCGCATCCTGGCTCATGGCCGCACGATACACGTGCGCACGGCTGCCTTCGTCGCGCACCACGAGGCCCTTCGCCGTCATGATCTGCAGCATTTTCAGGATTGTCGTGTACCCGGATGCGCGTTCGCGATTCAGTGCATCGTAGATATCCCGGACCGTTGCGGGTTCGATAGTCCAAAGAATCCGCAACAGTTCCAGTTCTGACTCGGTCGGCTTGGGCAGCAACTGCATCGTTCTAGCCATGTGTGTGACGGTATACGAAGAACTTCGTAGGTGTCAACGAGAATCTTCGTAGATTCGGCTTTGCACTTCTGGGCTATGATCGGAACCATGCTGGCCAAGAAGTCTCGCGGCTGTGGAGTCTATGGACGAGACTGTGGTGCACCGCGCGTTTCCCGTTGGCAGATATTCGGACTGACGGGCATGCTCGCCGTTCTTCTCGGCAGTACATTACACGCGCACGCGCAACACCTCGGCCAAAAAGTACCGATCGTTAGTGGACACCTGGTTAGGGTGTACTCGATTTCCTGGCCGACCCCGATCAGTTCGGTGAGTGCCGATGTTGAGATCTGCGCTGGCCCAGCCGTGCCTGCCGGTAGCTTCGCGTTTCCTTCCTTTTTCCAGCTCCGTTTTGTCGACGGCGGAGCCATTGGCTCCTCAGTGTGCACGCGGCTGGTTGGATTTTGCTGTGACCTCAGGCCAAAAGCCGATCGTGATTCGCTACCACGAAAAGAGTGCTGACAATCGAATCGTGGAGTGGCCTGTCAAATAGCCGCGACTGCCAGAAGCTGGCGCTGACCGCAGGCCCTGAAGCACAACTCTGAACGTGCTCTAACTGGCCCGATCCGCGCTACCTCGAGAGCATATCCCGAGAATCGTCTCGCGCAATTTGGATCGCAGTTCCTGTTCCTGATGCGCCGGCACGTCGCCCTGCGCCAGGTCGGGTGATCCTCCGCCGCGGAGGCCGAATCCGGCCAGCGTTTCGCGCAAAACTTGTCCGCAATGGAATACGAGATCGGGGCTGCGCGCTACGTATATGCGTACGGAATCTCCGTAATTCGCGGAGAAGATTACGGCTGTGGCGTCGGCGGCCGCGACGGTCCGGGAGGCCAGCAGCTTCACGGAATCGCGATCGCGGTCCTTCCATTCGCGCACGAGCAAACGAAGGCCGTTTTCAACCGGTGCCTGCGAAACCAGCTTAGCTGCCTGGAGTGTAGCCAACTCCTCGCGCAGTTTCTGCTGTTCCTTCGATTGCGCCTTTTCATCAGCGACTAGGCGGCTGACTGCGCCGGGAAGCTCCGGGGCACCGACAGAAAGCAGAGCGGACGCTTCAGCCAGAATTGCCACATCGGCACGGGCGGCGCGAACGGCCCTCGATCCGCATAGGAATTCGACTCTCATGCCGCGGCTAACCTTCTCTACCCTCCGCACCAGAAGCGACCCGATCTGTCCGGTAGACCGGACATGCGTTCCTCCGCACGCGTTGAGATCGCAGTTAGCAATTTCAATCAGCCGGATGACGCCATCACGGTCAGGGAGCTTGCGAACGTGCCCTGAGGCAAGCATGACCTCGGCTTCAGCGCGCGAGACCTGGCGCACCGCCACTGGACGGTCCTCGAAGATGATTTCGTTGGCGACCCGCTCCACGCGCGCGATAGCCTCGCTCGTCAGCGGGCCACTGGCCACATCAATGGTCGATGTGGCGTCTCCAAGATGGAACGAAACCGTCGGCGCCTGCAGCTCGCTTAGAAACACGGCGGAGAGCAGGTGCTGTCCCGTGTGCTGCTGCATGTGATCGAAGCGCCGCTCCCAGTCGATGCGTCCTTCGACTGTAGCGCCCGGCGCCAGCGGCTCGCGGATGAAGTGCCAGACCGCACCTGCGTCGTCCTCTTCCACTTGGACTACGGGAATGTTCACGTCGGATCCGTTGGCAGAAGCGATGAGCTCGCCCGTGTCGAAGGGCTGTCCGCCGCTGCTGGGATAGAAGGCGCTCCGGTTTAGCCTGACCTTCCAGGTAGTACCGCCGGTGCTCTCCGCGGCCGGGCGAACATCTGTGACCTCACCGCTGAAGCTGGTGACGAATGAATCCGCGTAGTAGAGGCGCTCCGAATCAGCCAATGTCCATCCCTCTCACTTTGCATCGGCTCGGGGTGGTGTCCCGCTGGAAAACGACACCTTCGCCGGTATGCCGAAGGTGACGTCCGCATTGACAATTGTCGTGTGCTTGCCGCGCCGCACCTTGCTCGCTTTCACTGACATGGTTCGATGCGAGACGGATGCGTCTCCGATCCAGAGATCGAAGTGTGACAGCGAAGGCGGTACTGTAACCGCCGCTATGGCCCCGTGGCCCCAGTTGAAATGCAGGCTACCGGTCGCGGAATCCAGCAGGTCCTTTTCGGAGTATCCAGTCAGTTGCAGGGTACCGGCTGCGTCAAGAGTGCCGCCGGACCACCGCATGGCGGCGAGCCGGCCCACCTCGGCCGGGCTCAATCCCGTGGTCGCCGCGTCGAGTTTATAGACGGGTTTGTCGCCGCTATCGAGAGATGCCGTGCCGTGGATTGTGCCTCCCAGAAGACCGGCGTCGAACGATGCGGCTTTCGTCCCCGATGCATGGATGTGCAGGTCCGCTGAGACATCGGTGAGCTTGAACGTGCCGAGTACGAGCGAGTCGGCTGATGCTCTTCCGTCCAGGTCAGGCCAGGGTGGCGCTGGGCTGATGCGTGCAAGCAGGCTCGAAAGCACCGTCTCGTTCTCTTTCGCGCCGAGCAAGGCAGCCTGCAACATCTTGGCATTCAACTCCCCAAAGTGAACCGTGAACTTTGGGGCGCAGGGTGCCGGCGCCTCGCAGGCTTCGGCAAGGTTGAGCGTCGCATTGCCGCTGACCGGGCCGTAACTAAAATCGACGGGGTCCCAGCGCATTCCATTTTCTTCGAGATGCAGGGTGGCGGACGCGATCTGCACGGGGTTGGCAAGAAAGCCTGACTTCCAAGCCACATCGTGCAGGCTGACGGTGCCATTGGTCTGGATGGCGGCGGGCCCTCTCCGGGCCGGCGCGAGCTGTGCCGACAGCAAGACGTCGGCGGGCGGAACCCACGGGCCATCCGCGGTGAGGTCCAGCGCGGCGGCTCCGCCGGAGATTTGGCCCAGCGCGGGGTCCAAGGAGGAACCAGCGACAGAGGCAAATTCGCGCAGCCGCGGAATTGTGGCACTGCCGTGAATCCCAAGCTGAAAAGTACGCAGGGCCAGGCGCGCGGTGAGGGAAAGCGGGGCCGGCGCACCTGCCGGAATGCTGGCCGATGTGAAGACCGCCACGGGTTGGCCAGGCTCGAGCGGCGCCGGCTCGAGGGTCATTCCCGCCACCTGGATGGGACGGTTCAGCGCGTTGCCCGTGATGCTCAGGCCAGTGACTGTGAATGCGCCTGAGAGCGGGTTCGGTATGGCGTGCGCCGGCGCGACCCTGGCTGGCATTCCGGTGGATTTGTGCGGCGCCGGTGTGGCAGACTCCGCCGTTTCGGTTCCGCGGTCAAACGTCATGCGCCCACTGATGAAGCCCGCAGCCTGGAGGCTGGGGTCAATGTTGCTGCGCATGGTACGAAGCAAATCGAGACCAGCCTGTGCGGGCACACGGTCCAATTCGAGCGTGAGGTGGGGAGGGCGATTGCCTGGTTGATTGCCGGGCGCATCGCCGGTCAAGTTGCCGGTAAGGCGCGCGCGACCTTCACCGACGGGACTATTGCAGACCAGATTATGCAGGCTGCGCTGGTTGTACTCCAGGGTGAATGCGCAAGCGGCGTCGAAATCCATCGGTTCGGCGGGAGCGAATTCCGCGCGGTGCACGCCGGAGGCACGGAGGCGGGATTGCACTTTGGCCGACGCTATCGTTCCATCGATGTGGAGCTCGCCCGTGAGGTCGCCGCGCCAGCCCTGGTCTGAGCTGAGGAGAATTCTCGAGAGCTGCCCAAGCTGGGCTTCGCGCCAGTCCACATCGACGTGTAACGGCATCTGGTTCAGTTGCGGGGCGGGGCGCAGATTGGCTTCGAGGCGAATGATTCCAGTGTCGGCGAGGTCCAGGCTGACGTCAGTACGCGCGGGCTGGCCGCGCAGGCGCACGCGCCAGTTGCCATTCGATTCGCGCCACATGGATGCGTCGGCGCTCAGGATGGAGAACGGCAGCTTTTCGATGCCGTCCTTGATGTTGATGCGGGAGTTGGTGGCTTCAAGGTACGGCGGGTCGGGCGTGCTGGACGCCTTCTGCGACCCGGCGGCGGCGTTACGGAACAAGGAGTCGAGATTCCAGCGGCCGTCCGGCATGCGCACCAGGTTGAGGCTGGCGTCGTCCACGCTGATGCGGCTGATCTGCAGCTTGCCGCTCCACAGGGCCGACAACCGGATGGATGCTTTCACTTCGCTGGCGTGCAAGACCGGTTCGGCGCCGTAGTCGGGTTCCTCCTGTACGGTCAGGTCGGTGAGCAGGAAGCCAGGACGGGGCAGGAGGCGCAATTCAATGTTGGACAGGCGCACCGGGCGGCCGAGAGCCGTGGAAACCAGGCTTGTGACACGGGTTCGGTAATGGTTCAGGCTGATGAACGGCGGCACAAAGATGAGAGCAAGCAGTACAACCAGAGCCGCAAGAATCAGCCAGAGCCGGGCTCGTAACTTTCTGGGGCCGTGTGGATCGTCGGGCATCGTTCCCATCGTAATTTATGGGGACAGCGGAGCTGGCGGAGTTGGCGGAGGAGCGAGAGGGCCGGTCTGGCCTCACGGTGCCGAATCGGGACCATGCGTG
>Ga0157369_10009672_pt1 | contig 11025 bp, 7 predicted proteins | sample C25metaG_FD_113461 | JGI IMG/M metagenome (GOLD analysis project Ga0157369, IMG submission 113461) | Corn rhizosphere microbial communities from Kellogg Biological Station, Michigan, USA - C2-5 metaG | ecosystem: Host-associated > Plants > Roots > Rhizosphere > Soil | place: USA: Michigan... | reverse complement strand
TCGCCGACCGGTCCACCTACCGTTATCAATGACGGCTTGATCTGCGCATGCAACATGACCTTCAGCATGCCGGCGATATCCGCTGCACCCTTGCCGGGCTCCACATCTTTACCGTTCCGACCCGGTCCGCTCCGGTCGCGGATGTTGAGAACAAACAGCCTGTTCCCCGCCTGCTCCACAACGTCCAGCGGCTTTAACCCCGCGTCCAGCCAGTCGCCCGTATCCCCGCATAGGCCCAGCAGGTTGCCCTTCGACTGAAGCAGTCCGATTACCTCCTTCGGGGCGCCGCACAGTGCCACCTTGATCTTGAACTCCGTCGCTAGCTTCTCCACCGCCGCCAGGTCCGCCGGCATCCGATCCACCGCAACGGTGCCTGCACCCAAGGCGGTCGCAAGCTGAAACATTTTGCGCGCCTCGCTCTCGTCACCGGCAAGCTCCGGCACGTGGTAGACCGGCACACTCATGTTCACCGCGATGAGCTTGTCCGTAACCGCGCGGACCTCGTTCGGATATAGTGCCGTGTTCAGCTTTTTCGGAAGTTCCACTCCGAACTTCTGTGTGCTGAATAACTCGATATTTCCCAGGCTGAGGCCATCCGTCTTCTCAATCGCCTGTTCTAGCGAAGCGCCCGGAAAATCGATACTCCGCATCCCGATCTTCCAGCCCAGCAGCGGATCCGCGGCCATCCGCATGGCCGACCATGATTCCCAGCGCTTCGACTCAATGCCACGAACCGGCGGCGGGGCCACCTCCCTCCGATCGGCCACATCCAAACCGCCGCCCGGCCTTGCAGGCGTGCCGCTCGCAGCCTGCCCCCGGGCCACCGTCGCCGGCAGAACAAAGCTGAACACCAACGCACCCACCGCACATCCAGGGATCCTCGCCATCGTCCTGTTTCCTTTCAGTCCAGCCGAACGCGATCTATTAGACCTCTCCACCCAACGGCAGCCCCGGATCATTCGGGTGCCGCGCAAGCAGATGCACCGTCATCGTCATAAACGGAAACAGCGGAAGCGACGCCAGCGCCGCATGCAGTTCGTCCGCAGTCTCCGCGGACCAGATTCCCCAGTTCGCCCTGCGCCCAGGAACGCGCCATAGCCGGAGCATCACGCCCTCATCGGCAAGTTCGCGCGCGCGCCGCGCCTCATCCGCCGTCAGTCCATGGACCGTCTCGGCCGAAACGTCAGCATGCACTTCCATGTGCACCAGAAAATCCACTGCGATTCACTCCAGGTGCTGCAAGTCCGAACCTCAGAGAACCGACTTGACGGCGGCAGCAATCGTCTGTGCCGTCGGTAGCAGTTGGGCCGACAGCACGGTCGATGCCGGCATCCGGACATCCGGCGCGCCGACGCGACGAACCTTCAGGTTCAGATCATTGAGCCCCTCATGCAGGCGGGCCACGATCTCCGCGCCGAAGCCGCCGGTCAGGTTGGCCTCATGCGCAATCACCGCGCGACCTCCAGCCTGCCGCACTGCGATCCGCAGCGTTGTCTCGTCTAGCGGCGACAGCCACCTCAGATCCAGCACACCTGCTTGAACACCTTCGGCCTTCAGCGCCTCTGCCGCTTCAAGCGCAGCTCGCACCATTGTCCCCCACGTCACGATCACGGCATCTTTGCCCGAAACCCTGAGGTGCGCCTGCCCAACGGGCTGCACCTTGTCCGACAGCACCACCGGTCCGGACATCTGGTATAGGCTGCGCGACTCGAACAGGATGCAAGGATCGGGATGGGCCACCGCCGACCTCAGCATGTCGTATGCGTCCTGCGGCGTACCCGGCAAACCCACCCGCAGTCCAGGGATATGTGCCAGCAGCGCCTCCAGACTCTGCGAGTGCTGAGCACACGAGCCCGGCGTCGCACCCTGCTGCGTCCGCACCACCATCGAAACCCATGAACGGCCGCCCGTTACGTACCGGATATTCGCCGCCTGGTTGATCAACTGGTCTAGCGCAACCAGCAGGAAGTCCGCCCACATGATCTCCACAATCGGCCGCATTCCGGTCAGTGCGGCTCCGATCGCCGAACCGAGGATTGCGCTCTCTGAGATCGGCGTGTCAAACACGCGGTCCCTACCAAACTGCTTTTGACAATTCCGTGACGCCCCGAAAATCCCCCCGGCAAACCCCACATCCTCGCCGTAGACCAGCACCTCGGGCCGGCTCTGCAACTCCCGCATCAGCGCCTCGTTCACCGCTTGGATGTAGCTCAGCGTCTTGGTCTCACCGCCCTTCGGCTCCGCATACTTCGCCAGCTTCTCCGACGGTGGCACCCAAACATGCTCGTGTGCGCTCGCCGGATCCGGATCCGGCGACTCAGCGACCGCCCGAGCGACCTGATCCACCCTCTCCTTGACCTCGGCCCATATAGCGTCCACGCCGTCGCGCTCGATCACCCCGCTTACCACGAGTCGGTCGATCGTGAGTTCGATTGGGTCCCGCTGGCCGGCAGCTTGGCGATCGTCCTTCGGCCGGTAGTGTTCGATGTCCCGATTGTAGTGACCCCAGAGCCTAGGCACCCGGCATTCGATCAGCGCCGGTCCCTCACCCGCCCTGGCCCGCTCCGCCGCCTGCCGTACGGTTTCCCGTAGCGCCAGCGGATCGGTCCCATCCACCGTCAGGCCGGGAATCCCGTAGCCCGAAGCTCGCTGCGCAATCCGGTTAACCTTATATATCTCGGATGTGGGGGTCATCTCCGCCCAGCCGTTGTTTTCGCATATCACGATCACTGGCAGGTTGCGCACTGAAGCATACGACAGTCCTTCGTGCGTCGCACCTTGGTTGAACGCTCCGTCACCGAGCGAGACCACCACCACACGCCCGTTCTTCTCATACAGGTTCCCCTGCGCTACGCCACACGCAATCGGCAACCCCGCGCCCACAATCGAGTTCTCCCCGATAAACCGGGACCACGGCGCCATCATATACGCCGATCCGCCCCGCCCCCCATTCACGCCGATCTTCTTCTGGCAAATCTCGCCGAACACCTGTTCCAGCGGCAATCCAGACGCAATTGCCCAGCCGTGCCCCCTGTACGTGGCCACAACCTGGTCGTCTTTCCCAAGTGCGGCGCATGCGGCGACGGGTACACCCTCTTGCCCCGCGCACAGGTGAGCTGAACCCATCACCTTCGGCGGACTCGATAGGCTGAAGTCGAGTGTGTACTGCTCAACCAGCCGTATCTCCATCATTTTCTTCAGAGCAACCAGCAGGTAGGACGCGTCAGCGTTGGGAGTTTTCTCGTTGGTCAGCACAACATTGGCTGAGGACATCGAAGCGCATCCTTATCGTCCAGAGATCATGCTCTGCGATACAGCCTGCCGCGTGGTGCCAGCCCGCGCTGCGACCGGTGAGCGCTATTCAAAGTACTCAGACCCTTAACTATTGTCAATAGGTTACAAACAATTCACATAGTTATTACACGCGCAAAGGAAGTTTCCAGGATTGTCTGGCGAACGACTCGCGGCTCGCCGGTCAGAAACGACTCGTGAGATTAGAAATTGAGTCGAGCCGCGTCGTTCAGCACGGACAGATACTGCTCAAAGTTTGGCTCGAACCGATTGCTTGGTACCGAGATTCCAAGCACATAACGGCCGTTCACACCCGAGATCGGCACCGCCAGGCAGCGGATGCCCTCGTCAAACTCCTCGTTGTCGATCGCGTAGCCCTGCTTTCGGATTTGCCCGAACTCGCGCAGCAGTTCGTCTCGATCCGTAATAGTCCTAGTAGTCCGCGCCGGTCTCGGATGACTATCCATATAAGAGCTCACCATCCCCGGATCGGCCAGCGCCAGCAGTAGCTTTCCCGCAGCTCGCGCATGGGCAAACCCGCTGTAGCCCATTGGAACCTGTGCCGCTCCCACAGGCGACTGCCCTCGGGCCGTAAACAACGCCACGACCTCGCCCCCAAGCCAGCCACTGGCGTACGCAGCCTCTCCCGTCGCAGCCACAATCGACCGCACTCGCCGCCCAAGGTGCTCCGGCGGCGCGAGCTGCCGCTGGAAACCCTCCGCAATCGCCACGGCGGCCAGCCCCAACACGTACCGGTTGTTCTCGTTCTTGCGAATGATACCCGTGGAATGCAACGTATGGATCAGGTGATAAGTAACCTGCCGCGAGAGACTTAGGCGCTCCGCAATGTCCTTCACGCGCAAGCCGCCCTGGCTCTCGGAGATCGCCAGAAGGATGGAGATCGCCCGCAGTGCCGACTGAACCCGCGGCTTCGGCTCGGCCGCCGTCGCCGGTTGAACCGCCTCGTCAGACGCGTTGAGCGCGCCCTCGCTCTCTATCACCTGCACCGGCAGACCTCCACTTCCGTCTTAGCTCTCGGGCGTCATGTCCACGACGCGTTTGGTGTACTGCTCCGCTCTCGGCCAGTCAATCTCTATGCCGGCACCCGGTTCCTCGGAGGGACTTATCCCTCCATTGTGCACCTCTGGCACCTTCCGGAGCAATGAACCAAGCGGGTCGGCGCCCGAGTTCTCTGGAATCCACTCCGCCCCTTCCACGTTCGCAAAAGCGCAGGCAAAGTGGACATGCAGTGGAGCAAACACATGCGGGAAAACTGTTCGACCCGCCCCTGCCGCAATCGCAATCGCCTGCTGCGCTCCCGCAACGCCCCCGCACGTCGTCGCGTCCACGCGCAGCAGTCCAATCCCCGAAACCAGATCCTGAAACACACTCGGGCCAAACACATCCTCGCCCGCTGCGATCGGCGTCGTCAGCATCGTCTGCAGCTCATGCGTGAGCCGCACATCAGCCGCAGAAAACGGGTCCTCCAGAAACGCCAGCCCCATTCCATCCAGCGACGTACACAGCCGCGCCGCCTCTGTCAGAGTGGCAAAGCTCCAGTGTGCGTCCGCAGCCACCCGTCCCGGAGCCCGGTCGCACACGGCCGCCGCGTACCTCCGATCAAACTCCAGATCGTCGCCCTTTAGCATGATTTTCACCCGGTCGTAGCCGCTATCGACCAGCCCGCTTACCTCGTCCGCAATCTCGTGAATCGAGCGGCGGTCCATATAGTAGCCAGCGACCGCCGTCACCCTCGCCTCGGACTTCAACCCGCCCAGGTACCGGTACAGCGGCTGCCCTGCAAGCTTGCACGCGATATCGGTCAGCGCAATCTCCAGCAGGCTCAAACCGCGCGTCAGCGCGCCCCGCCCAGGCACGTTCCGGAACTCCAGCCAGTTCATCACCTGCTGCCGCATATTCGCGTCCTGACCCATCACCGCCCGGGACGCGTTCACCAGCACGTCGTACAGCGGAGTCCCCCGCGGGTAGCCGAGCGCCTCGCCGTAGACGCCTGACTCCGTCTCGACCCGAAGCAAGACGTAGTCCCGCGTCGTGATTTCAGTCGAGCCCAGCCGCAGCGTAAACGGCAGCTTCAGGCTGCACTCCGCCACCCGGATCTTACTAATGCGATTCAAGCTGCCTTCTTTCATCACATTTCTACATTGATGTAGTATGGTGACACTTTTGACCCCGGAAGCATATCATGCCTACTCCGTTTACCCAGAATACGGCCCCATCAGTATCCTCAACTGGCATGCCCGGCCTCCGCGGGACCGAGCACATCGGCTTCACCGTACCCGATCTCGACCAGGCCACGCGGTTCTTCGTCGACATCATCGGCTGTCAGCTCATGTTTGAGCTCGGCCCATTCTCATCCGAAACCGACTGGATGGCTACTCATCTCAACGTCCATCCCCGTGCCGTCATGCGCCGCCTCCGCTTCTTCCGCTGCAAGCAAGGCTCCAACTTCGAGATCTTCGAGTACGAGTCACCCGACCAGAACAGCGTCCCTCCCCGTAACAGCGATGTCGGCGGATTCCACCTCGCCTTCTACGTCGACGATCTCATCGCGGCCATCGAATACCTCCGAGAAAACAACGTGATCCTCCTGGGCGAGCCGACGCTCCGCACCACCGGGCTCAACGCCGGTCAGCATTGGATCTATTTCCTGACGCCGTGGGGAATGCAGTGTGAGCTGGTCAGTTTCCCAAACGGCAAAGGCTACGAGAAAATGATGGACGCCCGGCTCTGGCATCCGGCCATGCCGGAAAGCTAGAACGTCTCACCAGTGCCTCTGCGCGAGCTGTCGTGGACAGAAAGGCGACGGCACGGCTAAGCGTCAAAGAGATTCAATTCGGCACAGCTGCTACCGAGTAGAGAGACGTGCGGGCCAGGATGAATAAAGTTCTTCTATCCGAGCCGCCGAAGACAATGCTGGTCGGTCGCTCCGGCACATCAATTTCATCCACCAGCTTGCCATCAGGCCGATAAACATAGATTTGCCCAGCCGCAATGTAGATCTTTCCGTCGGGTGCAACCGCTATGCTCTCGCCGCCGCGGTTTGCGAATAGCTTGACATCAGTGAGCGAGCCGTCGTCCGTCACTCTCGCCGAGTAGGTCTTCTTGTTCGCCTCATCACTTATGTAGAAGAGGTTTCCGGCAGATATCGTGCCTAAAGAGAAGGCGCGCAGGACGTCTGCCATCTTCACACCGTAGTAGAGTGCGCCGGAGACGAAATCATCACCCGCCGGCAGAAATGTGGACCCATCCGGCGAGACATACTGCCAAGGATGTTCTCCTCCAGAACCCGCGATCCGTTCGGCGTCGAATCGCCAGTGGTCGACCGCCAGCACCGGCGTCAGACCGGGGCGCGATTGCGCCTTCTGTGGAGTCAGCAGTTGCAAGTGATCCTCTGACGCTTCCGGGTTCAGTGCGTAGACGGTGCCCGCGCCGGTATAAGAGATCACCATCAAGTTGTCGCTCTTATCGAAGAATATGTTCCCGGGGTCGATGGGATTGTCCCGCACAATTTCCAGGCGGCCCTGCTCGGGCAGATAGCGGAAGATGTGCTGCTTCGTCGTGTCGACGAAGTACAGGCGGCCGTGCGAATCGACGGTTGCGCTGGATGCGTTTGAGAACCCCCCTGTTAAACGGCGTGCCACAGTAGGTCTGCCATTCGGAGCTGGGATTCCGGATGGACGACCCGGGAGTGTGAGGGTTGCGATCTCCAGCTCCCGGTTCGCTGTCCCAGTCGTATCGTCGTGGACAGATGTGTCGAATGCGACCTTGCTGTCGCTGTAAATGTGCAGATTTCGAAAGCGAATGTTCCGGGAGTTTGTCACATGGATTGTTTCGGCGAACGGGACGAAGCTACTGACTACTCGATACGCGTGCATCTCGGCGATCGTTATATTGTCGGAGTCCGCAATCTCCAGCGGAAGGCATTGCGGACCTTCGCCGCGTTCCTCCTCGGTTTGCAACGAGACTACTTCCCAATTCGCCACGCGGTGCAGCTTTACTTCGTTGCGAACGTGGTGCTCGCTGGACAGCTCGTAAACGTGGCCTTCGGTCTTCGTATCCGAGACATAAAGTCCGGCCTGGGAAAACGTATCGGGCGTCCAGATATCCGCAAACGTACCGCCGCCTCCGTTCAGCACCCAGAGGCTTGGATACTGCGCATCCCAGCGATACAGCGGGTTTGGATCGCCACTGTGCGTGTTGTTATATGGATTGACTCGTGTCCCATCCGGATTATTCGTTCCGTGACCTCCGAGGAATCGAACGTCATCCATCAGCGAATCTTTACCAGCCATCCACATCACTGCGACAGCCCGGCTGTTTACCCCTCCGGTGTAGAAGCCGATACCCGAAACGATGTTTGATCCGCCAGCGGGCGCGATCAACATGGGCTTGGGCTCGCCGGCCCCATCGAAGCCAGGCGTCGCGTCGGCCAGATCGACCTGCGTGGTGCTGGGATGCAGGCCAACGAGCACGGTATCGGGCCGAAGCCGAAGAGTGTCGCTCAAACGATACCGTCCGCTCGGAAAGTAAAGAATGCGGTGAGTGTCGACCGCCTTCTGTAGCGCGACCGTGTCGTCACTTATGCCGTCACCCTTTGCCCCAAGCTCGAGTACGTTTGACCAGCCGGTCTGCGAGGGCGGCGAGTGAATGACCTGAAAGCTCTGGGCCGTTACTGAAGCGAGTGACTTCGTCTCAATCTGGTCCCGGATGGCTCCTGTGCCTTGCGGATCATCAAAACTCAAGCCATGGGTGAAATTCACCACTTCGTAAGTGTCGGCTGGTGCGGAGAAGACCTTGCCACTCTCACGAAGCTGCGCAAAGGTCTTCACGTCATGGCAGATCACATTCTCAACATTAACCTCCGTCAGTCTTGAATCCTCGCTGCTGATGATGATTGCTGGCTTTGAAATAGCCTCAAACCGTGAGTTCTTGATCCACAGCTCCTCGATATGCTTCGGCTCAACCTCAACCGCCGTAGGCACATTGCGGAAGCTGTCGTTCACGAGCACCAGACCCGCCTCATGCTCCCTAATCGCCGCCTCTCGCTGGCCCTCGAATGAGGAGTCGAGTAACGTGAACTGCCATCCGGGAGAGGGCCTGCCGGTCATGATCGCGTACTGGCCCCCGTAAAAGTGGAGGTCCTCCGCCTCGTTTCCGATATCGTGAAGAGCCGCCATTCCCGATCCAATATGGAAGTCCATGTGGGTCAGAAAGCAGTGTTGAGCTACATGGAAGCGGATGCCGACGGCGCCCGGATTGCCTTCTCCGATCTCGAAATTAATGTTGCTCATGGCGGAATAAAACGTGCCTGGATTCGCATCCACGATTCCAGTGGTCGGAGGCACGGTTCCCGCGAACGGAACTGGTCTTGCTGGCGACGCATTTGGCGGCCGCTGCATGCCTCCATTTCGCCGCTCACCGGTTCTGCCCCCGGCGAACAGAACCATGTAAGATGGCCCCCGTTGATATCCTTCCGTATTGGGTGCGAGCACCAGCGTAGGTCTCCGTTCTCCGTAGCCGATCAATCGAATGCCTGGCCACACGAACAGAGTGTGCGTTACGCGATACCGACCAGGAGGAATGAAGAGAATGCCCTGGCGCGTTGAATCTGCCACCGCATCTATCGCATGTTGCAGGGCTGCGCTATCGTCGGCAACTCCATCTCCTTTGGCCCCGAAATGTCGCGACGGGTCGGCGAGATAGATCGCTGACTTGTCCTCTAGCCGGACGGGAAAGAAGGATTGTGCTGGGGCAATATGTGTGGCTGCGGCAAATGCCAAACCTGCCGTCACGAGCGGACGCGAGAAACGCATTCTGGTTCTCCTGGCTTTATGTCAGAGTTGCCAAAGACTGCTCCCGAGCAAGCAACGTGAATAGCATGGCAACTAAGATCAACAAGAACTGGCGATAACCATTATGGAACGAAAGAAACTTATGGAACGAAGAGGAATGCGGTTTACCACTCGACTAGCGAGCATCGGAGGGATCCTCTTCGCTCTAGGCAGTGTTGGATCTGGAATCATCGACTTGCTTTGGGGCCGATTCGAGCCAGCCCATCGACCCATACAGGCTTGGGGCGACCATATTCCGGGCCTCAACTTACTTCTGTGGACGAGCGCGGTTGCGCTGATCGCGGCGGGTGTGATCGTCGCCTTTGAACGCTTTCGCAGACAGGGAGCGATCGTATTAGCGACACTATATTTCGTTTTCTCGATCTTCTCACTTCCGAGGTTGTTAACCGCTCCGCGCATACTCGGCCATTCCTTTTCTGTTTACGTAGTGGTACTAGTCACGAGTTTTCAGCAGCTCATTCTCGCGATAGCCGCTGGATGTATCGTCGAGAACAAATGCCGAGTCACCGGGCCATGTGCATTCAGGAGGTCGGTTTTGATTCGTGGGCTCTTTGGCATTTGTCTGTGTGACTTCGGACTCGCTCACTTCACCAGTACGAAGGCAGTTGCCGCGATAATTCCAATATGGATGCCCTTCAATGCAACCTTCTTGACACTGATATCAGGAATAGCATTCATTCTTTTTGGGGCTGCCATCCTCCTTCGCAGATATGACATTTGGGCGGCTCAGGGGCTTGGGGTCATTCTGGCAACCTTTAGCGCAGTAGTTCTTCTGCCACGCCTCTTGCAGAATCCTCATTCCCAGATAGTGTGGGGCGGAAATGCTTACAACATTACTGCTATAGGGGCGGCTTGTGTGTTCGCGAGTTGGTTATCTGCTCAGCCGAGCAACTCTCCGGCAGCTGGTGTTGTGTCTCCCCGTGGGTGTTGATCGTGAGCTAGGGCAGCTGGACAACCGACCATAAATCCTTCGCACTTTGACGCGCGCGTACGAGCGCGAGAAAATCTGTCGACCTATGTGGTAACTGGTGGCTACCCATTCCTCACCACATGCCATCTCATTGGCATTGCAGTTGCTCGTGCAGTTTGCTTGGTGCAAGCGCGTTTAGAACGGCATGACCAGCAAGCCCAGTCAGTTGGAACTTCTATGAGGATTCGGTTGCCGTTGCGGTTGCTCCTATTGATGCCGGCCCTCCTCTGCCTGCAACAGGGCTACCCTGCCGCTTCGCAAGAACCACCTGGATTCGTACGGGTTGTGGATGCACCACCGAAGACGGCAGAAATTGTGGATGCCCTAGTAAAGAGGAATCGGGAACGCGCCCAAGCTCTTCAATCCTATGCTGGAAGCCGAGTTTACAAGGTGAAATACCGGGCGTTTCCGAGCGGACGCGATGCCGAGATGGCCATCGATGTGAAGTACCAGTCACCTTCAACCAAGGAGTTCACGATTCGGTCCACAACGGGATCCGCGATAATCGTCGACAAAGTATTTAACAAGCTGTTGCAAGCCGAAAAGGAGGCGTTGGACACAGAGGCTGAAAGGCGCGCTGCCCTGAACAACGACAACTACAAATTCACCCAGTTGGGATATCAGGAAACGCCATCCGGGTTGATGTACGTGCTTGCGGTAGAGCCAAGAAGGAAAGACAAGTTTCTATACCAGGGTCGGATATGGGTGGATGCAAGAGACTTTGCGGTAACCCGTTTAGAAGCAAAACCTGCAAAGAATCCCTCCTTCTGGACGAAGAATAGCGTAATCGAAGAGGTTTACACGAAAGTCGGTGGGTTCTGGCTTCCCATGCGCCTCCATAGCGTCAGTGCGGTCAGGCTTGGCGGCACCGCTGACTTGACGATTCAATAC
>Ga0157369_10009667_pt1 | contig 11028 bp, 5 predicted proteins | sample C25metaG_FD_113461 | JGI IMG/M metagenome (GOLD analysis project Ga0157369, IMG submission 113461) | Corn rhizosphere microbial communities from Kellogg Biological Station, Michigan, USA - C2-5 metaG | ecosystem: Host-associated > Plants > Roots > Rhizosphere > Soil | place: USA: Michigan... | reverse complement strand
TGCTAGCTGGCGCTATTGGTTTTTTTGCGCTGGTAGATGACTGGCAGCAAAAGCTGTGGCTCGGAATTGCCTTTATTGCCAGCGGTATAATCATGATTTTGTTTGGATTGTTTATGACCAAGAAAACAAAAAAAGGCACATTATTATATCAAAAATTATTAGGCTTTAAAGAGTTTATTAAATCAGTTGAGAAAGATCGCTTACAGGAATTCTTAAAACAGGATGAAAATTATTTTGATAAAGTGCTTCCTTATGCAATCGTTTTTGATATGGCAGATAAATGGAAAGATAAATTAAAAGGATTGGAAGTGCCACCACCACAATGGTATTCGGGATATTATGCCGGAAATAATTTTAATACACTGATGTTCATGAACAGCCTTGATCATTCTATGAATCAAATGACTCAAAACTTTTATAGTTCGCCTCATAGCAGCGGCAGCAGCGGTGGAAGCTTTGGCGGGGGTGGTGGATTTTCCGGTGGCGGCTTTGGCGGTGGGGGAGGAAGCAGTTGGTAAAATAAGAATATGAATTATTTTTATAGTATTGTAATAATTTTCGCCTAGTTTTTTCGAACTAAAATTCCAAACAAGTTACTTTTCCATCCATTGTGGTTGCAATCACTTTGTTTTTAGAAACAGGAACAATGCAGGTGATGAGGCAATTGGAAATCTTATGCTTCCACAAGATAGATCCGTCGCGGTTTACAGCAACGACCATTCCTGAATTGGAAGGAACGTAGATTATATTTTTGTATTCAACAATCGCTGTCGGGGCGATTTCATAATTCAATCCCACATCTGAATGCCATGGAATTTGCATGTCGGGAAGGGAAGTTGACACTCCGATCAATTTTCCTTCCATTGTTTTTGCATACACCAGCGAACTGTCAGAAGACAATCCCATGGATTCGCGTACACGCTCATCAGGATCTTTTTTTCTCCAGATGACATTTCCATTTTGTGCATTGAGAACGGTCATGAAACGATCTGGCGCAACGATAAATATTTTACCATCTGTTGCAACAGGATAGCAGGCAGCCGGAGAATACATTCTGTTGGAAGAACCATTGTTCCATTTCCAAACCAATGCGCCTGTTTCAGCATTTAAGGCATAAAATTCGGTTCCCCAACTTCCAAAATAAATTTTGTCATTATAAAATAATGGCTTGGTAACTACAAAACCTTTCACGCCAAAATAATCCCATTTCAACTTCCCTGATTTGAGATCCAATGCCCTGAAATGCCCGTCAGCCGCGCCGATAAAGGCAACTCCATTTTTTACTAACGGATTGGCAACAATTGGTTTTTTTGTTTCAAACTTCCAAACCAACTTTCCATTCTTTGCATTTAAACAATAAATATTATCATCAGTAGAAGCAACAACTACCAAACCATTTTCAACCGCAGGCGTAGAATAAATTTTCCCTTTGGTAGAAAAAAACCAAACTTTTTTCCCGTTTTTCAAATTAAGTGCATATACCTCACCGTTAGAATTGCTGGCGATCACGAGATTTTTATTGACAGCGACGCCGGAGCCAATATCGCTGTTGTCATTATATTGCCAAACGGTTTTTACATTTTTAAAAATTTTATTTGCCGCATAAGAAGGACGAAAATAATGAGTAGTATCTGCAGCAAAATCATGTTGATATAATTTCACATGTGCCCATTCTTTCTGTTCATTGGTAAGAGGATTTTTTTCTTCGTAAGTAACGATTCCATCTTTTATCGTTACCACATTATAACCACCCACTTCTTTTGTGGCCCTCAAATTTGACCTTCCCATTATACCCGGAATGCCTTCAAAATTAAATTGATGATTGGCATGTCCGTGACCGCACAGGATAAGTTGTGTATTTCTTGTTTTTAATAAATCCATTATGTCAAACCAGTTATTTAAAGAAGAATCCAGCGGATAATGATTGACGAAAATGATAGGGATATTTTTATCTTTTAAATTTTTCAACGTTGAATCGAGCCACACAATATTTTCTCTCGAAACCTGTCCAGGGCTCATCCTCATGTTGGGGCCACAAACCGTTCCGAGAAAAAGGTAGCCTCCATATTCAAACTTAAAAGTTTCAGAACCGAATATCTTTTTAAAACTGTTGGTGCCACTTTCAGACCAGTTGGCATCATGGTTTCCGGGAATGATGTACCATGGTTTATTCAGGCTATCCAAAATGTTTTTTGCAATATGAAAAGCTGAATCAGTTCCAAAGTCGGTAATGTCTCCGGAGATAATTACAAATTTCAAACTGGAATCTGCATTGATATTATGAACCGTTCTGCTCAGGTCTTCTTCAGAATTGTGGCTTCCGATATGAATATCAGAAACGTGGGCAAATTTGAAGGAAGACTGGGCAAATGAGGCGCGTGCACAAAGAGCAAGTAAAAGAAAAACTGGGAAAAATTTCGCCATAGTATAAGATTTGAATTGGTAAATTAAGAATCGTGGTTATTTGTTGTTCCACTGCTTTATTGTAAGAAACGATTGTATTATTTCAAAATCCAGTGAAAGAATGAATACAGTGGATTTTTCTTTTATCCAAGAAAATGCAAAAGGCTACCCGGTTGGATAGCCTCTTGTTCATTTTTAAAAAGCTATCTACCAACCCGGTGTTTGAGTGAGTGTATAGCCCTTGTCTTTATACTCATTAATTTGAGCATCTCCCACAGGAGACAAATAATTCTTGTCACTAAATGAATTTCTGTTCTGCGCATTGTCAACCATCCAGAAACCAACCATATCGCTTGCGTTGGTTCCATCCCAGGTAACGATTGTACCGTCTTCCTTTTTCACCTTTACATTACCTTTTGTGGCAGAGGCAGATGTTAACGAAGAAGGATATTCATGTTGCAGATCAACCCAAGGCCCAAGAAAATAATCCGGGTTGGTGCTGAAATCCATATAATCCAGTTTTTTCCATCTCTTTATGTCGAGCAGGCGGAAATTTTCAAATGCAAATTCCATGCGCCTTTCGCGGCGTATCTCCCAGATAAGTTGTGGCACGTCTGCGTCTCTTTCAGGGTCATCGGGAAGCGCTGCTAACTCAAGAGGAGCTGTTTTTTGTACTCCTTTTGCGATCGCTGCTGCATCTAAAGGACGGTTGCGGATTGCATTAATGGATTTATCCAAATCATCCTGGGTTACGGGAGCTTCGCCAAAATCCTGGGCAAGCACCGCTTTTGCTTCTATCCAGTTGAGTACTACTTCGCCCAATCTGATAACCGGCGCATCGCTGGTATTGGTATTACTTGCCCATTGTGACGGATAGGTTTTTCCGATATAAGTAATTGCATCCCTGGATGCAAATTTATCCTCATACAGAAGGGTGGTAGACGATCCGTTAGGCTGGTCAATGAACGTAGCCTCAAATCGCGGGTCTCTTGTTTTTACAAGATTGCTAATAGAAAAATTGTCCGCATTGGGGTTTGAAGAATTTTCCCATACGTTGCCATCATTCATAATAAATGATTTAGCCAACACCAGGTTTCCATCCACGCCAACAGTTTCTGTGCCGTTAGAATATGAACCAACTGCGTGAGTAAGCGTTAAAGAAGCATCATATGTTCTGTATAATAATACCTCCGGGTTACCCGCAAGACTTTCAGAAGTAAAGAGTGATTTGAAATCGCTTCCAAAACTGTATTTGTTGCTATTCATTACAACTTCGGCAGCCTGAACGGCAAGGTCGAGATATTTCTGGGCTCTTGCCTCATCTAGTCCGTGGTAATGTTCATAAGTTCCTTCAAAGAGCATCAACCGTGAGATGAAGGCAGCCGCAATATATTCGTTCAAATTCTGTGCTCCGTCATTGACCCTTATATTGGCTAAGGTATATTGGAAATCGTCATAAACATGATCCATTACTACACCTCTGTCATCTCTGTCCTTATATAGGGTATCCAGTTCATTTTCATTAACTACTCTTCCGAAGTAAGGAACATTTCCGAATACACTGACTAACCGTGAATATTCATATCCTCTGAAAAACCGGGCCACTGCAGTCCAGTGCTTGTATGCCTCATCGGTAATTCTTGGTTTGGCAATTTTCTCAAGGCGATCAAGAAAAATGTTGGCTTTACGCACCCATGCAAAATCCCATGTGGGACCTGCGTATTGTGACATCCATGCTGCAGTTTCCGAAGTTGATCCCCTGGATGAGGGTACATTGCTTTCAAAATTAGACTGTACATTTTTGCCGGTAAGGTCATCATTAAAAGTATAACCAACTACCGGTGTATAATTCCATGTCCACCCTTCGCCATAGCCGTTAAAATAATTGGAATAAAAGCCAACGGCGAACATTCGGATGTCATCTTCATTTCTCCAGAACTGGCCATCTGCATCTACATAGCTCGTCAAAGGCGGCCTGTCTAAAAAATCTTTTTTGCAGGACATGAAAAGCAGGCACGCTATTCCAAGACCTAGTATATAATTATATTTTCTCATTGTAAATTTTTTTAAAAGTTTAATTGAACACCAACTGATATGCTTTTGAATGCAGGAGTACCCATGCCTGTACGGCTCAGGTTGTAATTATCTGTATTCCACATCGAGTACCCGTCAATATATTCAGGATCAATGGGCAATCCTCTCAGGTGATCCCAGGTGATGAAATTTTCTAATGCTCCATATACTCTAAATGAATTTACGCCAACCTTTTTCAGAAGATCGCTGGATAAAGAATAGCCAACTGTCAGATTTTTCAGCCTGATGTAGGCCATATTTAATAAGTACCTGTCCTGAACCTGCATATTGTTAGCTGAATTGCTACCTCCATTGCTGTAAGCGGCCGGATAAAAAGCGCCGGTATTATCGGGCGTCCAGTAATCATCAACAAAAGTTGCAGGTGAAGCACCGTCAGCAGCATTATATCCGGGGATTGCAAGGAATCCATTTCCCCATACCTGGCGGCTACCTACCCCCTGGAAGAATACGCTGATGTCAAAACCTTTATAATTAGCGCCCAGTCTAAATCCATAATTATACCTCGGGTTGGAATTACCAATTACTTCAAGATCGCCATGGTCAGCTAATAATGCACTGCCATTATCAATAACGCCATCACCATTCAGGTCTTTAAATTTCACATCGCCCGGTCCGAAAAAGAAATTGGATGAATTTTGCAGAAACACCTGGTAAACCGGTTTTTCACCATTCTTGCCTGGTTTCAATTTATAAGCTTTCTTACCTACATATTGATCAGGAACATCGTCTGCGGTAAGGGTGATTAACTGCGGCTTACCATCGCTACCAAGATCGAAATCTGATGTTTGGTATAACCTGTCGGTGCGGTATCCCCATATTTCGCCTATATCCTTGCCATTATAGTTTGTATTAACTCCGGTAGAGCTTCCGTATTTCTCGATAAAGGTTTTTGAATCGGAAATATTCCCCATGAAATTAACGCCTATGCCATTTTCAAACCTGTGATTAAACTCTATGGTCAACTCCCAGCCATTTGTACGTAAGGAACCAAAATTTCCTTTGGGAGCGCCGGTGCCGTATGTAAGAGGAATTCCTTCCAGGGGCACAATCATATTGTTGGTGTTTCTTTGGTACAGGTCAAAAGTAACAGTCATCTTATTTTGGAAGAATCCTAAATCAAGTCCAAGGTTTTTTGTTTCGATATCCTGCCATGATATGTCATGAACGATTGCCGGAGGCGTACCCACATAGGGTGTTCTGGCTCCGTTAGCTCCTATCCATGAAGAAAGGCCGCTGGGCATCAATGGCAGGTACAAAGTATTGGGCACTGTCTGGTCGCCAATAGAACCCCATGATCCCCTGATTTTTAAAAAGTTCAACACATTTTGTGATTGTAAAAATTTTTCGTTGCTCACAATCCATCCTGCTGAAACAGAAGGATACCATCTCCACCAAAGATTAGAAGGGAATTTTGAAGAACCATCTCTGCGCAGATTTCCTTCAATTAGATATTTATCTTTGAAAGCATAGTTTATTCTTCCAAAATATCCTAACTGTGATTCCCATGTTTTGTCTCCATCAATTATAGGAGGTGTACCCACTGCAAAGTTGAATTGTGGATTCAGAATATCTGTTAGCTGATTAACTCTTTGGTATTGCCATTCAGTTGTAGCTGCTACGCGGTTGACACCTAAGATAAATTTAAACACATGGTCTTTGGTTAATCTCCAGTTATAAGTAGTATAAGCATTAATAGTGCTGCTTGCAAAATTGCTGGTGCTCCTGATAATATGATCAGGATTAGCACCGAGGCCAGTGTAGGTATGATCGTTTAAATCATAAGCAGGCATGGCGCCCGGAGCCGTACTGGCCACTACTTTTCCTGTGCTGTCAACATACACCGGATTGCCGTCCGCATCCACTCTGGCTATAGGAGCAGACCAGGAATCTGCGGCAGTAAATCTTGTGCCTGGTCTTTTCCACGCTTCGTCCTGGGTGCTATAAGTATAATCAAAATCTAATTTCCAGTTGTTTGTAAAATTCAGCGTTGCTCCTAAGTTTACAGTCATATAATTATCTAATAAACTGGCAGTATTGGCGGCGCCATATTCGCTTACCGGGCTTCGGATCGGATTTCCGTTCTGATCATTTCCGAAAGGATACAAAGGCCCCCATCTGTAAAGATATAACCAGGGGTCGGCTGTTGTTGAACTGGTAGCATAAGGATATTCTTTATCTCTCCTTGAATACATAGCGCCGCCACGCACGGTAATATATTTATTCACTTCGGTTGAAAGCCTGAGAGAAGCGTTGTAACGGGTAAAATCATCTTTTTTCGCGGGCTTTATCATGCCACTTTGATCAAGATAACCAAGCCCCAGGTTTAACGATGTTTTCCCAAGTGTTTGGCCGACGGTGATATCATGCTGTTGAGTGGGTGCCCATTCTTTAATCATATAATCATAAGGGTTGTAAGTTCTCATTCCCATTTTCTGATTATTGGCAGCACCTTGCACATACCAGTCACGCCCGAAAACTGTCGGGTCATCCGGCCCAATGCTTCCGCCATATAATTTTTGCCATTCTACTGCTTTGTTGTAGCTGTCCCTGTCCACATAATAAAAAGCTCCGCTGATTCCAAAATTACCCACTCTTTCTGCTGCATCTACGGTATATTTTAACGCATTCACCTCTCCCATCTTTAAGTCTTTCCAGGAATTCTGCCAGGACATGTTACCGGAATAAGTAACCCGGGGCTTACTTGTACCAGAGCCTTTTTTGGTGGTGATCAATATAACGCCATTGGATGCTTTTGCTCCGTAGATAGAAGCTGCTGCGGCATCTTTCAGAACGCTGATAGAAGCTATTTCATTCGGATTCACAACCTGGATACTCGGAATTTCCACATTGTCTAAAAGGATCAGGGGGGTGCTGCTGCCCTGGAAGGAAGTCATTGCCCCACGGATTTTCAGTATCGGATCTGAACCTACTTCGCCGCTTGGTATGATTACGTTCAGGCCTGAAACTGCGCCCTGCAATCCTCTACCTACATCGGCAATTGGTCTTCCCACTAAAGTTTTGCTGACATCAACCGTGGAAATAGCCCCGGTAACATCGCCTCTTTTTTGAGTTCCATATCCTACTATCACCACCTGGTTAAGCGATTCAAAAGAAGGCTCAAGGAACACGTTCAAATCTGTTTGTGAACCCACAGCGATAGTTTGTTCTTTATAGCCTACGTTCGTAAATGTCAATGACTGGCTACCGCTGGGCACCTGGATGGTGAAGTGTCCGTTGCCATCTGTAGCTGTTGCAGTTGTAGTGCCTGAAACTGTTACAGAGACCCTGGGAATAGGCTCCTGATTGCTGATGTCTTTTACATCGCCGGTCACGGTTCGTTGTGCAACAGCGAACTGGCACCACAACAATAGCAGTAAAGCCATAAATGATGTAATTTTTTTCATAACTGATTTTTTAAAATGAAAATAATTTGAGCGTTTTGATATTGTTAGGATTTTTAATTTTAAAATGTATATTTTTAAGAAAGCGCCGTCGCCATTTGCTGTATCCGTAATTGTACCATTGGAAGAAAAGTAATGCCTTAAAAGTTGTTGAAAATTTTAGCATGATGCAAACTTTAAATAGTGTCCGATATAAAAAAACTGAGGAAGGAAAATGCTGTATTGTTGTATTTAGCTCTCATATTTTTTATTAGCTTTTATAATACCCGGATACCCGCCTTTATATAAGGGACTAAACTTTTATCATCCGGAGATAGTTCTGTTATAATAGTATCAATTTTATTAATCTCGCATACCTGGAAGGGTTGCCTTGAATTAATTTTTTCTGAAATGGTTAAACAAATCACCCTTTGCGACGCTTCTATCATTGCTTTTTTAATCTGAACCACCTCCCAATCATTGTCTGATAAGCCTGTTTGAAGGTTGATAGCCGAAATGCCCAAAATGCACAAATCCACTTTTAGTTCTTTTATCCTCGAAATGGCATCCGAGCCTACCGTAATTTTTGAGTCTTTTGAAATCTTATCGCCAATGGCAATTACTTCAATATTCGGATGGACAATATATTCCGCAAGAGCAGGTATGCTGCCTGAAATAAATGTGGCGTTTAACTGCGGCGGGAGCGCCCTTGCCATTTCGATAATAGTGGAGCCTCCGGTTGTAAGAATAAACATTCCGTTTTTAAAAATCGAGGCAGCTTTTTGCGCAATTATTTTTTTTTGATTATAAGCATACACATTATCGGCGGTGGTATAGGTGTTATGAAATGCACAGGACAAAGCCCCTCCATGCACCTTTATAATTTTTCCTTCGTCGGAAAGCTCCTTAATATCGCGTCTTATTGTATCATCAGATACTTTTATCTGGCGGCTTAAATCTGCAGAAAGAACCTTGTTATGCAGATTTACCTGGTGCAGTATGAAGGATTGCCGGTCAAGTTTTAGCATGGACGCAATACGTTTTGGCAAACGTACACATTTACACAATACAAAATCCAAATCTTGCATATTTTTTTCGCAGATTTTACAGATAAAACCGCTTTTTGCCGCAGCTATATTAATCTGTTCGCGGAACATTTGGCTACAAATTATAATACCATAAATAATAAGAAAAGGATAGAAGGCTATCCCTTACAACTTTTCAATAAAAAGTAGTTGCATGGAAATAGGAAGAGAAGGAAAAAAAGAATGTTGAAAAGTAATGGGGGAATTGCGACTTTCGGATATTGATTTCCAATCTTTTTGCGGTAATTGCGGTTTTGCAAATCAAGGTAAATGATATTCTTTAAGATAAAAAAATCAACGATTTGTTTGTTTACTGCAAAACAGGAATTTAATGGGCTCTTTATTATTGCTATGGAAAACGGAACAGCATTTAAATTTTTCTACCAAATGTCGTGTAACCGAATGTAAGTACGTTGGTATAAGAAGAAGGTAGCGATTGGTTCGCTACCTTCTTACATGATTGCCTCATCTTGAAAAAGAAAAATTCAATATTTTTTATAGCCGATTTTACTGGTGAATTAATTTTTAAGATATCCGTAGTATTCATCATCTGTGGCACAATCCCACCATACCGGCATACTCCATACGTCCGGATCTGCTGCGTGAGCATTTACCGCCAGGGCATTTGTTGAATTATAATTTAATTCCAAAGTGTTGGGTAGCTGCCAGCGGCGTTGCCAATATCTTACATCTATTTTAGATCCTCCGGTATATAACGCCTCGCCGGCAAACAAAGGCCCGCGATCATAACCCGGATATACAATTCCAAAATTTCCTACATTGCCTGCACTAAAATTAAACCTGCGCATGTCATTGTAGTTTTCCAGACTTACGCCCATAGCCACATATTTTTGTAGCATGATATCCTGCATAGTTAAAGCGCCCGCATCCTGGCAAACAGCACTGCTTGAAAGGTAGGCATTAATATCACTTTGATCCATAGGAGCCATGTCAGGATTGGTTTTCGTATATCCTGTGGATTGCCATTCGGTTAATTTTGCCTGCATCATGTCGAGATGTGCCTGTATTCCTTGCCTGTAGGCAGTGTAGGCGTCTGCTTTATCTCCTTTTCTCATATAAACTTCTGCCTTGATAAAACACATTTCATGATAGGTAAGTATTTCCTGGTCTGATACCGGCCGTATTTGAAAAGAACCCGTAGAGCCTACGGCGCCAGCTTTCATAGCATCTGCGGATGGATACCAGTCCACGTCTAAAGGATCTTCTCCGCCTGTAGCTATAGAGAAAGTCCGCATGTTGACATAAGAGGTATCTGCCGCATATAAATAATTATTGCTATTGATATAAATAGAGCCCGCAGGATATGTCACTGTTATATCATCACCATCCACAGTAAAAGTCCGGCCTGCCAACTGCTGATCTGCGATAAATTTTGCTTTTGCGGTTCCATCTGTAATTGTATAGGTTATTTTTTTATCAGAAGGGGTATAGCTTACTGTCTTGATAGTCGCTGGCCCGCCGGCCAATAAACGTTCAGAAGCGCCATAGGAATCCACCCCAACAGAACGATTCCACGAGTAAGATACTACCTTTCCGCTGGCATCTAATTTTATACCAGTCATCGATGCAGGCGCAATTTTGGACATCCGTGGATCTGTAACCTTGGAGTCCCGCATGTTCGTTAAAAGATTATAATAATATTGTGTGATTCGTTGGTTGCTACCGTAGCCGGCATAATCCCAGTTACCATTTGTTACAACAGGATCCATCAACAAATAATCAGTTACCGTACTATTATTATATCCTCTTTGAAATACATTATCTGCATTCGATTGAGGGGCTTGTTATATACAATACAATACTGAATCGGCATTAAACAGATCTGCTTTTTTTGAAATCTTAAGCATATACCGTGCTTTTAATCCGTAGCAGAATTTAATCCATTTGTTTACATCTCCGTTGTTCCACATATCGCCACTCGCAAAGGAAGGAGCGCCAACTTCCTGGGTTTTATTAAATAAGCTGATAGCTTCATCTAGTTTCGCCATGCACCCGTAGTAGATGGTTTTACCATCATCATACTTCGGGCTTGGTAATGAAATCCC
>Ga0157369_10009664_pt1 | contig 11030 bp, 6 predicted proteins | sample C25metaG_FD_113461 | JGI IMG/M metagenome (GOLD analysis project Ga0157369, IMG submission 113461) | Corn rhizosphere microbial communities from Kellogg Biological Station, Michigan, USA - C2-5 metaG | ecosystem: Host-associated > Plants > Roots > Rhizosphere > Soil | place: USA: Michigan... | reverse complement strand
CGGGCTGAGACGTATCGGCTGACCTGTGCTCGAGACCCTCCAGCCGTTCGTTCCGTTATACCCTGTCGTGATGATGATGTCTTTCGCCAGTGCACCGTTAGCTGCCGGTTGCGCGTATGTCGTTGAGATGCGAATACTTTTTCCCTGCTGCCAAATGTCCTCGGGCTCGGTTTTACCATCTGGCTCGAGGCGTGTCGCCGTGATGTGTCTGGATGTCACTTTTGCGATCTTGTCGGGCCCGCCCATGGCGGTGACAAAGTTCGCCAGGATCTGATCCGCGGTCGGTTTTGTGTCAGGCTGCTTCGGTTCGGGAGTCTCGGCCACGGGCCAAAGATTTGGCGAAGCGTTCGGCTCCTGGTGTCCGTTGTGGCAACTGTTACACGAGACCTGCGGACGGCCTCCGAAGTTCGCCTTGTTGATCTCGAAAGTCATCGAGATCATCTTGCGGGCTGTTAGTTTCTCGCGTTTCTCATCCGATGAATAATCCTTTGTGTTGTGGCAAAAGCTGCAGTCAACACCGAGTGACGCCGAGAAAAGATTCATGATCTTTCCTAATTGGTCGGCCGGAACATCATTCAGAACCTTGATGTTCTTGAATTGCTGCCCGATCGTCGGCCCTTGCGGAGGCGTTTGAGTCTGAGCTTTAGCGGTCCAGCCGTTGTAAGCAAAGAAGGCTGCAAATAGTAACGCCGCAGCGACTACACCTACTTTAATATTGCGTTTCATACTGATCACTAACTCATCCAGTTGACGCCCGCCTCGGGGTTCCACTTGGTGGTCGTCTTTTTAAGTTTGCTCCAAAATTCTATCGAGCTTTTACCGGTGATGTCGTTGGAACCAAACCGAGATTCGTTCCAGCCTCCAAATGAGAACGGCTCTCGCGGTACGGGCACGCCGATGTTGACGCCGATCATTCCGGCACTTGCGTGCTCCATCACATAACGTGCCATTCCGCCGCTCTGCGTGAAGACAGCGGCGGCGTTGCCGTACGGATTTGCATTCTCGATCGCGATCGCCTCATCGACGGTTTTGGTACGCATGATCGAGATGACCGGACCGAATATCTCTTCCCTAGCGACAGCCATGTCCGGCGTTACATAATCGATGACCGTCGGCCCTACGTATGTCCCGCCTTCTTTGCCGTCAACGGTTGCGCCGCGGCCATCGACGAGGACCTTTGCACCGGCTTTTTCAGCCTCTGTGATGTAGTTCTCAATGCGCTCCTTGGCGGCGGGGGATATGACGGCACCGAGGTTTTTGCCAGGAACAACCTTTTGCGCCTCCACGACGATCTGATCGACGATCGGGTCCCCGTTGCCAACGGCGAGCATCGCCGACGCAACCATGCAGCGCTGGCCGGCACAGCCTGACATAGACGCCGTCACGTTTGTCGCTGTCATGCTCGGATTTGCGTCGGGCAAGACAAAAAGATGGTTCTTTGCACCGCCGAGAGCGACGCAGCGTTTGAGGTTATTGGTGCTGCGCTGATAAACGATCTTTGCGACGTTTGTCGAGCCGACAAAGCTTACAGCCTCGATATCCTTGTGATCGCAAATCCCCTCGACGATCTCGCGGCCGCCGTTGATGATGTTGAACACGCCATCGGGCAACCCGGCATCCTTGAGCAGCTCGGCCATTCGCTGACACGACAGGGGCACCATCTCCGAGGGCTTCATGATCATCGTGTTGCCGAGCACAAGCGCGTTTGGCATAGTCCAGTTCGGCACCATCAGGGGAAAGTTGAACGGCACGATCGACGCTACAACGCCGAGCGGAAAATGATCGGTGCGGCACTCGACGCCGCGCGAGACCTCGAGGATCTCGCCGGAGACAAGCTGCGGCATCGAGCATGCAAATTCGGTCAGCTCGATACTCTTCTCGACCTCGGCTTTTGCTTCGTCGTAAGTTTTGCCGTTCTCCTCGACAACGAGAGCGGTGAGCTCGTCGAGATTCTCCTCGAGCAATTGGCGATACTTAAAGAAAACCTGTGCGCGCTCCTTTATCGGCCGCGTGCTCCAAGGGCCAAAGGCCTTTTTCGCGGAATCGACCGCGGCATTAAGCTCGTCCGTTGAGGACATCGGAACAGTCGATAGCATGTTGCCGTCGAGAGGCGAGGTCACGTCGAGATCGACACTCGATGCGCTGTCGACGAATTCGCCGTTGTAATAATTCTTAACCCGCGGGTATTTCATGCGGGCAGTTGCAGTAGACATCAAACCAACTCCTCACCAGCCGCCGGCTGTCCTGCGGGAGGCATCGTTTTCATCAATATAAAATGTACACAGAACGCAACGCCAAAGCCGACGAACCATCCGTAATCGTAAAGCGGTCTGAGCGGAGCGACAAGCAGCCCGATCCACGCGAAAAAACAACCGAGGAGAGTTGCGACGACGGCACGCCAATTCCAGCCGGCGTATGCGCCTTTTGTTCTGTAAAGATCGCCGAGAATTAGCTGCTTGCGCCGAATGATCCAGTAATCCGCGATCAGCACGCCCGCGATCGAGCCAAGACCGCCCGAATAGCCGACGAGCCAGTCAAAAATGTATGCGGACGGGTCGGCGAGCAGTTTCCAAGGCTGCATAAGGATACCAATAATTCCGGTTATCAATCCACCAGCGCGGAAGGAGATCAGCTTTGGGAATGCATTTGCGAAATCATTTGCGGGAGAGACGACGTTTGCTGCAATGTTTACCGACAGCGTCGCGACGACAACCGTGAACATCGAGATCGCGACGACAACCGGCTGCGAAAATTGCCCAACGAGCTTCACAGGGTCCCAGGCGTCTGCCGGGTTCATGTGCGGGAAAACGACGACCGCAGCCGACGTGATCACAACGCCCATCGCCGCAAAGATCACCATAGTCGTCGGCAAAGCGACGGTTTGGCCAACCATCTGCTCACGCTGGCTATGGCCGAAGCGTGTGAAGTCCGGCATGTTCAACGAGAGCGTCGCCCAAAACCCGATCATTCCCGTGAGGGACGGGATAAAGACCGGCCAAAACTCGCCAAACGTGCGAAACTTGCCCGGCTCATTCAGCAAAAATCCGACGCCGCCCGCTTGGTACAGGATCCAGCCGAGCAGGAGCGCGGTCATCACGAGAACGTAGGGAGCGGCCCAGTTCTCGACCATTCTCAGCAGGTCCATGCCCTTGAAGATGATCAGGATGTTCATTCCCCAAAAAATGAGGAACGACAGCCATTCGGTCACCGTGTGCCCGCCGATCGGCCCTCCAAGCAGGTCCTGCCAGCCCGGGATGAAAGCCGCAAAAAAAGTCTGCAGCGCCTGACCGCCGATCCACGCCTGAATGCCAAACCATCCACACGCGACGATCGCACGCATCAGGGCCGGCAGATTCGAGCCCGTCGTTCCGTAGCTTGCGCGTGCAAAGACCGGAAACGGAATTCCGTATTTCGTGCCCGGATGCGAATTCAAAAGGATCGGGCCAAGCACGATCGTGTTGCCGAGGAGGATCGTGATGAGCGCCTGCCACCAATTCATGCCCGCCGAGATGAGCCCCGACGCCATCATGTACGTCGGTATGCAGTGCGCCATCGAGATCCAAAGCGCGGCGTAGTTGTACGTCGACCAATTCCGCTTTGCCACTGGCACGGGCGCGAGGTCCTCGTTAAACATCGGCGACGACCTGAGCTCGTCGTGTGCCTCAGGCGTCAGATCGACGCGGCCGTCGGGGTGTTGGATGGTTTCGGTCATAATTCAGCAAGAGCTCCCATTCACTGCGTCAAACCCACTCTGCGCAGGAGATCTTGAAACCGGGGATCTGAGCGCAAGTTGTCCCATTGCGGGTCAACCTTTAGCCATTCCATGTGAAGGTGAGCATCATAAGCTTTCTCCAGCCATGCAAACGCCTGATCCTTATCGCCAAGTCGCGCATACAGGCCGGCTGTTACGGTCGGATGAGGCTGACCGTGATCGTCTTCACGTCCGAGATCCAGCCATTTTCGCCAGTAACCTTTGGGCCCGGACGACCTCAGAGCATCTTTTAACAACACCCTTCGTTTTGCGGCCGACTCGGGATCAATGCCGTTGAGGACGCGACCTTTCTCGTTCTCTGCGATGGCTTCATCAAACATCCCCTTGTCCTCATAGATCTGCGCGAGGTAGAAGTGTGTTCGGACGTAGCTGGGGTCGATCTCTATCAGTTTTTTGAGATGATCGATGGCCCGGTCAGACTGACGAGCGTTGTAGTAAGCATTGCCAAGATCGGTGCTGACGGCGAGCGAGAGCGGATCGAGTTCAAGCGCTCTTTGATATTCGGCAAAAGCCTCCTCAAACCGCCCACGAGTTGCGAGGAACTCGCCGTACCAATGATGTGCTGTCGGATAGTTTGGATTTAGCTCGATCGCCCTTTTGAATTCACTTTCTGCGTCCGCACCGGTATATGCGTACCATTCCCATTCTTTGATGGTTCCGAGTGTAGCGTGAGCTTCACCCAGCGTATCGTCGATCTCCAAGGCCTTCATGGCGGCTGACTTCGCCCGCTCCTCCGTACCATGTGGGAAGTTCGAGACGATATAGCTATCGGCTATTCCCACGTAGGCCAGCGCGTAGTTTGGGTCTTTATCTGTCGCCTGCTGGAAATACTCCATTGCCTTGGTAGTGCCTTCATCTGTGCGTTTGTTCCAGTAATAACGGCCTTTCAGATAAAGCTGGTAGGCTTCGGTATCCTGCGTATTTCCTTTGGTGAGCTTCTTCTGTTCATCGCCTGTCAGCTTCCAGCGAAGTTTATCCACCACGTCGCGTGCGATGTCACCTTGCAAGCTGACGAGGTCAGATTGCTTCCGCTTGTATCGCTCGCTCCAGATGACGTTGTCAGTGTCAGTGTTTACCAGCTCAAGGCTCAGCGTTAGTTCATCGCCGCGTTGCAGCACGCGACCATTGAGTACGGCTTGGACGCTGAGCTCCTTACCGATCGTTTTAGGGTCCGTCACCTTGCCCTTGTAATTGAAAACGGTCGAGCGAGCTTTCACATTCATGTTTGGAAGCTTGGAGAGACTGCCGATCAGCGTCTCCGTCATGCCGTCGGAGAGGTATTCGGCATCCGCATCGCCGCTCTCATTCACGAACGGCATCACCGCGATCGAGGTGATCTGTTTGGCATCGGCACGGAAATATCGGAAGCCAAAGAATCCTGCGGTTGCCAGGATCAAGACAGCGAGACTGGCTATAAGTTTGCGCATCGGCAATCTCAGCGCCGTGGCAGTCGTTGTGCCCGTCGGAACGCGGCCCGTATCGATCTGAGCCTTTGTCGCGGCCTCGCCCGACGGAGCATGAAGTATCGCCGTTAGCGGCTCGTCCCGCGAGCCACTCGCCGGTCCCTCAAGCAGCGCTGCGCCATCGTCGAGACAGTACAGCAGACTGTCGTCGTAGTAATCGCGTCGGCATTCGGGACAGCGTTTCATGGTCTTCTCGACTTAGTCCGGCAATGTGTTGTCACTGATCTTTTTGAACAGCGGCTCAGATCGGAATAGTTCGTAGACTGGATCGCAGCGTGTCCACATCAGATGGATCGCTCGGACCTGCCAGGCTTGCTCCAGCATTTCGAGTGCGGCTGGCATGTCGCCGAGTTCCGCAAGAATTACGGCGGAGGCGACCGGAGAGACATAGTGCTCCTTTGATCGTTGCTCCAATTCGCCAAGCAGAGCGCGGGCCTCGTCCGGACGTCCGGACCTGACGAGTGCCTTGCCGAGATAACCGTACAATGTCAGACCACTGTCTTTTGCAGACCTGCGATAATGTTCGATCGCTTTGTCCAGATCGCCTAATTGCTCATGCGCCCAGCCAAGGACCCAATGCGAAAAGAAGAAGTCCGGCAGGATCTCAAAATTTTTGTGCGACAGCTCTATGGCTTCTTCAAATTGGCCCGCGCAGCACAACGCGCGAGCTAAGGTCGCATTGACAACCGGTGAGAGAGGGTCGAGCTTCAATGCCGTTCGCCCCTCGGTCAATGACTCTTCAACTCGGCCGAGCGCTGCGAGGACAGAACAGAGCCAGTAATGGGCCAATGATGAATTTGGATTGATCGCTACAGCCTTTCGAAGTTCTCTTTCACCACCCGCGATATCAAATTCAAAAAAGGTCTTATATATCGCGAGTGAGGAATGACATTCCGGGAGATCAGGGTCGAGCGTAATAGCTGTTTCGACCGCGGCCCTCGCTTTTGGCGCCATCTCGGCGGGTGAATAAGCCTCGAAATACGCGAAAAAAGTGTAACAATCGGCCAGGCCGGCATAGGCGAGCGCGTAATTCGGGTCAAGCTCTATCGCTCGCTGGAAATGCTCGGTCGCTTTCTCAAAATCAGAATATTTACGGCGGCTCCATAGAGCCCGTCCGCGCAAATAAAGCTCGTGTGCCTCTGGGTTGCCGGTTCCTTTCTTTAAAACCGCCGATCGCTTGTCACCAAACAGCTTGAGCTTTAGAGCCTCGACCACGGCAAGCGTTATCTCGTCCTGGATATCAAAAATATCGAGCATTTCGCGGTCGTAGCGGTCGGACCATAGATGATACCCATCAGCCGTGTTGATCAATTGTGCAGTGATCCTGAGCCGATTACCGGACTTGCGAACGCTGCCCTCGAGAACTTTTTCGACGCCAAGTGTGCGTCCGATCTCGGCGACATGTACGTCCTTTCCTTTAAATGAGAACGACGACGTTCGCGCCGCGACCTTGAGGCCGTCGATGCGCGCCAAGGCGTTGAGCAATTCCTCTGCGAGGCCATCACAAAAATATTCGTCATCGGGGTCGCTGCTCAAGTGGGCGAAAGGCAACACCGCGATCGAATTTGCTATGTCGTTTTCCGAGTCAGCGGAGGCGTTAAAGAGAGCGGTCGCTGCTTCACCAGAACGTGATCCGCTGCCCATCCCTAACGGTACAGGAAAGACCTCGGTCGCAGGATCGCCCGAGGCCGGTCCATAGAGCAGCTCGCTGCCGTCGTCGAGGCAATAGCTCATCGTTAGATCGTACTCACGTCCGCATTCGGGGCAGCGTTTCATATTTATTGAGGCGGATCGAATTTATGAATGAGAGCATCGAATCTCGGGTCGCCTCGCAGCGGGTCGAATATGGGATCGGTCTTTATCAAAAAAAGCCAAAAGCTCCCGTCGTTAGCCTGTTTCGTAAGTTGCTCGATCCAATGGTCTTTGTCATCTGTGGTCAACATCGCCGAGAACAGCTCTACAGTGTTGTGCTGACGCATATACTCTTGCAGCGCTTCCCAGCCGCCTTTTGCAAAGCTTTCCCTCGCGCCTTTGGCCAGGTCCGGCTTACTATCGAGTTCGAGCGAGGTCGCACGCTCCTCGGCCGCGGCGGCGAGGTCACCGTTCATTCGGTAAATACGCGACAAGTGACTGTGTGCCCAAGGGAATGTCGGGTCCATCGCGATGATCTTTTTGAACTGCTGTATCGCCTCGTCAGGCCGTCCGGCGACGCCGAGACAAACTCCTTTGTAAAAGTTGATCCCGTTGGACATTGGATCTAGATCCAGGGCTTTTTGGATCTCTGCAAGAGATCCATCGTACTTGCCGATCATCATCAGCCGTGCTCCATTCCACGCATAAGATTGCGGATATTTCGGATCGAGGTCCATTGCTCGCCTGAGTTCCTTCTCGGAGGCCGTCCAATTGTAGTCGAGCATGTACTGATAGCCGAGCGAAGCGTGTGCCTCCGCAAGCTGATCGTCTATCTGAAGCGCACGCCGAATATACTCCTTTTTTAGAGGTCTCTCCCGATCCTCGTCGCTGTCGGCGAGGCCGACATAGCCGAGGGCAAAATTCGGATCGCGCTCGACGGCCTGTTTAAAATACGGCACACCTTTCGCGACCTCGCTGAATGTTCGTTTGTTCCAGTAGTAACGTCCCTGCAGATAGAGCCTGTAGGCCTCGGGATCCGATGTGTAGCTTTTTGCGAGCTTTTGCTGATCCGTGTTGGTTAAGCGGATCCGCAGATTATTCGAGACGTCGCGCGCAATGTCGTTTTGGAGAGAGACGAGGTCGCCGGCCTTGCGGTCGTAGGTGTCGGTCCAAATAACATTCTCGTTTTCCGCATTTACGAGCTCGAGGCTAAGCCTGAGCTGATCTCCACGCTGCACGACGTGCCCGGTCAAAACGGCTTGGACGCCGAGATCGGCGCCGAGCGTTTTGGCGTCGGTGTCCTTACCTTTGTATCGAAAGACGGACGAACGCGATTTTACGTTTAAGCCCGGAATCTGCGTGAGGCTGCGAATGAGCGTCTCGGTCATTCCGTCCGAGAGGTAATCGACATTCGCATCACCACTCTCGTTGACGAAAGGCATTACGGCGATGGAGTTGATCTGCTTGCCGCGCGCCGAGAAATATCGGTAGCCCAGAAATCCGCCTGCGAGGATAACGATCGCGATGATGACCGCGATGATCGGCTTTGTCGAAAATTTAGCTCTGCGCCGAGGCGGAAAATCAGCCTGCCAAGCTTTTGCTGAATCTATCTGGGCTTTCGTTGCAGCCTCACTCAGAGCGGCGGTCGCAGGAAGGATCGCGGTCTGGGGTTCTGAGTCGTGTAAGAGCCCACCCGCTGACGCAGGTGGTTCCCCCTTTGCTGGCCCATAGAGCAACTCGCTGCCGTCGTCGAGACAGAAGCTCATCGTCACATCGTATTGTCGTCCGCATTCGGGGCAGCGTTTCATCTGGTTACTTTCGTGTATGCGCGTAACTCGCGGATAGTTCACTCGATGAGAGCCCGGTTGTCGCGCGCAAGATCATTTATTCGTAAGAGCGGGCCAATTCAAGATCATGGTCGGTTTTGGGACTTTCGTTTCCCCTAGCACAGTACCGACGAGAAATCGCTGCCCGTCGGGCGAAACGTCAAATTCGTGGACCGAGCCATAACCCAGGCGGGCGGTACCGATCATCCGAGTTTTGAAAAGTGCGGTCGGCGTGCCGAACTCGGGCCCCGAGCCTCCCGGCTTGATCGTCGACGACATCAGATTGCCGTCGGGTGCGACCCAGTAGATCTCGGTGCCGCGGCGGTCCCATACCGGCATGCGCCCGCCGCTCGTCGAGATGCGCTTGCGATCAGAGCCGAGCGTTCCGTCATTAAAGGGCTGAATGTATATTTCCGGACTTCCGGTGTCGTCAGCCGCATATGCAAGCCACTTTCCGTCCGGCGAGAGCTCCGGATCGTCATCGTCAAAAGGCGAGTTGAGCAGCAGCATCTCTTTCGGGTCACCTTGCAGCGAAACCGCATACATATCAAGACGCGTCTTGACGCCTCGCCTTAGATAGATCAAGTACTTGCCATCAGGTGACCACTGGCGAGGAAATGGTGCCCCGCCCGGCAGCAACGTCTCTGTGTCGCCGAGACCATTAGAGGCCTTAGCCATCAGCCCATTGACCCCGCTAAAGGCAATACGCGAGCCGTCCGGCGACCAAACCGGTATCTGTCCAAAGTCGTTGGTTATCCGAAGGCTGTTGCCTTTCTCCGTATCGACGACCCATATAGTATTCGGCGGATTCCTTTTAATTGCGATCCGCTTCCCATCCGGTGAGATTCGCGGGTCCTCACCCGCTGCCACCTTTGAAGGTGCATCGGCGGTGCCGACCTGCTTACCGGTACGGTCGTACCAGATGAGTTGATAGTCTCGTTCCCAGACGCCTTGCCATACAAGCGTTCCATCGTCGGACGCAGAGAAGCGAAAGTTGTTGATCCACGACTTTTGATCGGTGATCAGAGGAATGGGTTCGCCGCTAAGGGTCAGAGTTTTTTCATCGAAAGCTTGTGCAACGAGCGTATCGCTGCGAACGAAGATGAGATGCCCGTCTTTTGAATATACGACCGGCGTATTGTCCGGCAAGATCTGCCTGATCTCCGGCGAATCGAGCGAGCCTTCCCAGACGCCTTTGACCTCACGAGAGAACAGGAATCGACGTCCATCGGGCAGAAAATAAGGGTATCGGTGCCGCTCCTCGGAGTCGGCCGGCACATCCATTACGACTGGCGACGGCTCTCCGCCTTTGGCTGATACCTGTACGACCGGCTTGCGGTAATCCGGTGCGAAGACAATAATGCCGTCCTTGCTCCAACTGCCGCCCACCATCCTCGCTGAATCACAAAGCGTCTGGGCATTACCCGCGCTCAGGTCTGAACGCTTTAGCTTCCCGTTCGAGCCGTACGCAACTGACTTGCTATCGGGCGACCAAAATGGCTCGAGCGGATTGTCCGAGCCTGGAAGCAGCTTGGTTTCGGTTGAGTTCAATTCACGTACATAGAGCATGTTCTTGCCATCGGACGACATGCCAGAGAACACTATCCGCTGACCGTCGGGCGAGATCACCGCTGCATCCGGTACCGTATCGTTGAATGCAAGCTCAGCCGGTGGTTCGAACGACACTCGCACCGCTCGCGAGTCATGCTTAGACGGGCGGTCGAAATAACCATACGCAAAAAATGCGGCAACAATGGCGAACACCGCAGCCGCGATCCACGCTGACGCGTTCACAGAACGCTTACTGACTGCCGCCGGCAGAGTTGCGGTAAGTCCCTCTCCAGACGCTCGATCGCCGGACAGCAGCACCGTCGCCGGCTCATCTGCGATGCGCCCCTGAACCAGCGCCGTACCGTCATCGAGACAGTACATCAGACTGTCGTCAGCGTAATCTTTGCGGCACTCGGGACAGCGTTTCATAAGCTATTCCGGCAGGTTCATTCGCCGTTTCAGGTCTTTGAAACGAGGGTCATCGCGTATGGGATCATATTCGATCTCCCAGAGAAAAGCCGCCAAGGTGCCGTCTCGGTTTTGAAAATCCTTCTCTAACCACTCGAACGCCTTATTCTTATCGCCCAGCCCGCCATAGATCGCGGCGATACTAAAGCCGTGAGCTTCTTTTCTGCTGTATGCGGCTTCTAGGTCTTTGATCAAAGCGTTCGCGTCGCTTCTTTTACCGACTACGGCATAAACATAGCCCAGTTGGCCGAGTGATATGTATTCCCGGTTGGTCAATTCCGCCGCCTTTTCTGCGGCGGTAACGGCTTCCCCAATGCG
>Ga0157369_10009662_pt1 | contig 11031 bp, 8 predicted proteins | sample C25metaG_FD_113461 | JGI IMG/M metagenome (GOLD analysis project Ga0157369, IMG submission 113461) | Corn rhizosphere microbial communities from Kellogg Biological Station, Michigan, USA - C2-5 metaG | ecosystem: Host-associated > Plants > Roots > Rhizosphere > Soil | place: USA: Michigan... | reverse complement strand
GCCGGCGTCTCGAGCGGCACTTATATCGTGCAGAACAACGAGTGGAATTCCAGCGCTTCGGAGTGCGTCACCACCGACGGCAACGCCGACTTCACGGTGGCCAACTCGTCGATCTCCAACGCCACCAACGGCGCGCCGGGCGGCTACCCGTCCATCTACCAGGGCTGCCACTGGGGCAACTGCAGCGCTGGCGGACTGACCAGCACCCCGGTCCAGGTCTCGAACCTGACCCCGGGAAAGGTTACGACTAGCTGGTCTACCACCCAGCCCGGCGGCAGCAACGACTACGACGTTGCCTATGACATCTGGTTCAACCAGACACCGACCACCACGGGTCAGCCGAACGGCACCGAGCTGATGGTCTGGCTTAACAAGAACGGTCCAATCCAGCCTTTCGGCTCGCAGGTCGCCACCAACGTCAGCATTGGCGGGCACACCTACAACATCTGGGAAGGCCAGATGTCGGTCTGGGACACGGTCTCCTACGTCATGACGAGCCCAGCCACCTCGGTCAGCAACCTGGACGTCGGCACGCTCACCCAGGACATGGTCAACCGCGGCTTCACCAAGAGCAGCTGGTTCCTGATCGACATTGAGGCCGGCTTCGAGCTGTGGCAGGGCGGCGCCGGCCTGGCCACTAACTCCTTCTCGGTCAACCTCAATGGTGGCGTTAACACGGTCACGGTGACCAACCCAGGCGCCCGGACCGGCACTGTCGGCACCGCCACCAGCCTGCAGATCCAGGCCTCGGACTCGACGGCCGGCCAGACCCTCACCTACAGAGCCACCGGCCTGCCCGCCGGCCTGTCAATCAACCCCTCCACCGGCCTGATCTCCGGCACCCCCACCGCATCAGGCAGCTCCCCGGTGACGGTGACCGCCACGGATGCCACCGGCGCCTCCGGGTCCGCCTCGTTCACCTGGACGATCAACCCGGCCAGCGGCCCGGTCACGGTCACCAACCCCGGCAACCAGACCGGCACCGTCGGCACCGCCACCAGCCTGCAGATCCAGGCCTCAGATCCCGGCCAGACCCTCACCTACAGAGCCGCCGGCCTGCCCGCCGGCCTGTCAATCAACCCCTCCACCGGCCTGATCTCCGGCACCCCCACCGCATCAGGCACCTCCGCCGTCACCGTCACCGTCACCGCCGCCTCCGGGGCGTCGGGAACAGCCTCCTTCACCTGGACGGTCAACCCCGTCGTCTCCGGCCTCGCGTGCCATGTCACCTACACCCTGAACAATGCCTGGAACGCTTCGCCGAACGGCTTCACCGCCCAGGTGGCCATCGCCAACACCGGCACCACCACGATCAACGGGTGGTCGCTGACCTTTACCTTCCCCGGTGACGAAAAGATCACCGCCAACTTCAACGGCGGCTTCTCCCAGACAGGCGGGAACGCCACTCTCACCAACGCCAGCTACAACGCCACCATCGCCCCGGGCGCCAGCACAACCGACGGCTTCCAGGGCTCCTGGACCAGCAGCCACGCTAACCCGACGTCATTCGCGATCAACGGCACCCCCTGCACCTGACAGGACAACTCGCTCCCCGGGCCGGCCATCGGTCCCGGGGAGCGACGCCTGTACCTTTGCCGGCGATGCCCACCGCCTCTCCCGGCCGCCCTATCGGCGAATCTAGCGCTCTCCGTCCTGCCGTGACGGTGACGGGAGGTGACCGCGGGCAAGCGCGTCCGGCCCATGCCTGATCCGCACCCGCAGGCCGTCTCTACCAGCGGGGCAGGCAATGGCTGCCGCACCTTGATTGCACCTGGAGCGCGCCGCCGACACCGCCGGCGGCCTGCGACAAGAGTCGCCACGATGCCTGATGACGTCCGCGGCCGGCGGCTGACCGAGATGTGCAAGCGCCGCGGCCCTGCCCAGGAGCAGGTCGCCACCCGGACTCTGAACAGCCAGTTCCGGCCGCCGAGTCCGACGCTACGGCTGCTGGGACGTTCAGTGTGAACGTGGCGGCGTCGCTGCTGGTGAGCGAGTGCTCGACAAGAGGAGCCCGCCCGGCGGGGCGGGCCAGGCTTGGCGTGCAGAGTGTCGCCGGGCTGCCCACTTGGATGAACGCGCCTCGCTGACGGCTGCGCATAGCATGTCCTCCACGCCTCTGCAGGAGGTGTCAAATAGTAATTTGAATACCCGGAAATACATGCTCAGACATCCCGGGCGTAGACTCCGGGCATCAGGCACATGGGGGTGTCATGCTAGCCGAGACTGCCGGCGCCGCGTCCTCGCTCGCCGCGCGGGTCAAGATCCTGGCCGGCCCGGGCGGGCACTCGCTGCGGCCCATGATGTGGATGTTCCTGGCGATCCTGGTTACCTTCCTGATCACCAGGATCGTGACCAGGCTGATCCGGTCGGGCAGCGGCACCGGGGCCGGGCTCGGCAACGTCCGGATCGCGGGCAATCACGTTCACCACCAGGTCTTCGGCATCTTGGTCATCATCGGCACTGGCATCATCCTGGTATCGGTGGCGCCGCGAGGGGTGGCCCTGGACGCGGCCGCCGCCGCCTTCGGGGTGGGCGTCGGCCTTACCGTCGATGAGTTCGCGCTCTGGCTGCACCTGGAGGATGTCTACTGGACCGCTCAGGGGCGCAAATCGGTCGACGCGATCTTCTGCGTCCTGGTGGTAACCGGGACGCTGATCGGCGGGGCCGACTTCGTGGCGGGCCGGGCCGGGACGGCCGCCTGGTGGTCCTCGGTCGCCGCCATCGCCGTCAATCTCCTGCTGTGCGTGACATGCCTGCTCAAGGGGAAGGTCGTGACCGGAGTCACCGGTATTGTCATCAGCGTCGTGGCCCTCGCCGGCGCCATCAGGCTGGCCAAGCCGGGGTCATGGTGGGCGGTGCACCGCTACGCGACCCGGCCCCGGCGCGCCAGCCGCGCCGCACGCCGCTACGACCAGCGCTACCAGGACCGCTGGAACCGGCTGCGGGACCTCATCGCCGGCGCCCCCTCCCGCGGCGGCAAGCCAGGGTGACAGCGCCAGCTATCACGCACCAGGCGCACACGACCGAAACGCCCGGGACAGGCAGCCGCGCCACCCCTGACACGCAGGCGCCAGCCACAGCCCGTCACCAAGACCCGCCTGGACCCCGCGTACAGCCCCGCCCGGCCACGGCCCGGACTTGCGCAACCCCCTACCGCGAGGCACCGAGCGCCGACTCTGCGCGATGCGCCAGCCTGTCCATTGCCGCAGTGAGGAGGTGCGGATTATCCGGATCAGTGCGCCTGCGGACGCGGGGATGCCGATCAGGTCCAGAACATGGCGGTGCCGGCCAGGGCGCCGGAGACCCGACAGGCCCCCCGGCAGCTTCCCGGCCTGCGCCGGGTTCCCGACGGCACTAGGCCAGGGTCAGGGCGACCTCGTCAATCTCCTCGCCCCGCGCTTGCGCGAAGATCCGGCCACGGCCGGTGATCGCGAAGCCGCACTTCTGCAGTACCCGGATCGAGCCGGCGTTGTCCGCGGCCGCGTGCGCGTGCAGCGGGCGGGAGCGATCCAGGCCGACCAGGGCAGCCAGGGCCGCAGCAGCGACCCCGCGCCCCCAGTAAGCGCGACCGACCCAGTAGGCGACCTCCCGCCCACCCGGCGGGCCGAAGATCGCCGCATGGCCGGCCACCTCGCCGTCGGCCAGCACCGTCCGCACGATAACCGCCGGGTCGCATCGCACCCTAACCCAGTGCGCATCGAAGGCAGCCCGGTCGTAGTCGTAGTCGCGGGTCACCGCCGCCATGTGCCGGGCCCGCTCGTCACTGACGTGCGACCAGAAGACCGGCAGGTCACTGTCACGCACGTCCCGCACGCTGATCTCCACCCGCGCTACCCCTTCCCGCCGCCGGCCAGAGCTGACCGGCTCGATCAGCCTTGTCATCCCACCCTGGCGCTCCGTACAAGGAACGGTAACAGGACATAACACTCCTTCGGGCGCGCCCTTCGCCGACCTCACCAGGTCACGATCACCACGCCGAACGGCGGTTCCCGCGCGCCTCAGCGCTCAAGTTTGCGCCGCGGAGTGTGACCGGCCCATGCGGGTGCGAGGCATTAGCGGGCATCGGCCCGATGTGCGGTCACCGGGTTGCCGTCGCATCGCCATGTGGACAGGGCGGGCTTGAGCCTGCCCGTCAAGCGGCTTACCAGCGGCCGCGGTGCACGACCTCACTGAATGGCCGCCGGTCGGGGTTCCTGGCCGGCGCGAGCGGCCGGTCAGCCGGGTAGCCCAGTGATATGAGGAAGGCCCAGTCACGGTCACCGGGGAAGCCGGGCAGGTCGCGGGCGAGTTGCATGTCGGCGACGCCCGCGTGGCAGCTGCCAATTCCCAGGCCGGCGGCCGCGAGCGTCATGGCCATCGCCGCCTGGCCCAGGTCGAACTGGGCCCGGCGGAACTCGTTGTCGGCAGCGGGACCGATGACCGCGATGGTCGCGGCCGAGCCGGCCACGTGGCCGGCCCCTCGCCAGGCCTTTGCCAGTTCACGCAGCCGTCCGCGATCGGTGACGAGGATAAAATCCCACGGCTGCCAGTTCTGCGAGGACGGCGACCGGCGGCCCGCCTCCAGGACCCGGTCCAGGTCCGCCGCCGGGATCGGGCGATCCGCGAAAACCCGCACGTTGCGGCGCGACGCAATGGCTTCCCAAGTCTGCATGACGGTCCCAGCGCCCGCCACGCCTTGTTCATTCTCGGGAGCCCGCCCGGTGCATCACCCTCGCCGCGTGCCGACCTCCCGGCAGCCTCGCCTCGCCCGTCGGTCGCGCATAACCCACCAGCCCAAGAGATTCCACCATGACGACCATCACCCAGAGCCACCGCAGGTCGGTCACCGTCCTGACGGGAAGAGCGCAGGACGCCGATTATTTCACCTGGCGTGAGGAGCGCTTCACTGTGGCTGGCCGGCGCGGAGGCTCCGGTTCTGGGCGTGCTCCGTCGCCGGATGACGTGCCCTCATCGCGGCATGGACGGGCTTTCGTTACCTCAGCCGGCGCTTGGCATCGAGCTCGTAGATGATCTCCAGGCCGTCCTCGTCGTCCCACTGCTCACCGGCCCTGGTGAACCCGTACTGCGTCGCGAGCCGGTAAGAGGCCACATTGCCAGGGCTGATGGTCACCCGCACCCTGCGCACGCGGGGCTCGCGGGCAGCGCGCTGCAGCAGGGCCTCCAGCGCGGCCCTGGCGTAGCCGCGCCGCCGGCACGCCGGGTCGACCGCATAGCCGATCTCCAGCATTCCCACCGGATCGGGCGGCCCGTGGTAGCCAGCCCGCCCGACAGCCGCCTGATGCGGCTCATCCCAGATGACACCGGTGACCCATGCCGCGCTGGCGGGATCCTCCTCCACCTGCCTGCGCTTGGGTCCGGTCCCTGCCCCGCCAAACGACACGTTCCGCCGGGCCCCCGCTCCCACTGGCCCGCGAGGTGCACAGTAAGCAGGGCGATCACCAGCCCGGCCAGGAGCGAGGCGGTCAGCAGCGCCAGCCGGGCACCACGACCACCGAGGGCTTCCATAGCCCGGCGGGCGTGCCGCCGGGCGGCCGCGCTCCCGGCGGCGGCGCCTTCCGGGCGCGCGCCGCTGCGCGCCTCGGCGGCCAGCAGGCCGGGCAGCCGCCAAACGTAGGCGAGCACATGGATGACGATGAAGAACGCCCAGGCGATGAACGAGATCCGGTGCACCTAGAGCCAGCCGCCGGGCGAGCCGCCGTCGCCGGGCCCGGTGACCGCGAGCATGATGCCGGAGCCGAAGACGCACGCCGTGAGCAGCATGATGGCTGGCCCGATCACTCCCTTCCTGATGACCTGCGGCTCGAACGTGCCCTCCCCGTCCCATTGATGACCGGGCTATTCTTCTCATGGCCAGGTGCCCGGTCAGCTCCTGGTCTAGCGCGGTCTCCAGGACCGCCTTGGTCAGCTGCTTCGGCAGCCCGTCCGGCCGGTCAGCGACAGGCCCTGCTAGCGCGCCCCGGCGCACCAGCTCCTCCGCAGCCGCCTGCTCGGCAGACGGCTCCGGCTTCCTCTTCGTCACCTCTTCCAGAGTCATCACGGCGCCTCTCCCACCAAGCCAAGCCCCGCGAGGGCTCAGCGATCAGGGCCGGAAACACCGTTATATCCACAGATCCGGAGCCGAATCAGAGACGAAGGCGGGGCCAAGATGAGGTTGACACGGCCAGGCGCAGCGGGCACGAGTGACGGCCGGAAACCGCGGAGGTCCCGGAATGGCCGGGCCGTGTCGCTGACGCTATTCGCGCTGGCACCCGCAGTTGCCGCCTGCGGCTACGGAGGGGCAGCGACAAGCTTCCCCGCTGGTAACTGCGACCACTTCGTTACGACGGTGAGGACCAGCGAGCCGAGCTACGCACGGGGCCAGGCCGTGATCGTCAGCGTGACCCAGGTCAACGAAGGGTCGGCCTGCAACGGCATTCCGCCCCAGTGGTGCGGAACCTTGCATGCGTTCGCGTCCGCCTACAACTCGGCCGGCGAAGACGTCTGGGATTACGGCGCGAGTAAGACCGTCCCGGGCCAGACCACCTGTCCCTTCGTGCCCGCGCCAGGCCCGGAGTGGGCACAGGGCTACTCCAACACTCAGGAACTCAGCTGGAGCCAGGATGAGTGCGCCGGAGCCGAGACTCCCCGCGCGGGCCAGGCGAACCCGAACTGCCCGGGTACTCAGGTAGCCCCGGGCACGTACCGGATAGTCGGCAACGGGACGTCAGCGCCGGTTACCATCACCATCTCCGGCTAGCCCCTGCCCCTGATGACGAACAGAGGTCGCCGAGGCCGCGCATAATGCCCCATCTGCAGCGACGAGTCAGCGGCCGAGCAGCCAGTCAGATCGATTCAGATCGGCGGTTATTGATCGTGTACGGTCGACCAGCATTGATCACGGCCCGTCAGCGGGCAGCGATCGCAGTCCAGCGACGGCCCTGCCGACTATGTCTCTGCCCACCGTCGTCCTGTGGGACTAGGCAGGGCGCGCAGAACACCCAGTACTGGCTCACACCATGGCGTGCCGCGCCCTCATCGCAGCAGATGCGGATGTTCTGAAGGCCTCCCAGCCGAATCTCGACTGCGACTCCCCCCTCCCTGCCTGCCTGCCTCCCGAACCCCGCCGTGGTCGAGGACAATGAACGCCACGTCGGAGAGGATCCTGTTGCCAGTTGTCGGCTTGAACTTCACGCGGCCCTGGGATGTGGGCAGGGTGCGGTTTCATCCCGCTGGAGCGGCACTTGTGCTGATCGAAGCAGCGGTTGCGGGCTCGCAGGATGCGAGCGTTCGCGAGCCTGAATACGTATCGAGCCTCCTGGCCGCTTCCGCCAGGTTGAGCGGCTGCGTGCTTGCCGAGGTCTCGGTCAGCCGGACCGGGGGTGTCGCTGTGGCGGAGACGTTGATGGAGAGCGCCGTCGCGGTTCTCAATCTCGTACAGCACATGGAGAACAAGCCCTTGGTTGACGGCGGCGCGGTCGCGGCTCTCCTCGGGCAACTCCTGGGGAACACGCCCATAGTTGAGAGCGGCCACCCGGCTCCTGATCTCGTGCAGCTGGTGATGAAGATGCCCTGGCTTGTGGCGTTCCAGCGGTTTGGGTTGCCGGGTCGCGCGGGCACAGCGTCCTATGACTTCGTCAATCTCAGTGGCGGCAAAGTCAAGCCCGCGGGCGTCCCCTAGCGCGTTGTCGCGGACCTGTTCCTGCTGATAGTCCTGCGGTTCCCGCCCGTTATGATGGAGCGCCTCCACGAAATGCACGACGCTTGCCCCTGGGCTTTGCCTGCTGGCGCTCCGCGGCGACCGGTGCCACCTTCTGCAGCCCCCTGGCCAGTTCCGCGTCGAGTCGATTCCGGTCACCGTCATAGTAACTCAGCTCAATGCAAGACAAGGCCGCGCGACGGGATGTAAGCCGATTCTTCCTGCTACGGGCGCCGTGAGGAGTCCCGAAATCATGACAAGGTGTCCTTCTGATCCTCGGTCAGGCTGTCGTAGGCGAGGATCCTCAGCTCGGAGCTGTAGCGCTGGCCGTGGCGGTCGGTGAGCCAGAGCTGGTCCAGGTCGGGGAGCATCTCGGTGACGGTGAACCTGGGACGCCCGGCGGCCTGGGTGCGGCGGATGTTCTTGGCGAGCAGGTTGACCAAGACGATGCTGCGGAAGTCGGCCGCCGTGGGCTTGAGCTCGACCGGAACGCGGTAGAACACCCGCTCGGGCAGCTGGTGCTCCTGCCGCCAGCGCCGCGCGAGACGGAAGCGCTCCTGCTCGTCCTTGGCGAAGGCCCAGGCCGCGTCCGCGGCCTGGAAGGCCCATTGCTCCCGGCTCAGGACCAGCTTGTCGATCGTGATCCGCGGCCGGTGCGCGGCCGGGGCGACCGGCTGGAACGCATCGGCGACGGGTCCCGCCAGCACGTCGCCGATGACTTCGAAGAAGTCCAGTTCGGCGCCGGAGGGTGCGACGTGGACGACCAGGTTGCCGCCGCGGCGGGTGACGGTCATCGCGGCGCTGGGGATGACGGTGTCCGATTCCGGGGGGTCGATCGAGCCGTCGGTGGCGGCGGACCAGTAGAGCTGGCCTGGCCCCAGCAGGGCCGAGGGCGGGCTGGTGCGGGATGTCACGGTCGGGTGGTCTTTCGGCTCGATGGCGGCGATCCGCCGCGGGCCGCGGTCGGCCTGCTCGGCGGCGATGAGCCTGGCCGGGTCGGGGTGCTGCTCGACGAAGACCCGTTGATCCAGGGTGTTGAGGGTCAGGTGTATCTCGCCGAGGACCAGCAGGAAGTTGCCGCGTTCCACCTCGCCGGGGGAGGCCGCCGCGATCATGATGTCCGGTGAGTGCTGCCGGGCGCCGCTCCAGGTGACCGGGCGCGCTGGGAAGCACTCGGCGGCCCTCGCGCTGATTTCGTCCGCGCTGACCTGGTGCCTGCGGTCGGAGGACGGCGGGCCGAGTACCTGCTGCCAGCGCCGCTGGAGCTCAGCCACGCTCGCCGCGACGAGCGTGCCCAATTCCCGGCGGTCGTCGTTGAGGGACAGGCGGCCTGATTCGCCTGATGCGATGGTGAGCAGCCGCTGCAGCGGCACCGGGCCGCCAGTGCGGGCGCTCTCGCGGTCCAGCAGGTCCGTGTAGTACTCCCGGTACCTGTCGGTGATGTCGTTGACTACCCAGCGGGCGCTGTCCAGCACGAGGCCGAGCGGCGCCGCCAGCGCGCGGGTCACCGCCTCGCCCAGCTCCACCCGCACGTCCCGGACGGTATCGTGGTAGACCAGCGCCCGCCCGGCGTAGTTCTCCCCCGCCTTGCGGCTCGATGCCGTGCCCGTCACCTGCTCGAACGTGTCGGCCAGGCCTGCCAGCGCCCGCCGCAGCGCGGCCGGGTCCCCGGCCGCGGCGGCCACCGCGTCCCGTGCCCGGACCATCCGGTCCAGCGGCTCCAGCGCCGCCGCCCGGGCAGCGGGGTCGGCGATCAGCTCAAGCTCCTCCCGCAGCAGCCGTTCCGGCCAGGCGTGCATCGGGCCCTCCAGGTTCAGCCGCAGCGCCCCCAGCCCGGCCAGCCGGTCCAGCAGGGCGCGGCCCTGGGGCGTGCCTGCTGCCTGGAGCACCTCGCTGATCGTCGCGCGGCCGTCGCAGGCCTCGAGGATCCGCAGCTCGGCGTCGGTGAGGGTGACCGGGCGCTGGTGCGGCCGGTGCAGCACGTTCCCGGCCAGGAACACCGACCGGGCCCGCCGCGGGCGCAGCCAGCCCAGCGCCCGCCCCTGCCGGGCGATCCCGGCGGCGACCTTGTCGATCGCCCACACCTCGAAGTACGTGGTCCGGCGGACCAGCAGCTGCTCTCCTGGCACCACCACCAGGCCAGGCCCGTCATGCCCCGCGCTCGCCCAGCCGACCGGGCCGAAGAACCCGATCGTGTCGTTCTTCAGGCAGTACCGCTGCAGGTAACCCGCGACCACCAGCTCCCGGTTGCGCTGCTGCTGGTTCCGCCGCGGCGCATCCGGGCCGGGATCATGGTCGTGCAGGAACTGCGCCAGCCCCGGATTTTGCCAGGCGACCGCCTCCTGGAAGCGCGGGTCGGCGTAAACGCCGGCGATGACACGAGACAGTCGGCCGACGGCATCGGCATACGCCTTGTCATACGCCAGCCGCCCGGCCGGGTCCTCGCCAGCCAGGTCCGCGCCGCGCGCCAGCGGCTCATCGCAGATAGCCAGCATCATGTCCGCGGGGAAGCCGGCGCCGCGCACGGCGACGTCCCGCCACATGCTCCACGCCGTCCCCGGAAGCCGGACCCGGTGCGGTGCCCCGGTGGCTGCCCCGGCCGTCGGCCCGGCGGCCGACGCCGGATCCGGGGGGAATATCCCGGTCTCAACAGCCTCACCCTGCGTCATCGTCGGCCCATCCCTCACCCTAGGCAGCCACTCAAACACGTAAGCCTCCCCCAGCGTGCCAGCCGCGAATCGCAGCGCCCACCTCGCGGATTGCCCACACGCGCATGAGCTGGGCGACCAGATCCTCGCAAGACCGGGGCACGTCGGGCCGCGCAACCGGGGAAGGTGCGGCTGGCCTTCGCGCGCTGCGATCGTAAGGGCGCGGCCGACAGTCGGCCGGTGCGCCAATTCGTGCAGCATCCGCGGATGGACGGTGGGTTGTTGACGGACTCTGAAAGCATCGGTGAAGTCAAGAAGGCCCTGGCCGGTTTCCCCGGGCTGGCCGACGTCGCGGTCGTCGGGCACGGCGCGGCCCAGCCCGACGCGTGCCTGATCGCCTACGTCGTGCCGTCCGGTCCCGGCCTGGACCTGCCCGAGGTGCACGCCCACGCCAGGAAGGCGCTGAGCAACGGCTGCATGGCGGCGGTGATCATGGTGATCGACGAGATCCCCGTGACCGCCGCCGGGGACCTCGACGCGGCCGCGCTGCCGGTGCCCGAGCTGAACGGCCTGCTTCCCTACCAGGCCCCGGCCACGCCCCGCCAGGAACTCCTGTGCGAGCTGTTCGCCCAGGTGCTGCGGGTGGCCAGGTGCGGGGTCAACAACGACTTCTTCGACCTCGGCGGCCGCTCGGTCGAGGCAATGCTG
>Ga0157369_10009657_pt1 | contig 11032 bp, 9 predicted proteins | sample C25metaG_FD_113461 | JGI IMG/M metagenome (GOLD analysis project Ga0157369, IMG submission 113461) | Corn rhizosphere microbial communities from Kellogg Biological Station, Michigan, USA - C2-5 metaG | ecosystem: Host-associated > Plants > Roots > Rhizosphere > Soil | place: USA: Michigan... | reverse complement strand
TCGACAGCCCCCGGCACCCCTTTGCGTGAGAGACGAGCATGAGTGAGCACTACGCCGAACTGCTGATGTATGTCGCGCCCGAGCCGATCCGGCAGGCCAACCAACAGTGGCTGGAGCGCATCCTTGAACATCTCGGACTGCGCCGTCTCAATGCCGATCATCTGGACTTGCCAGGCCTGTGGCTCGCCCCCGAATTGCTGGTGACCCAAACCTGCGGTTATCCACTGATGACCCAATTGCGCGGCCAGGTCCGCGTGATCGGTCGACCGCGCTATGAGCTGCCCCACAGCAGCCGGGGCGAACATTGCAGCCTGTTGCTGATCCGCGACGACAACCCGCGCCACCCTCTGGCGGACTTCTACAACAGCCGTGGCGTGATCAACGGCCACGACTCCAACAGCGGCATGAACCTATTGCGCGAACGCCTGGCGCCGCTGCAGCGCGACGGGCGTTTCTTCGCCAGTGTCGGCATCAGCGGCGCCCATCGCGAAAGCCTGCGCTGGCTGCGCGAAGACCGTGCCGACCTCGCCGCTATCGACAGCGTGACCTACGACTACCTCGCCCGCTTCGCGCCGCAAGAGGTGGCGGGGCTGCGCATCGTCACCCACAGTGCGCCGAGCCCGACCTTGCCCTACATCGGCCCGCCGGGCTTGAGTGATGAACAGGTGGTTCAGATCCGCCGGGCGATGAACCAGGCGTTGCAGGACTTACCCGAGGTGGCCGAGACACTGGGCTTGCATGAAGTATTCCCCGCCAGCGAAGACGACTACGCGGTGCTCTTGACCTACCAGGATCAGGCCGTCAACGTCGGCTATCCTGTACTTCAATAGAGTTATATAAAAATACCTTTTAAATATTATTAAAGAATAAGCAGCCTTGCTAGGATCGCTCCACCGGAACACCGGACATAACGTGCAACCCTCTCAAATGGAGCCACTATGTCCGGCGCCGACACTTCTCACAGCGATTACGTGGGCGGATTGTTCCGCAGTCATTACGACTGGCTGTGCAGCCGTTTGCACCGCCATCTCGATTCCCGCGCCCACGCCGAAGACATTGCCGCCGACACCTTCGTCCAGCTCCTGAGTGCGCCGGGTGTGGTGCCGATCCGCCAGCCCCGCGCCTTGCTCACCACCATCGCCCAGCGCCTGATGTACCAGTTGTGGCGCCGCCGTGATTTGGAGCGCGCCTACCTCGAAGCGCTCGACCAAGACGAGACGTGCACCGCACCGTCTGCGGAGGCGCTGGCACAAATGCTCGAAGCCCTGCACGCCATCGACCAGTTGCTCGACGGCTTGCCGGCCAAGGTCAAGGCGACCTTTTTGCTTTCGCAACTCAATGGCCTGACCTACCCGGAAATCGCCGCCGAGCTGGGGATTTCCCAGCGTTCGGTCAGCGACTACATGACCCGCGCCTTCAACCGTTGCCTGCGGCTGTGCCTGGAATGAACGACGACCTGATCAACGACGCCACGCGCTGGTACGTGCTGCTGCGTTCCGGCCAGGCCACGGCGGGCGACTGGCAGCGCTACCAACTCTGGCGTGCCGCCGACCCACGCCATGACGCGTTGTGCCGGCAGTTGGAAACGCGCCTCGGCGTGTTCCAGATTCCCCAGGCACAAGGGGTCAGCGGCCAGCTGTTGCAGCAGGCATTGGACGCACCGTCCAGCCGTCGCCAGGTGTTACAGGTCGCGCTGGTCGGTGCTGGTGTGGCTGCCGGCGCGACTTGGTTGGCCAAGCCGCTGGGTGTGCCGTTGGCGGACCTCACGGCGGATATCCGTACCGGCACCGGCGAGCGCCGCACCGTCACGTTGGACGACGGCAGCGAGCTGTCGCTCAACGCGCAAAGCGCGGCGGATATTCAGTTCGACCCACAACGGCGCCTGGTGCGCCTGCGCGAAGGCGAGTTGCTGGCCAGGGTGGCTGGCGATCGCATTCGGCCTTTTATGATCCAGACCGACCAGGCGCGTTTGCGTGCCTATGGCAACCGCCTCCTGGTGCGCGAGCGGGCAGGGCAGGGCCAGGTCGTGGCGCTGAACGGCGCGGTGGAAATCGACAGCCAGAACGGCGAGCGCCTGCAACTTGCCGCCGGCCATGAGGTGCACTACGACCGTGCCGGTTTCGGCCCGGTGCAGGCCAGCTCCTCCGGAGCCACGGCCTGGGTCGACGGCTTCCTGCAAGTGCGCGACCGCCCGCTGTCTGAAGTCATCGAGGCGCTGCGGCCGTACCACAATGGCGTGTTGCGCCTGGACCCCTCCGTGGCGGGCCTGCGTGTCAGCGGCCTGTACCGCTTGGACAACCCCCAGCAAATCCTCGATACCCTGGCGCGCACCCTGCCGATCCACATCACTCGCCGCACCGGTTTGTGGGTGAACGTCAATGCCGCGTGACCTTGGTTCTATCGACATAACCAAACGATCTGCAAGTTTCCCCCCGGCCGTGCCACATCACTCCCGTAAGCGCTGCGGGGAGCAGCGTTCTCGAGTTTCCTTGGGGGGAGCCAAAGTGAGTCAGTTCAACCGTGTGCCGCGTCGAACCTTTGCCCTGGTGCCGTTGGCCAGTCTGTTTTTCACGTTCGCCGCCAGTGCCGAAGAGGCGCGCCAGGTCTACCACATTGCCCCTGGCCCGTTGGATGAAGTACTGCTCGATATCAGCCGGCAAAGCGGCCAAGTGATCTCGTTCACGCCACAGTTGGCGAACTATTCTTCGTCCAGCGTAGACGGTTCGCTGTCGGCGCAACAGGCCGTCGACGCCGCACTGAAGGGCACCGGCCTGCACGTCCAGGTCAGCCCGGACGGCGCGTTCATCATCAAGGAAAGCGCGAGCAACAACGCCATCCGCAACGTCAAGGCCCAGACCAGCGCCGCCCAGGCCCCGACCCTGGACCGCGTGGTCGCCATCGGCACCCGGCGCAGTGACGCCACGGCCCTCACCAGCGCCGCGCCGGTGGATGTGATCAACGCCGAAGAACTCAAGCAGACCGGCGCCACCAGCCTCAACCAGGCTTTGTTCCAATTGCTGCCGTCGTTCAACTTTCCGCAGAACCAGAGCGCCACCCGTGGCCAGAACCCCAAGGGCGCATCCCTGCGCGGGCTGGCCCCGGACCAGACGCTGGTGCTGATCAACGGCAAGCGCCGCCATGCTTCGGCGGTGGTGAACATCTCCGGTGGCGTGCCGTTCATTGGCGCGCAGCCGGTGGACCTGGACATGATCCCCATCAGCAGCATCGACCACGTCGAAGTGCTGCGCGATGGCGCCTCGGCGCAATACGGTTCGGATGCGGTGGCGGGCGTGGTCAACATCGTGCTCAAGGAGCGTGACAGCGGCGGCCAGGTCAACACCCAGCTGGGCAAATACGCCCAGGGCGACGGCTTCAGCAAGACCACCGATGGCTGGTACGGCCTGGGCTTGCCGGGGGATGGTTTCCTCACGCTGAGCTTCAACACCCTCAACAACAAACCCACCGACATTGGCGACAAATATGTCGCCGACGGCCAACTGCAAGACCCCCGCTGGGGCGGTGCCGGGCGCGATAAATTCAACCTGGCGGCGAATGCCGAAATCGGCCTGAACGACCAGTGGCGGCTCTACAGTTTCGCCACCTTCGGCCAGGACAAGTCGGTGAACAACACGCCGCCGCTGCTGGCCAACAACCCGAACAACGTGCCGGGCATCTACCCCAACGGCACCATTCCCAAGTACCGCTACCGCTATGAGGACGGTGCGCTGACCGTCGGCACCCGCTACGAAGACGAGACCCTCGGCCGCTTCGACCTCAGTGCCACTTACGGGCGCGACCAGCACGATGAACTGGCCTTCAACACGGTCAACCCCAGCTACGGCTTGAACAGCCCGACCAAGTTCGACGTGGCCACCCTGGTCAACGAGCAGACCAACCTCGGCCTGGATTACGCCAAGGATCTGGACGTCAACTGGTCGAGCCATCCGCTGACCGTCTCGGCGGGCATTGCCTACCGCAATGAGCAATATCGGCTGGAAGAGGGCGACTACGAGTCTTACTCCTTTGGCGGCATCAGCGGCGTGCAGGTCGGTGCGGTGCAAGCCTCCGGGCTCACGCCGGATGACGCCGGCACCTACAAGCGTGATGTCGGCGGTGTGTACTTCGGCCTCGAACATCAGCTCACCGATAAATTCCAGATCGGCCTGGCCGGGCGTACCGAGCACTACTCGGACTTCGGTTCGGCCACCACCGGCAAGCTCTCGGCGCGTTATGACTTCACCCCGCAGGTGGGCCTGCGCGCCACGGTGAACAACTCCTTCCGCGCACCGACCCTGGGCCAGATCGGCACGTCGTGGACCACCCCCACCAACGTCGACATCAACGGCAACCCGGTGTTGACGCGCATGCTGCCCGCCGACAACCCGGCCGCCCGTGCCCTGGGCGCCGAGCCGCTCAAGCCCGAGAAGTCCACCAACTACTCCCTGGGCCTGGTGCTGCGGCCGGTCGAAAACGCGTCCCTGACCATTGACGCTTACCAGATTTCGATCCGTGACCGCCTGCTCTACAGCGGCGGCATTTCCGGGCCGCGCGCCGCACAGATCCTGCAGCAGGCCGGGTTTGGCCAGTACACCTGGGCGCAGTTCATGACCAATGCGGCCAATACGCGCACGCGGGGTGTCGACATCGTCGGCAAGTACAACCTGGACCTGGCGCAGTACGGCGCATTGAGCCTGTCGGCCGGTTACACCAAGGCGCGCACCACGATTGAGAAGGTCCACGAGAACCCCAACGGGTTCGACATCCTCACCCGCGAAGCCCGTGGTTTCCTCGAGCACGGTTACCCCGAAGACAAGCTGGTGCTCGGCGCCACCCACCGCATCGGCGCCTGGACCATCGCCCTCAGCGAAACCCGCTACGGCGAGTACCGCAAATACGCCGCCAGCGCAGCCAACGCCCAGTACGACCAGACCTTCGCCGCGCAATGGAACACCGACCTGGACGTGAACTACGCGTTCACCCAGCAACTGCGCCTGTCGATCGGCGCCAACAACCTGTTCGACAGCAAACCCGACGACTTCAACACCCGCCTGCGCCAGACCCCGGGCCAGCAGTACAGCTACCTGTCGCCGTCGGCGCCGGAAGGGGCGTTCTACTACACGCGGCTCAGTTATGACTTTTAACGAACATCACCGCACAACTATGAGGTTGCCGATGAAGCATCTGAAGAAACTCCTGGGCGGCGGCCTGCTGGCCCTGAGCCTGCTGTCCCCAACCGTCCACGCCGCCGAAGCCGTCAAACCCATCCACTTCGGTGACATCACCTGGGAAAGCGGCAGCCTGATCACCGAGGTGCTGCGCCTGATCGTCGAGAAGGGCTACGGCTTGCCCACCGACACCCTGCCCGGCAGCACCGTGAGCCTGGAAGCCGCCCTGGCCAAGGACGATATCCAGGTGATCGGCGAAGAGTGGGCCGGGCGCAGTCCGGCGTGGGTCAAGGCGGAAAACGAGGGCAAGGTGTGCGGCCTGGGCGACACGGTCAAAGGCGCTACCGAAGGCTGGTGGGTGCCGGAGTTCGTGATCAAGGGCGATACGGCACGCGGTATCAAGCCCCTGGCGCCGGACCTGAAGTCGGTGGCCGACCTGCCGCGCTACAAGGATGTGTTCCGCGACCCCGAAGATCCGAGCCGTGGGCGCTTCCTCAACAGCCCCACCGGCAGGACCTCGGAGATCGTCAACAGCCAGAAACTCAAGGCCTACAAACTCACTGACAGCTTCGTCAACTTCCGCACCGGCTCCGGCGCGGCGCTGGATGCCGAAGTGGCGTCGTCGATCCGCCGTGGCAAGCCGGTGTTGTTCTACTACTGGTCGCCGACGCCGCTGCTGGGCCGGTTCAAGCTGGTCAAGCTGGAAGAGCCGCCGTTCAACGCTGATGCCTGGAAGACCCTGTCCGACGCGAAAAACCCCAATCCCATCGGCACCCGCTCGATGCCGGCACGCCTGTCGATTGGTGTGTCGGCGCCGTTCAAGGCGCAGTACCCGCAACTGGTGAGTGTGTTTGAAAAGGTCGACCTGCCGATTGATCTGCTCAACGGCATTCTCGGCGACATGAGCGAGAAACGCACGCCGCCCCGCCAGGTGGCTGAAGCGTTCCTCAAGGACCATCCAGACGTCTGGCAACAATGGGTGCCGGCGGATGTCGCGGCCAAGGTCAAGGGAGCGCTCTGATGCTTAAAGTCTTCGCTGCAGCTGTACTTTCGTTGATCACCAGTCACGTGCTGGCGGCCGAGCCCTCCACCTTGCGCATCGGTTACCAGAAAAGCTCGGTGAGCATGGTGTTGGCCCGTGAGCACAAACTCTTCGAAGCGGCGCTGCCCGGCACCCAGGTGCAGTGGATCGAATTCCTCGGTGGCCCGCCGCTGATCGAAGCGCTGAATGGCGGCAGCCTGGACATCGGCAATATCGGCGACATCCCGCCGATCTTTGCCCAGGCCGCCGGCATCGACTTGCAATACTTTGCCGTCGAGCCCAACGAGGGTAAGACCGAAGCGGTGCTGGTGCCCAAGGCCAGTCTGGTGCAGAGCGTGGCTGAACTGAAGGGCAAGCGCGTGGCGCTGCTCAAGGGCTTCAGCGCGCACAACCTGTTCCTCAAAAGCCTGCTGCGTGCCGGCCTGCAATGGAAGGACGTGAACGTGGTGTACCTGTCGCCGTCCGATGGTCGTGCTGCGTTCGAGCAAGGCAAAGTCGATGCCTGGGTGGTGTGGGACCCGTACTACTCCGCCGCCGTGGTCGACGGCTCCGCCCGTGTGCTGGGTGACGGCCAGGGCCTCAACCCGGCCGGCAGTTTCTTTGTGGTCAGCAGCCCGTTTGCCAAGCAGTACCCGCAGTCCATCGGCACGATCATCCAGACCCTGGGCAAGGCGCAGCGCCTGTCCCTCGACAAGCCCGAAGAAAGCATCGCACTGATAGCCAAGACCCTGGGCCTGCAACCGGCGGTGGTGAAAAGCTACTTCGAACACCGCTCGCCCGCGCCGATCCGGCCGCTGCAAGCCTCGGACGTCGCGACCCAGCAACGCACGGCGGACCTGTTCTTCGTCAACGGCCTGATCCCGAAAAAGGTCGACGTGCAGCAAGCCGTCTTCAAGGCGCCATGAATGTGTGGTGAGCGGGCTTGCCACAACCACAAAAGCCCTTAATCAGTGAGCAGACCATGCAACCGATCCACATCGATTTTCTCAACGGCCTCGACATCGACGAACTGGGTCTCTCCAACGATGAAATCCTTAGCGCCATCGAAGCCAGCCTGGCGATCCAGGGCCGTGGCGAGGCGGTGATCGAGCCGCGTACCCACCTGATTCCCGGTGGCGAGCTCAACGGCCACTTCAACGTGCTGCGCGGTGTGCTTGGCGGCGCTATCGGTTATGCCGGGGTCAAGGTGGTAGGGGATTTTGTCGACAACTATCGCAAGGGCCTGCCCTCGGAACTGGCGATTCTCAACCTGCTGGACCCGGCCACCGGCATTCCCAGGGCCATCCTGGATGCCTCGGCGATCACCTATATGCGCACCGGCGCGGTCACGGCCATCGGCGCCAAATACCTGGCCCGGCCCGACAGTAAAGTGCTGGCGCATATCGGCGCGCGCGGCACGGCCTACTGGAACGTGCGCCTGCTGGATCACCTGTTCGACTTCGACGAAATCCGCGTGCACTCGCGCCGCAGTGAAAGCCGCGAGGCCTTTGCCGAACGCCTGCGCCGGGACCTGGGCAAGCCGGTGATCGTCACCGACGATTGGGAATCCGCCGTGCGTGGCGCCGACATCGTCGTCGAGGCCTCGCGCCTGGACCAGCCCGAACCGCTGCTGCGCACCGAGTGGATCAAACCCGGCGCCTTCGTGGTGCCCTACGGCACCATGAGCGCGGTGGAACTGTCGCTCACCGACATCATGAGCAAGTTGGTGGTGGATGATTGGGGCAAGTGCAAGGGCGGGCTGTTCGGTTCGTTGCGTGCCCATGTCGATGCAGGAAAACTCAGCGCCGAGACCCTGCATGCCGAGTTGGGCCAGATCGTGGCCGGCTTGAAGAATGGCCGGGAAACCCCCGAGGAAACCATCCTGTTCTGGCATCGCGGGCTGAGCCTCAGTGATATCGCATTGGGCCATGCGCTGCTGGAAAAATCCAGGCGCCTGGGCATCGGCCAGCGGTTGCGCTGGGCATGATTCACTTCGACCCCCAAGGCTTGGTACTGGCGGATTTGCTGGCGATTGCGCGGCAGGATATACCGGCGGATTTCAGTCAATCGGCACGTCAACGTATCGACGAAGGCCATCGGCTGCTGGTGAAACTGGCGGCTGACGGCACGCCGATCTATGGCGTCAACACCGGCCTTGGCGCGGCGGTGGATACGCCGGTGGCGCCGGTGCAGGCGAGCATTCCGTTGGGGCGTGCGGTGGGGGTGGGGCGGCTTGCCAATCGCCAGGAGTTGCGCGCCATCACCGCCACGCGCCTGGCCGGGTTGGCCCAGGGGCGCTCGGGGATTTCACCGGCAGCGGCGCAGGCATTGCTGGACCTGCTCAACTCAGGCGTCGAGCCCGAGGTGCCGTTGCTGGGTTCCCTGGGCGAAAGCGACCTGGCGCCGTTGTCGCACCTGAGCCTGGCGCTGACGGTGCCTTTGACCGGTAAGGATGGCTTGGCGCTGGTCTCGGCGAATGCCGCCAGCGTTGGGCTCGGTGCGTTGCTGGTGGCTGAGGCGCAGCAGGCGTTGGAGGCTGTGCTCGCGGCGCTGGCGTTGTCGTGTGAAGGCTACCGCGCCAATCTCAGTGCGTTCCAGCCATGGGCCTCACGCCTGCGCCCGGCCCCGGGGCAAACCGAGCAATCGGCGGCGCTGTTGCGCTTGCTGGCGGGGGGCGAGTTGGCGGACAGCCCACGTCGCCTGCAAGACCCACTGAGCTTTCGCTGCGCCACGGTGGTCCAGGGCGCGGCGCAGCAGGCGTTGCACCAGTTGCATGAGCTGATCGAACTGGAACTGCGCAGCGGCGCGGATAATCCGGCATTGATCAGCGAGGAAGCGCTGGTGTTGGCCACGGCGAATTTCGACAGCACGCATCTGGCGCTCGCCGCAGAAGGGCTGGGCCTGGCGCTGAATCGAGTGGCGGCGTGCAGTGCAGAACGCATCGCCAAGTTGCTCTCGCCTGGGGCCAGTGACTTGCCGCGCTTCCTGATCACTCAACCGGGTCATGTCGGCATGGCCGCGTTGCAGCGCACCAGTTCGGCGCTGGTCGCGGAAATCGGGCACTTGGCCAATCCGCTGCCGGCGGTGAGCGTGCCGGTGGCGGATCGTGTCGAAGACTATGCGGGGCAGGCCTTGGCGGTGGTCGACAAGACCCGGCGGTTGGTCGAGCGGGTCGTGTGGCTGGTCAGCATCGAGCTGATCGTCGCGGCGCAGGCGGTGGACCTGCGGGGTGCGTTGCGATTGGGGCAGGGCTCCGGGCAGATCCATGCCGCGGTGCGCAGCCAGGTGGCGCACCTGGATCAGGATCGCTCGGGCTCGGTGGATGTGTTGGCGCTGAGCCGCTTCATCTCAACTCATGGGTTTTCAGCGGCCAATGCGGCAACCACCGCAGGTCGCTCACCCACCCGTTGCTGAAACGCCGCCAGCGCCGGCCACCGGCCCAGGTCAATTGCGTGAAACGCGGACCAGCGCAGCACCACGAACAGGTAGGCATCCGCCACCGAGTAGTGCGACCCCAGCAGGTAATCCTGGCGCTCCAGCGTTTGCACCAGTACCGCGAAACGCTTGAAGAGTGTGGCCTCGAACAGCGCACGCACGTCGCCTTGGATCGCGTCGTTGAAGAACACCGCCAGGCCGCCATGAATCTCGGTGGCGATAAAATTCAGCCATTCCTGCAAACGCACTCGCTCCCAGCTGCCATTGGCAGGGGCCAGGCCGGCGGCGGGTTTCAGGTCGGCGAGGTATTGCAGGATCGCGCTGGCTTCGGTCAGTACCTGGCCGTTGTCCAGTTTCAGGGCGGCGACGTAGCCCTTGGGGTTGATCTGCAGGAAGTCCTCGCCCTCGGCGGTGATCTTGGCCTGGTTATCGACCAGCACCAGGTCGAACGGCAGCGCCAATTCGCGCAACACGATATGCGGGGCGAGGGAACAGGCGTGAGGGAAGAAATACAGTTTCATCTGGGGCAGCTCCGTTGAATTTGCGCCAGTCTCGCGGGCGTGGCACCGTGCGTAAAATTAAACCTTCAGACCCCTGCCATAAGGACAGCTACTGCCATGATGAACCTGATGCACTGGCGCCTGCTGGTGGCCGTGGCCGATCACGGCAGCATCACCGCCGCCGCCGAGCGGGTAGGCATGACCCAGTCCGCTGCCAGCCAGGCCATGGCCGGCATGGAGGCGACGTTGGGCGCGCAACTGTTCACCCGTGAACCGCGCAAGACCTTGCCTACGGCGTTGGGCTTGAGTGTGATCGAACAGGCGCGGGTGATGCTCGGTGCCTTACAGGCGATCCGCAGCACTGTGGACGAAGCCAGGCCCATGCTGCGGGGGACGATTCGCATCGCCAGTTTCCCGAGGGTGCTGGCGACGTTTCTGACACCCGCGTTGCAGCGTTTTGCGCAGCTCTATCCCGGCATCGAGGTCACCACCCTGGATGTCACCGACAACGAAGTACTCACCCTGCTCGACACCGGCCTCATCGACCTGGGCGTGGTGCTCAACCCCGCGCCCGAGCGCAATGCCACCGTGTTGGGTCGTGACTTATGGATGGCCGTGCTGCCAGCGAACCATGCCCTGGCGCAACGCCCGGCTGATGCGTGTGTGTCGCTTGAGGAGTTACTGGAGCAGCCTTTCGTGCTGGCCACCGGTGGCTGTACCGCCAATGCGCGCAGCCTGGGGGCCGCAGCGGGGCTGACCCTGCGGGATATCCGCGTGGAAGTGCGCGAATGGAACAGTGCCTTCAGCCTGGTGCGCGAGGGGGTTGGTGTCACGCTGGTGCCGGAAATGGCCCTGCCTATCCAGCGTAAGGGGCTGCGGGTGATGGCACTGAAGATGCCGCTGCACCGTGA
>Ga0157369_10009653_pt1 | contig 11037 bp, 10 predicted proteins | sample C25metaG_FD_113461 | JGI IMG/M metagenome (GOLD analysis project Ga0157369, IMG submission 113461) | Corn rhizosphere microbial communities from Kellogg Biological Station, Michigan, USA - C2-5 metaG | ecosystem: Host-associated > Plants > Roots > Rhizosphere > Soil | place: USA: Michigan... | reverse complement strand
GCAAGCCTGCGGTGACTAACGCGTGTGCTTTCTACCAATGCACGCGCGGCTGCGGGTGTGCCAAGCACCCGGCATTCCCTGCGCCCTCCTCTTTCGAGGGCCGATGCTGAGGCATCACCCGGGCATTTCGTGTCGCGGGAATGCGGTTTGCTGTTCGCGAATCTCGTCATTGCGAGGAGCCAACGGGTCCGCGCGAAGCGCGGCCCGATGACAGGCTCCGCGACGAAGCAATCCATGCTTCAGCAAGTGGCGAAATGGATTGCTTTGCTGCACTCGCAATGACGGCAGGGTGTTGAAATATCGTAGAACGAGATGTCCGTTGACTTGGATCAATGAGAACAATGCGGCTCCAAACGTAGGCTGGTGGCGCGTGGCCTAACGGGAAAGCAGCAGGTTTTCAAAAATGTGGGATCAAATTCACGCCGTCTGGCGGGTGTCGTCGATTTTCATCGTTGGGCTGATCGTCATTTTTGGCGCGATCTTTTTGGGCGGACGCTTGTCATCATCGATGAACCCGCCATCCGCCGTTTCCACAGGTCAAGCGACCGCCTCCGATCAAGGTCGCGAGAACAAGCCGGCCGTCGCTTCGTCCGAGACTCCAACGCCATCGCCACAGGGCGGCGCCAAGAAACGACCGGATCAGCAAGCCGCGCAGTCGAGCAAGGCGCCTTCGCAGCCGCCGCCCCGTCAGGAAAATCCTGCACCGTCCCCACAACCGGCTGCGAGCGCAGCCGCGCCATCGCCGGCGGCCGCACCCTCATCGCCTGCCCAAGACCGCATGGCACATGATCGCATGGCCGCGAACAGCACTCCCTCGCCGACGCCAACGACAGCTCAATCGCCTGCGGCGTCCGCCTCCGCTGCGCCAACGCCGGCCTCCAATACTGCGATACCCGCCTCCACTGCCATGCCGGCCACGGGCGATGCCGCAGCCGGCCGGCTGGTGTTCAGAAAATGCCAGGCCTGCCATTCCACCGAGCCCGGCAAGAACCTGCTCGGCCCGTCGCTGTCAGGCGTGATCGGCCGCAAGTCGGGAACGGAGGCTGGTTACAATTATTCGCCGGCGATGAAATCAGCCAACATTGTCTGGAGTCCTGAGACGCTCGACCAATACTTAAGCGATCCGGCGAAGATCGTACCAGGCAACAAAATGCCGTTTCCGGGCCTCAAGACCGATCATGACAGAGCCGACGTGATCGCGTATCTCGCGGCGGGCGGCGCACAGCCTGCAGCCGCCACCGCCGGGCAGCCTTCGCCGGGAGCGGCATCACCCACGCCACAGCCGACTCCAACGCAGGCAGCACAAGGCGCTCCTTCCGCCAGCGTGACCTACATTCCCGACGCGCGATATACCCTGCGTTCGGGGATCGCGGATGGCCGCATGACCTATATCGGCCAGGGTGGCGAGATCGACGGCAAGGTCAATCCGGTCCTGACTGCGGTCGAGGGACAGGTGGTTCAGCTTACGCTGATCAACGGCGAAGGGGCGGAGCACGATATCGTCTTCCCCGATCAGAACACGACCTCGCCGCGCGTCACCGGCAAAGGCGCGAGCACGACGATCGCCTTCCGCGCCGACAAGTCCGGAGACTTCGTCTATTTCTGCAGCGTGCCGGGCCATCGGCTCGCCGGCATGCAGGGCCAGTTTCTCGTCACGCCGCGACCGCCGCCTCAGACCGTTGTGGAGGCCGACATCTCCCGAGAGCCCACCGATGTGCCGCCGCCGATCGGCAAGCGCGACCCGCAGACCGTGCGCGTCGACCTCTTCAGCGTCGAGCTCGAAGGCCGGCTCGCCGAGGGAACGACGTTCGGCTACTGGACCTTCAACGGCAAGGTGCCGGGCCCGCTCATCAGGGTGCGTGTCGGCGACACCGTCGATATCCATCTGAAGAATTCCGCCGACAGCTCGATGATCCACTCGGTCGACTTTCATGCCGCGACCGGCCCGGGCGGCGGCGCGGCCGCGCTCCAGGTCGATCCCGGTCAGGAAAAGTCGATGACATGGAAGGCGCTGGTGCCCGGCCTTTTTGTCTATCACTGCGCCACGCCGATGGTCGCCGAGCACATTGCCAACGGCATGTACGGGATGATCCTCGTCGAGCCCGAAGGCGGCATGCCGCCGGTCGACCGCGAGTTCTATGTCATGCAGGGCGAAATCTATTCCGACATGCCCTACGGCCAGCGTGGCAGCGCCGAGTTCAGCGTGGAAAAGCTGCTGAACGAACGCCCGGAATATTTCGTCTTCAACGGCTCTGTCGGAGCCCTGTCACGGCTGCATCCCCTGCACGCCAGGGTCGGCGAAACCGTCCGCATCTTCTTTGGTGTCGGCGGCCCGAATTACACCTCCTCGTTCCACGTCATCGGCGAAATCTTCGACAAGGTCTACAACCTTGGCGGACTTCTAGCCCCGCCGCTTGAAGGAATCCAAACCGTCAGCGTGGCGCCCGGCGGCGCCGTCATCACTGAATTCAAGACGCACGTGCCGGGCAACTACACGCTGGTCGACCACGCGCTGGCGCGGACCGAGCGCGGCCTGTCGGGCATTTTGCAGGTCGAAGGTTCCCCTAACCCCGAAATCTACAACGGCAAGGTGATGCCGGGCATGGGACATTGAAGGACGCAGTGTTGATCTCGTCATTGCGAGCGCCTATCCCTCCGAAAATTCCTGGAAGCAATCGCGCAGGAAGTCGATCACAACGCGCGCGGCGGCATCGCGCTTCAGGTGGTTTTGTACCAGCAGCCAGACGTCGCGATGACGCGGCAGGAGCGTGGCACGCAGCCGCCGATCGGCGAGCAATTCGCCGCAGAGATATTCCGGCAGCACGCCGATCGCCTGGTGGCTCGCAATCAGCGTGCGGATCACGCGCAGATTGTCGGCAATGAGGCGCGAGTGCTCGGAAAATCCCCTCGCCTTCATGAATTGCGTCTCGGGGATAGGGCCGAGATCGTCGGGATAGGTGCAGACGACGGGATCGACCTCGCTGCGGCCCGCCGGCTCCAACAGATAGAGGCGCATCTCGCCCAGCTTTGAAATCGTGAAATCACCCTTGTCGGGCTTCTTCAGCCGCACCGCGAAATCGGCCTGCCAACGCGAGAACTTCACGTTTTCGCTGGAGGTGAGGAATTGCAGCGACAGCCCGGGGTGCCTCGCCAGCAAGCCGGCCGCGCGCGGCGACAGCATCTCCTCCGCCACCGCATTGGTGGCGGCGATGCGAAACCGGCCGGTCAGCCCCGGCAGGCTCTCGCCGACGCGGGCGATCTCGGCGACGTGTCCTGTCATCGCGGCGACATGTGCCAGCACGCGCTCGCATTGCGCGGTCGGCTTGCGCAGACCATCGACCGCCTCGAACAGGCGCACGCCCAGCATCTTCTCGATCCGCCGGAGGCGGCGACCGACCGTGGTCTCGTCGATGCGCAGGCGCGTGCTGGCGCCGGCAAAGGTGCCCTCATCGCGGACCGCGGCAACGATGCGCAGGTCATCCCAATTCATGATGGCGGATTATCACGCCGCGCGGCCAGCCTGCAATGTTGCAGCCCGTGGCTGCGATATCCCTGCGCGGAAGCCGGCCTTCCCGCGCCTATCCTCGCGGGCGACAAGCAGGAGGAAATCATGTTGCAGCTCTATTTCTCGCCGATGGCCTGTTCGCTGGCGAGCCGTATTGCGCTGATGGAGGCCGGTATCGAGGCGCGCTACATCTTCGCGAACATCTGGGACAAGACGGTCGAGGACGGCAGCGACTTTCGGGCGATCTCGGCCAAGGGTGCGGTGCCGGTGCTGGTGAAGGAAGACGGCGAGCGGCTGACGGAGAATGCAGCCGTGCTGCAATATATCGCCGACCTCAAGCCGGAGCTCGCTCTCGCGCCTGCGCCTGGCGATGCCGACCGCTACCGGCTGCAGGAATGGCTCTCCTTCGTCGCCACCGAGATCCACAAGGGCTTCCTGTTTCCGACCTTCTGGTACAAGGACGATGCGGCCAAGGCCGCCGCGCGCGAGCGCATCGGCCAGAGCGTCGCGGTCGCGGCCGCCCATCTTGCCAACCGGCAATATCTCGTCGGCGATCGTTTCACCGTCGCGGATGCCTATCTCGCCTGGTCCCTGCTTTTGCTGCGGCGTGGCGGCGTCGATGTCACCGCCTGGCCGTCACTGGTCGATTATCTCGCGCGCATGCAGGCGCGGCCACAGGTGAAGGCCGCGATCGATCACGAGATGGAATTGTGGAAGAAGTCGAGAGGCTAGAGCGGGATGGGATGAGATTGAATCGTCATTGCGAGCGGAGCGAAGCAATCCACCGCGCCGCGTGGGCAAAATGGATTGCTTCGTCGCTGTCGCTCCTCGCAATGGCGACCAAATCGGTGACCGAACCTGAGGTCGTCATTAGTTCAATCGATCCTGGCGACGACGGCCAGCCTGCGGATGCCCTTGTTGCGATAGGCTTCGAGGAAAGCGTTATAGTCGCGGAACGAAACGCAGCCGTTGGAGTCGCCGTTCGGCCCGAGCATGAAGGTATGCGCGAGCAGGCCGTCGCGGCCGTAGATCGCTTCCTCGCCGCCGACCGGGGTGAGCCGCAGTGCCGGCACGCCGTGGAACAGCGCCTCACGCGGCTTCAGTTCGTACATATGCGGCGGGGTCACGCCGCGCATGCGAATGCGCGCCGAGCGCGGGTCGTCGAGATTGGAGCCGAGGCCGGAATGCGCCTCGAGCCTGGTGCCGTCGGGCAGATACACGGTGTGCGCGGTGATGTCATAGACCGCGGTGTCGCGATCATACGGCGCCGGGTCCTGGTCGCGCCCGATGCTCGAGGTGATGCTGGCGTCAGCCGACGCATAGGACAACAGCGAGCCGCGCGACGACGACGAATTCCTGCCCCACAGCTTCTCGGTGATCGACATCCGCTCGTTCGAGGCAATCGACATGACGGCGGCCTTGGCACGCTGCGCCATCTCGCGGATCGCCGATTTGGGCCTTTCAGGCGCCGGCGGTGGCGGCACGTTCAGGGCGACCTGTTGAGGTGCCGCCTGCTTCTTCGAAGCTTCCGCAAGCTTCGGAGCGGCGGCCGGCTTCGGCGCTTCGGCGACCTTGGCAACTTCCACGGGCTTGGCAGCTTCGGGCGGCGCGCCGTTCGCGGCATTCGACGGCACGCCCTGCGGCTCGGCGGCTGCAAAGCGTTCGTTAAACATAGTTGGAGAGATCGAGGCCACGGTCTCGCGCTTTGCGACCGCAGCGGTCTGCGCCGGCAGCGCGGCGAAGGCGTCGTCGAGCGTTTGCGAGATCGGGCGCGACGCAACCTGCGGACGCGCGGTCACGGGCTCATCATAGCCCGCCGTTCCCAGCGTCGGATACACGCTCGCAGCGATGATGTTGTTGTAGACAGTCCAGCCGGCGCCAAGCACCAGGCAAACAACGGCAGCCCCACCAAACAGGCTGGTGGATATGGCCTTCCCAGACGATTTCTTGCGGACCCGCCCCGCCACTAACGCAACGCTACTCTTACTCATCCACTCTCGCCCAGGAGAAGTCCACTTAGTCCTCTTGATGCGGCGCCAATAAGGAATTACGGCGCAGCATCTCGCAGAGGGGCGGAGCGTCATTAAGGCGACTTTTAGTTAAATGCCAATTAAGTTCGGGCGGATGTAAGGCAGTCGAAATGGCCGGGAAATATGGTTTCATTTCGGCACATCGCGCCCGTAAGGTACCGGAGTCCTCGCGAAAACAGGGCCGATAATCGCGCTTTGTTCGCACCGCTTTTGAAGGGCTGCGTCAATTTCGGACACACCGGAGCCGGCCCAGATGGCTCCGAAGGCGAACTCGAAGTAAGCTGACGGCGAAGCGATTCGTAGTGCGGTCCATCGCTGATCTCAGCCCCCTCAGGAGACTTCGATGCAGAGCGTCGGACGCAAGCTCGCCTTTGTGCTCGCCTCATCCAATCACGGCAGCATGATCGTCAACCGGTTCGACTACCGGATGATCGACCAGACAAGAGGCTTTGGCGTCGGCTACCAGATCCTGGAAACGGGCTCCTTCGATCCCGGCGAGGTCAAGCTCGTGCTCGACATGCTCCTGCTTCGCCGCAAGTATTACGGTGACGGCGTGGTCGCCATCGATTGCGGTGCCAACATCGGCGTGCACACCGTCGAATGGGCGAAGATGATGACCAGTTGGGGCTCGGTGCTTTCGATCGAAGCCCAGGAGCGCATCTATTACGCGCTCGCCGGCAATATCGCGATCAACAACTGCTTCAACGCCATTGCCGTGCACGGCGCGGTGTCCTCGGAAAGCGGCGTGATGCAGATGCCCACGCCGAACTATTCCGTGCCGTCGAGCTTCGGAAGCCTCGAGCTGCGCCAGCGCAGCGGCAACGAATATATCGGCCAGCCGATCGACTATCAGAACCTCGTCAACGTCCGCAAACTGGCGCTCGACGAGTACAACCTGCCGCGCCTCGACCTGATCAAGATCGACGTCGAGGGCATGGAGATGGAAGTGCTGCAAGGCGCGGCCCAGTCGATCGATCGCAATCATCCGGTGATGCTGATCGAAAAGATCAAATCCGACGGCGGGCAATTGCGGCCATGGCTGGACGCGCGCGGCTATTTGCTGGTCGAAGCCGGCCTCAACCTGCTCGCGATCCATTCGACCGACAAGCTGCTGCCCGAGCTTATGCCGCCGACGCAGCCGGCGGCCCAGCCTAGCGCTTAAGGCATCAGCTCCGGCGGCGGCGAGCGGTCGAACACATCGCCCTTCGGACCGCTGAGCAGGTTGATCGCATAGGTCTCGATCACGAGCGGACCGCGCTTGCGGGGCAATTCCGCGACCTGCTCGATCCTCGCAAAGCTGTCCTTCAGGGCGAGTTGCGCGCGCGGCTTGACCTCGTCGACATACAGCAGCGGACCTGCGAGCTCGGCGGCGCTGGGCTCGGGCATGTTGACCCAGCGGATACGCTGCGCCTGCTGCGCCACGCAGGTGCCGGGCGGCAGATAGAAGGCGAGCCAACTGGTGGTGCCGTAATCGGGCGCGAGCACGCAGGTCGCGCCGGTGCGCTTGCGGACCTCGTCAATGCCGTCGGCAAGCTCGCGCCAGCCGACGCCCACGCTGCGCACCGTGGCGTCGCGCCGGTACCCCGAGAGCCAGCCGGTATTGGCTTGCAGGATCAGCGCCGCGAACATCAGCACGCCGACGGGTGCGGCCCAGCGCAGGCAGAAATCGGACAGCCGCTGCCAGCGCGGGCTCCATCGCACCAGATGGGCGGCAACGGCGGCCGCGATCGCAAAGGCGGGATAGATCGGCGCGAACCAGTTCGCCTCGACCCGGGCATGCAGCGAGTGCCAGACGAAATAGGCCGTGATGGTCCAGAACATCACATTGACCAGCACGCGCGCCGGCAGCGCTCCGGCGTTACGACGCGCGAGCGCGTGCAGCCCCATTGCACCGAGAATGAAGACAAGCGGCGTTGCGAATGCAATCTGGGTCGGGATCAGCTCGCCGACATAGGCGAGGCCGAATTCCTCGATGCGCGCGCGCCCGTTGATCTGTTTGAGGAACGACACCCAGTGGTGCTCGGCATTCCAGAGGATGACCGGCGAGAAGACCGCAAACGCAACCACCGCACCGAGATAGGGCCAGGGTGACAGGAGCCAGCGCCGCTGCTTGGGCACCACCACGAGCCAGATCAGGATTGCAGGCCCGAAGAACAGCGCGGTGTATTTCGAGACCAGCCCCAAGCCCACCGCTGCGCCGACGGCGAGCCAATAGGCTCCCTGCCCGGTCTCCAGCAGCTTGGCGAGGAAAAAGAGAATGAAACTTGCGGTCACCAGCGAGGGCGCGTCCGGCGTCACGATCATGGTGCCGACTGCCGCCATCAGCGTGACGTTGAGCAGGATGGTCGCGGTCGCGGCAAGGCGCTGCCCGCCGAACAGAATCTCGGAGGTGCGATAGACCGCAAAGCTCATCGGTAGTGCGAGCAGGATCGATACCAGCCGCACGCCGAGCTCGGTGTCGCCGGCGATCAGCGTGCCGGCGCGGATGACGAGCGCCACCATCGGCGGATGATCGTAGTAGCCGCCGGCCAGATGCTTCGACCACATCCAGTAATAGGCTTCGTCGAAGGTGATGGGCGTAAAGACGGCCGCCACCAACCGGAGCGCCACCAGCGCCAGAACCGTGAGACAGGTATTGCGGACGAGACCAGTGCCCACTTTCCGAAGTTCGTGCTCCATCGCGGCACCACCTCTCACGAACTTCGGAAAGCCATGGGCACCGGCAAACTTATGAATCCAGTGCCGCTCTTCGATTTGAAGTTCCCGGGACGAACTTTCCGCTTGCATTTCAGGAACTTCAAATCGGCGGCACTGGAATCCGTGGGGCTCATCGAACCGTCATCGCTTCCGCCACACGAACAGTCCGGACATCGCGTAGTTCCACACCACGCCCATCAACGCGCCGGCGGCGCCGGCGAGCCACCAGATCGGCTCCTGGTCGTAGACCGAGAAGGCGACGCCGACATTGGCGAACAGGCCGACGCTGCAGACGAGATAAAAGGCAAGCAGGCCGCCCAGGATGGCGAAACCCTTCAGCCGCTGGTCGCGATAGGTCAGGAAATTGTTGAGGATGAAGTTCGAGGTCATGGCGACGAAGGCGCCCGCGGCCTGCGCTTCCGGGAACGGCCAGCCCAGCACCTCGAGCGCGATGAACAGCGTGCCGAGATGGACGACCAGGCCGGTGCCGCCGACCATCGCAAACAGCAGGAAACGCAGCGAGACCACGTCATTGGTGAATTTCGCCAGCACCAGGCCGAGGAAATCCAGCGCCACCATGGAATCGAGCTTGCTCTCGCCATGCAGCCGCGAGCCGAAGGTAAAGGGCACCTCGACCGTCTTCAGCTCGCCCTGGGCGGTCGCGACGATGTCGAGCAGGATCTTGAAGCCCTGCGTCGAGAGCTTTGGCGCAAGGTCCTCGAAGCGATCGCGGCGGATCATGAAAAAGCCGCTCATGGGATCGGCGATGGCAACGCCAAGCACGCGTTTGGCGATGGAGGTTGCAAAGGCGCTGAAGCCGGCCCGCTTGCTGTCAAAGCTGTCGGCGCTGCCGCCCTCGATGTAGCGGCTGCCGACGACGAGCTCCGCCTGCCCGCTCGTCAAGAGCGAGAGCATTTTCGGCAGTTGCGTCTCATCGTGCTGGAGGTCGGCGTCCATCACGGCCGCATAAGGCGCGCTCGAGGCCAGGATGCCCTCGATGCAGGCCCCCGACAGGCCGCGCCGGCCGATCCGTCTGATGCAACGCACGCGGCTGTCCTGCCGCGCCAGATCGCGCACGACGCGCCAGGTTCCATCCGGCGAATTGTCGTCGACAAAGACCACTTCCCAGGCGACATCCGCCAGCACCGCTTCCAGCTTGCGGTAGAGCTTGCCGACATTATCGCGTTCGTTAAAGGTCGGGACGACGATGGAAAGTGCCGGCAAACCCATGGTTTGCAAGTCCATGGCTTGCGAGTCCATGGCTTGCCGCGCTTCACTACCCGATCGGATCGCTTCGTTCATGGGCAGCCGTATAGCCGCCGCCCCACCCCATGCCAAGGAAGACTTCGGGAACAGGTGCCGACCGGGGGGATAAAACCGGTCAAACGACTGGCCAAAAATGCCAACGACCACGAACAACAGGCGCGCGTACATCCGGCGCTGCCTTGCTATTACGTGGTCGTGCTCAGGCAACGGAGCCGGGGGGAAAGCTCAACATCGCCGTCCACGGTCAAATAGGAACGGCAGGCCGGTCCGCAAGGGCCGGCTGCAAGGGCTAGTTCGGCACTTCCCTGATCACCGGCCCCTTCGGTGTCGGGGCCGGCGCCGGCGCGGGTTGCGCCACCGTGGCCGGCTGCTTCGGCTTACCGAACTGGCCGAGCGGTCCATAGAACACCGCAGCCGCCAGGACGACCACCAGCACGATCCAGCCCAGGACATTGGCGAGCGAGTGCGACGTCATACCGGCATTCCCTAAGTTCGGCCCGCATGACGGATATCACGGAAGCTCGCCTCGCGGGAATAGGCTGATGGTTCCCGAAACACGCGCGCCGGGCCGCTTCGTGCGTTCATGAAAGCGCTCCCCATTTCGCATGGCCGCCGCAGCGTCAAGGCTAATTCGCCGCCTTGTGCTTGATGAAGGCGGTGATGATGTCCTTTTGCGCAAGCTCGATCGCCCGGTTGGCGGTCGACAGATGCTCGCCCGAATCCGCATTCGGATTCCGCCGCGACAGATAGTCGATCAACGCCACCCGGAAATTCTGCCGCTCGGACGGACAGACGCTCTCGATATCGGCCGTAAAGGCCTGCGCCGACATGTCCTTGGTGCCTTCGCTCGAATATTCGCGCGCGAGGCAATTCCAGTAGGAATCGCGCCCCTGCAATGCCAGCCGGTGCGCGTCATCGATCTCGTCGGCCAGCGCGCCCGAGGCGGTCATCGCAAGCGCCGCCGCCAATATCATCCGCATTCCGTTCTCCGTTTCCTGTGATCCTGGCCCGAACACGCATCGCCATCAGGAGCACCACGCCTTCTGCCAAACATGTGACTGGAAGAATGCCAAAAACGTGGTGTTCTCACCAAGAGGATTTCGAGGAGAGCAGGCATGATCAGATATATGGCGCTTGGCGCGGTGCTGCTGGCGGCAGCGTTTGCAGGACAGGCGCACGCCCAGGCCGTGGTCGAGGATCCCGGCTATTGCGCGCAATATTATCCCAACTCCAATTGCCAGAATTACGGCCCCGGCAACCCGCTCTATCGCGGCAGCTGGGTGCCGGCCGGGCCGGCGGGCAACTACCGGGGCCCCGCCTACGCCGCGGACCCTCCCGTCATCGTACATCACCGCCACCGGCGCCACGCCTACCGATAAGCGGACCTCACGCGAACTGGCCAATGCCGGCTGATTTGACTAGTGCCGCCGATTTGAAGTCCCTGCACCGCAAGCCGAGAAATGGACCAGGGACTTCAAATCGAAAAGCGGCACTAGAATCATAAGTTTGCTAGTGCCCATGGCTTTCCGAAGTTCGTAT
>Ga0157369_10009652_pt1 | contig 11038 bp, 11 predicted proteins | sample C25metaG_FD_113461 | JGI IMG/M metagenome (GOLD analysis project Ga0157369, IMG submission 113461) | Corn rhizosphere microbial communities from Kellogg Biological Station, Michigan, USA - C2-5 metaG | ecosystem: Host-associated > Plants > Roots > Rhizosphere > Soil | place: USA: Michigan... | reverse complement strand
TGGTCGAGCTCGCGGTGATGGTGGCGCAGCGACCCAAGGTGCTGATGCTCGACGAGCCCTCCGCCGGCATCGCGCAGCGGGAGGCGGAGGCGTTGGGTCCGGTGCTTCGCCAGGTGCAGCGACACCTCGGCTGCTCGATCCTCATCATCGAGCACGACATGCCGCTCATGCGCAGCGTCGCCGACCGGCTCGTCGCGATGGAGTCGGGCCAGGTCGTGACGAGCGGCAGCGCCGACGACGTGCTCTCCCACCCGCGCGTCGTCGCGTCGTACCTGGGCGAGAATGCCACCGACTTGGTGCCTGCGCAGCCGCGGCGGCGCAGTCGGGCGACGAGCTCGGCCCCCAGCCGGGCGCGGGCAGCCGGGGAGGGAGCGCGAGTTGCCGCCCGCAGCCAGCGCGCGACGCGCAAGACCTGACCGCAACGCGCGCCGGCGTCCACGACCCAACACCCGGCCCAACATCATCCCTCGATGGCGTCGTCGTTGGATCGTGCTCGCTGCCGCCCTCGTTGCCGTCGGCGGTGGGGTCGCCGGTGTCGTCCTCGCCTGGCCGTCCGACAACGCGCATCTCGGCGCCGTCGTCGAACCCCCCGGCTATCACGTGGTCTACCGGATCACCTCGCCCGGAGCGGGCGCGCGCCAGGAGGCGCGCGACGTCCGACGGCCGTACGACGGACGCACAATGACCAGCGACGCGAACGGCCAGCCGATCCAGGGCTCGCTCACCAACGAGCAGGGATCGTTCCTTCTCGAGCAAGGCAAGTGGGACAAGGTCACCGACGGGCTGCATCGCGCTGCGGGCGACGAGTCCGCCGTGCCGGCGCTGCGCGCGGCGGTGTCGCAACGACTGGCCCGGGTGACCGGCTATTCCACTGTGCTCGGGCGGCGCTGCACCGTCGTACGCACTCGCAACCCGGCCGGCGCCACCGTCGCCGCGCCGACGAAGTCCGACCACACCGACTTGTGTCTCGACCAGCAGACCGGCGTGATCCTCCGCGAGGCCTGGACGCTCAAGGGCAAGCTCGCGCAGCTCCGCGTCGCCATCGACTTCACGACGACGCCACCGTCGGCGAACCTGTTCGCGGCCGCGCCCAGTGGGCCCGACCTCGGCGTCGAATACGCCGGCCAGCCCGGGGTGCCACATGACACACCGTTGCCGATCGACAAGATCCCGCCGCTGCCGGTGCGGGTGACGCCAACTGGTGGCTATCAGCTGAACGGTGCTTTGCTGGAAAACGTGGTCTCGCCGAACGGCGACCCGCTGTCGACGATCGTGCAGCACTTCGTCAACGGCAGTGGTGACCTCGTCGATGTGAAGATCGGTGACGCATCGGCGACCGGCACGTCGTACCCGGTGTCTCTGCCCGGCGGTCGTACGGGACACGTCACCTATGACCTGACGGCGAGCCAGCTGGTGCTGTCTGTGGCCGGCCGCAACGTGCTGCTCGAGGGCACCGACCCGCAACTGCTGATCCGGGCGTCTGCATGGGTGCAGCCGACCGGTTGAATTCGGCACATGGATTCGACGACGCCTCCTCTTGCCGGTGTCCGGGTGGTGGAGGTCTCCAGCTTTGTCGCCGCGCCGATTGCCGGGCTGACGCTGCGACAGCTGGGTGCCGAAGTGATTCGCATCGACCCGATCGGCGGCGCGGCCGACACGAAGCGTTGGCCGCTCTCGCCGCAAGGCCGAAGCGTCTACTGGGCCGGGCTCAACCGAGGCAAGCGGTCGATCGAGCTCGACCTCACGTCGGTCGACGGCCAGGAAACGCTGCGACAGCTCGCCTGCGCGCCCGGCGCCGACGCCGGAATCCTGGTCTCCAACATCTACGAGCGCTCCTGGCTTGCCGACGATCTGCTCCGGCAACACCGCTCAGACTTGATCCACGTGCAGGTGCTCGGCTGGGCCAACGGCGAACCGGCCGTCGACTACGTCGTCAACGCAGCATCCGGGCTGCCGTATGTGACCGGTCCGGCGCATCTGGTCGACCCGGTGAACCATGTGTTGCCGGCGTGGGACTTGCTGTGCGGGATGTACGTCGCAACTGCCGTGCTCAGCGGCTTGCATCGGCGCGCACGTGACGGCGTGGGAATGCACGCGACCGTGTCGCTGGAAGATCTCGCGACGGCCACGCTGACCACATTGGGACTGCTCACCGAGGCCCACCAGACCGGTCGGCCGCGGGAGCGGATCGGCAACACCGTCTACGGGACGTTCGGCACCGATGTCACGCTGGCCGACGGCACCGTTTTGATGGTTGCGACCGTGACCGACAGGCAGTGGCGAGAGTTGCTGGAAGTAACGGGAGTCGCCGAGGCGGTTGCTGCTGTCGAGTCAGGGGTCGGTGCCGACTTCAGCGACGAAGGCGATCGCTACCTGCATCGTGACGTGCTCGTCGGGCTGCTGCGGCCGTGGTTCGCGCGACGCGACCTCGCCGAGGTGACCGACGCGCTGGCGAGGACCCATGTGCTGTGGTCGCCGTTCCGCCGACTCACCGACCTGGTTGCTGATGTTGCGCGCGGTCAGAGCGCGGTCGCTCATATTGTCGACGAAGCCGGGCTCGGCGCCAACGTGGTCACCAGTGGCCCGGTGCGCCTGCGCGGGGAGCCGTCGCCTGCCGTCGCTGATGCTCCGGTCCTCGGGGCGGACGCTGCGCCTGTCGCCGATGGTTAGGCAGAATGCCGTTCGTGGAAGAGCGCTTGCCGGGCGGGAATGCCGGCGGGGCCGTGCTCGTTGACGGCACGGTCCGGCGACCGGCCGGCGAGTGGACTCCGACCGTCCACGCGTTGCTCGATCATCTGCACGAGCATGGGTTCGACCGCGCCCCGCGTCCGCTCGGCTACGACGATGCTCGGCGTGAGGTGCTCACCTATCTGCCGGGCAGCACGGTAGGTGACACCAAGCCGTGGCCGTCATGGGTGCACGCCGACGACACGTTGCTTCAGGTGGCGGATTGGCTTCGCGACTATCACGCCGTGGTGGCGGACTTTGTTCCGCCCGCGGGTGCCGTCTGGCGGATGGGAGGGACGGGTTCTTCGACTGGGACTTCGCCGGTCCTGCAGCCGCGGAGTGGGACCTGGCCTTCACCGCCTGCGCCTGGGTGCCACTGCACGCCCGACATGTCGCGGCTGCTGAAGGTTTCAATGCCTTCGATGATCGACGCCGGCGTCTGGAGATGTTCCTGCGCAGGTACGGATGGCGAGGGCATGTTGCTGACCTGCTCGCTGTCGTCGATCAGCGACTCGAGGCGCACTGCGAAGACATCCTTCGACTCGCCCGCGGTGGTGATCCGTTGTTTCAACGGCTGATCGACAGCGGTGCCGTGCGCAACGTGCTGACCGCGCGCGAGGAGCTGGCCGACATCTGACGTCGCGTTCCGAGTCGGCCCAACTCGCCAAGGCCTAGCCGCGCACCGGTGCCAACCAGTACGGTCGGCACAGCGGGTTGGGGGTGACCGTGTCCGAGACGCTCCGCGTCGTCACCGCAAGCACGCGGGCCAGGCCCCGGCTGCGACTGGCCGAACTGGTCGCTGCACTGTCGCTTGGCATTGACCTGGGCTTCGACCAGCCGATGGAACACGTGCTGCGTCAGTGCCTCATCGCGCTGCGGATGGCCGACCTTCTCGAACTTGCCGAAGAGCAACGACTCGCCGTCTACTACTCGGCGCTCCTCATCGATGTCGGCTGCCACACTGACGCGCACGAGCAAGCGAAGTGGTTCGGCGACGACATCGCCGGCAAGGCGACCAAATACGACCACGACATGCGCAGCATGGCCGCGACGCTCAGTGGCTTGCGCAGTTTGGGCGCGGGCAACCAGCCGCTGCATCGGCTCCGGGTCGGCGTGGAGTTCCTCCTCTACGGCCACAAGGACGTCGACGGAATGGTGGCGAGCCACTCGCAGCTGGCTCGCTCTCTCGCTGTCGAGCTGGGCCTGTCCCAGGCGGTGCAGGAGGCGGTAGGCACGTCGTACGAGCGCTGGGACGGCAGAGGCTGGCCGGGAGAACTCGCAGGCACCCAGATCCCGATGGAGTCGCGGCTGGCGCAGTTCGCCGAGTTCATCGAAGTGGCGCATCGCACCGGCGGCATCGGCGGGGCACGGCAGCTGGCGCAGGAACGTGCCGGCGCGCAGTTCGACCCCGAACTTTCCGCGTTGTTCATCGACCACGCCGACGCGATCGTCGAGGGGCTCGACGAGCCACGGACGTGGGACGCCGTCATCAATGCCGAGCCGTCATTGCGGATGACGTTGACACAGGTCCAGGCCGAGAGTGCGCTGTTCGGCGTTGCCGACTTCATCGATCTCAAGTCGCCGTACACGCTCGGTCATGCCAGGGCGGTCGCCGATCACGCCGGCGAGGCCGCGCACCGGCTCGGGCTCGCTCCGGACGACATCGCGCTGGCCAAGCACGCGGGCATCGTGCACGGCTTCGGCCGGCTCGGCGTTTCAAACGCGATCTGGGACAAGCGCGGGCCGCTCGCCGCTGGAGAGTGGGAACGAGTGCGGATGCATCCGTATCTCACCGAGCGGATGCTTTGCCAATCCGCCTGGCTGGCGCCGCTCGGCGCGGTCGCGGTCCAGTTGCGCGAGCGGTTGGACGGTTCCGGCTATCCCCGCGGCCTCAACGGTGCGGCGATTGCGATGCCCGCGCGCATCCTCGCTGCCGCCGACGTCTACCAGTCGATGATCGAGCCACGGCCCTACCGAGCCGCGATGCCGGTGGACGAAGCGGTCACGCAGATGCGCGGCGAAGTTGCCTCCGGTCGGCTCGACGGCGACGCGGTCGAAGCGGTGCTCGCCCAAGCAGGACATGTCGGTGTACGACGCCGCGAGCACCCGAATGGGCTGACCGCGCGCGAGGTGGATGTGCTCAGGCTGCTGGCGCGCGGGTTGTCCAGCCGGCAGATCGGCGAGCAACTCGTCATCTCGCCCAAGACGGCGCGCAATCACATCGAGCACATCTACACGAAGATCGGCGCGACCAGTCGCGTGACGGCGAGCATGTTCGCGGTGAAGAACGGGCTCATTCCGGAACCGACAAGCATCGCCGACGAGGCGTGAAAGATGGGGCAACTGCCCCATGTGTCGTCGCGCGCTCGCTCGTAGCGTCCCCTCCACCGATCGACCCAAGGGAGGACGTCATGGCCTACACGTCAAAGAACGCCGCCGAAGCCGAGGACTTCGGCCTCGCCGTCGACCGCACCGCGCATCTCGACGACATCACCGTCAACTTCGTCAGCATCCGGGAGACGCACTCCTTGAAAGACATGCTCGCCGGCATGCCTGGGGGTCAATGCGCTTGCCCGCACTGGGGCTATGTCCTGAGCGGCACGATCTCGTGCGACTTCGGCGATCGCGAGGAGACCTACCGTGCCGGTGACGCCTTCTACATGACGCCAGGGCACGTGCCCACCGCCGAAGCGGGCGCCGAGTTCGTCATGTTCAGCCCGAAGGAGCTGCTCGCCGAAACGACGGCCGCGATCGTCGCTCACCTGAGCTCGGCCGCAGCGGACTGACGTGACAACCCGCCGGCATCGCCCCGCGCAACGCCGGAGCTCATGAAGAACACAGCCGAGATCGGCGTCACACGACGCATCCATGTGGCTCGATTGATCATGGGGAACCTCGCGCGACACGCTGGCGTGTCTTGCAAACAAACCCATGATCAACGCTCTGAACGTGACGATCTCCAGGTGATCTAGGCGCCTGGCGGTGGAGTCAGGTCGTAGCGTTTGATGATGTCGTCGAGCCAGTCGGGCCGGGCGAGCTCGAGTCCGTAGGCGTCGGCGATGCGCTTGAGTGCGTCGAAGTCCATTTGTTCGCTCGCGATCAGGTCGGACAACTCGCGGAAGAAGCCTTCGAACCCGCCGGGACTGATGATCTCGATCATGCGCGCAGGGACCTGGCCGGCGTTCCACATCGTGTGCACCGCGCCGCGCGGCTTGGTGATGTAGCCGCCAGCCCCGAGCACTGCTTCTTGGTCTTCCGAGCGGAAGCCGATCTCACCGTCGAGGACGAAAGAGAACTCGTCCTCACGCGTGTGCCGATGCGCTGGCACGATCGAACCGACCGGGAAGGGATGCTCGACCACCGAGACGCCCCCGCCTGTCTGGGCGCTGTCCAGCTTGAAGACCACGCCGATCGTGCCGAGGAATCCTTCGGTTCCGGTGCCGGACGGTACGACGGTCAGCGGTAATCCCAGTGCGGACATATCCGTCCCCCTTATTCATTGAACACAACTGTTCGATGAATAGTTGTAGGCTGGACCCGGCATGTCAAGCGATCGCGAGGAGCAACAGGCCGGCCGCTCGTACCGGATGCGACGTCGGGCCGGTCATGTCGACGCCACGCGACAACGCATCGTCGAAGCTGCGGTCGTCCTGCACGGCAGCGTCGGGCCGGCGGCCACGACAGTGATGGGCATCGCTGAACTCGCCGGCGTCACCCGGGCGACCGTCTATCGCCATTTTCCCGACGACGACACGCTCTTCACTGCATGCTCCGCCCACTGGATCGCCGGGCAGCACCCACCTGATCCGACGTCATGGGCCGCTGTCGTCGACCCGGAACAGCGACTGCGTCTCGGCCTGACCGAGCTGTACCGCTTCTACCGTGAGGGCGAGCCGATGCTTTCCCGCGTCTACCGGGACCTGGCCCACCTGCCCGACTTGCGCCGCGCAGACATTGCTGCGCGTGACGGCATGATCCGCGCCGTTCTCCTCGCGCCGTATGACGCGGCATCTCGCGGGGGACCGGTGCTGACAGCGATCGTCGGGCACGTGACATCCTTCTGGACCTGGCGCTCGATGTGCGTCGACGGCGGACTCGACAACGACCAGGCCATCGAGCTGTTCACGGCTCTGATCGCTCTTGTCGCAACACCTACGCAGCGTCGCCGCAGCGCCAGAAAAGACCGGTCTTAGGTCATGTCGTGCTCGCTGTCGTGGTTGGGCCGGCCGGCTGGATTCGCGGCTGTGGTTCGCGCCGGCGAAGACCGGATGGGCGGAACCATTTGGTTCCGGCGAGTGCTGTCATCGCCGGATAGGTGAAGGCAAAGACAATGAATAGGTCGCAGATGGTGGACAGGCCAAGGGTGAATGCGAAGCCGCGAACGTCACCGATGGACACCAGGTAGAGGGTGGCGGCGGCAAGTAAAGAGACCGCGTCGGCGGAGGTGATGGTGCGCCGTGCGCGTGGCCACGCTCTGTGCACGCCGCTGCGTAGGGTTCGCCCGGCGCGTAGTTCGTCGCGTAGCCGCTCGAACAGTACGACGAAGGAGTCCGCGGTGATGCCGATGGCGACGATGAACCCGGCGATGCCGGCGAGGGTGAGGGTGTAGCCCATCAGTTGTCCGAGCAGGGTGACGGATGCGTACAGGACGGCGGCGGACAGGGCGAGGCTGGCGATGGCGACGGGAGCCAGCCGTCGGTAATAGAGGATCAGGTAGGCGAGGACGAGGCCGAGTCCGATCGCGCCGGCGAGCAGCCCGCCACGCAACTGCTCGCTGCCGAGTGTGGGTGACACGGTCTGGGTCGTGGCGGGGGTCAGGTGTACCGGCAGCGCGCCGTACTTGAGGACGTTCGCGAGCGTCTTGGCTTGGCCTTCGGTGAAGTTGCCGGTGATGACCGTCTGGCCGTTGGTGATGGGCCCGTTGTCGACGGTCGGGTAGGACTGCACGACGCCGTCGAGGACGACGGCGATGGCGTTGCAGCCGGTCTGCAGCGTGCCGGTGCAGCTCGCGGGCGAGGGGGCTTGCCAGGCGGTGTTGGTCAGGTGACTCCAGTCCCTGGTGCCGCTGGCGTTGAAATCCAGCGCGACCTGCCAGGCGCCGAGGGAGTCGACCGTTGCGGTGGCTGAGCTGACGTCTTTGCCGGCGACCGAGGCGGGAGCGAGCACGAACTTGGACTTGCCGTCTTGACTGCAGGCGAGGATGACGTCACCGGATTGGTCGAGTCCGGTCGAGGCGCTGGTGGCGTTGGGTGCGCAGGTGAGCGCGTCGAACCCGTCCTGCACGCTGGCGGTCGAGGCGGTCGGGCCGAACTCGATTTGTGGGACAGGCTTGCTGGTCTCGGGTGCGGGGACGGCGGGCGCGATCTCGCGTACGAGCCGGAACCGGAGCTGCGCGGAGCGCAGCAGCTCGGCGACGAGTTGCTGGCCGTTGCTGCCGGGGACTTCGACGACGATCTGGTCGCTGCCTTCAGTGGTCACATCGGCGGCGGCGACGCCGTTGCCGGACAGCCGGTTGCGCAGGATGTTGACGGTCTGCCCGAGCGCAGCCGCCGTCGGTGCGTGTCCGCCGGGAGCCCTGGCCGTGAGCACGGCGCTGGTACCGCCGCGCAGGTCCAGCCCGAGCCTCGGGGTGTGGCGAGGACCCAGCGTCACGGCCAGGTACAGGCCCGTGACGACAAAGAGGACGAGCGCAAGTGTGCGGCGCGGACGCGGGGTATTGGAAAGGGAAGAGCCGCGGATGCCCGGTCGGGCCGGTGGCGGAGTGGATGGAGTGGACACGGTGCTACCTCTCGAAGAAGGGACGTTCTGCCGCAGCCGCGACGGCAGGTGTCCGCCCAGTGCTAGGACGGACGGGCATCGGCCAAGGCGGCCAGATCCTGCGGCGCGTTCGCGTCAGCGCAGGATTGAAAAAGACACAGGCACCTAGACGAGAGGTGGCGCGCGTGCCGGCGTGGCGCCGGCGTACTTCCCCTTCTCCTTGCCCTGAAGCAAGCCTGGCGAGTCGGTCCTCAGGACAGGCCGGGGAACAGCCAGGTGAGCCGTTGTTGCCGCATCCAGATGCTGCGATCCGGACGACGCACTCGCGCCACCGAAGGCCACCAGCTCATCGGCGCCGACCGCAGAACCCGGCCCAGTGAACGGAACCGACCGAGCGCCAGGCACCAACGGCGACGCCGACGCACTGCTGACTGAGATCGCCGGTGACGTTGCCGCGGTGACTGCGCCGCCAAGAACGAACGCAACCGCAAGAAATCGAGCAAGCCACACCTGGACCCGCGCACGGCGATGCGAGGTCACTTCGCCCTCCTGCTCGAGTTGTCCAGTTGAGCGTCCCAGACTCGCGCCGCATTGGCCAGAAGGGGACGCTTCTGTCGCTAGCACCCGCCGTCCAGCGCACCCGGCGCTTCACTTCCGCCGACTTGTCAGCGGCTGAGAGGGCTATAGCGCGTTGTGGCGCTGACAACTCCGCGGAATCGCCGCCGTTACCCCGGAGCCGACCGGCTGGCCACCGAGTGTTACGCGAACATCGTTCGCACCGGCGACAGGTTGATCGGTTTTCACGACAGGCAGGCCTGGGAAGACCACCGACTGTCCGGCACAGCCGAACAAGCGCTGGCCGTCCTCGAAGGTGCGAACACCCCCTCGAGCCGAGTGTCATCGCCGAGCGGCTCATCATCACGACCGGCAGCATGACTTCGATGCTCAACACGCTCGAAAGCCGCGGCCTTGTGCGCCGTATGCCGCATCCAGCCGATCGGCGCAAGCTGCTGATCGCGATCACCACCAAAGGCACGTCGATCGTCGATGACATGCTGCCCTCACTTCACAGTCGTGAGCGCACCATCATCTGCGACGCGCTGACCGAGGCCGAGCAGCGCAAGCTGTGCCTGCTGCTCGCGAAAGTGCAAGCCTCTGTCGAACGACACAACGACGACCCTCCCGACCGGGCCGCACGCCGCGCCCGACCGGACTGAAACCGGTTCCCGGTCCCCGGTTGCGGTTCCGTCTGGGCGCTGGCGGCTACGCTTGTTGAGCCAATGTCCGACCCTATTTTCCTGCTCATAGGCAGCCAACTGATCTGGCCGATCATCGTGGCTGTTCCCGTCGCGGTGACCGATGCCGTCGTGGCTACGCCAGTCCCGTTGCAGCGGGCGTCGTGAACACGTTGGTGGCCCACGCGGTGGAGTCGGCGCCGGCGGCCCCGTCTTGGGCGGGTGTCGTCACGTCGTGGGAGCCCGTATGGGGCATCACGATCGCGATCGCCGTCGTGGCCGGTGTCTACCTGCTGGCGGTCGTCGCCGTCGCTCGGCGGCATCCCCGCAACCGGTGGCCGGTGGTTCGGACGCTCGCGTTTCTCCTCGGTCTCTTCGTCGTCGCCTATGCGACACAAGGCATCGTCGCGGTGTACGACGAGGTGCTGTTCAGCATGCACATGGCGCAGCACCTGCTGCTGATCATGATCGCGCCGCCATTGCTCGTTTTCGGCCGACCGATCACCCTGGCACTGCACGCGACGCGCAATCCCTGGCACCGCCGGATCAAGGCGCTGGTGCGCTCCGGTCCCGTTTCAGTGCTGACGTGGGCCCCGGTCGCCACCGCGGTCTATGTCGCGGTCGTCGTCGGCACTCATCTCACCGGCTTCATGAACGTCGTGCTCCGCAACTCCTTCGTCCACGACGGCGAACACGTGCTCTATCTCGTCTCGGGCTACCTCTTCTTCCTGCCGATCGTCGGCTCGGAGCCGTTGCGCCATCGGCTTTCAATCGGTGGCCGCTATGCACTGCTGATCCTGACGATGCCGGTCGACACGTTCGTCGGCGTCGTCCTGATGATGTATCCGCACGAGATCTTTCCGGCATACGCAGCGACCGGACGGACGTGGGGCCAGAGCCCGCTCGGCGACCTGCACACCGGCGGTGCCGCGATGTGGATCGGTGGCGACGCTGTCATGGCCGCGCTGATCCTGCTGGTGACGATCACCTTCGTGCGCGGGCGTGACCAGCGGCCGGTCTTCGGCACCTGGGTAGAACGAGCCCGGGCGCAGACTCTGCAAGACCACCTGGACCGCGCCGGCGTGGCCGACCAGCCCCGGCGTCGGGCCACTGTCGACGACGACGCCCACCTGTCTGCATACAACGCATATCTGGCATCGCTCTCCAGTCGCGAGAGAAGTGATTGACAGCCGGCCACACCTGGCTCCATAGTTCCACTAACCGATTAGTGGAAGTGTGGAATGATCGAGTTCCATCTGGATCCGACCTCGGGTGTCGCGACGTACCAACAGCTCGTGCAACAGGTGCACCAGGCACTC